>Ga0160495_100222_pt1 | contig 55412 bp, 49 predicted proteins | sample DID4MG_4_FD_108251 | JGI IMG/M metagenome (GOLD analysis project Ga0160495, IMG submission 108251) | Enriched soil microbial communities from UW Madison campus, WI, USA - DID2933_E24_FP4 MG | ecosystem: Environmental > Terrestrial > Soil > Unclassified | place: USA: Madison, Wisconsin | collected... | reverse complement strand
TCAAAGGCGCAATGTCATCATGGCAGGCCAGCTTATTGACCCAGATCGCGTGGTCGATCAAGCCGATGCCCAGTTCGGCGCACAGGCGTTCTCCCAGACAACCGGAGGCGGTCACATCCAGCGGATGTTCGAACGACAGTTCGATCGGCGTATCGAACTTGTTGAAGAACGCCACACCGGCCTGTAGCCCCGCGCCCGGCCCGGAGGACGTGAGACCGCCCCAGACAGAAGGCCGGGAACGCCCCAGCACGGCGTATTCGTGGACTTGGCCTTGCGCCGTGAAGACGGGCTGAAAGCGCAGCAGGACGGATTGTTCGTGCACGGGCCAGAGTCGAGTGTCGTCCTTCATAGGGGTCAGGATCATTCCGTTATCGATTGACGTCTCAATTGACGCCTGCCCGATACTGCCCAACCGCGATCACCAACTGAACAAGAAAGTTCTGAAAGGGCGGGCACCAGTGCCCGTGGCACGGAAGGAACACCCACGAGCGAGCCCGGCGGGAAATCCTCACGACTCCTGTTTACTTTGAGATTTTTCTTATTCTCTTAGTAAGCGGGTGTTTCTATCATCGGAACAATGCTGGTAGAAGACCGTGGCGTTCCCGCCCTTGAACCTCAGGCCGCGCCACGCGCGGCTTCATTGCTGCTGCACTGTCTTGCAGTGGCCCTGCTCGTCTGCATCGCGGCCGGCGCCACGCTCTACCTGTACTGGGCCTTCAACAATGTCGTGTCCTCCCACCGCCGCCACATGAACGCGGCCGCCTACGATGCGCAGCAATTCTTCGACCAGCGCGAAGCGCTGCTGCGGTCCCTGTCGGCATCGGCCGTGCGCAACGTCGGCAGCGCACACCTGGACGATGCGCTGGCCCACACGGGCGCCGCCGCACAGGTAGAAATCCTGCCGCTGCAAGTAGCGGATGGCACTTACGACTGGGCGCTGGTGCTGACCCACCGCGACCTGCGACGCGTGGCGCTGGCCCGCCCCAAAGTGGTCTACAGCTCGCCCCGCCATGCCAGCACGCTGCGCATGGCCGCCCGCGATCAGGTCGCGCTGGCGCCGATCCCTGCCGATACCCAGGCATGGCTGTCGCGCACCTTGGCCAACATCACCCTCCGGCCGTCCTCCACGGGACAAACCCGGATCATCTGGCTGCACCCGCCACAAGACACCGACAAGCGCCTCTTCCTGTTCACCCCACTCGACCCCGTTGAACCCGAGGCCGGCTGGATCGGCCTGGAAGTCCAAGGCGTAGAGTCCGCCGTGGATACGCCGCAAGTTGGTGCGGGCAACTACGTGCTGTTCGACGAGCGCAACCGCCCCGTGCTGCACAGCCCGGACCCCGCCGCCGACCGCGCGCTGGCGCATACCGCGCGCAAGGACGCTTTCGGCTTGCAGGGCCCAGGGTGGATTCCCGACTATCTGGTGCTGAGCAAATCGGTGGGGGACGACGGCTGGCGGCTCGTGTACTACACGCCGCTTATGCGTGTGCTGCAAGACAACGCATTCGCCTTGCAGACAGCGGCCATCGCTTGCCTGTTGCTGACGTTTGCCGTCGTCCTGCAGATTCGCTACATCCGCCGCCATCTTGTCTTGCCCGCGGTGCGCCAGTACGAAACCCTGGCCGGCGACCTCTCATCGCTCAGGCGCGCCGAACAATCCCTGCTGCAGGCCAAACGCGATGCCGAGGCCGCCAACCAGGCCAAGACCGTGTTCCTCACTACGATGAGCCACGAGATCCGAACGCCGCTATACGGCATCCTCGGCACGCTGGAACTGTTCTCGCTCACACCCGTCAGCCGCCAACAGGCGCAGTATCTCGAAACCGTCCAGCAATCGTCGGCGACGTTGCTGCGCACGATCAACGACACGCTGGACCTCTCCCGCATCGAAGCCGGCCACACGGCGCTGCAGTGCGCCCCATTCTCGCCCGTTGAACTGCTGAACAGCGTCGTCGCCAGTTTTGCCGCGCGCGCACAAGCCAAAGGGTTGCAGACCTATGCCCTGGCCGACCCCGACATGCCCGCCGCCGTCATCGGCGATGCGACGCGCATCCGGCAGATCCTCGACAATCTGGTCAGCAACGCCATCAAGTTCACGGACTCGGGCCGGATCGTGTTGCGCCTGAAGCTTGCCGGCAGCAGCCACGAAGGTGCCTGCCTGGCCTTTCAGGTCGCGGATACGGGCGCCGGCATCGCGCCGGAGCACCAGATCAGCTTGTTCGACCCCTATTACCAGGTGGAGACGGACGACCCGGCTTCCCTGCCGGGCACGGGCCTGGGACTGGCGATCTGCCGTCGCCTTGCAGAAGCGATGCAGGGCCGGCTCAACGCCGTCAGTGAACTCGGCCTGGGCACCAGCGTCACGTTCGACGTCCGACTGCCGCATGCGCCGGATACCCCCGAGGCCCCGGGTCCCGATCTGAGCGGCACGGCCGTGTACGTGCAGGGCGCCGTACCCGAGATCGTCCACAACCTGTGCGGATGGCTGCGCCACTGGGGAGCGGTGGCCCTGCCGTATCCCTTAGCCGGCACTGCGGCCCTGGACCCCGCCGTGCTGGTGCAGACCTGGCCACACACGGACGGGCGCGGCGACTGGAACGGCCCGCAAGTCATTATCCATCCGCCGGGCTTGCCTGCGCCCGATGAATGCAGTCCGCACACCTGGGTCGCCAACGCCAGCAGTCTTGCCGGTATCCGACTGGCGGTCCACCAGGCGCACATCGGCCTGGCCCGCCGCACGCCGCATCAGGCCAAGGCCGCAACCGAATCCCTGAATCTACGGGTGCTTATCGCGGAGGACAATCCGATCAGCCAGTTCATCCTGCGCGAACAACTCGAGCACCTGGGCTGCCACGTCGTCTTGGCAGGCAATGGCCAGGAGGCGCTGAACTTGCCTGGCTTGATGGATTTCGACGCCGTGCTGACCGACTTGAACATGCCCCTGGTCGACGGATATGAGTTCACGCGCCGTCTGCGCAAGCGGGGATATGAAGGCCCCATCCTCGGCATCACGGCGAACGCCTTCGAGGACGAGCAGCGCCGCGGCAGAAATGCCGGCATGACGCGCCTGCTGGTCAAGCCTTTGGCGCTGTCCGCCATGCGTCAAGCCCTGCAGGCACTGCAAGGCATTCGGAGCTGACCATGACTCGCGATCCCAAGGGCCCCCAGCGGGGCGGCGAAGCGCCTCGACGTGGTGGCCCGGCCCCGGCCGTGCCCGCCAGGCTCCGCCGTCTTTTCCTGGACACGATGAACACTGACCTGGCGACGCTGGAGCAGTCGCTGGCTCAACTTGACGCGCAGTCAGCTCAACAGACACTGCATCGCATACGCGGCGCGCTGGCCATGGTAAAACTGACCAAAATATTGACAAGCGTCGATGCCTTCGACACGCAGGTCAGGCGTGACGGCTGGAACGAGCACGCGTTTCGGACGGCATCAGGGCTCGTGCTTGAACTACGAGCATTCCTGGCTCAGGTATGAGTCGTGGCGCAGCGTGGTCCCGATGTCCCTCCTGCTCATTTCACCGTGCGCCTTCGAATGGAACGTCTCAGAATAGTCCTTGCCGATGACCATCCCCTGGTGCTGATGGCCATGCGCGACCTGCTCGATAGAGAGCTCAGTTTCGAGATCACCGCGACGCTTTCCAGCCCGACGGCGCTGGTCGACCACCTGCGCAGCGACCAGCCGGATGTGATCATCACCGACTATTCCATGCCTGGCGACGACACTTATGGCGACGGCATCCGTCTGGTCAAATACCTGGCACGACATTTCCCGCGCGCGCGGCTCGTCGTGCTGACGATGGTATCCAACCCGATGATCATTTCGGCGCTGTACGACGCGGGGGTGTCCGCCGTGGTGCTCAAGCGCGACAACCTGGCCGAAATCGTGACCGCCTTGCGGACGCTGCAAGCCGGCCGCAAATACTATCCCCCCGGCTTTCAGCGCGAAGGCGCCGAGGATTCACACACCAGGTTCATCGGCGAACGCATCAATAGCCTGTCGCCCAAAGAGTTTGAAGTGTTGCGCCACTTCATCCGCGGCGAGTCCATGATGCAAGTCGCCGAGACGCTGCAGCGCAGCGTCAAGACGGTAAGCGGACAAAAGATCTCGGCCATGCGAAAACTGAATGTGCAGACCGACCAGGAACTGGTAGCGTTCTGCGTCGAATGCGGGATTTTCCAGTAACCCTCTACAAAAGCCTATGACCTCAACGTCCTACACGGGCGGTTGCTTGTGCGGCCACATCCGCTTCGCCGCCACCGGAACGCCGCAAAATCCTCACGCCTGCTCCTGCGAATTCTGCCAGCGGCATTCTGGGGCACCCAGCCTTTGCTGGGTGGAATTTGCGAAGGACGACGTTGCGTGGCCCGGCCCGGGCGGCGCGCCATCGCGCTACCGATCGTCCGACTATTCCTCGCGGTTGTTCTGTCCGCGCTGCGGCAGCACCCTGGGCGCCATCGACGATGGCCCGATCGTTGCGCTGGTGACAGGCAGCTTCGACGTCCGAGACGACCCCGCGCTGAAGCCGACCTCGCATTCCTACGCAGACCTGTGCCCCACGTGGCATCCCGTGGCGGATGGATCCGGTCAATAGCTTCGGGCCAATGCCAGGCGTCCACGCCAAGCCATGATCACGACCTTACTAGCTTGGTATCCTAGCGCTTGCCCCGCCGGGCGTGGCGCATTCCTGCTCCGCACGCGAGGCATCGAACCGAGACGACAAGCATGACGCAAGACCAGATTGAAACCGTGACCGACGCTCACGTGGACCGCAAGGCAATGGAGGCCTTGATTGAACGCGCGGCGGGCAGTCCGCTGTCGTTCCAGGACTGCGATTTTCAGGATGCCGACTTTTCTCGGCTGGATTTACGCGGCGCGCGGTTCACGGCCTGCGCCATTGCGAACGCCTCGTTCCAGGGCGCCACGCTTGCCGATACGTCATGGGTGCGTTGCCGCGGCGGCCAAGCCAACTTCGCCTCGGCCGACGCCGGCGACGCCGTGTTCCAGAACTGCGACCTGAACAACGCCAACTGGCGCCGGGCTCGCCTGGCGGCGGCCCGGTTCCAGGGCTGCAAGCTGACCGGTTCCGATTTCGACGGCATCGCCTGCCTGGGCTGGACCGTGGAGGAATGCCTGCTGGTGGGCGCGCTGCTGCGCGGCGTGTCGTTCCGCAAGTCCAACATCATGCAGCTGGACTTCTCGGATGCCGACCTGGCCGGCAGTGATTTCCGCGATTCTGTGTTCCATGGCGGCAGCCTGCGCAACGCCAACTTGAAGAACGTCCGCTTTGAAGGCGCTGACCTGCGTGAAGTGGACTTGAGCGGCATCGACCTGACGGTTGCCGCGCGCCTGGCCGGCGCCACCATCTCCAAAGCGCAGGCCGCCGTGCTGTTGGCCGAATTGCGCATCAGCGTGATCTGACGCGCCCGCGACAGACGGCCGCCCGTAGGCCGCCGCCTGCACGTTCGCGTTGCAAGCCCGGGAGTGATCCCGGGTTTGGCCTTCAGTGCGATCCGACCTATGCCCCCATGGCCGGATCACTTACCGTGTGCTTGCCGGTCTCTACCCGCCCCGCAAAGCGACGGTAGTACGTGGGGTCGCTTGCGCAGGTGACGGCGAAGTCGTACCACTGCGCGCTGCCTTCCAGCGACCAGTGCAACGACGCCTTCGCCTTGCCCGCCACCGCCTCGCGCCACGGGCCGTCCTGGCGGTAGGCCATGGCGGTCACCGTGAAGTCGGCGGTCTTGGCGCCAGTGTTCATGAGCTCGGCATAGACGTCGCCATTAGCGATGTCGTAGCAGACGCGGATCTCGGGCGCGACGTCGGTGTCGGCGATGCGGTTGGTGTCGCCCTTGAAGTGCCGATGCAGGCCGTTGGGACCCAGCACCCACAGGTCGTAACGGCCAAGATTGTCCTGGAACGCATTCCAAGTATCCGAGAGCGACTTCTCCGCTTCCACGACATAGCGACGTGGGACGCGGGCCAGGTTCAACTGGTCATACACGTGGAAGACGGCCGCCTGCTTGCCCGTGTTGGAGAACAGCAGTTCCACCATGCCCTCGGCGCTGCAGCGCGCGCTGACGTGCAACTCGTAGGGCAGCGCGCGCGACGGGCGCGTACCGCTGGCCTGGATGGGCAGTTGCATGTCGGTCGGCAACGGCATCGCGGGCAAGGCTTCCTGCGCGGTGCGCAACTGGTCGGCGGCGCTACGCGTGCTGCGGCCGGCCAGGGTCGGCAACGCTTCGGTGTTGGGCGTCTGGAAGTTGAAGGCGGTGGTGAGGTCGCCACAGACCGCGCGGCGGAACGGGCTGATGTTGGGCTCGTTCACCCCGAATCGGGCCTCCAGGAAACGCAGCACCGACGTGTGGTCGAAGACCTGCGAATTGACCCAGCCTCCGCGGCTCCACGGAGAAATCACGAACAAAGGCACGCGCGGGCCGGGGCCATAAACGCGGCCATCCGGGGCGGGCTGGGTGCGGCTGCCTGCCGGCGCCGGATGCGAGAAATACTCGAACCCCATGTCGGCATCGCTCAGGGTGGATTTGCCCGCCTTGCCCAGGCCGGAGTCAGGCGACGGCGCCGACGGCGACGGCACGTGGTCAAAGTAGCCGTCGTTCTCGTCGAAGTTCACCAGCACCACCGTCTTGCTCCAGACTTCCGGCACGGCGGTCAACGCATCCAGCACTTCCTGCAGGAACCACGCGCCTTGCACGGGGCTTGACGGGCCGGGGTGTTCACAATAGATCGAAGGCGCATTCATCCAGCTGACCTGCGGCAGCTTGCCTTCCCGGATGTCGCGCTTGAACGCGTCCAGATAGTTTTCGGGCGCAGTGCCGGGCAAGGTGTTGGCGATGCCCTTGTAGAGCGGATTACGCGCGTTGTCGCTTGCCGCGTCGTAGGCGTGGTAGGGCAGCGCCTGCCCGGTGTTGGCATACGGCACGCCGGGCTCGCCGCCGCTGGATACCGGAAAGCCCGAGGCCACGTTCGCGCGGCGGAACTGCTGGAACGCGCCCAGCATGTTGTCGCCCCATTCGTCCGGCATGTTCTGGTACGAAATCCAGCTGATGCCTGCCTCTTCCAGGCGTTCGGCATACGTCTTCCAGGTGTAGCCGCGGTTCTGCGTCGAGGCCTGCCCGTCGATCCAGTCCCATTCATTGTTGACGAACGATGCGCCACCGGCCGTGGCGCCGTTGGTGCCCGTCAGATGGAAAGAGCGGTTGGCGTCGGTGCCGGTGTGCATCGAACAGTGATAGGCATCGCACAAGGTGAAGGCGTTGGCGAGCGCGAACTGGAACGGGATTTCGCGCTCTTTGAAGTAACCCATCGAGATATCGGTTTTTTCGGCAGGCCATCGCGTCATGCGGCCATGATCCCATGCTGCCTGGCTGTCGACCCATGTGTGATGGGCGCCATCGGCGCGCTGCGCGTTGTTGGCGCTGCCGTCCAGATGGTAGGGCGTAAGCACGGCGCCGTTGGCGCGCTCCTGCTGCCAGACCTTGCGCCCGTTGGCGAGCGGGATCGTGAAGCGGTCTCCGAACCCGCGCACGCCCTTGAGCGTGCCGAAGTAATGGTCGAAGGAACGGTTCTCCTGCATCAGGATGATGACGTGTTCAACATCCTTGATGGTGCCGGTGGCGTTGTTGGCGGGAATGGCCAGCGCACGGCGGATGCTGGGCGGGAACGCGGCCAGCGCGGCGGCGGCAAAGCCTGCGCCCGTGGTGGTCTGCAGGAAATTACGGCGGGAAGTCATAGGCGGAATCCGGAGTCGTTGAGGAGAGGAACAAACACGGCCAAGCGGGTTGGCGCGCGGCGGCTCACGGCGCGCAGCGCAGCAACGGCGCGGGCGGCGTGGGCTGCTCCGTAACGGGAGGCTCAGGATTGGTCGTGGGCGGGTCGTCGCTATCGTCTCCGCCACAGGCGGACAGGGAAACGGCCACGAACAACGTGGCCGCAAGCATCTTTGCTAGGCGTTTGGGGGGCATGGGAAGATCGGTCCAGGGTGGGGGGCAGGCATTCATGCCGCTGTCAGCCGGCATGACCCCCGCGAGTCTAGGAACGCGACGTGACAGCCCCGTGAATGGACGACCCGCCCGGCGACGGTGATGTATCGGTGTATTTCTGCTCGCGCAGATACGGCCGCCAGAATGAAAAGGACGACCGCGCCTTTATCACGTCCGCCGGTTGGGCGCGCCACCGCGGCGCAGGAACCGCTGTTCGACCACCACGCTGCCCCATTGCCGGCCTTCCGATTCATCGGTCAGCACAAAACCAGCCGCCTCGTACAAATGACGGGCCGCGTCCAGCCCCTTGAAGGTCCACAGGTACGTCTCGTCGTAATGCGCGTCGGCGTATGCCAGCGCTCGTTCAAGCAGCGCGCGGCCCACGCCCATGCCGCGCAGCGACTCGTCCACGATGAACCAGCGCAGATGCGCCTGGCGGCTGGCCAGGTCGCCGTCGATCACGATGGAGGCCAGCACCCTGCCCCCGTCCACATATAACCACATGCCTTTGCCCTGTGCGGGCAAGCCTTCGGCGAACGCGCCCAGTTCGGTGGCCACCTTGCGTTCGAAATACACGCCGAAGCCCGAGGCCTGCGCGTAGTAGCGCGCGTGCAGGCTGGCCACGTCGCCGATGCATCCCGGCACATAGCCTTCGTGGATCGGGTCGTCGATGGCGGCTGTCGCCCCGCGCGCCACGTTGGGATTCTCGCGAGACAGGGCGTCGGCGTACAAGGACATGAAGCGGATCAGGGATTGCTGGTCGTCAGGCGCCAACTGGCGCAGCGCGCGCGACACCTGGTCGGTGGCGAACTGGTCGATCCGCGCGCGCAGGGCCAGGCCCGCGTCGGTCAGGGCCAGGCGGGAAGACCGCGCGTCATCGGTGTCGGTTTCCCGCGTGATCAAGCCGGCGGATTCCAGTTTGGCCAGCTGGCGGCTGGTGTTGGACTTGTCCAGCCTAAGGATGCCCGCCAGGTCGCGCGCCTGGATGCCCGGCTGCAAACCGATTTCGATGATGGCGTGCACCGCTGAAGGCGCCAGGTCGCTGCCGGCCAGGGAGGTGCGCATGAAGCCCAGTTCGCGGACCAGCTTGCGGGAAAATTCCCGCAGGTCGCGGATGGTCTGTTCACGGGACTGGGAGGGAAAATCGATGAGATCCATGGCGGCCTCAATAGGTTGCGGTTCGCAACCAATATACTTGCGAACCGCAACCAACTCAAGCTTTTCCCGTTTCGCCTGCTACCAGGCGTACCGCACGCCCACTTGCCCCGTGGTGCTGCGCACGTAGCCGCTATCGACGCTCGTCGTATAAGCCACCTTGCCGTAGAAACCTAGCCGGTCCGTCATCTGGGCCGTGACGCCCAACGCCAGCTCGACCGCCGTGCTGCCGCGCGGGGTATCCACGCCGTCGTCGCCCAGCACGACGCGATTGGTGCCGCTGAAGGTGCGCCACAGGTTCGCCCGGGCGTACGGCCGCCATTGCGTGCCCCCCGATTCGTACGCCCCCTGCAAGCGCACGCCGATGCGGCCGGTCAGCGCGTTGTCGTTGCTGAGGCTGATGCGCGAGATATCGTCGTTGAAGTCATCCACCCGCGTGCGTTGGTACAGGAGCTGTGCCTGCGGTTCCAGGCTCCAGTTCTGCGACACGGGGAACGGCATGCCGGTCTCGACAGAGGCCGTGAACGTCGAACCGTTGGTGCTGGCGCTGCGTTGCGCTTTCGAGTCGGTATCGATATCGAGCCACGTGTTCATCAGCACCGTGTCCACGTACCAGCCTGCGGCACCCACGCGGGTCCAGTATCCGCCCAGGCTGTAGCCGTCTACCGTCAGCCGACCGGCGCCAGCGCCGCTTACGCCCGACACCGAACCCGCCACGTCGCCACGCGCATGGGTGTAACCGGCGAATAGCCCAAGCCGATCCTGCGTGTTGGACGCATTCGTGTGGGTGTAGAGATCCTGGCCCACCTGCAGCCCCGTCAGGTCCCCGTCGAACGCCGGCTGCGCATCGCCATCCAGCGTCTGCTTGAAGCTGCCGCCAAAACCTCGCGCCCAGCTTGAGAGCCTGGTGCCGTCGCGGCGCAACAGGTCCTGATCGCCCTGGCGGTCGTGAAAGGTGGACAACTGCGTCAGGCTGACCCGGCGCGCCACCATGGGTATGGCGCTGTAGAGCGCCGCCTCAGGCCGGTACAGGTTGACGGCCGCGATGGAGGGCGGCGCCTCGCCTGTTCGCGCGGCGATTTCAGCCGCGATGGCCTGGGCTTCCGGCAGGCTGCCGGCCACTTGCCCGTCCACCACATACCCGCGCGACCGCAGGAACCAGCTGTCGGTGTTGCCGCCTTCTGCGCCGCCGCGATACAGGTGATAGTCGTATGCGCCCGCCGTCAAGGGCGTGGCCAGCGAGAAGGCTCCTGCCGTCGTGGTGGCGCCGTTCACTGCCTGCACCACGGCGATGCCGTCGCCCGTCGTCAGCGCGCCTGCGCCACCGCGGTTAATGACCGAGATGGGCGTGGCGCCGCTGGCTTGCCCGCCGTCGATGACCAGACGGTCTGAAGGGGAATTATCGTCGCCCAGCTGCGTATTCACGGTCAGCGAACCGCCTGCGCCCACGTAATTGCCGCGTACGGTCAACGCGCCGAAGCCCACGCCATCATTGGGACCTGGCCGGATTTCGCCTGCGTTGTTCAAGGCCCCCGCCAACGTGCCGGTGCCTGCCAGGACCGCGCCCGAGGCCAGCGAATTGGCCGGACTGCCCAGGGTTCCCGTCAAAAAGAACGTGCCGCTCTGCAGCGAAATGCTGTTGGTGAAAGTGGAGTCGGATGTCCAGCGCCACTGCTCGCCGCGCATCGTCAGCGTGCGGAAATTGGTGAACACGTTGTCGGCCACGCCCTGGCCTTCCAGGTAGGCGTTGCTGGCGGCGCCGCCCGCGTCCGCCACCCCGCGGATCACGGAACCGGTGCGCAGGATCAGCGTGCCCGTACCCTGCGGACCCATGAAGATGGCCGTGTTGCCCGCCGCGCCCCCGTATCCTTCGACATACCCCGCGTTGATGAACGTATCGTTGCCGTTCTGGCCGCGATAGGCATAGGAATGGTCGGCGATGATCGATCCGCCGGGCAGGTTTTCCACCCGCGAGAAAAAGCCGTTGGCGTTGGTCGTGTTGACGTGCACGCCGTCGGCCCCGGCGATGCCGTTGGAACTGGCTCCCCGCGCGCGGATCGAACCGCTGTTGATCAGCACGTTCTCGGCCCCGCTGCCGCCTTGCAGGTAGACGCCCTTGGCATCCGTGCCGCTGACATCGACGGACCCGGTATTGGTCACCCGATTGCCCGGCCCGTTGACGGCGATGCCGTGCCCGCTGGAACCCGATGTGACGATGCTGCCCGCGTTGGTCACGTTGGTGCCCGTGCTGCCCAGGTTAGGCACCGAGATGCCACGCACCGACACGCCCGAGGCCACAATGGAACCGTTGTTGATCAGCGTGTTGTTGTTGCCGAAGCCCACCATGACCCCGCGCGAGGCGCCCGAGGGCCCGCCCTGGACACTCATCGTGCCGTTGTTGATGATGGTGCTGGCGTCTTCCACCGTGAATGCACGTAGCGCATTGGTGACGAAGGTGGCGCCGGGCGCCACCGTGATCGTCACGTTCTGGCTGCCGGCGGCGGCAGCAACGAACTCATTGGTGGTGGTCCCGGTACAGGTCACGCTTTGGCCGGAGCCCGGCGACGTCGTGGGCGCGCAAGCGGCGGCGGCCAGGGCCGGCAGCAAGGCTGGGCTTAGGACCAGCGCCCATAACGCGGGCTGCGCCAGTCTGGGAAAACAGGAGGAACATTGCGGGTGGAACTGGCGTGATGAGACGATCAATCTCTGCTCCCGAGTGCCGCTGCAAGGGTTCAACTGGATTATTTCGGTTGAATACTGGCGGATACAGGACGCTGCCGCAATTGATTAAATGTACAAAATCGTGTCGGATCAATGCTGCAGAGCAGCATCTCGCCTGGCATTCCGGAGGCTATGCCGGCCGCGCGAAATCGGCTCTGGCGGCCTCGATCGCCGGCCGGCAAATACAGCCGCTCATGTGGTCATTGACCATGCCGACCGCCTGCATGAAGGCATACATGGTGGTGGGGCCAACGAACGTCCAGCCGCGCTTTTTCAAGGCGCGCGACAACGCTGCCGATGCGGTAGAAGTCGGGTTCTGGTTCCAGTAGTCCAGGTCGATCGTGGCTGGCCGCTCGGCGGCGGGCGGCTCGTGCCGCCAGAGCCAGCCGGACAGGGAACCCGTTTCCTCAGCAAGCGCCATCGCGCGGCGCGCGTTGTTGATGGTGGACACGATCTTGGCGCGGTTACGCACGATGCCCGGATTGCCCATCAAGCGTTCGACGTCCTGTTCGTTGTAGCGCGCCACGCGTTCGAAGTCGAAATCGTCGAAGGCCTCGCGAAAGGACTCGCGCTTGCGCAGGATGGTGATCCAGGCCATGCCCGCCTGAAACCCTTCCAGGCAGATCTTTTCGTACAGGCGGCGGTCATCCGCTACCGGTCGCCCCCATTCATGGTCGTGATAGTCAGGCATGGACGGCTGCCAAAAGCAGCGCGACGCGCCCTGCGCATCCAGGATCAGGCCGCCCTTGCTGGCGGCGTCCGCGGCATCCAGCAAGGTCATTGCTTGCCCGGCACGGGACAACTCACGTCGCCTTCCTCGCATTTGAGGTAGGCGCGCAACTCCTTCGTGCGTGTCTGCGTCAGCTTGTCCAGGCACTGGCTCAAGACCATCGGATAGGCGCTGCCGCCGGTCGTGCCACCCGAAGAAAAGGCGCATTCCGCATCACGGAAAAACAACCACGCTTTCTGTGCAGACTGCAGCTTGGCCAACGTCGTCTGATCGCCTTTCAGGCGTTCGGTCACAGACTTATAGGCCGCGTTCAACTGGGCGTCCGACTTCCGATAGTCCTGGTCGGCGCACAGGTTCAGATCGGTCTGGGTGCTGGCATTGCCGCATTTGATCAATTGCGGTTGCGTTTGTGGTTGCGGCTGCGCGTGCGCGCTGGCCGCGAGGACAAGCGCGGCCGCCAAGGCCGTCACGATACGCATAAACGTTCCTCCGGGTAGTAAGCGGGAAAGGCTGATGGGAAAGTGTCGCATGGATAAGGGTTACCGCGCATGTCGCCCTGTCGCCTAAGATATCGGCCATGAAGATCCAATTGCTTTCCGACCTGCATCTAGAATCCGACCCGACCTTTCTGGCCCGGCCGGTTCCCGGCGCCGATCTGCTGGTGCTGGCCGGCGATATCGGCTCCTACCGCCGGGGCTCGAAATTGACGGGTACCGACTTCGGCCTGGGCAGCTACGCACCGCGCAACGGCTGGCCGACGCCGGTGGTGTTCGTGCCCGGCAATCACGAGTACGACAATCTGGATTTCGATGACGCGCACGATCGGCTGCGCGAGCTGTGCCACGCGTTGGACATCCAATGGCTGGAGCGTGAAACCTGCGTCATCGACGGCGTGCGGTTGATCGGCACCACGCTATGGACGGACTTCGATGCATTGGCGGCCGACAGCGACAGTATCGGCACCGCGCTGACCAAACGCGCCAAAGCCTTTCGCGCGGCCGACTTCTATCTGGAAAAAGCCGAGATGCGCCGCCACGGCGCGCCTTTCATGGCCGAGCAGATGCGGGAACAGGGCCTGGCCTGTCAAGCCTGGCTGGACGCGGCGCTGCGCGTGCCGTTCGACGGCCCGACCCTGGCCATCACGCACTTCGCACCCACGCTGGCCAGCGCCGATCCCCGCTACGGCGTGTCGCCGGGCACGGCGGGCTTTTGCAACGCGCTGGACGCCCTGCTGCCGTTGGCGCACACCTGGATGCACGGCCATCTGCACTGCGCGCACGATTATCTGAAGGACGGCTGCCGCGTCGTGGCCAACCCCTTGGGTTACGCCAAGAAAGGCGAACAGGCGGACTTCGCGCCTGATCGCCTGTGGGAAATCAACGCCTAGGGCTTGAGACCGACCATGGGTAGCGCGAAGAGCACCACCGCGGGATTGGCCACGACGAACCCCGTGCCGGCCAGGAAGGTGACGGGCGACAACAGTTTCATGGCTTCCGCGCTGCTTTGCGAATCCATCACGGTGACGCGATAAGGCTTGTCCAGCACGGTTTGCCGGCTTTCGCCGGCCTGCGCCGCGCTGGGCGTGCCCGGCTGCGCCACGTAGCGTTTGCCTTCAAGATGGTAGGTGTAATAGACCAGCCCTTCTTTCGTGGTGCTGTAATGCATGGCGTAAGCCTGCTGGCGGTCGCGATCGGTCGCGTTGTCCGCCAGCTGCAGCCGCACATAACCCCAGGTGTATCCGCCTGCGCCCACGTGGAATTCCCGCAGGATCACGGCCGTCAGCCGCGTCCGGAAATCCGACGTCAGCGACTGCGCCATCGACGGCGGCATCTGGAACAGGTAGTGGTACTTCGGCCCCAACACCGCAAAGGTCTTGCTGTCCGAAGACACCATCAGGGCCGAGACCTCTTCCGTATAAGGCTTCGTCGATGCGCAACCCGCCATGGCCATGACCATGGCAAGCGCCGGCAACAGTGGCGATACGCGGATACGCGTCATGAAGGCGGATTCCACCGGCAGCCGGATCAGGGCGCCGGGTTCGGGTGGCGCACGTGGATCTCGTCAATCGCCTTGAGCACGTCGGGCGACAACGTCACGTCGACGCTGTCGATGTTCTCTTTCAGTTGCTCAAGCGTCGTGGCACCGATCAGGTTGCTGGTGACGAACGGACGCTGGTTCACCCAGGCTAGCGCCAGGTGCGTGGGCGACACGCCGTGTTCACGGGCAAGCGCCACGTACTCGCTGGTGGCGGCCTCGGCCTGCGGATTGCTGTAGCGCGTGAAACGCGTGTAGCGCGTCAGGCGTGCGCCTTCCGGGCGGGCGCCGTTCAGGTACTTGCCGCAAAGCATGCCCATCGCCAGCGGCGAGTAGGCCAGAAGGCCCACGCCTTCATGGTGCGTGAACTCCGACAGGCCGATCTCGAAGACGCGGTTCAAGAGGCTGTATGCGTTCTGGATCGATACGATACGCGGCAGGTCCTGGGTGTCGGCATGGCGCAGGAACTGCGAAACGCCCCACGGCGTTTCATTGGACACGCCCACGTGGCGCACCTTGCCGGCGCGCACGAAATCCTGCAATACCGACAGGGTCTCTTCGATCGGCACGGTGTGGTCGTCTTCGACCCAGGGATAGTTCAGTTGGCCGAACGTGGCGGTGGTGCGGTCGGGCCAGTGCAGCTGATACAGGTCCAGATAATCCGTCTGCAACCGCTTCAGGCTGGCGTCCAGGGCGGCCGTCAGGTTCTTGCGGTCAAGAAAGGTCTTGCCGTCGCGGATGTGGCCGGGACGCTTGGGATCGCGCACGGGGCCAGCCACTTTGCTGGCCAGCACGATGTCCTGGCGGCGCTTGCTGCGCGCCAGCCAGGTGCCGATATAGGTTTCGGTCAGGCCTTGGGTTTCGGGCTTGGGCGGCACCGGATACATCTCGGCCACGTCGACCAGATTGACGCCGCGCGACAGCGCGTAGTCCAGTTGTTGATGCGCTTCGGCCTCGGTGTTCTGTTCGCCCCAGGTCATGGTGCCCAATCCAATCAGGCTGACATCCAGGTCGGTACGGCCGAGTTTGCGGGTTTTCAAGTTCTGCTCCGTGCGGGGTCTTAGTGGGGAACCGACACCTTACCCCAAGAACTTGGCGTTTCGCTGACAGACCCCGGGCATCCGGCAGCTTGCCTCCTTGCCGCAATCCGCATACGCTGGCCTGTCCGCGAGGGGAGGCGCCATGCTCAGGAATTTCGACGAATCCTACCTGTTCTTCATCGGCGTCCTGGTCTTCCTGGGCATCATCGAGCTCTGTTTCCGGCTGGGCCGCCGGCAGCGCAAACCGGCCGACGAGTCGCACCGGACGCACATCACCGCGCTGCAAACCGCCTTGCTCGGCCTGTTGGCCTTGCTGCTGGGCTTTACCTTCGCGATGTCGGTCACGCGCTTCGAAGCGCGCAAGAACCTGGTGCTGGAAGAGGCCAATGCCATCGGCAACGCCTATTGGCGTTCGCAACTGATCGCTCCGTCTGCGCGGGTGCAGGTGCCCAATCTGCTGCTGGAATATACGAAGGCCGCGCTGGAATTGCATGACGCGGAAAACGACATGCCCCGCTTCGACGCCGCCAGCGCCACGTCGCGCCGCATCGAACGCCAGATCCGCAGCCTGGCCGCCGCCACCGCCGACAACCCGCCGGCGATCTCGACGATCATGTTCATCCAAGCCATCAACGAGATGGCACAGATCAATGAGAAGCGCCGCGTGGCGCTGGAGAACCACGTCCCCGAGCCCGTCTTCTATCTGCTGTTCATCGTCAGCGCAGGCGCCGTGGCCTATATCGCCTACGGCACCGGCCTGTACGGCCGCAGGCGGTTGACGTCGACGGGCCTGTTCTCCGCACTGATAGCACTTGTGCTGACGTTTATCGTCGACATCGATCAACCCGGCACCGGTATGATTCAAGTCAGTCAAGAAAGCATGGAGCGGATGCAGAAGACGCTGGAGCAAGAGCAGTAGGGGCTCGTCCCGACGATTTCTGCGCAGGGCGGAAGTTTAAAAAAGATACTCCAGCACCTCGTCGCCCGCCGCATCGAACGTGCCCGTCGAGCGCCATCCCAGATGGCGATAAAAGCCGTAGGACCGCACAGCGGGGTCGGCCGCGCAGCCCAGGAACAAGCGCGTAAAGCCGCGCTTGCGCAGGTCGGCCGCCGTCATGCCCAGGACGGTCTTGCCCACGCCCTGCCCTTCGTATTCGGGCAGCAATGCCAGCACCACGATTTCGCCGGTGTCGCGATGGCCAAAGCAGTAGCCCGCCAACTTGTCGCCATCCAACGCGACCACGCCCGGATACAGCCCGGATTCGATGCCCGCGCCCCAGGTCTCCTGAGTGATCCCGGCGTCAGCCAGTTCGGCGGCGGTCACGGCGTTTTCTCGGGTCAAGCCGCGCAACACGATGCAGGCGGCAGCGTCTTCAGGGAGGGCAGAACGGTAGGTAAGGCTCATACAGACTCTTGAAACAGTTTTTGGAGGAATGGCGCCGTCACCCCGACGCCGGCCGCGCTGACGGCCTGCGGCGTGCCTTCGGCGACGATGTGGCCGCCTTCGTCGCCCGCGCCCGGACCGACGTCGATCATCCAGTCGCTGCCCGCAACTACGCGCAGGTCATGCTCGACGACCACGACGGTGTTGCCGGCGTCCACGAGCCCGTGCAACTGCGCCATCAGCTTATCCACATCCGCCGCGTGCAGGCCCGTGGTGGGCTCGTCCAGCACGTAAAGCGTATTGCCACGCTGGCTGCGCTGCAGTTCGGTGGCCAATTTGATGCGCTGCGCTTCGCCGCCGGACAGCTCGGTCGCCGGTTGCCCCAGGCGCAGATAGCCCAGGCCGATCTCGTGCAGCAGCGCCAAGGGGCGTTGCACCACGGGTTCATCCTGGAAGAAGGCATGCGCTTCGTCAACCGTCATCGCCAGCACTTGGGCGATGTTGCGGCCGTTCCATTCGATTTCCAGCGTCTTCGCGTTGTAGCGGCTGCCATGGCAAGTGGGGCACGGCGCATAGACGCTGGGCATGAACAGCAGTTCGATATGGACAAAACCTTCGCCCTCGCAGGTCTCGCAGCGGCCTTGGGCGACGTTGAACGAGAAACGGCCCGCACCGTATCGGCGGGACTTGGCCGTGCGGGTGCCGGCGAAGAGTTTGCGGACGTGGTCGAACAGGCCCGTATAGGTCGCCAGATTGGAGCGCGGCGTGCGGCCGATGGGCTTCTGGTCCACGTTCACCAGCCGCTTGATGGCATCGGCGCCCGTGTGGATGCGGCCCGTCGTGCGCGGCAGCGTGTCGGGCTGGGGCAGATCGCCTTCGGGCTCTTCCACGACGGGCTCGTGCCCCAGATGTTCGCCCATCAGTTCAACCAGCGCCTGGCTGACCAGGCTGGATTTCCCGGACCCCGACACCCCGGTGACGGCCGTGAACGCGCCCAGCGGAAAGCGGGCATCCAGGCCATGCAGGTTGTTGCGGTGGATGCCGCGCAAGGACAGCCATGCCACGGGCTCGCGCGGCGCCCGGCGGGGCGTGGTTGCGCGGTCGAACAGATACCGGGCAGTCAGCGACGCCCCGACCTTGCGCAGGCCTTCGGGCGGGCCGCTATACAGCACCTGCCCGCCGTGCTGCCCCGCGCCGGGCCCCACATCCACCAGCCAGTCGGCACGGCGCAAGGTGTCCAGGTCGTGCTCCACCACGAACAGCGTGTTGCCGGCCGCCTTCAACTGGTCCAGCGCGCGATGCAGCGCCTGCCCGTCCGCCGGATGCAGGCCGGCAGAGGGCTCGTCCAGCACATACACCACGCCAAACAGGTTGGATCGGATCTGGGTCGCCAGCCGCAGCCGCTGCAGTTCGCCGGGCGACAGGGTGGGGGTGGAACGGTCCATCGCCAGATACCCCAGGCCCAACGCCTGCAAGGTCCCGATGCGCTCGACGAGATCGTGGGCAATGCGTTGCGCGGCGATATGGCGCGCACCGTCCGCCGCCGCCCCGTCCGCGTGGCCGCTCGCCGCCGGCGCCAGGACCTGCGCGATGCGGGTGAGCGGCAGCCGCGACAGCGTGCCAATGTCCAGCCCTGCGAACTTGACCGACAGCGCTTCGCGCTTCAGGCGCCGACCATCGCACACCGGGCACGGCGCGCCGGTCATGAAGCGCGCCACGCGCTTTTTCATCATGGCGCTCTGCGTGGTGGCGAACGTATGCATGACGTAGCGCCGCGCCCCCGTGTAGGTGCCCATATAGCTGGGTTCCTGCTTGCGGCGCAACGCGGCGCGGGTTTCGGCGGGCGTGAAGCCCGCGTAGACCGGCACCGTGGGCTGCTCATCCGTGTACAGGATCCAGTCGCGCGCCTTCTTGGGCAGGTCACGCCACGGCTTGTCCACGTCGTATCCCAGCGTGACCAGAATGTCACGCAGGTTCTGCCCGTGCCAGGCCGGCGGCCACGACGCGATGGCGCGCTCCCGGATGCTCAGCGACGGATCGGGCACCATGGACTGCTCGGTCACGTCATAGACGTAACCCAGGCCATGGCAATTGGGGCACGCGCCCTGCGGCGTGTTGGGCGAGAAATCCTCGGCGTACAGCATCGGCTGGCGTGCCGGATACGTGCCGGCACGCGAATACAGCATGCGCAACATGCTGGACAGGGTGGTGACGCTGCCTACCGTGGAACGCACGTTCGGCGTGCCGCGCTGCTGTTGCAGCGCCACGGCGGGAGGCAAGCCGTCGATGGCGTCCACGTCGGGCACGCCGACCTGGTCGATCAGCCGCCGGGCGTAGGGCGACAGGGACTCCAGGTAGCGCCGCTGCGCTTCGGCGTACAGCGTGCCGAAGGCCAGCGACGACTTTCCCGACCCCGATACGCCGGAGAACACCACCAGCGCATCCCGCGGGATATCCACATCCACGTTCTTCAGATTGTGCTCGCGCGCGCCTCGGACGCGGATGCAGGCGTCGGCGCGCGGCTTGGCGGAGTTCTTTCGCTGGCTCATGCCAGGAATAGTAATAGACGCCGCGAACGGCGGCGATTACCCCTGATTCAACGCCGCCACCGAATTCGCCAGGTCATGGTACCGGCGGCGCAGGATCGCCTCGGTCTGGTCGCGCGGCTGCCGGCTGTCTGCTTCCTGTCCGTCCAGCTGCGCCGCGCGCAACATGGGCAGCAGATCGTGCTTGACCGTATCGACCGTGGGGATGACGGTGTATTCCACCCGCTCCCCGCCCACGAACTTGGATATCTGCATGGACAGGTTACGCGAGTGCGTCACCGACGCCGAGGTCAATCCGCCGCGCTCGTACGCCAGTTCGGTACGGCTGCTGGTTGCGTCCTTGACCTGGTAGTAAAGGTAGTTCTGGGAAGACTTGTCCGTGCTCAGCGCCAGGGTTTCGTGCGGCGACAAGGGCTTGTGGAAGCTGGCGTCAAGCGCGGACTGCTGGTCCTGCGTAATCGCCAGGTTGGAGCCGGCCCGCCCCGTGATCTTGCTGCTTTGCGACACCCGCATCGAGAACCCGTCGACTTCTTCCAGACGGGCGGGATTGCTGCTCTTGGATTCCTGTTTGATCGACGCCGAGTAGTCCGCCAGGCCTGACAGCAAGGCCCGGTGGGATTCCGAGGCCGGTACACGGACGACGGTGCCTGCTGGCTGCGACCGTTCGGTCAATGCCGCCCCATAACTGCCATGCACGGCCGAAAAGGCGCTCTTGAACATGGCCATCAGCGCTTCGTCGCCATTGCCACGGCGCTGTGCGCTGTCGAACTGCAGCAAAGCCTTGCTAAGCGCCGCCGCCTGCTGCTCGGCCGTGCCGAACGTGGCGGGCTTGCTCAGGTCGACATTGACGCTGACCTCGCCAGCAGGCCCGGAGTACGTCACCGACCGCTGTCCGCTGTCAGCCTGGAATTCGATGGTCTGCACCGCGACGCCATCGGCCCGGGTGACCGCGCGCAAGTTCACCGACGACAAGACGGAGGCGTCCACGTCCGCCAGACCGGCGATATCCAGCCGTGGCGGCACCTGGGACAGTCCGTCCAGCGCGTCTTCGAAAGCGCCGGACAAGGCCGCGATCGCATTGCGCTCGTCCTCGGTCAGCGTGCCGTCGGTCACGTCGATCTGCACCGCCAGGCCTTCCTGGCCGCGAGCCAAGGAAATCTCGACTTTGGCCCCGCTGGCCGTGGCGATCCGTAATGAGACCGTATTGTCGGCCTGCAGGCGCAGCCGGGATTGCAACGCGCTGTCCGATCCGGTTTGGGACGGCACGCCGGGCGCCGTCACCGACTGCGCATAGTTGCCGCCGTCTGTCCGGAAACGCCCCAGCAACGCCGCGCCCAGGTCCTGGAACGGGTTGCCGGCGCCCGCACGCACGTTCCGGGCCATCAACGCCGACAGGGGATCGTCGATCGCGCCCGTCTGCGTATAGATGGTGGAATTGGCAGCCGATGCCGGCTGGCCCAGCGCGACGCGGGTCGACGCGGACGTGACGGTCGCCAGCGTGGAGTCGGGCGTACGCACGACGGTGTTGGCGGTATTGAGCGTAAGGGCGCTCGGCAGCCCTCCCGACGAACTGATGGCGGTCATAGTGGCGGTGTGATCCCTGTGCGTGAGCAAGAATTGCCCACTTTTTCCGGATTTCTATTTGTCCTAACGGCAGGAAACCCGGGAAATTAAGTTCGTTAAGATAGCCTCACAGGGCGCCGCCCCTTCGGCGCCGATGCCGTGGGGCCCCCGCCATGAATCTTTCGCTACGCCACATGAAGGCCTTCACGGCGCTGGCGGGCCTGCGCAGCTTCACGCGCGCAGCCGAGCATTGCTGCCTGACGCAAAGCGCGTTCAGCGCCTTGATCTCCAATCTGGAAGGCGACCTGGGGGTAAAGCTGTTTTCGCGCAATACACGCAATGTGGAGCTGACGGCCGAAGGAGAGGCCTTTCAGAACATCGTTGCCCATCTGCTGCCCGAAACCGAGCGCGCCCTGGCCGAAATGCGGGACCACGTCGAACGGCGCAAGGGCCGCGTGGCCCTGGCGGCGCTGCCATCGATCTCTTCGGGGATCCTTCCCGGCCTGATCGCACGCTACAGCGCCGCCTACCCCGGCATCACCGTGCAGGTACAGGATGTAGCCAGCACCGTGTGCATCGACATGGTGCGCAATCGCCAGGTGGATTTTGCGCTGTGCGCGGCGGCCTCCCCCAGTGCCGATCTGGACATCGAGGTGCTGGCGCGCGACACCTTCCATTTCATCTGCCCGGCCGGCCATCCGCTGGCGACACGGCGACGCCTGTCGGTTCAGGACGTGATCGAATATCCCATCATCGGCTTTGAAAGCAACAGCAGCATCCGCCAACACCTGGACGCGGCCATCTACCCGCGCCAATGGCTGCGGTCGCACCAGGTCAACAGCCTGTCCACGGCCGCGGGCTTCATCGCCGCGGGGCTGGGCGTGACCATCGCGCCCACGCTGGCCCTGTTCCAATTCCGCCTGGCGGGCCTCAAGGCCGTGCCGTTGACGCTTCCTATCAACGAACGCGACATCTGCCTGGCCCGGCGGCGCGACGCCACCGATTCGCTGGCCGCGCAAGCGTTCATCGAGCTGCTGCGCGAACACCTCCAGCCCTCTGTCCAGGCGCTGGCGCGCACGCTGGATTAAGACCGTCGGATCAGGGCCGCCGATTCATCGATTTTTTGGATTTTCTTATCCAAATTATCCATTCATCGACTAAGACGGGCTGTCTATCATGGGTTCACAACATCAGAACACCCCAAGGAGACAACCCCATGAAGCGCCTCGCCCACGTTCTCGTCGGCGGCTGCCTTGCCGCCGCCCTGGCTTGCGCCGCCCCGCTGGCGGCAGCTGACTCCTACCCCGCCAAACCCGTGCGCCTGATGGTGGGCATGGCACCCGGCGGCTCCAATGACACGGTCGCCCGCCTGGTCGCCGCCGAGCTGTCCAAGACCTGGCCGCAACCCATGATCGTCGAAAACAAGCCCGGGGCGAACAGCACCATCGCCACGGGGGAACTCAAGCGCTCGCCCGCCGACGGCTACACGCTGATGCTGGTGATCTCGTCGCACGTGACCAACACGCTGCTGTATCCCAACCTTACCTACACGCTGAAGGATTTCGCGCCGGTCTCGCTGATCGCCGATACGCCCTTCGTGCTGGTCGCCAACCCCAAGTTCGGCCCCAACAATCCGCGCGACCTGATCTCGCTGGCCAAGACGAAGGAACGCGGCATCGACTTCGGCACGCCGGGCCAGGGTTCCACTCAGCACATCTCCCTTGAGCTGCTGGACCAGATGGCCGGCATCAAGATGAACCATATCCCCTACAAGGGCGGCGCCCCCGCGCAGACCGACGTAATCGGCGGGTTGATTCCGCTGATCTTCGCCACGCCGACGCAAAGCCTGCCCTTCATCAAGCAAAACAAGCTGAAGGCGCTGGCCGTGACGTCCAAGGAACGCCTGCCGCAACTGCCCGACGTGCCGACGCTGGCCGAGGCGGGCGTGCCCGGCTACGAGGCCAATGTGTGGTTCGGCATCATCGCGCCAGCGGGCACGCCGCCGCAAGTGGTCGAGTACTTGCACAAAGAGATCTCGCGCGTGGTCCAGAGCCGGGAAATGCAAACCCGCCTGACCGAATTGGGCCTGACGCCCCTGGATGAATCCCCCGCGCAGTTCCAGCAGCTGATCGACAGCGAAAAGGACAAGTGGGCCGACGTCATCAAGCAAAGCAACATCAAATTCGACTAACCCTTCGCCACGCATCCATCCGGAGCCCTGCTGCTTATGCCTACCATCGAATCCGTATCCGTCTGCATCGCCCGCGTGCCGCTGGCGCAGCCGGTGACGTTCTCCACCCGCCAGGTCAAGGCGCGCGAATACTGCCTGATCCGCATCCGCTCCACCGACGGCCAGGAAGGCCTGGGCTATTGCTATGCCGTCAACAGCGCCGGGCGTCTGCTGTCGGTAGCCGTGACCGACCTGCTGGCGCCGCGTCTGATCGGCCAGGAATCCTTGCGCGTGGAGGGGCTATGGTCCGAGCTCTACCAGGAAGCCCTGCTGCTGGGCCGCGCGGGCGGCGTGATGCGCGCGCTATCGGCCATCGATACCGCATTGTGGGACCTGAACGCCCGCAGCGCCGGCCTGCCCCTCTATCAATACTTGGGCGCCACGGTGCAGGACCGCGTGCCTGCCTATGCCAGCGGCGGTTACTACCAACCCGGGAAGACGCCCGACAAGCTGGCCGCGGAAATGGCGCAGCACGTCAAGGAAGGCTTCCGTGCCGTCAAGATGAAGGTGGGGCTGGAAAGCGTGGCGGGCGAACGCAAGCGCATCGCCGCCGTGCGCGAAGCCATCGGCGATGACGTGCGGCTGATGCTGGACGCGAACAATGCCTGGCGCGACCTGCCCACGGCGCTGGAGTACATGCGCGCCTTCGAACCCTATCACCCGTTCTGGATCGAAGAGCCATTTTCGCCCGACGACATCGACAACCACGTGCGGCTGGCGCGCGCCACGCCAGTGACGGTGGCCACGGGCGAAGTCGAAGCCGGGCGGTGGCGCTTCAAAGAATGGATCACCAGCGGCGCCACCACCATCCTGCAAACCGACGCGACGGTCTGCGGCGGCATCTCCGAATGGCGCCGCATCGCGGCCACGGCCGACAGCCACGGCATCACCGTCGCCCCCCATGCGTGGCACGATGTGCACATCCACCTGGCTGCCAGCGCACCCAACGCCACCTATGTGGAATGGATGCCGGACGATCACATCGTCAACTTCCGCCGCCTGATCGACCGTCAGCTGCAAGCGCTGGATGGCAGCCTGATGTTGCCGACGGAGCCTGGCCTGGCGTTCCGCTTCGACGACGCCGCGATTGCCGAGTACGGCGTGGTGTACCCGGGGGAAAGCGACCGCTGGCAAGTCGTCCGATGACCGGCGGCGCACCGGAGCTGGGCCTGTTGCTGTCGGCCAAGGTCGACGACGCGCACGGCGCGCGTCTGGATGATCTGGCCGCCGCCGCCGGGCTGCGCTTGCGGCGCCACCCGGTGGACCGAGCGGAACCGGCGCAAATAGACGTGGCATTCTTTTCCCGTGACCTGTACGAAGGCAGTTCGCTGCGCAAACCGGGGCCGCTGTCCGACGCGTTCTTCCGGATCGCCGATGCGGCGCCCGCACTGAAGTGGCTGCACGTTTGCTCGTCAGGGCTGGATCTCCCGCAATACGCGGCAGCCTTGGCTCGGGGCGTACCGATCACGGCGTCCACGGGCGTCACCGCTGCGCCGATCGCGCAAACCGCGGTGGCCGCCATCCTGGCGCAATCACGTGGGTTCGACCGCTGGCTGGCGGCTCAAGCTCGGGGCGAATGGGCGCCGCTGACAGGGGATGCCCGCCCCCCTGACCTGGAAAATCTGCATGTGCTGGTCCTGGGCGCGGGCGCCATCGGGCAAGAGATCGGACGCCTGTGCAGGGCGTTGAGCCTGCGCACGACGGCCGTACGCCGCGATGCCCAGCCGCTGCCGGCATTCGACGCCGTCATCGGCTTCGATCAATTGGACGAGGCGCTACCCCGGTGCGATTGGCTGGTGCTGGCCCTGCCCCTGACACCTGCCACGCGCGGCCTGATCGATGCGCGCCGGCTCGCGCGGCTGCCGCGCCACGCCCGACTCGCCAACGTGGCGCGAGGCGAACTCGTCGATGAAGCCGCGCTGGCGCAGGCGCTGACCGCGGGGCGGCTGGCCGGCGCCTATCTGGACACCTTTATCGACGAGCCGTTGCCGGCGGCCTCGCCGCTCTGGACACTGCCGTCGGTATGGATCAGCCCGCACAATAGCGCGGCGTCGCTGGGCCACGAGGCCCGCGTGGTCGATTGCTTTGCCGACCAGTTCCACCGCTGGTTGATGCGAACGGCTCAAACGCCCCGCTGATCCAGGAACCTCCGCACCGCGTCCAGCACCGCCTCTTCGCGCTCGCGGTGCGGCACATGACCGCAGCCAGGCATGGGCAGCATGTCTGCCGGGCCGCCGGCCAGCGCCGTCAGTTTTTCGGGGTGGCGCATGGAACCGTATTCGTCGTTTTCGCCATGGATGGCCAGAAGCGGCACGGTGACTTGGGGCAAGAGCGCGTCCAGGTTCCAGTCGGCGAATTCGGGCGATTGCCAGGTCTGGACCCAGGCGTCCAGCACCCATTGGGCCTTCTCGCCGTGATAGCGCTTCAAGCGGTCCAGTTGCGCCGGATCCTTGAATTGCTCGCCGGCCACGCGGATGCCTTCCAGGGTGCGGTCTTCGACGAATTCCTGGGCGGATTCGGTGATGACGCCGATGCAGCGGCCGGGATAGGCCGCGGCGATCGACACGGCCATTCCGCCCCCGACGCTATGGCCGAATGCGATGAAGCCGGTCAACTTAAAATGGGCCGCCAGCGCGGCGAAGGCGTCGCTCGCCTCATTGCCGACAAAATCCGCCTGCAGGCGGCCGGGGTGCGGGTCCGACTGACCGAAGCCCAACCGGTCGTAGGCGATGACCGCCCGCCCCGTGGCCTGGGCAAGCTTGGCCGGGAAATCGCGCCACAGGTCCACGCATCCCAGCGAGTCGTGCAGCAGGACGATGGGCGCGCCAGCCTGCGCATCGGCCCCGCCCGGCCATTGCCGGGCGTGGATCCGCCCCTGTGCGGTGGGGATCAGGCAACTTTCTGGCGCGGGCGCGGCGTGCTCAACCATCATGGGTCCTCTGTTCAGTCCTTGGGCTTCGCAGATTCTGCGGCCAACCGGGCTGACAGGCAACTCCCGCCTGCTTGCCAAGGCGGGCCGAGAGGGGCGCCGAGGGCCGGCCTCAGTAGGCCGGTGCGGCCTGCGGCAAGGCCAGCATCCGAGGCGCCGAGCCGTGGGCGTCGCCCCGCAGCTTGAACAGCGCCACCGTATCGGCCAGCACGCGCGCCTGATCGCTGAGCATGGCCGAGGCCGCGGCGGACTCTTCCACCAGCGCGGCATTCTGCTGCGTTGCCTGGTCCATGTCCGCCACGCTGCGGTCGATCTGGCTGATGCCGACGCTTTGCTCGGTCATCGCGCCGTGGATCTCGGTCACCAGGCGCTGCACGCGCGAAATGCCTTCAACGATCTCGCTCATGGTCGAACCGGCGGCCTGCACGCGTTCGGTGCCGCTCTTGACGTTTTCGACCGACGCCTGGATCAGGGTCCGGATTTCCTGCGCCGACGCCGCGCTGCGTTGCGCCAGGGTGCGGACTTCGCCCGCCACCACGGCAAAGCCGCGGCCTTGCTCGCCGGCACGCGCCGCTTCCACGGCCGCGTTCAGCGCCAGGATGTTGGTCTGGAAGGCGATGCCGTCGATCACGCTGATGATTTCCGTGATGCGCTGCGACGACTGCGAAATCGCGCTCATCGTCGTCACCGCGTCGGTGACGACCAGCCCGCCGCGCTCGGCCGCCGAACTGGCTTCCGTGGCCAGTCGCGTGGCGTGTTCCGCGGCCTCTTCCGTCTGACGCACGCTGGAAGTCAGTTGCGTGAGCGCCGACGAGGTTTCCTGCAAGGAGCCCGCCGAGGTCTCGGTGCGCTGCGAGAGATCGCGGTTGCCCATGTCGATTTCGCGAGTTGCAGCCGACATCGAATGCACGCCGGTGCGTACATCCAGCATCACGGTGCTTATTTTGTCGACAAACGCGTTGAACGACGACGAGATCTGCGCCACTTCGTCATGGCCCACAACCTCCAGGCGATGCGTCATGTCGCCGTCGCCCGAACCGATGGTGTCCATCGCGTCACGCACGGCCGACAGGCGCTTGAAGGCGCGGGACGTCACCACGCTGGCGATCCCGACTGCCAACAGCGTCAGCACCACTAGCGAGATCAGCGTGGCGTTGAGCACCTGCGTCAGGCCGGCAGTGGCCTCGGCGCTGTCCAGCGCGATTGCCAGCGACCAGTCCGTGCCCGGAATGCGGCGGACCTTCAGCAGCTTCGGCACCCCGTCCAGGTTGACCGCAAGGGGCTCGGCGCCGTCGCGCGACATGGCCGACAGCGCGGCGGGCGTCAGTTCAGGCGCCACGTCGGTGGACGGTTTGAGCGCCAGCTTGTCGTTCACGTGCGCAATGACCTGCCCGTCGGTCGCCACCACGAAGGCCAGGCTGGACGGTGTGGGACGGATTGCGCGGATGATGCTCTGGATGCCGTCCAGCGGCACCGCGCCGCTCAGTACGCCCGTCGTCTGGCCGCCGCGGATCATCGGCGTGGTGAACGCCACGTAGAGCTTGCCGGTGCCCGAGTCGCCATAGGGTTTGGTGACCGTCAGCTTGCCCGCCGCCACCGCGCTCTTGTACCAGGGGCGCGCCGTGGGGTCATAGTCAGCTGCCACCTGCGTGGTCGAGAAAAAGGTCTTGTCCGACCAGCCGATGGTGGAAATGGGGAAGCCGTTCGTTTCGCCCATCAATTTGGTCAGGCCGCGCGGATCGCCCTTTTCCACCACGGCCGCGGTGGCGACGACCGCCTGGGCCTTGTCCTCGGACCAGCGTTCGATGGCGCTGGCATTGCCGGCGGCAATGGCGTCCAGGTTGCCCGAGATCGTCGCCATCATGTTGCTGCGGACGATCTGGTAGGTGGTGATCCCGGAAAGGACCAGGGCACCCACAACGGTAAAGCAAGTAATCAACAAGATACGGTTGCGCAACGAGGTAATTTTCATGCCTGCCTTTTTTTCAGCCATTTCCCATATCGGAGGACACGGGTCTGCGGCCCGCTGGCGAAAACCGGCAGCCACCATGGACTTACGGCATGCCCGGTCGGGACTTTAGGGGTAAACCCTTGAATTTTCGTCAATTACCTGTTTCCAGGGATAGCCGCCCTGGCACCCGCCCCCTCACAATTAGAATCGGGCAATCCTGCCTTTCCCGGTCTTCCCTCCCCCCGCACCTATGTCCGCCACCCTGCAAACTCCCGAGCTCACCCTGCCCGCCCCGGTGCTGCTGGTGGAAGACGAACCGCTGGTCCGCCGGCGGCTGGAGGGCCTGCTGCTGCAACTGGGCTATCAGCCCGACGCGCTGGTGCATGCCGGATCCTTGGCCGAGGCGCGCGCCTGTCTGGCCAACCAGCCGGTCGCCCTGGCGCTGGTGGACCTGGGCCTGCCGGACGGCAGCGGCATCGATCTGATCGCCGAGATGCACGCGGCCGATCCCGGCCTGGCCATCCTGGTGATTTCCGCCTGGTGCACGGAAGACGCGATCCTGGCTGCCCTGCGGGCCGGCGCCACGGGCTATGTGCTGAAGGAACGCGACGACCTGGAGGTCTCGCTGTCGTTGCGCAGCGTGCTGCGTGGCGGCGCGCCGATCGACCCCTTTGTGGCCCGCCGCATCATCGACGAACTGCGCCCCCGGCCCACGGAGCAACCCGACACGGCAAGCGGTGAGATACTAAGCCCCCGCGAAAGCCAGATCCTTCGCCTGGTGGCCGAGGGGCTTGCCAATCGCGAAATCGCCGAGCAGTTGTTCCTGTCGCGCTATACCGTCGAATGCCACATCAAGCACATCTACCGCAAACTGGCCGTCTCCTCGCGCACGCGGGCGGTCCATGCCGCGCGCTCGCGCGGCTTATTGGCCTGAGATGGCTGTTTGCGTGCTGGCTGGCGCTGTTGGCGGCACCGGCGCTCTCCGCTCCTGCGACCCCTGCCGCCTGCACGGTCCAATTGCTGTCCATCACAGCCGCCCAGGGCGCGGCCGACGGTAGCCGGCCTGACGCATCGCCCTGGCAGCCGGTCACGCTGCCCGACGACTGGAGCAAGCGATGGCCGGACTACAGCGGCACGGTCTGGTACCGCATCGACTGGCAACGCCAATGCCCGGATGGCAAAAGCGGATCGGTGGGCCTGACGCTGGAATCCGTGGTCATGGCCGGCGAAGTCTTCATCAACGACGAACGGATCTGGCGCGATGCGCACCTGACCGAACCCCTGTCGCGCAGCTGGAACCTGCCGCGCTACTGGCGCCTGCCCGAAGCCCTGCTGCGTGACGGCGTGAACACCCTCTGGCTGCGCGTGGTCGGCGTGTCGCAGCAGACGCCCGGCCTGGGTCCGGTGCACTTGGGCGCCGCGCAGGCCATGCAGGCGCTCCAGGAAGACCTGTGGTGGAACAACCGCACCCTTTACGTCCTGAACCTGATCATCTCGGCCGTCTTGGGCGCCCTGTTCTTCTGCATCTGGATCGTCCGCCGCGAACAGACCACCTACGGCTGGTACGCGCTTATGGCTCTGTTCTGGGTGCTGTTCGTCGCCAACGTGCTGGCGACCGGCCCCTGGCCGTTCGCCACCACGCTGATGGCGGCCCGGGCCAATTCCATGGCGCTGGTGCTGTATACGGCGTGCTTCTGCCTGTTCACCTGGCGTTTCAGCGAACGGTATCTGCCACGTACCGAACGCGTGCTGTGGGCAGTCGCGGCCGCGATGCTGGCCATGCTGGCGATCACGCCGGATACCGCATTGCCCCAAGCGCAGCGCGCCGCCGTATTGGGTAGCGCCGGCATTTTCCTCGCCAATTGCCTGCAGTTCTGCGCGCATGCATGGCGTACCCGGCGACCCGAACAACGCATGCTGGCGGCCTGCCTGCTGATCATCTTCGTGGTCATCATCCACGATCTGCTGCGGCTGATGAAACTGATCGGTCCCGGCCCGACCTACACCTCGTTCTCCAGCATCGCCGTCACCCTCTGCATGTCCGCGATCCTGGGATTGCGCCATGCGCGCAACGTGCGCCGCATTGAACGCTTCAACCACGAGCTGGCCGACAGCATCGCAGAGGCGCGCACGGAATTGGCCACCACCCTGGAGCGGGAGCACGCGCTGGCAATGAGCAACACCCGCCTGCAGGAACGCTTGCAGATCGCGCACGACCTGCATGACGGGCTGGGCGGATCGCTGGTGCGCATGATGGCCATGGTGGAACAGGCCAAGGCCCCGCTGCAGGGCCAGCAATTCCTGTCCATGCTGAAACTGCTGCGCGACGACCTGCGCCAAACGATCGACAGCGGCTCCAGCGCGGGCGTCAAAGTCCCGGAGACGCCTCCAGAGTGGGCTGCCCCGCTGCGCCACCGCTTCGTGCAGTTGTTCGACGAACTGGACCTGGATTCCAGCTGGCAATTCCCACCGCAATGGGCCACGCCGCCCTCCCCCTTGCAATGCCTGGCGCTGACCCGGTTGGTGGAGGAAGCGCTGACCAACGTGGTCAAGCACAGCCGTGCGCGCCGCGTACAGCTGCAACTGCAGCAGCCTCAGCCCGACCAGCTGCAACTGCGGATCGAAGACGACGGCGCCGGCTTCGACGTAGCGGCGGTGCGGCAGGCCGGTGTCAGCGTGGGCATGCGCAGCATGTACGCCCGCATCGCCCGCGTGCAGGGAACGCTGGACATCTCGTCCGCGCCGGGCAAAACCGTGTTGACCGCGGTGCTGCAATTGCGCCCAGCCGCGGCGCAATCGGTCTAAAATCCGCCCACATTCCGAACCGGGGGTCCTCCCGGTACAGGCCCATCCTGCGCGAGGAATACAACGATCCGATCTGGCCGCCCTGCTGCAAGACGCGGCAGAAAACCCCTCGGACGGAGACGTCGAATGAACGCCGTACTGCTTATCGACGACCACGCCATGTTCCGCGAGGCGCTGGTCATGGCGCTGGCGCACGCCATGCCCACGCTGGCGGTGCACCCCGCCGCCAGCGGCCACGAGGCCCTGGCGCTCTTGGACCGCCATGCCGACATCGGCAACGTCATCATGGATTACTACCTGCCGGACATGGCCGGTGCGGAGCTCTTGAAGCGCCTGCGCCAGCGGCGTGCGCAACTGCGGGTGCTGGTGCTGTCCGCCTCGCAGGATCCCGATGACGAACGCCGCGCCATGGAGGCTGGCGCGCGGGGGTTCCTGAACAAATCCGCCAGTTGTCAGGCGCTGACCGCTGCCCTGGAAGCGATCAATGCGGCGGATGCGCCTCGCATCCCGTCTGCCGGAGGCACGCCGCCGCGTTCGCCTGATGACGCCGCCCTGTTGCGCACCCTGACCCCGCGGCAAAGCGAAGTCTTGCGGCTGATCTGCGATGGCCTGCGCAACAAGGAAATATCCGAACGGCTGAACATGACGGAGAAGACCGTCAAGACGCATGTGTCGGCCATCCTGGCCACGCTGGGCGTGCTTAATCGAACACAGGCGACACTTGTGGCTCGGCGCGGCGGCGTGTTCGGCAAGCCGACCTGAGCGCACCGCCGTCCGAGGCGATCTTGCCGCCTGCGAGCGCGATTTCCCGCCCCGCCGCGGCGATGGTGTCGGGCCGGTGCGCCACGATCACCCGCGTCATGTTCAGGCGGGCGATGGCCATGTTGACCACCCGTTCCCGGGTGATGTCCAGATGGCTGGTCGCCTCGTCCAGGAACAGCATCGCCGGCTGCTTGTACAGCGCGCGCGCAAGCAACACGCGTTGCTTCTGCCCACCGGACAGCACCGTTCCCATGTCGCCCACCAACGTGTTGTAGCCCATGGGCATCGCGCAGATGTCGTCGTGGATGGCGGCGATTTCCGCGCACTCCCTGGCACGGTCGGGATCGTACTGGGGGTCGAAGAAGCTGATGTTCTCGCCGATGGACCCGGCGAACAGCACATCGTCCTGCAACACGGTGCCGGCCATCCTGCGCAGGGCGGCCGCGCCCATCCCGCGCACGGCCACGCCATCGACCAGCACCTCGCCTTCGGTCGGCGTCAGGATGCCCAGCAGGATGTTGATCAGGGTCGTCTTGCCACCCCCGGACGGCCCAGTGATGGCGACGGATTCACCAGGCTCGATGCGCAGGCTGATGCCATCCAGTACATACGGCTCTTGAGGGCTATAGCGAAAGCGCAGATTGCGCACTTCGATGGCCGGCGAGCGCGTCACGGCGCCGTCCGCCCGCGGCATCTCGTCGATGGGCTCCGGCGCCTCGCGCACGATGTCGGCCAGGCGCTCGCCTTGCAGCCGCAGCATCTTCACTTCCACGAACTTGTCCAGCAGCGCCGCCACGCGCTTGTCGAACAAGGTTTTATAGACGATGAATGCCAGCAAGGCGCCCACGGTGAACTGGCCGTCCAGCACCAGCCGCGCCCCCAGCCACAGAATCGCGATCGACGACAGCCCGAACAGCAGGCCGTTGAAGGTCCGAAAGAACAGCGCCCATTTCTGCACGCGCAGATCCGCGTTGATTTCGTTGACCAGCAACGCCAGCCAACGCGAACGCCGGTCGTTCTGATGCTGGAACAGCTTGATGGCCTTGACCCCGCGCACCGTTTCCAGAAAGTGCGACTGCTCTTTCGCAGCATGGATGATGTGCTCTTCGGTGGCATAGCGCAGCGACGCATAGCACGACCAGCGCGCCAAGCCGTACAGCGTCATGGCGCCCACGGCGATCCACGCCAGCGGCGGGCTGTACAGGAACATCAGCACCAGCGTGATCACCATGACAATGCCATCCAGCAGGGCCTCGAGGAACGACGTGGTGACGGTGCGCTGAATGGTGTCGATGGCGCCGAAGCGCGACACGATGTCGCCCAGGTGCCGCTTTTCGAAATAGCTGACCGGTAGCCGGAGCAGGTGCGTGAAGACATTGCTGCGCCATTGCAGGTTCAGCGTCGTGCCCATGAACATCAGCATCCAGCTACGCGCAACCGACGTCAGCTGCAGCATCACCATCAACAGGCCGAAGGCCAGCGCCAACGTGGTCAGCAAGTCGCGGTCACCGGTGTTCAGCACGTGGTCCACGACCCATTGCAGAAAGAACGGCTGAACCACCGTCAGCACTTCCAGCGCCAGCGCCAGCAGCATCACTTGCAAGAACGCCGCCCCCAGACCCGTGACGCGCCCCGTCAGTTCGCGCAGCCGGACCGGCTTGTTTTCGTTGGCCGTCACGAAGTCCGGCGTGGGCCAAAGCTCCAACGCCACGCCGGTGTATGACGCCGACAGCTCGCTGATGGTGCATTTGCGGATACCAGAGGCCGGATCGATCAGCGTGGCCGACCGCGCATTGATGTCGGTCAGTACCACGAAGTGGTTGAATTCCCAATGCAGGATGCAGGGCAGCTTCAGTTTGCTGAGCGCCCCCAGGCCCGCCTTGACCGGCCTGGATGCCAGCCCAAGTTGGCCGGCCACGTGGATCAGCGTTGCCAGCGTGGCGCCTTTGAGCGACACGGGGAAACGGCCGCGCAGGCTGGCCAGGCTTTGATGATGCCCATGAAAACCGGCCACCATGCCCACGCAGGCCAGGCCGCATTCAGCGGCTTCGGTTTGCAGGAGCCTGGGCACCCGCCGTTTGACGCCCAGCGTCAGGCGTTCAAGCATGGTCACAATTTCCCCGACAATCGGTAAGCAGGATCGAATGCCCATTGGTACAAGGGGCGCGTCTGCTGAAGCAAATCCGCATCCAGCCGCATGCCGGGCCGCAATGCCAGCGTTTGGCCCTGCGGCCCGCGCGCGGGTGTCTCCAGCGACACGGTGATCCGGTACATCGATTCCTTATCGTCCTGCGCCGCGGCGCCATCGTTCATCTGCCCTTCCGGCAACGCGCTGCGCGTCACGGTCTGAACCACCCCACGCTGCTGGCCGAAGGTCTGGTACGGATAGGCGGCCAGGCGGATCAGCACGGCATCGCCCGGCGCCACGAAGCCCACTGCGCGGCTGGGCGCCAGCAACTCCACCAGCAGCTTGGCGCCGTCGGGCACGATGGCGGCCAACGGACGCCGGGTATCCACCGCCTGCCCCACCTCGGCCGTCACAGCGGTCAGCACGCCCGATTGCGGCGCCGTGACGACGATGCGCCGCTTGGATTCGCTCTGGGTCAGGTCCACCGCCACGCCGGCCAGGTCGCGGTCCAGCTGCGCCAGCTGGTTCTGCTGGCGCAGGGTCAGGTCCGCCAGCGTGGCTTTCCGGTTGGACAGGTCCATGGCGATGCCGATTCGGTCGCGCAGCAGGGCCTGCAACTGGTTGCGCTGCTCCAGCAGCTCGGCCCGCTTCTGGTCGGACTCTTCGGGCGACAGATAGCCCTTTTCCATCAAATTCCGATAACGCTGGGCGCTGTCCTCGGCCAGTTTGATCCGGCTGCGCTGGCCGGCGATCTGGCTGTCTATCGCCGCCAATTGCGACGTCAAGCCGCCAATGCCGGCCGCCAGGGCCTCATGCTCGCTTTGCTGCAGCAGCAATGTCTTCTGGCGGGCCAGGCGCAGGCTGTCTTCGCGCTGTCGTATCTGCCCGCTGATGGCTTCTTGCGTGTCGCCCAGTGCGCTTTGCTGGTCGCCCGACACCACGTACAACACGTCTCCCGCATTGACGTGCTGGCCCTCGTGGACCGGACGCTCCAGCACCACCCCGGCCTGTGGCACGTAGAGCTTGAGCAGACCCGTGTCCGGCGCAAGCTGGCCGCTGACGGTGGCGCGCTTGGTATAGCTGCCAAACGCCAGGAACAGGCACACCGCCAACACGAAGCCACCCAACACGAACGTGACCAGGGCGAACGACACGGGCCGGATCAGCACGATATCGCCCAGACCGACGGAGCGTTGCGCGGCAAGCGCCTGTTTGCGATAGAGCGACATCAGATCGAGGCCGAAGACGATCAGAAGAAGCCGCGACGGCCAAGCCGCCGCGATTCAAGGGTGCAGCCCGGGTTCAAATTATTTGAAGTAGTGCTGGCGACCAGTACCAAGTCCAGGCGGGGCCCCAGGAAGGCCTGACACCTTCATGATGATGTTGGGTTTGGCGCTACCGCCACCTCCGCTCACATCCTGGATTTCGCTTTCGCTCAGCATCTGGAATTGTTCTTCTGCGGCGCTCTCCAGAGACGCCGGATGTTCGATCCTTTCCATAGGAACTCCTGTTCTAGCGCACCATTTCGGTCCGCGTTACGTGGGTCAACTGCCGTAGCCCTTGACGGGTGTCCCGCCCGAGTTGGCGGGCCGCGCGGAAGTGGGTTGCGCACCGACCCACGTGGAGCGAATCGACCCAATGCCACCGCTGACCTGCTGGATCTCTGCCGGGGTCAAGGGCTGGACCGCAACGTCCAATGCCTTGTCCGACGCATCCGGTTGATTGATTTTCTGCATAGTGATCTCCTGCTTGCTGGCAAAGGAAGCCGCGCCAGCACCGGCCGAGCAGCCACCGGCGCCCGGCTCGTGCCGTCTTGCAAAACCAACGGAAATCCAGAGCCAAAATCGCTGAACTGCTCCGGGCGAACGGTAGCAAGACACAGGTATGGGCGCATCGGTCTTTAGTCGTAGATGCCTGATGCAGGCGTACTACCCGGCCTGTCGTGGGCAGCGCCGACGAGCGTCGGCGCCGATGAAGCCCTGTCGGCGGGTAGCGTCAGGGTGCGGGAGAGGCACCCGACGTGATGTTCAAGCGATCGAAGAAGTCGTCGCTGTCGTCGTCTGCTGCGGCGCTTCAGCCGTGGCAGTACGCGCTTCCAGGTCTTCCAGCAGTTCGGCGGACGGCACGAAGAACAGGCTGCCCGTCACCGCGCGGCTGTAGTCCAGCAGACGGTCGTAATTGCCCGCCGGGCGGCCGACGAACATGTTCTCTAGCATCTGCTCGATCGGTGCGGGCGAACGCGCGTAACCGATGAAGTACGTGCCGAACTCTCCCACGCCCGCACGGCCGAACGGCATGTTGTCGCGCAGGATCTTCACTTCCTGCCCGTTCTCTTCCAGCGTCGTCAAGGCGCTATGCGAAGAGGCGGGTTTAATGTCGTCGTCCAGTTCCACGTTCGACAGCTTGTGGCGGCCGATGATGCCTTCCTGGTTCTCCACGGTCAGCGCGTTCCAGCCCGCCATATCGTGCAGGTACTTCTGCACCAGGACGTAGCTGCCGCCGGCGAATTCGGCGTCTTCATCGCCGATCACGGTGAAATTGACGGCCTCGCGCCCTTCGGGGTTTTCAGTGCCGTCGACAAAACCGATGATGGCGCGCCGGTCGAAGTAGCGAAAGCCATGGACTTCATCGACCACGGTCACCGCATCACCCAGGCCGTTGACCAGCAAGGTCGCCAGTTCAAAGCAAAGGTCCATGGAATCCGCGCGGATGTGCAGCAGCAGATCGCCCGGCGTGGACACGGCCACGCGCGCGCCCTCGCCGAACACGCGGAAAGGATGCAGGGCCGCGGGTCGCGGCTGGCCGAACAGCGCGTCCCAGGCGTCGGACCCGAATGCACAGACGCATGACAGGTTCTCTTGCGGCGAACGCGTGCCGACGGTGCGCGTCAGCGTGGCCACGTCGGCGCACCAGCCGCGGACGCTTTCGGCGGCGGCCGCGCCGGGGTTCAGCGTGGCGACGATGAATATCGCGTGACGCGTAGGCGGGCTGTGGACGGCTTGAGGTTCGGGCGGAAAGTCAGGCATGGGATCGGATCCTCAGGACGTGATGACGGAAATTCTGGCGGAAATTGTATCTGTTCCGCCCATATATCCGCCCCGATCCGCCCCGATCCGCCCCGATCCCCCGCCGTTCATCTGCCCCTCGCGTCAGAAGCGGTACGCCACCCCCACCGAGCCGAACACGTTGGCCTTGCGTTCCGTCAGCGGGCTATCCCGCGCATCGCCCAGCAAGGTATTGACGCCGATCGTGGACACCGTGCTCCAGCTGGGGTTGATACGGTACGACCACGTCGTGTAGATGCCCGCCGACTTGAAGCCCGAAGACGGCGAATAGGTCGACAAGCCTTCGCGGCTGCGTGCGGCCTGCGACGGCGTCACGCCGAACCAGGTCTGCATGTAGTCGCTGTTGGCCCACTCGGTGCGGACGCCGACCTGCACGGTGTGCTGCTCGGTCATCAGCGCGGCGTACGATGCGCGCAGCTCCAACGTGCCGCCGTAGCCGCTGCGCGCCGCCTGCTTGTAGCCCGCGCCCAGCGAATACCGGCCCGGACGCCACTCCACATAAGCGCCGTAGGCGCCGTGGAACTTGATGTCGTCCAGCCCCTTCAAGCGGTCGGCGTCATCGGCCTTGCGCCCCAGGCTCATCCCCACGAAAACGCCCGCGTCCAGGTCGGAAGCCAGCGAGGTCTTCAGCCCCATCGCGGGCAAGCCCATGCGCGGCGTAATGAAAAAATTGCCCGATTGATAGTTGATCAGCGGAACCGGCAGCGCCCGGTACTCGCGGGAACCCTCATAAACGGGGACCGCTCCGACCCCCAATCCGATGAAGTTTGTGCTTTGCGCAGAGGCGGCGCCAGCTGCACTGAAAACCGCGCCCGCGAAGACGCCTCTTGCTAATATACCCATCCGCATCAGGGCTTCCTTCCGTTCTATGACAATGGCCGTGGGCGACCGCCCCCGGGCTTGGCCTGCATTGTCCTGAGCATCTTTTAATAATTCTTTAAGGCTCCGGCGGCACTGCTGGAGACGGGCCTGGAGCTTGCTTGCGTATCCTGCTGGTAGAAGACGATCCCATGCTGGGCGATGCCTTGCGCGCGGGCCTGATTCAAGACGGCGCCGACGTGGACTGGGCGCACGACATGCCCGAAGCGCACTTGGCGCTGGTGGACCACGGTTATCAAGCCGTTCTGCTTGACCTGGGCTTGCCCGACGGCAGCGGCCTGACATTGCTCAAGGCGCTGCGCGCCCGGTTCGACACGACGCCTGTGCTGATCATCACCGCGCGCGACCGCCTGAGCGACCGCATCCAGGGACTGGACGCCGGCGCCGACGACTACCTGGTGAAGCCATTCCAGCTGGACGAACTACTGGCCCGGATGCGCGCCGTGCTTCGCCGCAGCAGCAACAGCGTGGTGTCGGCGTTGCGGTGCCGGAACGTCGTGCTGGAACCTGCACGCCGCACGGTGACGCAAGGCGGCAACGAGGTGAATCTGAGCGCCCACGAATACCACACGCTGCTGGCCTTGATGCAACGCATGGGCAACACCGTCAGCCGCGATCAATTGGAAGTCGCCGTCTACGGCAGCAGCGGCACCATCGAAAGCAATACCGTGGCCGTGTACATCCATCAGTTGCGGCGCAAGCTGGGCGACGGACTGATCGAAACCCAGCATGGCCTGGGATACCGCATCGTGCCGGACGGCGCCCCATGAAGACGCTGCGCAAACAAGTCGCGGTCACTTTGCTGCTTGCGATGCTTGCCACCTGGCTCACGGTGCTGGCGTTGGTCTACAACGAACAGACGCGCACCGAGACCGGCATGCTGGACCGGGACATGCGCGACGCCGCCCAGAAAGCGCTGCTGTCCCTGCCTGCCAGCCTGCTGCGGGCTGCGCCTTCCAGCGAAGACCGCTTCGAACTCCCCAACTCCAACCGCTTCGACGGAGAGTCCTTCAACTTCCAGGTGTGGTCGCTGGCCGACAAGCGGCTGCTTGTGCAATCGCCCTGGGCGCCTGATGAACCCTTGATCAGCGATTTTCAAAACGGCTTCCAGAACGTCACGCTGGGCGGCGAACGCTGGCGCGCCTACGCGGTGGCAGACCGGGACGGCCGCATACAAGTCCAGTTCGCCAAGTCGGAAGCGCAACTGCGCAAGGAAACGACCGAGCGCATGCGTAACGGTTTCGCGTTCCTGAGTGTGCTCTTCCTGATATTGACCGGGATGACCTGGCTCGTCATGCGCCGGGCCTTCCGCCCGGTGGACCGCGCGCGCGACGCCATCCTGAGCCGCCCGGCCATGGACTTGACCCCCTTGCCGACCTCCGGGATGCCCGGTGAACTGCAACCGTTCATCCAATCCATCAATAGCCTGCTTGAACGCCTGTCCGCGTCGCTGGACCGGGAACGGCGCTTTCTGGCCGACGCCGCGCATGAATTGCGCACGCCGCTGGCGGCCTTGAGCGCCTACGCGGAATTGGCAGTGCGCAGTGACACCCCGCACGCACGCGACCAGGCGGTGCACAAGCTGCGCGACGTCGCGACCCGCACCACCCGCCTGGCCGAGCAATTGCTGGACCAGGCTCGCACCGAAGCCCTGAGCGAAGGCCCCGCCGAATCCGTCGCACTGGACCGGTTGGCCGAAATGATCGTGCGCGACAACGAGGCGCTCGCCCACCGCAAGCACCAGCGCATCAGCCTGGATGCCAGGCCCGCATCCGTGGAGGGCGGCGTCGATGCGTTGGGCGTGCTGCTGCGCAACCTGCTGGACAATGCCTTGCGCTACACCCCCGAGGGCGGCCGCGTGGCCGTGTCCTGCGTGTCGCTAGCGGACGGCGGCGCGCAACTGTCGGTGGCCGACAACGGACCAGGCATCGCGCCCGCCGAACGCGAACGCGTGTTCGACCGCTTCTACCGCAAGGCCGGCACGGTCGAACGCGGCAGCGGCATCGGCCTGTCGCTGGTGGCGCAGATCGCCGCCAAGCACGGCGCGCGGATCGAGTGGGGACCCGGGCTGGACGGCCGCGGCGTGGGCATCACCGTGACGTTTCCTGCCACCGTCTGAAAGCGGGCTGGCGCTACGCGCAGGCCCGCCGCTACCGCACGTACCCGCGCAGCGTCGCGGCCAATGACGCGGGCAGCATCTCGCCGTGGCCCAGGCCCGGAAATACCCGCAGGCTGGCCTGCACACGCGGGATATCGCCTAGCGCACGGACCACGCTTTCCGGGCTATCCGGCAGGTCGTCGCGGCCTTGCGCTTCCTCGCCTGCCATTACCGTCACATCCACGTCCTCGCCAGGAACGGCGGCGGGATGCGCCAGCGATTGCAGGATGAAGCGGCCGTTCCACCAGATAGACGGGCTGGCCGCCACGTAGTGCCGGAACGCCTGCGGCCGGCTCAGCGCCACATGCAACGCGAACAAGCCGCCATAGGAATGCCCATACAGCGTGCGGTTGCCGGCATCGACGCGGTAGCGCCGTTCCACCAGCGGCTGGATGCGCTGCTGCAGGATGCCCAGGAAGCGGTCGGCGCCGCCGCCCGGCTTCGCCCAGCCCTGCGCGTCCGGGTCGCGCGGCGAACCGCGGGGCGCGTCCGCGCCCGGGGAAGGCGGCGTGTAGTCGTAGGAACGCGCCGTCACATTGAAGCGCTGGGCATCCTCATAGCCGATACCCACCACCACCGCTTGCAGCGACTGCCCCGGCGGCAAGGCGGACGCCGTCCGCGTCAGGCTTTCAAACACCGCGTTGCCATCCAGCATGTAGACCACCGGGTAACCGGCCGCCGGCGGCTTCCCGCCAGACGGTGCCCAGACCGACACGCGGTACTCGGGCCCGCCGTCTGGGGCGGCCAGCACGTACCGCTGTACCTGCTGCGCCGATACACCGATCGCCAATGCTGGCGGCTGCGCCGCCATGGGCCGGGCGTGCCCGGGTTGCGCGTTCACGGACGCGGCCACGCCGAGCGCCAAGACGGCCCCCGTCAGAACGAAACGGATGTGTTCAGCCATAGCCGGCGACCCTCATCAACTTGCCAATTGCCATCCAGACCGGTCGTACGGGTGCGGTAGTCCACCGGCACGCGCTTGTCGGTCAAGTTCATCACCGCCAGGCGGAACGTGACGTGCTTGTTCAGCTCGTAGCTGCCGCCCAGATCGAACGTGGTGGCGCCGGGACGGCGGCGCGTCGTCGTCGACACGTTGCGGTAGTTCGCCCAGTACTGCTCGCTTTGCACGTTCGCCGACGTGTACAGCGACAGGGCATCCGTCGCCCGCCAGTCCGCACGCAGGTTCAGCACGTGGCGCGGCGTGCGGTCCAGCGGTTGCCCTTGCAGCGAGGTGCCGTCATAGGCCACTTCGTCGTCGGATTTGCGCTTGGATTGCGTGTAGGTGTAGTTGCCGGTCAGCGTCACCGTGCGCGACAGCGGCAAGGTCAGGCTGGTCTCGACGCCGCGCAGCGTGGCGCGCCCGATATTGCCCCATTCATAGGTCGCACCCGATGAGCCCGCGCACCCGGTCACGCACTGGCTGTAGATCTTGTTCTTGAACTCGTTGTTGAACAGCGTGACGCCCGCGGCGACGCGGTCATCGTCCTGATAGTGCAGGCCGATTTCCGTGGTGGTGCTGGTCTCGGGCTTCAGGTCGGGATTGCCGGCAATGCTGCCTCGCGGCGCGCCGACGGCGCCGCCGGTCGCCTGGATGTAGTCCGCGGAACTCTGGCGCAGTTCAGGCGCGCGGAAGGCGCGCGACACACCGCCCTTGAGCGTCCACGCCTGCGACAGGTGATAGACCGCGTAACCGCGCGGGCTCCAATGCTGGCCATAGCGCTCGTGGTCGTCCAGCCGCACGCCGCCGGTCAGCGACAGGTTGTCGGTGACGGCCCACTCGTCCTCGCCGAACAGGGCCCAGGATCGCGTGCTTAGTCCCGACACGGTGTTGCGGGCCGTGGTGGAAGCAGCTTCCTTGTCGGTACCGTACAGGCGCGTGTCGATGTACTGCCCGCCCACCTTCAGCATGTTGTCGGGCAGGGGCAGCGTCAACGTCGCGTCCAGCGTGGTGTTGACCAGGCGCGTATCCGGGTACGACGTGGTGTCATTGTCCCCGATCGTGTTGCTGGCCTTGCCCTCTTCACGCTGCAACGACACGTTGGTCGTGCCGAAGTCCCAGCGGCCTTCATGCGAGATCGAATAGTGCGTGTGCCGGTTCTTCAAACGGTAGTCGCCCGTCTCGGTCGCCGCCAGCGACTTGCCTACCGTGCCGTAGCGGTTGTATTCGTCTTGCCCGGCTTCCAGCTGGATATCCTGGTCTTTCGTAGGCGTCAGCGTCAGGCGGGCCGTCAGGCCGCGGTCCCGGATGCCGTAGGAACCGTCCACCACGTCAGCTTCCGTGCGCTGGTTCGACTTGCCGAACAGCTGCAGCCCCAGCTTCTCTTCCTTGATGGGGCCGGCCAGGTAGAAATCCGCCTGCCGGCTGTTGCCCAGTTCGCTGTGCTGCTGCAACGTCGCGCCCAGGTTGATCGAGCCCGTCCAGGCCTGCGGCACCTTGCGCGTGATGATGTTGACCACCCCGCCAATCGCGTCGGATCCATACAGCGACGACATCGGCCCGCGCACCACTTCGATCCGCTCGATGGCGGCCAAGGGCGGAATCTGGCTGGCCTGCACCATGCCCAGCTCTTCACGGTTCAGCATTTCGCGCGTCCCCTGCCGCTTGCCGTCCACCAGGATCAAGGTGTACTTGCCCGGCATGCCGCGGATGGATATGTCCTGCTTGTTGGCATTGGCCCCGACGATGCTGACGCCTTCGACGTTGCGCAACGCATCCTGCAGGGTATTGAAGGGCTGCCGGGCCAGGTCTTCGTGCGTCAACACGGTGATGCTGGCTGGCGCGTCGGCGATGGACTGATCGTAGCCGCTGGCGGTCACGACTACAGGGGAAAGGGACTGCACGGGGCTTGCTGAAAACTCGCCCGACGGCTCGGCAGCGTGCGCCTGGGCAGCGCCAGCGATCCCGGCGCAGGCCAGGGCCATCATCATCCAGGGCCGGCGGAGGACGAAGACGGCGGGACTTTGGGTCATAATGGTACTGATTCTCATGGTCATTTGGGAAAACGTGCCCATGATTCCACGGAATTCAGACCGGCATGTTTGCGCAACGCACCAGATGCTTTGCGAGAAGGTTTTTTGTCGCAGGGCCGCCCCAAGACAAAAACGCCCCCTTGGGGGGCAGCAAACACGCATAGCGTGCGCGGCGTGGGGGCATTTTTCTTTTTGGAGCAGGGATGGCGGGGCCGCGAAAACGGGCGGATATGGCGGGCGGGATCTCTTCCGCCCAATTGCGGGCGGCGGGGACGCACCTGGGGGGATCGCACGACATCGAATCCCGCCACGGCGCGGGGGCCAAGACGCCGCTGGAAGGGAGTTTCCAGATATTGACGATGCGGCCCGGACTGATGCTGCGGCGTGCGGACGTGCGGGACTGCGGCGATAACGTGGTGCGCTCCACGCTCACGCCCGGCCTGAAACTGATCGTGCTGGAGCAAGGCGACGTCGAACTCGAATTCGGCCATCACCACCTGCATCTGAAAGGGCCTGCGCCCGGCGAAGGCCTGCAGGCGCGCCTGCTGATGCTGACCGGACCGGCCAGTTTCATGCGCCGGGCAGCACGCAACCACCGCGAGCGCTCCATCACGCTGACGGTGGCGCCGCAATGGCTGCAGGACGGCGGCTTGATCCCCGACGGATCAGCCCCCAGCACCGTCGACACCTCGGCCATCCAGGCCTTTCTGCAAACCCATCTGGCCCTGCATGCGTGGACACTGACGCCGCGCGGCGTCACGCTGGCGCAACGGATCGCGCGGCCGCCCGCCCACGAGGACGGCGTGGACCGGCTGATGCTGGAATCCCGCTGCCTGGCATTGCTGGGCGAAGGGCTGCGTCATGTGGCGCTGGCCGCAGCGGGCGACGCGGCAAGCACGCCGGCCAGCCGCATCGAACCGCGCCACGCCAAGCGCCTGCTGGAGCTGCGCGCCCGCATCGACGCCGGCACCTTAACCGGCCCTTGCAGCCTGGCCGACCTGGCCGCGCAGACGGGCCTGGGCGTGCGAGCGCTGCAACAGGGCTTCCAGGCGTTGACCGGATCATCCGCCGTCGAATACCTGCGCGAACAGCGGCTGAGAGCCGCCCAGCGCGCGCTGCAGGGCCAGGGCGTCAGTGTGGCCCGGGCCGCCGCGCTGGCGGGTTATTCCAGCGCGGCGAATTTCGCCACTGCGTTCAAGCGCCTGTTCGGCGTGTCGCCCCGTGACGTGCGGATGCACGGGTAGCAGCGCCCTTGCCTCGTGCGCAACGGATCGCGATCCACAGTGCCAACCCGCCCGCGGTAGCGAAGGCGCCCGCCGCCACCGCGTGCAAGGGTTCACCCAGCAAGTGGCCAAGCGTGGATTGCGACGCCAGGGCAAAGCCGTCAACCGGTACGAGCGCCAGCCAAAGCCCCGCGACTGCCACCCATTGCTCGCGCCAAAGCCGCGCGGACGCTCGGCACAGCGCATGCCCTCCGCAGCCGGCCCAGGCGAGGAAAAACGCCCCGACCTCCCGATCATGCAGGCCCTCGACCGTTGGCCATGCCAGGCGATTCGCAAGCAGATAGGCGGCACAGGCGCAAAGCGGGCCGCAGACCATGGCCACATTGATGCGATGGACCGCTTTCGTGAACCGGCCGCCGCGGGCAGACGTGCGCACGGCGTACAGCACCAGCCCGGTTGCGATCATCGCGGCTCCAGCCAGGGCCAGCGAAAAATACAGGGCGCGCAGCAGGGGCGCGGCGTAATAGCCGTAGTGCAGTCCGCCCAGGGTGCGAACCAGCGTCAGCGCGCTGCCGTAGCGGTCTTGCCTGTCCACGATGGCTCCGGAGTCGGCGCGCAAGGAAACGCGATCCGGGAACGCCATCAAGCGGTCGTCAAAGACACGCATCACGTCCGCGATCGCGCCTTCGCGCCCGGGTTCGCGCAGCACCACGACGCCAGCCTTGCCCGTGCCCAGCACCGCTTCGGCCCGTCGCACCAGTTCAGTCAGTGGCTGCATGGGCGCAGCGCCTTGCGCTTGCACCGCCGGTGGCATCGGAAACACCTGCGCAGCCATCGCCGCGACGTCATTGCCGTATCGGGCATGCACGCCCGCCGGCAAGTACGTCAGCAACAGCGTGCTCAGCGCGGTAGCCAGGATCATGAAGTAGAACGGCAGGGGCAGCACCCCTAGGACGTTGTGCGCGTCCAGCCAGGCACGCCCCGCCGACAACCTGGGGCGGAAAGTGAAGAAATCCGCGAACAGGCGCCGGTGCACGATGACGCCGCTTGCAAGCACCAGCAGCAGACCCAGACTGCATGCACCCACCAGCCATATACCGGCTTGCCCCGCATGCAGGCTGTAATGGAATTCGACCAGGAAATCGCCGCCTTCCGTATCGCGCATCAGGATCGGTTCGCCCGTGGCCGGATGCAGCCGCGCGGCTCCCTCCCCGCCCGTACCGTTCCAGGTCAAGGTCAGCAAGGGCTTGCGCGGCGCAGGAAGCTCGATTTGCCAGCGGAAAGCAAACGGGGCATCGCGCTGCAGCGCCGCCTCTGCGACCCGCAGCGCGTGCTGCCGGTCCACGCTGCCCGGGACACTGGCTTCCGGCGTCATCCAGCGACTGATCTCGGGTGCGTACACGCTTAGCGCGCCCGTCAAGAACACCGAGTACGCCAGCCAACCCAGCAGCAGGCCAGCCCAGGAATGCAGCCAGGCCATGCGTGCGCGCAGCTTGCCTTCAGGGTCGCCGCTCATCGCCCCGCCCATGCCCACAGGCCGCCGCACAGCATCGCGCTTGTCGCCAGCGTCAGCCAGACCTTGAAGACACTGCGCGCCGCGAACGCCCAGATGGACAACGCCACATGCGCAGGCACGGCCGCCAGCGCGGGGTACAGGATCGCGTCGGCTGCCGGCCACGGCAAGCGGGCTGCAGCCCCCACAGCGGCATACATGCAGCCGTAGACGCCTACCGTCGCCACCAACACGCGCGCCGCGATCCGACCCGAGGCGGTCAGGCTGCTCACCATGCGTACTTCACGGTCGCCAGCACGACCCGGCCTGCGCCAAAGCTGCACGCCGTGGCCGTCACGCAAGTGCCCACGTAGGTACGGTTGAAAACATTGCTGACGTTGACGGCCGCGCTCAGGCCGTGCAGCGCCGGATTACGCTGTCCGAAGTCATAGGACAAGGCGGCGTCCGCCAGCGTCACCGCTGGAATGCGCAGCGTATTGGCCGGGTCGCCCCAATCCGCGCCGACATAGCGCACACCCGCCCCCACGCCCAGCCCCTGCGCAAGCCCCTCCTGCACCGTATAGGCCAGCCATGCGGCGGCCTGGTGTCGCGGGGCATAGTAGGGGCTCTTGCCCTGCCGCGACTCCGGGACGCCATTCACGATGTCCACGTTCTGGCTTTTGGTCAGCTCGGAATGCGAGTAGGAGTAGGACGCCACCAGGCTCAATCCGCGCGCCAGGCTGGCCTTGCCTTCAAGCTCGATGCCGCGCGCCCGCATCTCGCCCGTCTGCGCCTGGAAACCCGGCGGGCGGCCCGGCGTGGTATCTGTCGTCAGGGTGTCGGTTTGCGTCAGCTGGTAGACCGATAGCGTGACCATGCTGTCGCTGCCCGGCGGCTGATACTTGATGCCCGCTTCGATCTGCTTGCCGCGCGAGGGCCGGAACGGCTCGCCCAGATAATCGGTGCCGCCGGTGGGGGCAAAGGACGTCGAATACGCCACGTAGGGCGCCACACCGTTGTCAGACAGGTACGTCAGACCCGCCCGACCGGTAAACGCGCTGTCGCGTTGCGCGGCCTGCGAGTCCGCCAGCAGGTTGCGGGTGGTGCTGCGCGCCATGTCGTACCGGCCACCCAAGGTCAGCAGCCACTTGTCGTAGCGAATCTGGTCCTGCATATAGACGCCCGACTGATCGGTGCGCTGGCGCGAGTCGATGCGCGCGATCAAGTCCTGCAGGCCGGGCCTGGGCCGGCCGTAGACCGGGTCGTAAAGATCCAGCGACGGCACGCCTGCGATGACGTTGGCAAACGCATAGGTATCGCGCATGTTCAGGTAATCGAAGCCAAGCAGCAATTCATGCCCCAGCGCGCCCGTCTGGAATCGGGCGATTCCCTGGGTGTCCACCGTCAGCGTGGAGCCCGAGCCCTGGCCGCGCGACATCGTGCGCGACCAAGTCCGCATATCCACCGGATTCAGCAAGTAGCCCGACGTCGCCCGCGCTTCCCCCCGCATATGGCTGTACCGCAATTGCTGCTTGAAAGTCCACGTGTCGTTCGCCTGGTGCGAGAACAGATAGCCGACTGAGGTCTGCTCGCGCTTGTAGATGTCCCAGTCCGGCTCGCCCGCGTATCGGTCCCGCGGCAACCGGCCGTTAGGATTGGGCAGCAAGGTGCCGGCCGCGGGCAGGGTCCCGTACAGCGGCACCTGACGGTCCTTCTGGTAGAAACCCAGCAGCGTCAGCGAGGTGGCCGCGCTGGGCTGCCACGTCAATGCGGGTGCGACGAAGCTGCGGTCATCCCGGGTGTAATGCGGCGACTGGGCGGCATCGCGCTGCAACGCCACCAAGCGGTAGCGCCACTGCCCTGCCTCGTCGACCGGGCCGCCCAGGTCCAGCGCGGCCTGCACCCGGCCATAGCTGCCGGTCTGGAACTGGACCTCGCGCTGCGGCGTATCCGTGGGCAGCTTGCTGACCATGTTGATCAGTCCGCCCGGCGTATTCTGCCCGTATAGCACCGATGACGGCCCTTTCAGGACCTCCACCCGCTCCAGCCCGTGAGGCTCGATCTGGAGCATGCCGAAACTGTATGCGCCATAGGGCAGTCTGGAACCATCCAGGTTGTTCCTTGCCGCCTGACCGCCTCGCAGATAGATGTTGTCGTAGCGCAGGTCCGCGCTGCCGCCTGGCGCGTAGACGCCGGGCGTATAAGCCAAAGCCTCCACCACGGTGCGCGCCCCGCGCGCGGTGAACTCGTCGCGCGTGACCACGTTGACGGTTTGCGGCACCTCGACCAACGCAGCGTCGGTCTTCGTGCCGCTCGCGCTGCGACGCGCCACATAGCCCAGCACCGGACCATAGGCCGATTCGACCGCGCCCTCCACCCGCACCGCCGGCAACTGGGCGGTCTCCTCCGGCAGCAGGCGCAAGGTGTACACCCTGGGCGCGTCCTGACGGGCGACCAACGGCGTGCCGGCCAGCAACCGGGCCAGTCCGTCATCCACGGAATAGCTGCCCTGAAGACCGCCGGTGCGCCGTCCCCGGGCCAAGGCAGGGTCGAACGACAGATTGATGCGGGCCGCCCCAGCGAATGCCGTCAGCGCCGAGTCCAGCGGCCCGCCGGGAATATCAAACCGCACTTGGGCGGCGGGCGCCGGCGGCGGCGTTTGCGCGAACGCATGCGCGGCGCTGGCCAGCGCCAGCAGGAGTGCGGCGCGAGCGATACGGCGACGCCGCGCGGGCGGGAATATCGAATAAGAGACGGGCTTCATGCGTGTTCCGGCAGGGAGGCCAACGGGGTGGCTTACCTGTACTTGTCGGACCAGCGCCAAAAAGGTGCCACGAGCGCCGGGATCAAGCCGCCGTGACGGTTACCCAGTAGCGGCTGCGATACACCACTTTGATGGGCAGACTGCGCGCCACCGCCAGCAATACCGCGTCGGTGTCGTCCAACTGGAAGCCGCCGGAAATCCGCAGTTCGCCCACGGCCGGATCGCATCGCAGCACCCCTGGCCGGTATCGGCCGAGTTCCTGCACAAAGTCGGCAAGGCGCCAATCGTCCGCATACAGCGCCCCCTCTTCCCACGCGCCGGGCGAATGCGCGGGGGTCCAGGGCGGCTCCACTGAGGTCGCGGAAAAATCGGTGCAGCGGCCCGCCTCCAGCACGGCGGCAGTCCCCCCGTCGGGTGATATCCGTACGCGGCCGTCAAGGACCGCCACCTGGGTGCGCGCGTCGAATTGCCTGACCGTGAACACGGTGCCCAACGCCTGGACGGCGCCCTCGGCGCTACGCAACACCAGCGGCCTTGGGTCGGCGGCATGCGACGTGCGCACCAGCACTTCGCCCCGACGCAGCCGCAGCAAACGCAGGGAATCGTCGTAGGCCAGATCGACGGCGCTTGCGGTATTGAGCGTCAACAACGTGCCGTCGGGCAATTGGAATCGCTGCCGCTGCCCACTGTCCGTGGCGTAATCTGCCGCCCACGCCTGCCAAGGCGCCACCTTCCACGCCAGCCAACCTGCCGGCAACACGGCGATCAAACCGGCCAGGCCACGCAGCACGGCCCGGCGCGACTTCGCCGCTTCCAACGATGCGCGCCCCAGCCCCTGGGGCAGTCCCCCGAATTTGTCCAACACGGCCAGGGCCCGCTGCCAGGCCCGGTCATGTTCCGGACTACGCTGCCGCCAGCGGTCACAGGCGAGCCGGTCGGCTTCTGTGAAGCGCCCGGAATGCAGCCGCACCAGCCACTCGGCCGCTTCGCCTGCGATAACCGCGTCGATGGGCCCTCCGATTGCGGTGCTCATGGTTCCGCCAGGATGCAATGCTTGAACGCCTGAGCCATGTATCGCTTGACCGAGCGCAGGCTCACGCCCATCTCGGCGCCGATCTGTTCATAGGTCAGGCCATCCAGTTGCGAGAGCAGGAAGGCGGTGCGCACCTTGTCCGGCAACGCGGCCAGCAGGACATCCGCCTCGCGCAGGGATTGCAGGACGACCAGGCGTTGCTCTTCCGAAGGCGCATGCCGCGGCGGCATGGCCGCCAGTGCCTCCAGGTAGGCGTGCTCAAGCGCGTGGCGCCGGTACATGTCCACCATGAGGCGCTTCGCGATGGTGGTCAGGTAGGCGCGCGGCTCGGCCAGCACGGGCATCGCCCGGCGGCGATGCGTGACCATCAGCCCGACGAACGTCTCTTGCGCCAGATCCGCGGCGTCGGCGCTATTGCCCAGCCGTCGGCGCAGCCAGCCGTACAGCCAGCCGTGATGCGCCTCATAAATGTGCTGCACCGCAGCCGTGGCTGCCTGCTCGGAGGGTGACATGAATGATTTTTGTGAATAAGAATCAGTGCTGATTATTGCCTGACTCCGCCCCCGCCGGCAATGCGGGGCACCCTGGTCGCGCAAGCGCTCCGTTGTGCGGCAAAACCGCCCCACCCTTCGGGTATAGTCTGGATCTCTTTCGCGCCCTCAGGAATCCTGCGCCACCATGACCAGCGCCCGCGACCTAGTCTATGGGGAACTCCGCCGACGGCTGATGTCCGGCGTGTTCCTGCCTGGCGAGCGCTTGCGCGAAGAGCATATCGCGGCCGAGCTTTCCGTCAGCCGCACGCCGGTGCGCAGCGCCATCGACCGGCTGATCACCGACGGCCTGGTCAAGCGCGAAGGCCACCGCGGCGCGGTGGTGCTGGGTTGGGTGGACCGCGACATTAACGAGGCGTTCGAACTGCGCCTGCTGCTGGAACCCTATGCCGCGCGCAGCGCCGCGGAACGCGCCACGCCTGAACAGATCGACCAACTGGAGCAGATCAACCAGCGCATGCTGGAGGCCATCCTTTCCGACGACACCGACCGCGTGGCGCGGGTCCAGCACTGCAACAACCTCTTCCACCACGCCTTGCTGGATGCGGCGCAATCTGCGCGCGTGCGGACGATGGTGGAAAACCTGCTGGACATGCCGATCATCATCGGCTCGTTTTACTTCTACACGCATGACGACATGCTGCGCAGCGTGGAGCACCATCGCCAGATCATCGCCGCGTTGCGCGCGCGCGATCCGGGATGTGCGGATATCGCCATGCGTTTTCACCTGACCACGACCCACCTGCTTTTCCGCAGCCAGCGCAAGCCGCCGGCCGATGCGCCCGCCGCGTGACGCGGCCCGCGGGTGTCAGTCTTTCCCTATATTCGCTTTCATGTATTCGCCCCAGATCCTTGTCGCCCTGTTCGTCCTGCTGCTGGCCGTGGCTATTCCGCTTGTCACGGTAGCCGTGCAACTGGTGCAGCTCTTGCGCTGGTTATTCAATGCCGACAAGGCGACGCGAGGCGAACGGCCGCATTTCACCGGGCCGGTGCTGGCCCTGGTGTTCAGCGTGCTGGCGGCCAGCGACTTCACGTCCTATGAACCGATGCGGACCATCGCCGAACTGAATCCGGTACCGATGGCCGCACGTGCCTATTTCACCGTGGCGATGCTGGTGCTGGCGGTGCTGTCGTGGGCCTACGGCGGCGCAGTCAAAGACCGGGTCCTGCGCCGCCTGGGCATCGCCCAAGGCTGAGTGCCGATGGCTTGATCAGGGCTTCCAGCCCTGCGCCTTCAGCCGCGCATCGATCCACGACGTATCCAGCGTGCCGGCGGCGATCTGCGCCAGCATCTCTTCTTCCACCGCATGCTTGGCCGACGCGGCTTCGTACAGCGCGGGCACCTGGTCGTACGGCAAGGCCAGCAGACCGTCCTCGTCGCCCAGGATCAGGTCGCCGGGTTCGATCGTCATGCCGTCCAGCGCGATGACGCCGTTGATCTCGCCGGGACCATCCTTGTAGGGCCCGCGGTGCGTCACGCCGGCGGCATACACCGGGAACGAGCCGCGGCGGATGGTGCCGGCGTCGCGGATCGCGCCGTTGATCACGATGCCGGCCAGGCCGCGCTTCTGCGCGTAGGTGGTCATGATTTCGCCGATGATGGCGTTGGTCAGGTCGCCGCCCGCATCCACCACCACCACATCGCCCGGCTGCGCCAGTTCCAGCGCCTTGTGCACCAGCAGATTGTCGCCGGGGCGGGAGCGCACCGTCAGCGCGGGGCCGGCCAGCGGATGGCCGTCATGCATGGGCCGCAGGCGCGCGCCGCCGGCCGTCATGCGCGACATGCAGTCGCTGATGTTGGCGACGGGAATGCGGCGGAACTTCTCGACGAAGTCGCTCGCGACCGCGCGTTTGCGCGGGTGAATCTCAAAACCGATCATTGGGGTTCTCCTGATGCGTTGTCTGTGGATCTCGCACGATCATTGTTTGGGGATGCCGGCTTCCTGCACGACCTTGCCGAAAATGTCGTGGTCGGCGCGATGGCGCTTGCCCAGATCCGCCGGCGTGCCCGTCATGACGCTGTAGCCAGAGTCTTCAAGCTTCTTCACGACATCCGCCTGCGCCTGGGATTTATTCAGCGCCTGGTTCAGTGTGGCGACCACGTCGTCCGGCGTCTTGCCGGGCGCCATCAGCCCCCACCAGATCGTCTGGTTGATGGTCTTGAAACCGCTTTCCGCGAAGGTCGGCACGTCCGGCAGCGCCGGCGAACGCTCGTCGGCCACCACGGCCAGCGCGCGGACCTTGCCGCCGCGGATCTGCGGCAACAGCGATGCCACGGAACCGGTGTAGAGGTCGATGCGGCCGCTGGCCAGATCCGGAAACGCCTGCGACCAGCCGCGGTACGGCACGTGCATCAGTTCCATGCCCGCCGCCTTGCGCCACAGGTGGCCGATCAGGTCGCCGCTGCCGCCGATGCCGGGAATGCCCAGCGATACCTGGCCCGGCCGCGCGCGGGCGGCCTTCACCACATCGTCCAGCGTCTTGTACGGAGACTCCGGCACCACCACGAATACGCTGGGTGACGAGGCCACCAGGCCCACCGGCTTGAAGTCCTTGAAGGTGTCGTAGCTGAGCTTGTTGTACAGCCACGGGTTCAGCACGATGTTGTCCGTCTGCGCCATGACCAGCGTGTGGCCATCAGGCTTGGCGCGCGCCGTGGCGTCCAGCGCCAGGTTGCCGCCCGCGCCCGGCTTGTTCTCGACCACGATGTTCCAGCCCGTGTCCTGCGCGATGGCCGACCCGATCATGCGGGTCAGGGTGTCGGTTCCACCGCCCGGGGGAAACGGGGAAATCAGCGTAATGGGCGCGGAGCCCATGTCGGCCGCGCTGGCCGCAGCGCACGAGGCCAGCAGCGTGGCTGCCAACACAGTCTTCAGGGATTTCATTGTCTTCCTCACTGATGTTTGGGAATTGCACGGCCCTCTGAGGGGCCTTTTGCCGCGATTCAGGATTGGCGCGCCAGGGGCGTCAGCCATGCCAGGCGGTCCGCCACGGAGTCGGGCACATTGAACGAACCGGCTTCGCGTGCCGTTTCGATGCCCTTGGCCGTGCGCGCGAAGAGCCGTTCGACGCCGTCCAGCACCAGCGGCTGCAAACCGGCCTCGACCAATTGCTCGCGCGCTTCGCGCACTTCGGCCAGGCGGCGCGGTGCGTGCAGCACATGCGAGCGGACGAAGGAATCGACGAATGTCGTCAGCGGCGTCCGGTCCATATCGGACAGGACTTCATAGAGGGAGGCGCGCAGGCCCATGCTTTCAGCGGCGACCAGGCACTCGACGGCCAGGCTTTCCATGCCCTTGGTCAGGATGCTGCGCAACAGCTTCAAGCGGACGGCGTCGCCCGCCTGGCCGTCGATCGCCTGCGCGGGGGCTCCCGCGGACAGCGTGAAGGCAGCCACGGCGGGCGCGCCCGTGCCGGCGCACAACAGCGGGGTGCGGGCGCCCAGCAGCGCAATGGCGCCCATGATCGCCACATCGGTAAAGGGCACGCCGCGCTGCGCGGCGATGTCGGCAGCGGCGCGCATGTCGGCGGCGCTTGCGGTCGTGAAGTCGGCGTAGGACGCGTCGTCGCGCAAGTGCGGCAGCGCCTGCGTGGCGACTTTCAGCGCCGCGTGGCCGAAGACGGCCGACACCACGATGTCGGCCTGAGCCAGCCACGGGCCGGGCTCGGCATGCAACGCGCTGCCATAGGAGGCCGCGCGCGCCTGCATCTCGGCGTCCTGGCGCAGCTCGCAGATACCCACGATCGAATGGCCGGCGGCCACCCACGCCGCTGCATAGCAGTCACCCACTTCACCACAACCAATCAGTGCAATTTTCATGTTCATAAATACAAAAAAAATACAAACATGGTTATAGCCTGACTGAAAGGCTGGGAATCACTAGTGTTAACCCGAGTATTTCAGGGTGTCTCAGAACATAAAAAGTACATTTTAGGAACATTGCGGACTCGTCCGCCCGGCGCCTTGGCAACCGCCGGGCGGGCAGGGTGCGCCTTACTTCACGCTGGCGACCGCATCCAGGATCACGCGGGCTACATCGGCGGGGCGCGATTGCTGCGGCACATGGCTGGACGGCAGGGCCGTCACTTTCGCGCCGATCTGCGCCGCCATCGTGCGCTGCAAGGCGGGCAGGATCATACGGTCGTTCTCGGCCACGATGAACCACGACGGCTTCGTCTTCCAGGCGGCGGAGGTTGCGGCTTCGCCAAACGCCGTCGCCTTGATCGGCCCTTGCGTGGCCGCCATCACGCGGGCCTGAGCGGCCGGCACATCTTGCGCGAAGTCCCGCGCGATGCCCTGGGGCGGCATGCTCAGCCAGCCATGGCTGTCAGCGGCGATGCTGTCCGTGCCCGGCGCCTTGGGCTCGTTCTTGGTCATCGACGCCACCGACTGGCCCGCATCGGGCGCAAACGCCGCCACGTAGACCAGGTTGGCGACCTTCTCGTGCTTGCCCGCCTCGGTAATCACCACGCCGCCCCACGAATGGCCGACCAGCACCACTTTCCCGGGTTGATTGTCGATGGCGCGATTGGCCGCGGCCACGTCGCCGGCCAGCGAATCCAGCGGGTTCTGCACCGCCTGGACCTGCACGCCCTTGTCTTGCAGCAGGGCGATCACCTTCGCCCAATCCGAGCCGTCAGCGAAGGCGCCGTGCACGATCACGACGGAAGGCTGGGCCGAAAAGGCCTGCGAAACCGGGCCTGCGAACAGGCCGGCTGCCAGCAATGAGGCTGCGATAATATGGCGTTTCATACTGAATTTCCTTTAGGTTGGGTGCCAAGCGACGGTGTCGTGCTTGCTGGGTTCCAGTGTCGTCATCCGCCCGCCAGGCCGGTATCGGTTGATTAACCGATAAGGCCGCGATCAGCCCCGCAATCAGCCCGCCCCCTGCCCCTTTGACCGCCCGCCCCCGATGACCGCCGCCAGTACGATGGAACTCACCGATGCCGTGCTGGCCATGGCCTTTGTCGGCGACCTGAGCATGGGGCGCGCCACCGATCATTCGCGCCGCACCGCGTGCCTGGCCGGCAAACTGGCCGCGGCCCATGGTGCGGGCGAGGCCGCCCAGAACCACGCCCGTGCGGTGGCGCTGCTGCGCTGGTCGGGCTGCACGGCCAACGCCAGCGGCTTCGCGGACCTGCTGGGCGACGATGTGGCCTCGCGCGAGGCCATGATGGCGCAGACGCTGCCGCCGCTGGATCCCCGCACGCAATCGCTAATCGTGCCGCTGGCGTTGATCCATTGCGAAATCTCGGGCGACGTGGCCGTCAACCTGGGCATGCCGGACGACGTGGT
>Ga0160495_100219_pt1 | contig 56683 bp, 45 predicted proteins | sample DID4MG_4_FD_108251 | JGI IMG/M metagenome (GOLD analysis project Ga0160495, IMG submission 108251) | Enriched soil microbial communities from UW Madison campus, WI, USA - DID2933_E24_FP4 MG | ecosystem: Environmental > Terrestrial > Soil > Unclassified | place: USA: Madison, Wisconsin | collected... | reverse complement strand
TAATCCACAGCTACGACTACAAATATGAGGGGCTTTGTTTATTAAAATGATCTTTAACAAAGCAAACTCCCCTTTAAAAAACAAAAAGTAACATAAGAAAAATGTTTACCGGACAACAATGATCATCTAATCATCAAATTAATCAGGGGCTGTCAACAGCAGTAATACTCATCAACTTCTGTTCCCGCTTTTCGCTGCAAGTCCGGCACAAATCCACGCTGCACAAGCCTCACCGGGCTTTTCGCTGCAATCGGGCAGCCCATCATCTTTTGTTTTTCAATCATCAACTATCGCAGTATATAGCTTTCAGTATTTAGTATACACACGAGTTACCAACCAACCTCTCAAATCTCAAATCTCACCACTACTCCTCCGCATCCTTACATAACAATGTGGTTTCGCCTGATTTTTTACAACACAATCCTTCGGCATTAAAAGCTATAATTTCCAGCAATACTTCCTTGGTGCTTTCAAATTTTTCTTTACCAAAACGATTTACATAAACCGCTTCTATATCAATAACCCGTTGCCTGCACGAAAGGGCAAATTGCTTTCCTTTTTCTGTTAAAAAAATATTGCTACAACGTTTATCATCATCACAGGTGCAGGTTTCAATATAACCAAGTTGCAATAACTCTTTTACAATTTTGCTCATGGCCTGTTTGGTCATGTGCGATTTTTTGGCCAACTCGTTATTGGTAATACCATCCGGACCAATATTCATAATTAATGGCAGGTACCACAATTTCATTTCCTCATGCCCTGCACAAATAAGGTTTTCGGTAGCCCAAACATCAAACTGACGTTTTAAGGTAGATATAATTTTTGCCCAACCTCTTTCTTTAAGTTGTTGGGTTGCCAGTAATTGCTCATCTAACGCTGATTTGTGCATAGCGCAAAGGTACTAAAAAAATTATTAGTCAATTTGGTTGACCAAATTATTATACACTATTTAAGATTCCTTTTTATTTTTTGCTTTTCCAATTGTCGAAACTGTCTTACCATAACACGATGTTGATTAGCGAACAGAACGATGCAGTGTGCGACGCAAGTAAAGTTCAATCAAGGGAGGAACGCTGGTCAACAAAAATAAAACTTGGATATTCGTACGTTAAAGCCCCTTTAGGTTCCTGACTAAAGGAAGGAGCGAAGCTGGAAGGGTTGATTAGTAGCACTACAGCCGGGAACATAAAATTGAACTAATAAAATGGTATGGTTATTAGGCGTATGTAAAGCGGTACCAACCCATTATCTTTGCCGGCATGGCACAGGTAACAGTAAAAATCATCAATCAATCAAATAATCCTTTACCGGAGTACGCAACCACAGGTTCGTCTGGTATGGATGTGCGGGCTAATTTAGAAGCGCCCCTTAGTTTACAACCCATGGAACGTACCTTGGTACCCACCGGTATTTTTACAGAGATACCCGTAGGTTACGAAATTCAGGTACGGCCCCGCAGCGGACTGGCTATTAAACAGGGCTTAACCTGCTTAAACACGCCAGGCACGATTGATGCTGATTACCGTGGAGAAATAAAAGTTATTTTAATTAATCTTTCCGGCGAAGTACAGGTCATACAACACGGCGACCGTATAGCCCAGTTTGTTTTACAACAAGTAGAACAAATTAATTGGGAAGCTGCTACAACATTGGAAGAAACAACCCGTAGTAGTGGCGGTTTTGGCCATACCGGTAAACAATAACAAATTATGCGTTTTGTAATATTATTAGTATCAATTGCTGTATTAGCGGCATCGTGCCGTGGCACCAGAAAAATACAGACAGCCATTTCAAAATCGGATACGGTTGTGGTTAACACACCTGTAAAAGACACCATGAAAGCGACTGCTAAAGTAGATTCGGCAGCACTTATTAAAGACGTGTTGGCGAAAATGAATGCGCAGCATATTGACTTTACTACTTTTTCGGCCAAGCTGGATGTTGACTATGTTGGTAGCGACGGTAAAAAAGAAAATGTAAATGCCAAGTTACAGATGTACAAGGACAGCATCATCTGGGTATCTATAACCGGGCTGTTAAATATTGAAGGTGTTAGAGCCATTGTTACCCGCGACTCGGTAAAAATTTTAAACAAGCTGGATAAAAAATATACAGCCCGCAGTGTTGCTTACCTGCAGGAAGTAAGTGGCTTACCGCTTGATTTACCGGCTTTACAGGATTTGTTGTTGGGTAATCCGGTATTTGTTGATACAAACTCTTTGTCCTACTCAAAAGACAATAACAGAGTATTGCTGCTTAGTCGTGGCGAATTGTTTAAACACTTACTTACGCTTACCGAAAATGAAAATACTTTAATTTTTAGTAAGCTGGACGACCTGGACACGAAGCGTAACCGCACCAGTGATTTAAGCTACGATAACTACGAAAACAAAAAAGGTGTTAACTTTTCTACAAAACGCAGAATAGCTATTTCGGATAAAACGAAACTGGATATTAAACTTGATTTTAAAAACTATAGTTTTAATGAAACGTTAAGTTTCCCGTTTTCGGTACCTAAAAACTATAAGCGTAATTAAGTTTTTATAATTTTTTTGAAGAAAGGACGTTGTAACTATTCATTTGTACTACCCATTAATTGATTTGCAAATAGAAAATATGAGGAAAACATACTTTTTATTATTGGCTTTATTGTTTAGCACTTTATCTGTATTGCAGGCGCAACCGCTTACCGATAAAACTGAAATGGAAAAAGAACGACAAGCCTTACAAAAAGAACTGAAAGAAATTCAAGGTGCTTATAACACAGTTAAAGGTCAAACCACCCAAAACCTTAAGCAACTGAATTTATTACAACGCAAAATATCCTTACAGGAAAAATACATTAGCAGCCTTGGTAAAGAACTAAAAACAATTGATGATGATATTTACCTGAGTAACCTGGAAATTTTTAGGTTACAAAAACAGTTGGATACGCTGAAAGAGCAATATGCAAAATCGGTGGTGTACGCATACAAAAACAGAAGTAATTATGATTACCTGAACTTTGTTTTTTCTGCCGACAATTTTAACGACGCTGTGAAGCGTATTACTTACCTGAAAAGTTATAAGGATTACCGCGAAAAACAAGCCGGTATTATATTAGAGCACCAAGCGCTTATTACTAAAAGGCAGCAGCAACAAATTGCCCGTAAGGACCAAAAGAAAACGGTAATAGAAACCCAAAGCAACGAACGAAACGTATTAACCGAACAAAAGAACGAGCAAAACTCAGTTGTACAAAAATTAAAAGGACAGGAAAGCGAACTTAAAAAGCAGATATCGGCCAAGCAAAAAAGAGATCAGCAATTAAAATCGAATATTGCAGCAATTGTAAGGCGTGAAATAGAAATTGCACGTAAAAAAGCGGCGGATGATATTGCCCACAAAAAAGCTATTGATGAGGAAAACAAACGTAAAGCATTAGAGGCTGAAAAAAGATTGGCCGATGCAAAAGCAAGGGAGAATGTAGTTAAAACCAACCCAACTACCATTAACCCAACCAACCCTACTACTAAGCCTGTTGAAAACAAAACAACCCCACCACCGGTTGAACAAACAGTAGCAGCAGCAAAACCCAAAGTAGTTGAAGCGGAGCCTAAAGCACCAACTAACTATTTGGACTTTAACGCCGTTGACGTTGCGCTAAATAAAGACATTGCCTTAAACAAAGGAAAACTTCCTTGGCCTGTAGATAATGGTGTTGTAAGTATAGATTTTGGACCATATAGAATTGAAAGTATGGGTGTAACAGGCGATAACTCTGGAATAACTATTGCGGCACCATTAGGGGCACCCGTAAAAGCTATTTTTGACGGTGAAATAGCTGGTATTTTCCCGCTTGATAATAGCGTGACCGTAATTATTAGACATGGTAAATATTTTACCACCTACTCCAACATTTCAGGAGTAAACTTAAGCCGAGGAGCTAAAGTTATCCGTGGCCAGGTAATTGGCCGTGTAGGTGCAGATGATGATGGGTCTGGTAAAATTGATTTTATTTTTATGATAGACAATAGAAATGTAAACCCCAGACATTGGTTACGCAGATAATATAAAAGACTTTTTAAAGAGGGGTGTCGTACAAAACGACACCCTCTTTTGTTTTATGGTATAAGCGATAAAATTATTCCAATTATTCTGTTATCTTCAAGGCATGAGTGCCAATACAACAACTGCGTCTGATTTACAAACCAGCCCTCCAATAAATAAGCTTAACCAGTTTGATGTTACTATACTTGTTATAAGTTTTGTAGTAGGCATGGGCATATTTGGTACACCTGCCCGTGTTGCAGCGGCAGCAGGCTCTCCTACTCTGTTTTTTTCGGTATGGCTGGTAGGTGGTTTTGTGGCTTTATGTGGCGCACTTACCTATGCCGAAATTGGTTTACGCTTACCAGCCATGGGCGGTTATTATAAAATCTTTTCGTTTTGTTACCACCCCTCCGTTGGTTTTACCATTAATGCACTTATACTTATTAGTAATGCGGCATCGCTTGCAGTGGTAGCTTTAATTGGTGCCGATTATATCAGCGATCTTTTATATGGCAAACCTTCCGGCACTTTATTTAACACACTAGTAGCCGTTGTTTGTGTAGGTGCTTTTTTTGTGGTTAATTTATTGGGCTTGCGTACCAGTAGCCGCACACAAAATGTACTGATGATTTTAAAAATTGGCTTAATGCTGCTTATGATTGCCAGTGTAATAAAAGGTGTTACAGTACCACCACACGGACACGATGCCAATATTCAGGTGTACGATTTTAAAGACAACCATTGGCTTAAATTATTTTTAATAGCCTGCATACCGGTGTTTTTTTCTTATGGTGGTTACCAACAAACCATCAACTTTGGTACCGAGGTAAAACGTACTAATATTTTATCAAAAGGTATTATTAGCGGTATGGTAATAGTTGTTGCCTTGTATATGGCTATTAACTATGCTTACACCAAGGTAATTGGCTTTGATGAAATGAAAGGTACATCCGCCATTGGTGCTTTATTGTTAGAAGCATGGTTTGGCACCACCGGTGCAAAAATATTTGATGGCTTAATGTTTCTTTCTGTACTGGCCTATGTAAATGTAGTACTGTTAAGCAATCCAAGAGTAATGCGGGCTATGAGTTTGGACAAAGTTTTTCCTAAAATGTTTGCCTACCAACACCCAAAAACACAGGTAATGATTAACGGACTTGCCGCATTTTCTGTAATGACCATCATTATTACTTTCTTTGGTAAACAGGTAGATAATATTCTTGGTTTTACTATGTTTTTAGACAGTTTTGGTATGGGTGCATCGGCCGCAACTTTGTTTTATTTACGTAAGAAAAAACAAAACGAATCAGCTATTGCAAAAGGTTTTATAAAAACAATTACACCACTGTTAGCTGCCATTTTTGTATTGGCTTATGCCGGTATTGCCACAGCCGTTATAATTGATAAGCCTACTGCAGCTATTATAGGTATTTGTTTGTTAGGTGCTTTGGCAATTATTTATTTTTTAGTGTATCACAAAAAGGCACAATAAATAATTGGTGATGCCGTAAACGACTATCGCAATACACGATGATGATTAGCGAACCGAACGATGTCCCGACTCAAGTGTAACGTCGGGACGCCGATGATAAATCGGCAAGTGACACAACAGACGATCATCCGTGTTACTGCTGTTGACAACAAAAAATCTTTAAAGGGGCTTTATCTTTTCCCAACTAAGTAATTATTTTTTGTCGTCATCGTTCCTCCCCTGATTGAACTTCTGTTGCGTCGCACTCTTCAGCTGCAACAATTCTATTGGGCAATGTGTAAGTCTCTGCTTTTCTTTTACAAACCCCATTATTAATTATTAATTACTAATTGTTAATTATTAAATTGTACCATGGATTTATCATACATCATTAATGAGTTAGGAGAAGACAGAGCGCAATACCACAATGCCGTTTCGCCGCCTATTGCACAAGCAAGCAATTTTGCATTTGATAGTATAGCGGACATTGCCAATGTTTTTGCCGATGAAATGTCGGGTTATATTTATAGCCGCGGGTTAAACCCAACAGTAGATATTTTACGCAAAAAATTAGGCGCATTAGATGGTGCCGAAGATGCCTTGGTTTTTAACAATGGTGCTGCGGCAACTTATGCCGGCGTAATGGCCAATGTAAAAGCCGGCGATCATATTGTAAGCGTTCGAGACCCTTATAGTTGGACAAAAAAATTATTTGATACCATACTACCACGTTATGGTGTACACACGAGTTATGTGGATGGCGGCACCATTGAAGAATGGATGGCCACTACACAACCTAACACAACTTTTTTTTATTTGGAGTCGCCCAATAGCTGGACATTTGATATACAACCATTACAAGCCATTGCAAATTATGCAAAACAAAAAGGTATTGTAACCATGATTGATAATAGTTATGCTACGCCGCTATACCAACCGGTTATTAAATTAGGTATTGATTTGGCCATGCAAACCGCCACAAAATATATTGGCGGCCACAGCGATACCTTAGGTGGTGTACTTAGCGGTAGCAAAGCCATGATTAAAAAAATATTCGACATGGATTATCTGGCTATTGGTAGCGGTATGCAGCCATTTAACGCCTGGCTTATGTTACGCAGCTTACGTACCATGCCGGTTCGCTTAGAAAAAATTACCCGCACCACTGCACAAATGGCCGCCTTCTTAAAACAACAACCACAAATAGAAAGCATTGTCTATCCGTTTGATGAAAGCTTTGCACAATACGAACTGGCCAATAGCCAAATGCAACAAGTAGGCGGCTTGGTTACCATTATTTTAAAAACTGAGGAAAGGGAAAAAATTGTACAGTTTTGTGAACAGTTGCAACATTTTTTAATTGCCGTAAGCTGGGGCGGACATGAAAGTCTGGTTTTGCCCAAATGCGCCGGCATACCCATTAATGAGTTTGATGCCACCAATAAATGGCACCGCAGTGTTCGTTTGTATTTTGGACTGGAGGAACCAGAATACCTGATGAAGGACTTATCGCAGGCATTACATCAATTAACATAAGTTTTTACCGTTTATCCGCATCAAATTTTATATAAAAACGGTTTGTACTATTTTTGGCGTATGATAATAAAATTATTGTCGGGCATTACCTGTTTAGTGCTTTCCTTTTTATTAATACCGGGGCTGTTACAAGCCCAGGAAAAATGGGATTTACAAAAATGTGTAACCTATGCGCTGCAAAATAATATTTCGGTAAAACAAGCTGATTTACAAGCTCGTTTTGCCGGACTGGATTATAAGCAGGCCCGTTTAAACACCTACCCTAATATTGGGTTTAGTACTAACCTTGGTGTTAGCTCCGGTAGAAACCAGGATCCTACAAACTTTGATTTAATTACATCTACCTTTTTATCGCATGGGTATAGTTTGCAAGCCGGGGTAGATTTATTCAATTGGTTTTCTAAAAGAAACACAGTAAAGGCCCGCAGCCTTAGTTTACAGGCAACTATTGCCGGTATAGAAAAAGCGCAGAACGATGTAGCCTTAAATGTTGCCACGGCTTATTTGCAAATTTTATTGTCCATGGAGCAGGTTAACATTGCCCGTGTACAATTATCACAAACCGAGCAACAGTTAGAAAACACACGCTTACAGGTAGATGCCGGTAAATTACCGGAATTAAATGCCACACAGTTAGAAGCACAATTGGCCACCGACAGCTCCGCCGTAATTACGGCTAAAGCTGCTGTAACACAAACCGTGTTACAAATGAAAGCCTTGCTTAATCTGGATGCTGCTGCTCCATTTGATGTATCTACTCCGCCGGTAGAAACTATTCCGGTAGAAAGCCTGGCCGATTTACAACCCGAAAATGTTTTCTCTTCGGCCATGATACACTTGCCGCAACAAAAGGTAAATAACCTGAACTTACAGGCAGCGCAGAAAAATGTATTGGCCGCTAAAGGCGCCATGTACCCTACTTTATCGTTGTTTGGCAGTTTAGGTTCACGTTATATAAACAATGGCCGTGAGTTAATTGGTTATAACCAAACGCCTATACCTTTTATAGGTAAGGTTGATGTTAATGGAATGGAATATAATGTAGCACCCCTTGCACCTACTTTTAATAACCAACCTATTTGGAACAAACAAGGTTATATAAGTCAATTAGACCAAAACTTTCAGCAATCCGTTGGGTTAAATTTAAGTGTGCCTATTTTTAATAATGGTGTGCTACGCAATAACTGGCAGCGTAGTAAATTAAATGTAAAACAGGTTGAGCTGCAAATAGAACAAGACGCACAAACCATTAAGCAGGATATTTACACAGCACATAATGATGCGGTTGCGGCACTGGAAAAATTTAATGCTAATCAGAAAAGTGTAGCAGCATCAGACAAAGCATATGACTTTGCTAAAAAAAGATACGACATGGGATTACTTTCTACCTACGATCTTTTAAATACGCAAAATGCATTGGCAACTGCAAAATATAATTTGTTGTATGCGCAATACGATTATGTTTTTAAAATAAAATTATTAGAGTTTTATAAAGGACAAGGTTTAAAATTGTAAACGAATTATTTGTTAGTTGGCAGCAGTGCAACCATCATCGTCCCTTGCGCCTGCCCCGACGAGTGGAGCGGAACTCGGGGTCGCACTCTTCAATTGCATCAATTCTGTTCAGCAATAAACCCTTAGTTCTAAAAAATTTTAGTAGTAAAAGACAATTCAACTCGGAAAAATATACGGCATGAAAAAATCCATTAAGTGGTTATTAATTATTGTAGCAGTATTATTAATTGCATGGTTTGCTTTTAGCGCTTACAACAAGGGCAAAGACTCCGGCGAAAAAGTAACCGTGGAAACTGTGACAAAACGTGTAATTGTAGAAACTGTTACAGCCAGTGGTAATGTGTACCCCGAAGTAGAAGTAAAAATAAGCCCCGATATTTCCGGACAGATAACCAACCTGATGGTTCAGGAAGGCGATAGCGTAAAAAAAGGGCAAGTGCTTGCTCGCATTTATGCGGATATATATGCGCTACAAAAAGACCAGGCGGCGGCACAGGTTGCGCAGGCAAGAGCCACTGTTGCTAATAGCGAGGCAGCATTGCTGGCCTTACAAGCTACCCTGAAAAATGCTGAGGATAATTACAAGCGTAATAAAACCCTGTTTGACCAGAAAGTAATTTCTAAAGCCGAGTTAGAGCAAATAGAAACAACTTATCAATCGGCACAGGCAAATTATAATGCTGCCAAACAAAATATACGTAGTCTGGAAGCGGGTACCAATGTATCGCAAAGCGGATTATCAAGGGCTAATAAGGATTTAAGCCGTACTACTATTGTTGCGCCAATGGATGGTGTAGTATCATCGTTAAGTATTAAAGAAGGTGAAAGTGTAGCAGGTAATAGCTTTAATGTTGGTACCGAAATGATGCGTGTGGCCGATATGAATATTATTGAAGTACGTGTGGATGTTGGCGAAAATGATATTGTAAAAGTAAACCTGGGCGATAGTGCCGATGTTGAAGTAGATGCCTACAATAACCGCAAGTTTAAAGGTGTGGTTACACAAATTGCCAGTAGCACAAAAAGTAATTCTTTAACCGGTGCTACTACAACAGATGTTACCAACTATGAAGTAAGAATTAGATTGGACAAAGCATCATACAGCGATTTAATAGATCCTGCAAAACCAAGAAGATTTCCTTTTAGACCGGGTATGAATGCAAGTGCGGATATAAAAACAAAACGTAAGGACAATGTTTTATCAGTACCCATTGCCGCTGTTAATGCCCGTTTAAAAGGCAGCGATAAAAGCCTGGCCGACTCTAAAAAAGAAAAAGCAACTACTACCGGTGCTGATGAAGACCAAAATACAAATGCTTCATCCGGCGATGAAATGGAGGAAGTAGTGTATGTTTTACAAGCCGATAATACAGTAAAAAAAGTATTGGTGAAATCGGGTATTCAGGACATGAATAATATTGAAATACTAAGCGGACTTACCGGCAATGAAAAAGTGGTAAGCGGCCCTTACTCGGCTATAAGCCAAACGCTGAAAGATGGCACTAAAGTAAAAGTGGTAACAAAGGAAGAGTTGTTTAAAAAGTAAGAGAGGACAATTAGATAATGAGATAATTTGAAAATTGGGTTTTGCGATTATATAGAGTGAACCTACATAATACCCAATAGAATTACTGAACGTACCGCCGACGAATTGGGGCGCACCTTGCACAATGCTGAGTAAAGTTACAGCTCTCCGATTAAAATGCGGAGTACTGCAAAGTGGCCAATAGAATTGTTGCAGTACAAGAGTGAGTCTTTAATTCATTTCCACTGGAAATAAATTAAATCCCGATCCTATCGGATCGCAAGGAACGATGATAGTAGTAATGTGGTTGATAACATAAAAAAGAGTTGAGACTAAACATCTCAACTCTTTTCGTTTATAAGAACCTGATACATTAATATCGCTTCTTCTTATAATTAGATGGGCCACCGCTACGACTGTCATTACGGTTATCGTTGCGACGGTTATTGTTATTGTTGTTATTATTACTGTTGGTACGTTGTTGAAACTTACCACGCTGTTTACCATAAGAAGTAGGTCTGTCGCGGTTTTCCTGCTGGCGGAAAGACTTTACATACGGAGTATTGGTAAATGTAAGCTGACCTTTGGTTATATTACTTAACTCACTCTGAATGGCATCATCGTGAACAATTTCCTTATGCCAGTTATTGTAAGCCAGTTTCATGTAATAAGCTACTGCGTTAGCAAAGCCTAATTTTTTCTCCGGATCGTTTGTTTCCAAACCTTTATTAATAATATCCTCTACATTTTTACCCAAGTGAGAATAACGTGGGTGACGTTTAGGATAAGGTAAAGGGTTTGGTCTTGCTTTTAATTTTTCGCGGGTTGGAACCGGGTAAGGTGATTTTACCTCTAACTCAAAATCGCTGATTAAAAATAAATGATCCCAAAGTTTATGACGGAAATCTTCTACGTTTTTTAAATGTGGGTTTAAAAAGCCCATTAATTCAATAACGGCTTGTGCGTTGCGTTGGCGGCGTTCCGGATCTTCAATTGAAAGAATATGTTCGATCATTTTTTGCACATGACGGCCATATTCACGCATAATAAGGTGATTCCGGTTGGTATTATACTCCATGCTGTTTGTAGTAATAAGTAAAATTTAATAGTAAGCAAGTAGGCTGTAGCTATGCAAAGGCTGCATTAATTGCTTTTAAAAACATAAAATTAAGGGAAAAAGTAATTATGTAATACACTTGTAAAAAAAAGAAAGGGGCCCCGAACCAAGGCCCCTTTTACAAGCCACCATCCTCTTCCACCTAAGAGGTCATTTAATTATAAGTTGTTGAACACCAAATTCACCAGTCGCCTCATCTATCACTTTTACCCAATACACACCCGGCTGACTCAAATTACCCACCTGCAAGTACGATAAATCGTTAACTTTCAGCTTCTTATTTATTAGTGTTTGCCCCTGCACATTGTAAACTATTATTTGCAGTGGAGCTGTCAAAATATTAGCAAATTTGATACCAATATTGCCAGATGAAGGGTTTGGAAGGAAAGAAAATTTAGAAAAAGTTGATTTTTCTAGATCTACCTGTCTTATTTGGCTAAATCTTACATAGCCATTAGCATATACTTGTCTTAACCGGAAATAATAAGTGCCGCCTTGTGTTGCCGTAAACGGTAATTGATAATTGGCATTGGTTGGGTTTTTAGCCACTTTTTCCAAGGTTGTAAAATCACGGCCATTGGTACTAACCTGTGTTTCGTAGTAATAATCATTATGGTCATCAAATCCTGTCCAGCTTATTTGGGCTTTAGCGGCATCCGTTTTTTTAGCGTTAAAATATCGTGCATTAAAAGGTAATGCAGCACTTGGGCAAGTACAGTATTGAAATGCAATACGTACAAAACCAGATGTTAACATGGTCATATCAACGTTAGCCGAACCGGTAAATGTAATACCACCTGATATAATATAATTATACTCAACACTGTCGTTAGGCATTCCACTATAAAACTGATTTAAGCCGGCTTCTGTATTGATTATTGTGCACATTTGGCTACCCAAAATTGTATCTTTTGTTATTTGTGCAAAATCAGGACCTGATTTAGGTATTCCATCGCTAGGTAATAAATTAAAATTATATGTATGGTTAAAGTTGCTCATCATTACACCTACAATCCCAGGTCCACTTATAAAATCATTTCGCCCAAACCCTACATTAAAGTTTTGAGATGAGCTAACATCCCTGTTTTCAAAGGCTAATGTGTCAATTACCCCACCAACTGTAATACACATACGCATACAGGTTAACATACCTTCTTCGGGGTTAAATTTTGGAAATTTTACTTGCATGTTGGTTAAACCGCTGGGAAATGAAATAGTGGTGTCAAATGCTACATTGTTAGTAGATGAGCCATCAGCACATTGTGCATTTGCTTGCGAAACATTAAGCAAAAACATAATAATGCCTGTAATACATAGGTTAAAAATACTTTTCATGAGGGTTGGATTTGGAATTCACAATACAAGCTTACACTTTACAAAGGTACCCTGCTCCAATTGAGCAAACAAGGGGGCTTTTGCCCTTTTCATCAATTAGTAATTATGGTATTAACAAAGATTATTTACGAGGTTGTTTTAATTACATCAGGGCATTTTTACCTAGTAATTACCACACCTTTAGTTATTAATACTTAACGCAGGTATGCGTATTTTTGTACAAATGAAGGTTATAGCAATAAATGCCACTTTTTTAAGCAAAAAAGAGCAAAATGATACAGAGCGGTTTTTACAGGCAGCATGGCAAGATATATTTGCGGCAAATACCCAAGTCCGCTTTTTATTAATTAGTGATAAACCCTTGATAGATGGCCTTACTTTTCCGCAAAATGTTATTGTTATTATTGCCGGACCGGTAAATAAGAATAACCTTTTAACTTACTACTGGTATCGGTACACTTTACCACGTATATTAAAAAAACATAATGCCGATGTATATTTCGCATCTAATGGTGTTGCATCAATGTACTTAAAAATTCCGCAACATCTTTTAATTACAGATATAGGCTTTTTACAACACCCAGAGTTATATCCTGAAAAAAGTAAGTTATACAGTACCAAACTATTACCCGTTTATTTAAAAAAGGCCAGCTCGGTTATTAGCTTATCAGCTAGTGAAAAAAATATATTACAACAACAGTTTAATAAAAACAGTACGCTTATAACACCTGGTATTAACAGCCAATTTATACTGCTGCCTTACACCGAAAAAAAGCTGATTAAAGAAAGATATACCGAAGGCCATGAGTATTTTTTATATAGCGGATCAACGCATGCACGCAATAACCTGATGCATGTATTAAAAGCGTTTTCTAAATTTAAAAAAAGGCAACAAAGTAATTGGAAGCTGGTAATTGCAGTGGAAAATGATGATACAAAATTTGCCGGTAAACTGAATAGCTACAAACATAAAGATGACGTTGTGCTATTACAAAATATTGATGCTACACAATTGCCCGCATTAACTGCAGCTGCGTATGCTGTTATAGCACCGGCTTTATACGAAGGTGTTGGTTTAAATATATTGCAAGCCATGCAATGTTATGTGCCTGTTATTGCCAGTAAAACCACTAACTTATTTACCTTATCGCCGGATATTGCTTTATATACTGATGCCGATAATATAGATGATATTGCACAACAGCTAATGTTGTTGTATAAGGACGAAAACCTTTGTAAAAAACTATCGCAAAAGGCAGCCGACTTTGTACAGCAATACAACAATACGCAGGCAGCATCGCAACTTTGGCAAACTATTGTGCAGCAAAAGGGCTGATTTGCGTACCTTTGCCCGCTTAAAATCTACATTTTACATGAAGCAATCTTCTATTACTATTGATGTATTAACAGACGAGAATAAAATTCCTGACGCCATTATGTGGAACGCCAGCGATACAACTATACAACAAGCACAAAAAGCTAAAGCAATGATGTTGGCTTTTTGGGACGGTGCCGAAAAAGCTGCTTTACGTATTGACCTGTGGACCAAAGAAATGATGGTGGATGAAATGGCCGATTTCTTTTATCAAACACTGATGACGATGGCTGATACTTATGGTCGTGCTACTAATTACGGCGATCAGGTAAATGAAATGAAAGCTTTTGCTAAAGACTTTTATAAAAAGTTTCAGGAAAAACAGCAAAAAAGTAATAGCGCAGGATAATTTGGAAATTTGGTAATTTGGAAATGTGATAATGAGGTTTTCTGATTATTGGAGATAACTTGCATAATACCCAATAGAATTACCAGACTACCCCGATTAAAATACGGGGTACTGCAAAGTGGCCAATAGAATTGTTGCAGTACAAGTGAGTGACACAACCGAAGCTCAATCAAGGGTGGGACGCTGATAACAAAAAATTGTTTACTACTTAACATTTACAATTATGAGTTTGGAACAACAAATAATGGCGGCATTAAAACCTGCCATGTTAGCTAAAGATGAAGTGGCATTGCGTAGCTTAAGAGCCGTGAAAGCAGCTATATTATTAGCAAAAACTGCCGAAGGCAGTAAAGGCGATTTAACTGAAGACGAAGAAATAAAATTATTGCAAAAACTGGTTAAGCAACGTAAGGAATCGTTAGAAATTTTTACCACACAAAACCGTGCTGATTTAGCGGCTAAAGAAGCTGAAGAGATTGCGGTGCTTGAAAAGTTTTTACCGGCACAATTATCTGCCGATGCAATTAAAGACGTTGTTGCTAAAGTAATTGCCGATACTGGTGCAACCGGCCCCGGCGATTTGGGCAAAGTAATGGGTGTGGCATCTAAACAACTTGCCGGACAAGCTGATGGAAAAACTATTTCGGCTATTGTAAAAGAGCTGTTAAGTAAATAACAAAGTATGCCTGCTGCACAATGTGCGGCAGGTTACTATCGTTTGCCATACATAAAATACTGCTCGTGTTTATTGATGTAATTGTAATTATTTTATTGGTGCTGGCCACCTTTAAAGGTTTTAAACAAGGCCTTTTGTTAGGTGTGTTTTCGTTTGTAGCCATCATTATTGGTTTGGCTGCAGCGGTAAAATTGTCGGCAGTAGTAGCCAATCATTTAAACCAGTCGGTAAATGTTTCATCAAGCTGGTTACCCATTTTATCTTTTGCGCTGGTATTTATTGTAGTGGTTTTGCTGGTACGCTGGGGTGCAAAATTAATTGAAGCTGCATTTGAAGTAGCCATGCTTGGTTGGCTAAACCGCATTGGCGGTATTGTATTTTTTGCCGCTATTTATCTTATTGTTTTTAGCGTGTTGCTGTTTTATGCTACACAGGTTAACCTGGTGCAACCACATGTTGCCGAAAAATCTGTTACCTATCCTTACGTATCGTGGTTGGGGCCAAAAGCTATTGATGTTTTTGGCAAACTAATCCCTTGGTTTAAAGATATGTTTATACAATTACAAAACTTTTTTGAAGGTGTTTCGGGGCATATTGAAGAAACACCGGTTTAATTTTTTTGTTAGTCAGCAGCAGTGCTACTATCATCGTCCCTTGCGATCCGATAGGATCGGGATTTAATTTATTTCCAGTGGAAATGAATTAAAGACTCACTCTTGTACTGCATCAATTCTATTGGCCAATTTGCAGTACCCCGCATTTTAATCGGGAATTCCTGTAATTCTATTAAGCATTTGGCAATACCCTCATTTTATCGCCTTAAGTCTGCATTTCAACAACTAAACCTTAAGTTGTATTTAATCATTTTTATGTTTAATTTTATTAGTCTATTAAATTAGTAGAGTATAATATTAAAAGCCCTACATTTGTTTAGATAGTAGCGCTACCAGTAGCATAAAAAAAACTTTAATAATTACATTTGCAATAATTACAATATATTTATAACCAACTAATTATATTTAACTTATGCTCAACAAACCGGCCTCATGCTTTTTTGTTATAAATGTGTAAGTAAAGTTGCGGTTAGTTTTTTATCTTTATTAGTAACAAAACAAGCGTTTTACAAAAGCGGTAGCAAAAAATATATTTACATTAACGATTGCTGATTTAGCTATCATGTATGTTTTGAGGATATATTTGCTTGAAATCGTTTATTTTAGCAAAAAATAATATTGCTTATCAATATATAATGACTTACGAAATTAAACATCAGGATAAGTTTAGCTTTATTGAAGAAGGTGAAGGCGAACCGCTAGTGCTGTTGCATGGGCTATTTGGTGCATTAAGCAATTTTGAACCACTGATTGGCTATTTTAGACACTACTACAAAGTAGTAGTGCCCATGTTGCCTTTATTAGAAATGGATTTGTTAAGCACCAGTGTTGGTGGCTTGGCTAAATATGTTCACAAGTTTATTGAAGCCCGTAATTACGAAAATATTAACCTGCTTGGCAACTCATTAGGTGGTCATGTGGGTTTGGTGTATTATTTAAAAAATAAATCACCACGTATCAAGTCCATTATACTTACCGGTAGTTCAGGTTTGTTTGAAAACGGTATGGGCGACTCTTATCCAAAACGTGGCGATTACGAGTACATTAAAAAGAAAACAGAATATACTTTTTACGATCCGGCAATGGCAACTAAAGAGCTGGTAGATGAAGTATTTGAAATAACCAATAACCGTTTAAAGGTTATTAAAATTATTGCTTTGGCCAAAAGTGCCATCCGCAATAACCTGGGCGAAGAAATTAGCCAGATTAAAATACCTACCCTGCTTATTTGGGGTAATAATGATGCCATTACACCACCTTTTGTGGCAAAAGAGTTTAATAAGTTGATTCCAAATAGCGAATTACACTTTATTGACAAATGCGGACACGCTCCCATGATGGAAGTGCCGGATGAGTTTAATGCCATTTTGCATAAATTTTTAAAAAAACTAAGTGAGCCTGCAACAGTTGCCTAATTCTTTTGGTCTTACTTAATAAAAGGCGCACTGCATGCTATCAGGCGAATTAACATATCAGGCTATTCCCTCGCTTAAACTTTCCGATAAGGTTTATCAGGCTTTGCAGTTGATGACAGATAACCAGACTGCACAACTAGCAGTTATTGATGCGGACGATAAATACCTTGGATTAATTAGCGAAGAAATGTTATTATCAGCCGAAAATGATGATAGCGATTTACTGTACCTGCAACATTCTTTACTACCCGCATCAGTTAAAGCAACTGACTTCTTTTTTAGCGCATTACGTTTAGTGGTTGATCATGATTTAAGCATTGCCCCCATTATTGATAATGAAAATTATTTACTGGGTGTTGTTACTAATAATGATTTACTAAAACAGCTTGCTGATTTTAACGGCATTAACCAGCCCGGTGGCATAATTGTTTTGGAAGTAGAAAGTTTACAATATGCTTTTAGCGAAATAAGCAAAATTGTTGAGCAAAACGATGCGCAAATAACACAGTTAAATAGCACCAACCACCCCGATACAGGCTTAATGCTTATAACTATTCGTGTAAACAAAATAGAAATATCTGATATTATAGCCAGCTTTCAGCGATACGAATACACCATCAAGTACTACTTTGGCGAGGAAATTTATGAAAATGAACTTAAAAGTAATTATGATAACCTGATGAACTATTTAAGCATCTAATCATATTTTAATATTACTTTTAAAGTTTCCTGCGTATTTTAGACATCCGTGATTAAGATTTAAATGTTGAAAGAAAAAAAATACTCTTTATGGCTCGCCATCTTTACCCTCATTTGCTCCTGTTCATTCGGGCAAAATGTTACAGATAATATTGTTATTGACACCCTCCCCTCTATTACAACACCAGCACCTGCTTACGATAGCCTTTTTACAGTACGTAATATTGTTTTAGTTGGTAATAAACGTACCCGTCCCAATGTAATACTAAGAGAACTGCCTTTTAAAACCGGCGACAGATTACCCCTTAACAGCTTGGTAGCAGGTTTTGAAAAAGCCCGTATTCAATTAATGAATACCACCCTTTTTCATGATGTAACGGTAGCGCTAAAAAGTTTTGAAGGTTACGAGATTGATATATTAGTGCAGGTTAAAGAACGCTGGTACATTTTCCCTTTTCCCTATTTTAAGCCGGTTGATCGTAACCTTAATCAATGGCTGTTTGAAGAAAATGCCAGTTTAAGCCGTGTTAACTATGGTGTTAAACTAATGCATAATAACACTACAGGTTATAACGATAAGTTGCGTTTGTGGTTAATTACAGGTTACACCCGGCAGTTATCTTACAACTACGACAGACTTTACATTGATAAAAAAATGAAATGGGGTATGCGGGTTGGTATGGAGCTGGGTAGTAACCGCGAAATTAATTATGGTACCGAAGATGATAAACAGGTGTTTTATAAAGACACAGAAAAGTTTGTCCGCAATTTTTATGGTGGCTCGGTAGAGCTTACTTATCGTCCGGCTATTTTTACCAGGCACCGCTTTGGTTTTTCTTACAACCACGAAAGTGTGTTAGATACAATATTAAAACTTAACCCTAACTATTTTCCGGGAGGCAGAACTAAAATTGCTTTCCCGCAAATTTATTATGGCATGAGTTACTATAACATGGACTATATACCTTACCCAACAAAAGGTTATGGCCTGGAGTTAACATTGGCCAAACGTGGTATAAGTAAAGCCATGAATGTGTGGCATGCATCTGTAAAAGGTATTGGTAGCTGGCCGCTTGATAAAAAAACTTTTGTAAACTTACAAGTACTGGGTTCTATATCCGCACCGTTTAAACAGCCCTATTATGCAAAAAGGTTGTTTGGTTATGGCGACTTTTTTATGCAGGGTTACGAGTATAATGTTATTGATGGCGTAGCCGGCGGTATTGCCCGTGCATCTATTAACCGCAAGTTATTAAGCTTTAATATTAAGTTTCCCGGTATAAAAACACTTATCCCTAAAGTAATACCCATTACTTTTTATGGTAAAACATTTGCCAATGTGGGCTATGTGTACAATCCTGATAGCTCGCCTTTAAACCGACTTGACAACCGCTTATTAATGACCGGCGGCTTTGGTATAGATGTATTAACCCTGTACGACTTTGTTTTAAAGTTAGAATACTCGTTTAACCAGATAGGGCAAAACGGGTTATATTTACATAAAAAGTCACCTTATTAATTTTACATGAAAGCAGCTATTTACAGTAGAGGAGTGGATGTAAGGCAAGAAGCTGATGTGACATTGTTTTTTGAGGAGTTATTTAAACAGCAAATTGAACCCGTAATATATCAACCCTTTTTAGAACAGATAAAAGCGTTTGTCCCTTTGCCGGAAAACGTACAATCATTTCAATTATCCGAACACCTGGATGAAGATGTGGAGTTTATGGTAAGCCTTGGTGGCGATGGTACTTTGTTGGACACCGTGGCCCTTGTTAAAAATAAACCCATCAGCATCATGGGTATCAACTTTGGTCGTCTTGGTTTTTTAGCCGGCATTGGCCGCGATAATATGAAAGAAGCCCTCAAATCATTATCACGCCGCAGTTTTATTACCGATAAAAGATCATTGATACATTTAGATGCAGACATGCCCTTATTTGGCAGTGTGCCTTTTGCACTAAACGAATTTGCTATACATAAACGTGACACCGCATCCATGATAAAAATTCACACTTACCTGAATGGTGAATTTTTAAATACTTATTGGGCCGATGGACTGATTGTAGCCACCCCAACCGGCTCTACCGGATATTCGCTTAGTTGTGGCGGACCAATTGTTTTTCCCGACTCCGGCAGTTTTGTTATTACACCGGTAGCACCACATCACCTGAACGTAAGGCCCTTAATTGTACCCGATGATCAGGTAATATCTTTTGAAGTAGAAAGCCGTTATGATGATATTATTTGCTCACTTGACTCCCGAAGGGAAATAGTAGGTAAACACATTTCTTTAGCCGTAAGAAAAGAAATGTTTGACATAAATTTAATTCGCTTGGGCGAAAACAGCTTTTTACAAACCCTGCATAACAAACTTACCTGGGGTTTTGATAAAAGAAATTAGGGCACTTTGAAAAGAAAATGACATTATCTTCGTTCTATAGTGGACGCAAGTATATTTATTCGCTTATGAAACAACGAAACGGAACTTTAGTAAAGGCAGTTTGCATGCTTTTTTTAGCTGCAACCATTTATACATCAAATAGTTATGCTCAGGTTTTTTACGGCCCATACCGCCAGGAAGGCGAAATTGGCGTAAGCATTGGAGCCGCCAATTATTTTGGCGATATTAATACCCGAGCCCAGTTTAACCGAATAAAACCGGCTGCGTCGTTGTTTTACCGTAAAAATTTTGGTAATTATATTGCTGCCCGTTTAGGTTTTTCCTTTGCGCAGGTAGGTTATTCTGATGTGTACAATACCCATAACGAATACATGCAACGCCGTAACTTAAGCTTTAATAGTAATATTTGGGAGCTGGCGGTACAAGGCGATTTTAACTTTTTCCGCTTTTTACCCGGCGAACCCGGTTTAAACTTTACCCCATACGTAACATTGGGTGTGGGTGCTTTTAGCTACGATCCGTATGCTTACTTACAAGGCCAGAAATATTTTTTACGTCCATTAGGAACCGAGGGGCAGTATTTGGAGCCTGGTGTAGGAGAAACAAAAGTTAAAACCTACAGCCCTATTGCTTTAAGCGTACCGGTTGGTGTAGGTGTTAAATATGCACTAAACAGCCGTTTTAATATTGGTGCCGAAATTTTATATCGTTTTACTACCACCGATTATCTGGATGATGTGAGTGGTGTTTATCCCGGTGCTGAAGCCTTTCCGTTAAATGCCGATAACTCTCCATCAATAGCCGCACAATTAAGCGACCGTTCTTATGAGTTAGGTACGCCTATTGGTATTAAAGGCCGTCAACGTGGTAATAGCCAGCAAAAAGATCACTTTATGACAGGTAGTATTTTTGTAACCTTTAATTTACAAAGCTACCGTTGCCCTCCGGTAAATTAACATATATGCCCCCAACCCCTAAAGGGGAGTTTTAGAGGTTTTATAGCTTAGTGTTTTATTTTGTAAACCAGCAGCAGGAATGCTAATCAACACTCGTTGCGACGCTCCGTTCATCGTTCGGTTCTTTGTGCATCATCGTGTTATTCTTCGGTCGTTTTTATAATTTCTATAACTTAATAGTATTGGTGGCACTTCGCTATGAAACATAAATTGTACAAGTGTTGAAACGAGCATAATGCCCAATAGAATTACTGAACACCCCGATTAAAATACGGGGTACTGCAATATGGCCAATAGAATTGTTGCAGTACAAGAGTGCGACGCAACAGAAGATGATAGTAGCACTGCTGCCGACTAACAAAAAAATCTACTTATAATCCAGAATACTTACCGTGTTTTGGCAGAAATCATATTCTACTTTATCGTTACTGCTTACTACAACCAGGCGGTTGCTGCAATAATCTTGTATCAGGTTTTGGTAAAGTTGTATGCCATCGGCATCCAGGTTGGTGCAGGGCTCATCTAATAAAACGGTGCTGGTATCGGAAAAAATGCATTGGGCCAGTTTTACCCTTTGTTTCATACCGGATGAGTAATAACGTATTTGTTTATCTACAGCTTTTTGCAAGCCAACAATCTCGGCAATTTGTGCAATGGTTGTATTGGGTAAAAGCGGTTTAAACGCAATATGAAAGTTCATAAACTCGGTGTAAGTCATTTCCTCTATCACCTCAATATACGGTGCAGCCATTGATACCTGCTGAAAGGCTTTTTCTTCGCTTATGTTTTTTTGTTGTGTGGCGTGGGTGTAGGTTAGTTTACCCTCGGTAATGGCCAGGCTACTACTTAATACTTGCAGTAAAGTACTTTTGCCCGAACCATTGGGTCCGGTTATGGCATAGGTTTGCCCGTGATTAAAAGTGTATGTAAAATGTCTGAATATCCAGTCGCGGTTAAAGCGTTTACCGGTGTCAGACAGGCATATCGTCATCGCCGTTACCTTTGGTGAAACGTTTAATAATACCGCGGCCACTTTCTCTGATGAAGGTTACAATTTCGTCCCTTTCGTCAGTTGCCGGAAACTCTTCTTCCAGCAGCTCAACTGCCTGCGATGTGTTTAGTCCTTTGTTGTATATAATGCGGTATATATCCAGTATATGGTTAATTTTTTCTACGGTAAAACCACGGCGTTTAAGCCCTACCGAGTTTACACCGGCATAACTTAAAGGCTGACGGCCCGCTTTAATATACGGAGGTACATCTTTACTTACCAAGGCACCACCCGATATAAATGAATGAGAACCAATGTGTACAAACTGATGCACGGCACAAACACCGCCTAAACCTACCCAGTCGCCAACAACTACGTGGCCCGCTAACTGCGTGCTGTTGCTTAACGTACAGTTATTGCCTATAATACAATCGTGGCCAATATGGCTGTAAGCCAAAATCCAGCAATTGTTACCAACAACGGTTTTCCAACGGTCGCTGGTACCACGGTGTATGGTTACAAACTCACGAATAGTACAGTTGTCGCCAATTTCTACATAAGTTTTCTCTTCCACGTATTTACGATCCTGTGGAATAGCCCCAATTACGGCACCGGGGAATATACGGCAGTTTTTACCTATTCGGGTTCCGTCCATGATGGTAACGTTGGAGCCTATCCAGGTTCCTTCGCCAATTTCTACATCAGGGTGTATAACGGTAAAGGGGTCAATCTTTACGTTAGTGGCCAACTTGGCGTGGGGATGTATGTATGTATGCGGGTGTATCATGAATGTAATACAAAAAAGTCACGCTTTATAACGTGACGATGCAAAGGTAATTGTTACAAGGTAAACTGAAATTTTTTTTACTTAAATGGTAATATGGAAACTTTTGACAATTTGATGTGTTAGTATTCAACGTTTCAACTGTAAATTTGCACCGCAATGACAAGTGTAAGTGATATAATGACCCTGGCCTACAAGCAGCCTCCTTTACAGGAGCAAATGGCCATTTTGTTTGAAAAAGAACAAACCATGCCCGAATCGGTGCAATATTCTATTAAAAGATACATTCGCCGAAAGCAGTGGAATATGGAAGATACCGGCATGTTGGTGTATCATTACGATAAAAACGAGCCAGCAAAAAGTACGCTGGAGCTAAAGTTTTGTATCAGCGGAAATGTTTACTGCAACCAGCAAAATGCCCAAACCTGTAATAAATGTACTGCTAACCAGCAAAATGGCTGTGCCAACCGGGAGGAAAGCATGGATTTGCTGCATTTTCAGTTTAGCCCTTCTCAATTATCGCAGTTTGTAAAACCTCGCCAATCTACCGATACGATGGTAATTGACGATATGGTTTCTTTTAAAAGATCAACTTCTGTTACCAAGGTGTTGCCGCTTTGCGGAAAATCACGCATGGTGCTGGAAGCTATGTTAAACAATGCATACGAAGGTGCATTACAAAACATTTTTATAAACGCACAAATACAAATGTTGCTGTTACACAGCCTGGATTGTATGGTGGGTGAAAAAGAGTTTAACGTAATAAACTGTAAGTTTTTAGCCAACGAAGCCGACAGAAATAAAATTAACAAAGCCCGCGACCTGCTTATTCAGCATATTGGTGAGCCTATTACCATTAAAGAGCTTAGCCGCAAAGTGGCAATGAACGAATGTTACCTAAAAAAAGGGTTTAAAGAAATGTTTGGCACTACCATTTTTGATTTTTACCAAAGTCAGCGTATGGAACATGCTAAATATTTATTGTACGAAAAATCATTAAGCGTAACAGACGTGTCCATGTTATTGGGCTACTCTTCCATTTCGCATTTTAGCACTGCCTTTAAAAAACACACCGGGTTAAAACCTTGTGAGTTGTTGTTGAGATAGGGTTTAGTATATAGTATTTAGATATTGGTATTAAGATATCATTGAGCCGAATGTTAGTACATTTTAATGGCATACATGTGTATACTAATATCTGCTCCCCCTTTACTGATTAATAGGCAGCAAACCCGCTTCTCTATAATGCTTGACCGATAAAAGACGGTAGTTTATCTCTAAAAACTTAGCCTGTGCATTGTCCGGTGTTACCTGAAATACAGATTCTGCATCATCGGATCTGAATTTTTCCGCATCTTTCTTGTAATTGTTATAACCGCTTAACAATGCCCATATAAAATTATCGTAGGTTGATTTGCCGAGTAAGGTTAACCTGTAATAGGTGTCGGAGTTGGTAAGTTTTGTATCCTGAATTATTTTTCTTGTATCCGCATCCAGCTCTTTTACATCGGAGCCAAGTAATGTTGTTTCAATAAAACTCATGTTACCGCTGGAGCCGTCTAACGAAAAACCTAAATAACAATGGTTTGGCGTGGTTACTAAATAAGCCGATATTCCCATACGTGTAAGTATAGATGCCATTAAAATTGTACCATCCACACAATTGGCTTGTTTGGATTTATATACTTCGGAAAACGTACGTACAAACTGCGCCTGCACCATGGGCACATCAGATACATTGCCTTTGTAATAACTGTTTAAACTATTGTAATTAAACTTGTTTTTATTAAAGTAATGCCACACCGCATATACCTGTTTGTACACCGCATCATAGTTGCCTTCACTTACACCCTGGTAACCGTCAATTTGTTTAATTATTCCTTCTTTCATCATTTCCGGAATAATGGTTTCGGTTATAATGGGGTGGTTTTCGTTTACATAACTAAGGTAAACGTAGTTTAAATCAACCATGATGCCGTGCTTGGTAGTAACCACATAAGGGCACTCGTTAATGCCTCTAACAATTATTCTTTTTTGTTCGGTTCTATCAAGCTGATTGTTTACATACACATTTATTTTTACGTTTACGGGTTTGGGTTGTTTCCAGTTTTCCAGTACCGTCCATTTGTACAATATCTGCGGGTATGCAAAAAAGTTTTCAGCATTTTCCAGCATATTAAATTCCACTATGGATTTATCCATTACTTCATTGGCTTCAATTTCTACTTTTACTAATTGTCCTTTTTTTAGTGCGCCAATCATTACTCCCACTTGTCCGTTTTGATCGCCAAAAAAATTGCCGGTTTCGTTGGTTACATCTTCGGTACCTAAATAAGATACTGCCCAACTATAAGCCGGAAAAATCTGGTTATTAAAAAAGGTGCTGGTTTCCCAGGCAAGTTTTTGTGCCGAAACTCGAATGGCTAATAAAACAGTAAGGCTAAAGAGGAATACTTTTTTCATGTTAAGTAGTAACAGTTATTTTCCCATTACTACGCCAAATGTATACATTGCACTTAGGCTGTTATATACCATGCAAAGGGTATATTGTAAAAACTACTCCACCGTTTTATAAAGTCTTTTAATCAGCTGTTTTTTGTTTTGTTAGTCAGCAGCAGTAATACTAATCATCGTCCCTTGCGTCGCACACTTCAGCTTTCTGTTCTCTAATCAGCAGAGAGGGAAAAGTCGGGAAGTCCGTGAGTCCGTAAGACCGAAAGAAAATAACTGTAACCGAATACATCTATCTACTGATAACTATTAACTTAATGACTCACTAGCTTCCGGACTTTCCGACTTTCCGACTTTCGGACTCACGGACTCACGGACTTCTCTCCCTCTGCTCCATAGCGATATGCTGTTGAACGGAGCGTCGCAAGGGACGATCAATCAGGGAACCGAAGCCGGTAAACAAATAAAAATAACCTGCCTAATTGTTAAATTACCCTTGTGGCGCCTTTAAAACATATAATAAATGCTTAAAACAGGGCAATTACCCGTGGCAAATGTTAATTTTGCGGCTGTTTAATTATGGCAACACATCCGGAATATGAAATTGTAATTGGCTTGGAAGTTCATGCGCAGCTACTTACCAACAGTAAATTATTTAGTGGCGATAGCATTGCATTTGGTGCAGATGCGAATACACAGGTGAGCCCCATTACGCTGGCGCACCCTGGTACATTGCCGCTAATGAATAAAAGTGCTATTGAGCTGGCTATTAAAATTGGTTTGGCTTGTAATTGCCGCATTGAACAACAAAACTATTTTGCCCGTAAAAATTATTTTTACCCTGACTTACCAAAAGGTTACCAGATATCGCAACATACCACACCTATTTGTGTTGGTGGTTATGTGGCTATACAAACTGATGCCGGTAAAAAAAATGTGCAACTTAACCGCATTCACATGGAAGAAGATGCGGGTAAAAGTTTACACGATATTGATGAGGTTAATACCGCGGTTGATTATAACCGTGCCGGCACACCATTAGTTGAAATTGTTACCGAACCTGACCTGAACAGCAGCGATGAAGCTTTTGCTTACTTAACCGAGTTACGTAAAATAGTACGTTACCTGGATGTTTGCGATGGTAATATGGAAGAAGGCAGTATGCGTTGCGATGCCAATGTATCGGTACGTAAAAAAGGCGATACACAATTGGGAACAAAAGTGGAAGTAAAAAACCTAAACTCCATACGTAATGTAAAACGTGCTATTGATTTTGAAGCCGCACGTTTAATTGATTTGTTGGAAAAAGGCGAACCTATTAAACAACAAACCCGCAGTTTTGATGCAGGTAATGGCACCACATTTTCTATACGTGATAAAGAAGATGCTGATGACTACCGTTATTTTGCCGACCCTGATTTAACACCTTTTAATTTAGATGCAGGTTATATAAACAGCATTAGTGCAACTTTACCTGCATTACATACCGAACGTATTGCCCGTTATGCCAATGACTGGCAACTGCCGGAATATGATGCAACGGTAATTACCGAAGAAAGAGATTTTGCTGATTATTTTGAACAGGTTTGTACGCATACCAATAATTATAAAGCGGCTGCTAACTGGATGTTGGGTCCGGTAAAATCGTGGTTAAACGAACAGAATGGTAACATAAACGATTTGCCTATTACACCGGCAAAACTGGCGGCTATTATAAAATGTGTAGATGATGGTTTGTTGAATTTTTCATCAGCATCATCAAGATTATTTACATTGGTGTTACAACAACCTAATGCTAGTCCTGAGCAATTAGCAAAGGATAATAACTTAGTACAACAATCAGATGCAGGTGAACTGGAACCTATTATTGATGCCGTTTTACAAAAGTTTGAAGCCAAAGTGCTGGAATATAAAAAAGGAAAAAAAGGATTGCTTGGATTGTTTGTTGGCGAAGTAGTTAAACAAACCAAAGGCAAGGCCGATCCTAAAAAAACAAACGAAATACTTTTAGAAAAATTAAAATAAATGCCACATAAAGTTGGCAGCGTTTATACAATATGAAACAGCTATTATTTGCCTTAGTTATTGCCTGTACCTTTGTAGCTTGCAAAAACGGCGATACCAAAAACAAAGTAACCATTGAAGGCGTAATAAAAAATGGTAGTGCTAAAAAAGTTTTTTTAGAAGAAGTTCCCGTTGGATCTATGCAGCCTGTAGTGGTGGACTCATCGGAAGTGGATAAAGACGGAAAATTTAGCCTGAACAGCTTTGCTGAAGAAGCCATTATTTTAAACCTGCATACCGATAAAGGTACCTACCCCATTGCATCGGTAATTAATGATGCGGCTAGTATTAAGCTTACGCTTAACATGAGCAAAGAGCAAAACGAATATGTAGAAACATATGAAGTTACCGGCTCCAACGCATCACAAAAAATGAAAGAGTTTATTACTAAAGCAACTGATGGATTAAAAGCCATTTATTTACACCATACTGCCGCCGACTCATTAACCAAAACCGGCGCAAAAGATAGTGCCATCAATGCGCACCACGAAGCAAAAATTGCCAGCGGTGCCGACCTTCGCACTTATGCAGTACAACAAATTGAAAAGGCCGATAACCCTGCGTTATCTTTATTTTTAGTTAGCTATTTTCAATCTATCGCATCTAATCCGGCTTACGAAATAACGCCATTAGATAATGATGCGGTAATGGATATTATTAAAAAAACTGCCAGCCGTTATCCCGAGCATAAAGGTGTGGCCAGTGTTATAAAATCGTTTGAGCAATCAGAAAAAAACAAGCCCGCATCGATGGTTGGCCAACCTGCACCTGATTTTACATTGCCTGATGAGAATGGTAAAAATGTAAAACTTAGTGACTATAAAGGCAAATATGTGTTGGTAGATTTTTGGGCAAGTTGGTGTATGCCTTGCCGCCAGGAAAACCCTAACGTGGTATTGGCTTACAACAATTTTAAAAATAAAAACTTTACCATATTGGGCGTATCGTTAGATGAAGATAAAGCCCTGTGGCAAAAAGCTATTAAAGACGATAAACTTACCTGGCAACATATCAGCGATTTACAACGCTGGGAAACGCCTGTTGTAGAAATGTACAAATTTGGCAACATTGGTATTCCGTACAACGTATTGGTTAACCCTGAAGGTGTTGTTGTTGCCGAAAGTTTACGTGGCAAAGCTTTGGAAGCTAAACTAGCTGAGCTTTTAAATTAATTATAAAACTCTCTCTAATAAAAAACTCCATCAATTACGATGGAGTTTTTTTATTATGTTATTAGCTGTATTGCTACTAGCAGCTTCTGTTGCGATCCGATAGGATCGGGATTTAATTTATTTCCAGTGGAAATGAATTAAAGACTCACTCTTGTACAGCAACAATGCTATCTAATAGGGGCATATTTTTTATGCAAAGTTCCATCGGGCATTATCAACCATACTAAATTACATACCTGTTTGCCAAACATAGGAAATTGTAATAAAACACTTTTCACATCCACTTTTACATCATAGTTACGCTTTATAAATTTTAAAGGGCCGCTACCCGGTTGCCTAATTTGTAAAACGGTTATATGCGGATTATTGGTTCCAAAATCAGTAAGCCATTTATTTAAACGCATTACGCGACCTATTACATCAGGGCTAACTTTATACCTGTTGGTAGACCAACAGTCGTCATGGCTATGATAATGTTTTATAAGTATTGTATCCCTAACAGGTGCCTGGGTAATGTCAGTTAAAAGGTTTCGCAATGTAATATTATCGTCAGGGGTAAGCCTTGCCGGCACAACCGCACTACCAATTTTTTCAGGCGTTGAACATGCCATTACCAACAAACATAAAAAAATACCTGCCGCTATACATTTTGCAGGTGTTTTAATTAGATGATTTATACTGTTACGCAGCATTAATAAAAGAAATCAGTTTTATACGGGTAACGTATTTTATAACTAGCCCTTACTTTTTCTAAAATTGTATTGCGTAATGCATCAATATTTTTGCGTTCGGTAGCGGAAATAAATACGGCATTGTTACCGGTTTCGTTATTCCAACGGTCACGTAAGTCTTGTAAAATTTCTGCTTTTACTGAATCTTCCAACCACTCGTCAAATGTGTTTTTTTCGTACAAGTCCATTTTATTAAAAATGGTAATTACCGGTTTATCGTGTGCGCCTAACTCCTGCAAGGTTTTATTTACAACCGCCAACTGATCTTCATACTGCGGATGAGAAATATCTACCACATGCATTAAAATATCAGCTTCCCTTACTTCATCCAAGGTACTTTTAAAACTCTCCACTAAATGATGGGGAAGCTTACGTATAAAACCAACCGTATCACTTAATAAAAACGGCGTTGTTTCAAATACAATTTTACTGGTGGTAGTATCCAGTGTTGCAAATAATTTGTTTTCGGCAAACACATCACGTTTGCTTAATAAATTCATTAAAGTTGATTTACCCACATTGGTATAACCTACTAACGCTACACGAATAAATTCACCGCGATCTTTACGTTGGGTAAAAGCCTGTTTGTCAATCTCGGCCAGCTTTTTACGCAGTAAAGTAATTTTATCTCTTACAATACGACGGTCAGTTTCAATCTCGGTTTCACCCGGACCTCTGGTGCCAATACCACCACCTAACCTTTCCAAGTGTTTCCACATACCACGTAAGCGGGGTAATATGTATTGGTATTGCGCCAACTCTACCTGTGCTTTTGCCTGTGCCGTTTTTGCACGGCTGGCAAAAATATCAAGGATTAAATCGCTGCGGTCAATGGTTTTAACACCAAGTTCTGCCTCAATATTTTTTAATTGTGCGCCGGTTAATTCATCGTCAAATATTACAATGCCAATATCATTACCGGCAACATATTGTTTTATCTGTTCCAATTTTCCCTTGCCCACAAAAGTGCGGCTATCGGGGTGTTGTAGTTTTTGGGTGAACCTTTTGGCGGTAACCGCACCGGCAGTTTCGGCTAAAAAAGCCAATTCTTCCAGGTATTCGTTCACCTGCTGTTCGGTCTGCTCTTTCTGTATTACACCCACTAATACAGCTCTTTCCTCGCTTTTAATTATCTTTTGCTTATCCAGCATACTTGCTTCCTCTTATTGTTTGTTTGTACAAATTTAAACAATATAAGTGAGGGAGCCATGTGCCAAGAACCAATTTGGAAATTTGGTGATTTGGAGATTTGATAATGAGGGTTTACAATTAAAAAAAGTTACTTGCGCAATGCCCAATAGAATTACTTCTGTTGAAGAGTGCGACGCAAGGGACGATGATAGTAGTAATGCGGCTGATAACATAAAAAATCTCACTCCAACAACTCCGTTACTAACGTACCAATTGCAACTTTTCAGTAGCTTTTATATCGGCGGAGGAAGTACCAATCATTATATCAAAGTCGCCGGGCTCGGCTACCCATTGCAGTTGCGCATTGTAAAAAGAAAGTTTATCCTTATTAATTACAAAACTTACAGTTTTTGTTTCGCCGGGTTGTAACATGATTTTTTTAAAGTCTTTCAACTCTTTTACGGGTCTAACTACCGAGCCAACGTTATCCCGCAGATACAATTGCACCACTTCTTCGCCGGCATATTTTCCGGTGTTGGTTACGTTGACAGATACCGTTGTGGTTTCGTTTCCTTTGATTGTTTTTTTACTAAGCGAAAAATTAGTGTAATTAAAACTGGTATAACTTAAGCCATATCCAAATTCGTATTTAGGATACAACGATAAATCAATATAAGCCGAACGATAATTTTTATCGTTATCATCTTTTGCCGGACGACCGGTGTTAAAGTAATTGTAGTAAATAGGAATTTGTCCTTCGGTACGAGGGAAGGTCATGGGCAATTTGCCGGAAGGATTGTAATCGCCAAACAATACATCGGCAATGGCATTACCCGCCTGGCTACCCAACCACCAGGTGTACATAATAGATGGTACATTATCGGCAATCCAATCAAACACTAATGGTCGGCCGGCGTTTATCATTACTACCAATGGCTTGCCCGTTGCATGTATGGCTTTCACTAACTCTTCCTGCACACCCGGAATACGAATATGGGCACGGCTCTTGGCTTCGCCACTCATATCTCTTCGTTCGCCAACACTCATCACCACTACATCGGCTTGCATAGCAATATTTATAGCTTCGGCAAAACCCGCACGGCTGCTATCTTCTATGCCACAACCTTTGGCATATAACAGTTGTGCATCGCTGCCTAATTTATTAACCAAGCCCTGCCACTGCGAAACAATATAACTACTATCGTCAGGCATTTCTATACTCCAAAATCCCAGGTTTTGTTTTACCTCTTTTACCAATGGACCAATAAACGCAATTTTTTTTGTTTGTTTTGAAATAGGTAAAATCTGTTTTTCATTTTTTAACAACACAATACTTTTAGCGGCTAGTTCTCTGGCTGCTTTTTCATGTGCAGGATTATTTAATGCCGCTTTTTCTCTTGCTTCGTTGCTAAATTTATACGGATCATCAAATAAACCGAGTTCAAATTTTTTGCGTAAAATTCTTCTTACGGCATCATCAATTAAAGCAATGTTTACTTTATTTTCTTTAACCAATTGTGCCAGGTTTTGTATGTAGGCACGGCTTTCCATATCCATATCGCTACCGCCTTTTACGGCAAGTAAGGCAGCATTTTTATTATCGGCAGCATAACCATGTGGTACCATTTCGCCAACGGAGCCCCAATCACTCACTACAAAACCGGTAAACTTCCATTTATTTTTCAGTATGTCTCTTTGCAAATAACTACTAGCTGTTGCGGGTATGCCATTAAGGTCGTTAAACGAATTCATAAAAGTGGCAGCACCTGCATCTAATGCTGCTTTAAATGGTGGCAGATAAGTTTCCCATAACATACGGTCACTCATATCTACACTGTTATAATCTCGTCCACCAACGGCTGCACCATAAGCAGCAAAATGTTTTACGCAAGCCATCACTGCATCTACATCGCCTAATTTTTTTCCTTGAAAACCTTTCACTCTTGCATACGCAATTTGCGAACCGAGGTAAGTATCTTCACCTGCACCTTCCATTACACGGCCCCAACGTGGGTCACGGCCAATATCAACCATGGGTGCAAAGCTCCAGTGAATGCCACTGGCGGCGGCTTCTACAGCCGCAATACGGGCTGCTTTTTCTATAGCAATTAAATCCCAACTGGCAGCTTCGGCTAACGGTAAGGGGAAAGTTGTTTTATAACCATGCACTACATCTAACCCAAATAACAACGGAATTTTTAATCGTGATTGCATGGCCACCTGTTGTACCCGTCTGGTAGTAGCGGCTCCTTTTACATTTAATAAGGAACCTAATTTTCCATCTTTAATTTGCTGGTCTTTTGCATTGTCCTGCGTGGCAATTCCGGTTACTAATCCGTCGTCGCTGTACTGGTTCATTTGCCCAATTTTTTCTTCCAGCGTCATTAGTTTTAATACGGAGTCTACTTTTCTATCAATGGCTGTTTTTGTTTGCGCTATTGTTATTAATGGTAACAATAATGACACTACTAATATTCCTTTTCTATTGTATAATTTAGATATCATATTTGATATTTTTCTTTTTTTGATCCCAACTTTTATTCCTTGATTGGGCTTTCGTTGCGTCGCACTCTTGTACGTTCTGTTCTCTGAGCATCACTTTGCAAAACACTTGCATTAACACAACAGTTTTGGTTTTGCATAATGCTGAATAGAATTACCGAACGATGCAGTGAGTGACACAACTAAAGCTGATAGTAGCACTGCTGCCGATAAAATAATTATTTAAAACTTGTTAATACTAATACTCCGCAAATAGCATAATGCCTGATACGTTACAGCACATAAATGTTTCTGTACAATATTATTGCACCCGCAATTGCGTGTATGTTTTTGTTTTGTTAAGTAGGCCTGCACCGGGTAGTTGTGGTACAGTAAAGTTTCGTTAAGCTTGCAAGTAGCAGAGAGATGACAAACCGAAAGTAAATACTAAATTTTAAATAATAAAATATTTGTTGCGTAAAAAAAGAGAAGATGTTTGTCAGGCTGAGCTTGACGAAGCCCGCAAAGCATGTGCGTTTTGCTGCGTAGCCCTTCGTCAAGCTCAGGGTGACAAAATTTCTTTACTACTATAAACCAAGTGATAAAATATCTTTTTCTTTTGATATCAACACATGATCTATTCCAGCTTCGATGGAGCCGCTGAAATTAGTATGTGTATCATCTAAAAATAAAGTTTCTTCGGGTTTCAGGTTATTGTCCTTTAATACATACTCATATATTTCCTTACCGGGTTTGCGCATGTTTACTTCATGCGACATATACACTTTATGAAAAATATCCTCCAGGTATAAACCGGTTTGTTGTTTTAACTGTGCTTGAAAATGGTTGGCATGTAAAGCATTAGTATTACTTAACAGGTAAATATTATAACGCTGTTTTAGTTGTAACAATAAATCAATTCTTTGCTGTGGGAAATCTAACAACAATGCATTCCATGCATAAGTTATTTCTTCATCAGTTAAGTTTAACTCCGTTGCTTTTCTTATTGCATCAAAAAAAGCTTCATTAGTAATACCACCAACTTCATACGATTCAAACAGTGGTGATATTTTAAACTGGCTAAAATGATCGGCAAAACCTGTAACACCTAATGACTCAAATGCTTTTGCCGTTAAGGCAAAATCAATATTTAAAATTACGCCGCCTAAATCAAAAATTATGTTCTTATACTGTTTTGTAATGCTCACTACTTATTGTTTATACTTTCAAATTATTTACTCCAACTTACTTTTGCTTTTTTTACTTCTTTGGAGTTGCCACCAATCATAATATCAAAATCGCCGGCCTCCCAAATATATTTCAATTCGTTGTTATAAAACATTAAGTCCTTGGTAGTAATTTTAAACTGAATGGTTTTTGTTTCACCTGCTTTTATTAATACTTTTTCAAAACCCTTTAATTCCTTTACTGGGCGAGTGTTTGAGCCAACTATATCTCTAATGTATAACTGCACCACTTCTTTACCATCTACATTACTATTGTTGGTTACCGTTACACTAGCGGTTAATGTTTCATTACCTTTTAAAGTTGTTTTACTTAGTTTAATATCGCCGTAAGTAAAACTGCTATAACTTAAACCATAACCAAAAGGATACAATGGTTCATTGTCAACATCTAAATAGTTGCTTCTAAATTTGCTAAACCAAGCACCATCTGCTAATGGGCGACCTGTATTTTTGTGATTATAATACAAAGGAATCTGTCCTACATTTTTAGGGAATGTAGCAGACAGTTTACCTGAAGGATTTACATCGCCAAACAATACATCAGCTATAGCATCACCAGCTTCGCTACCACCAAACCATACGTTTAATATAGCCGGTACATTTTCCTGCTCCCAGGTTAAGGTTAATGGTCTGCCGGCAAATATTACTAGCACAACCGGTTTGCCTGTTTTTAATAATGCTTGTAATAATTCTTTTTGCACATCCGGAATATCTAAATTAGTACGGCTGGATGATTCACCACTAAACTCTGATGATTCGCCTAATGCTGCTACAATTACATCAGCGTTATTAGCTGCGGCCAATGCTTCGTTTAATAATTCTTCTTTGGTTCTTTTATCACGACCTAAAGATTTACCAAACATAGTAGCATGACCTTCCAAAATACTATCGCTAACTAAATTAGAACCTTTGGCATAAATAATTTTTGCTTTATCACCCACTGCTTTTTGTAAACCGTCCAATACCGAAACTCCCGTTTTAAAATCAGCCGCTACGCTCCAGGTGCCGTGCATGTTTTCACGGGCATGTGCTAACGGACCAATCAATGCAATAGTGCCAGATTTTTTTATAGGTAAAGTCTTGTTAGCATTTTTAAACAACACAAAACTTTCTGCAGCAATTTTACGGGCTTCTGCTCTATGTGCATCCGTATAAACTTCTGTCTTAGCTCTTTCCTCGTTGCAATATTTATAAGGGTCGGCAAATAAACCTAATTTATATTTTGCTTCTAATATACTTCTGCAAGCGGCATCAATTTCAGCTTGTGTTACCTTACCTTCTTTTAACGATTTTTCTAAGGTTAATAAAAACCCTTCGCCAACCATATCCATAGCTACACCTGCACGCAATGCCAATGCCGATGCTGCTTGTAAATCACCAACACCATGGTCAATCATTTCGTTAATGCCTGTATAATCGGTAACCACAAAACCTTTAAAGCCCCATTGTTTACGCAATACATCCGTTAACAACCAACGGTTACCGGTTGCGGGTATACCATCAATTTCGTTAAACGATGCCATTACGGTACCTGCACCTGCATCAATCGCAGCTTTGTATGGAGGAAAATATTCGTTGTACATACGCACATGGCTCATGTCAACGGTATTGTAATCACGACCCGCTTCGGATGCACCATATAATGCAAAGTGCTTTACACAAGCCATAATTTCATTATTGGCTTTTAACTTACCCTGATAACCTTTTACCATGGCAATAGCTATCTGACTAGCTAAGTAAGGATCTTCGCCATTACCTTCCGAAACCCTTCCCCAGCGTGGATCACGGCTTATATCCACCATCGGGCTAAAAGTCCAGTTAATACCATCGGCACTGGCTTCTATCGCTGCAATACGGGCACTACGTTCAATAGCATTCATATCCCAGTTGCTGGATAAACCTAATGGAATAGGAAACACGGTACGGTAACCGTGTATCACATCCATACCAAAAATCAAAGGAATTTTTAAACGGCTTTGTTCCACCGCTACTTTTTGTACGTCCCTAATTTTTTCAACCGATTTTATATTAAACAAACCACCAACTTTACCTTGTTTAATTTTTCCGGCAATATCCGAGCTGTTAGCTTGTCCGGTAGTAATATCACCGGCACCGGGTAAGTTTAACTGTCCTAACTTTTCTGTCAATGTCATCTTCTTCATCAAGGCATCAATAAAAATTTTCATTTTTGCCTGTTCTGTTGTTTGCGCTATGGCCATTTGCGTAATACCTAACGCCACTAATAAACACAATCGTTGTATCCCTTTCATAGTTGCTATTTTTGGAGCCTCCCCCTAACTTCGTTACTTCCCTTTCGGGAACCTCCGAAAGAGGGGCTTTAGATTCCTGTTTTAAAAATTTCTTTTAAACTTTTTTTATTTTTTGTTACGATCAGCTGTGCTACTATCATCGTCCCTTGCGTCGCACTCTTCAACTGCAACAATTCTATTGAGCATTTTGTAAGCTGCAGTGCTTATACAATAGCCCTAATTATTACATTTTCAAATTATCTAATTGTCAAATTGCTTTCTGTTCTTTATTCATCATCGTGTTGTGCGATGGCCGTTTGTCTTATTCAGGTTCTAGGTTCGTGAGACACGAACCTAGGCCGAGATTCATTAGCACATCACCAAATCATCACATCAACAAATTATTTCATTAAAGCTTTTTTAAGTAACGGAATCCAAATTTCATAACCGGCTTTGTTCATATGTAGCCTGTCGCCTAAAAATATATTCTCCATTACAGTTCCATCTTCATTCAACATTTTATTGTAAACATTTACGTAACCACGGTGTTTTTCTTTTTTCAAAAACCAACCAATTAACTGATTACCTTTTTCCATTTTTTCCATTAGATGTACACGGCTCGGGCTTGGCTTCATGGATACATATACAATAGGAACATTTTTAATTTTCTTTCTGAGTAAATGAAATAATTGCTCAAAACGTTGTGCTACTATTTCTCCGGTTACGCTACTGTCACTTGCTAAATCGTTCTCGCCACAATACACCACTATTTGTTTTGTATGTTTTGTTGGTACAATATCATCTACATAACGTATTACATCTAACAAAGTAGAACCGCCAAATGCATTGTTAATTATTTTGTATTCAGGTAAATCTTCTTGCACACTACGCCACATGGTAAATGACGAACTACCAATAAACAAAATACTTTTTTCGGTTTCTGTTTGTACAATGCTGTCCGTTTTTTGTTTTAGTTTTTGTACATCATTGTAAAACGGAGGTTGCTGTGCCTGTACAAACAAGACCGCTAATAAAAACAAAAAGCTGAATAAAAATTTTAGTTTCAATACTTAGATTTTAAAGTCTTTATAATTTATACCTCACCCCAACCCTCTCCTAAAGGAGAGGGAGTTGAATTCCGTAAGTTTCAATCTCCTAATTTATTTTACGGTTTACGCAATGCTCAATAGCGTTACTACTGCTGAACGGAGCGTCGCAAGGGACGATCAATCAGGGATATGCAGCTGGTAACATAAAAATACTACTCAACCTTCATAACTTTTGACCTTGTGCTTACGCCATTTTCATTAACGGCTTCAATGGTAAAATAATATGTTTTCTGACTATCCATTGCTTTAAACCAATACTCGTTAAAATCATGCACCATTACACAGTTATACAATTTATCGGGATGCGTGCCATAATAAATGTTGTAAGCGTAGGCATTGTTTACCGGACTCCATTTAATGTAAGCACTGCGTTTATCTTTCTCTGTACGCAATACAATAAACTGTTTCACCGCATCGGGTTTAGCACCATTGCCATTACCAAACACACGCAAACCACTGATGGCAAATTTGCCGGTGGGCATGTGTATGTTTTCTAATTTTATATAACGTGCCTTCACTGCAGTTGCTAACTCAACATACTCGTGTGGCACATCGGTTTTGTTATTGCTTTTATCTACTAATACTTTCCATTTTTTTCCATCAACAGAATAGTATAATTTATACTGATGGTATTGACCGGTACGTTTACCTAATCTGTCGCTATCTACATCCTGATCGGCGTAATTAATTTGTACGGCATTTACGGTAGATAATTTTCCTAAATCAGTTTGTATCCACTCGCCTTTATTGCCAGTGGCTGCGCTCCAATAGGTTTTTATATTTTCATCAGCAGCGTAGTTTGCATTATAACTACCAAGCGTAGAAGAAACCTGTATGGGTGTTTTATAGTTCAATAACATCCAGCCGGTGAAAGCCCCCCCACCCCCCGAAGGGGGGATTTGTGAAGATTCCGTAGTTGGGACATTACTTAAATGTTTATATGTTACATCATTATAATTTGCGCTGTTGGTGGTACTTGGCCCCTCCTTTGGAGGGGTTGGGGAGGCCGGTATATAATGCGGATAATCGCCAAAGGCAGTATTGGTCCACATTACATCATCTTTATCAAAACCAGTTGGCCAAATACCTAAACGACGTTCGAAAGTATTTTTAACACAAACAATCATGGTGCTAATGTGCCAATAGTTATTATGTACATCTTGAAAAGTTGCACCATGTCCGGCGCCACGTACAAAGCCACCTAACTTCATACTTAACGGATCGGATTGTGCTTCAAAAGGACCTAAGGGACTTTTGCCTACTAACAACCCATCGGCATAACCACTAAACTCAGTACCCGGTGCGCCATATTGTAAATAGTATTTGCCGTTATGTTTGGTCATGTGTGAACCTTCGATAAACGGATCGAGAAATGTATTATCCATATGTTCGCCAAAACGTTGCCAACCATAACGCCAAGGTTCCAGTAAATACATTTCTTTACGGGTGCCATACGGCTGCATGGTTTTACGGTTTAGCTCAATACCATACATGGGAAATTTGTTACTGCTACCGTTGTACATATAAAATCGTCCATCGTCATCGGTAAAGAAAGAAGGATCCCAACCGCCTAATGCGAAGGAATCAACTAAAGGTTTCCAATCATTTGCTTTAGGATTGGTACTCATCCAAATAGTAAAGTTGCTGGAATAAGTACTGCCAAAGACCAACATGGTATCGCCGATTATACCAACAGCAGGTGCACATAATTCATCGTACACACCACCGTTCCAAGGGCGTAAGAATTTTTTGGAAACAAAGTTCCAGTTTAACATATCGCTGCTCAACCAATAACCCCATTGGTTGGTGCTAAACAAATAGTAATCGCCTTTGTAAGTAACAATAACCGGATCGGCAGTGGCACGATGACGACCCCACTCACTAAAATTGGGAATAGGTGTGTAACCGTAATCGATATTAATGGGATTACAATATGTTTTTTGTTGCGCATGAAGATTGGTTGTTATAGTTAACAACATAACCCACATAAATATAATTTGGCCAACAATCTTCATGATAAACAATTTAGCGCTGTTGCGTTTTTATTTGCTTTAATTTTTCGTATGCTTCTAATGTTGCAGAGCTATCATTTTGAAAGCCGCCCATTTTGTAAGAAGTGAAATACTCTTTGTTACCTACCACCGATGCAATAGACAACCAATTTAGTTTACGCCATTTTGGTTCTAATACAATATCGCTTTGTGTAATATCAAACTCTAATGGCATAGAGTTTCTGTTGCTTTGGTAATAAGCTTTATTGCCTTTTATATAAATTGCTCCGTATGAATCATAAATTTTCATAGATTTTTTAAAACGAGAAGCAGAAGCATGGTATGCGGGAACAATATAATCGATACGTTCGTTGGCTAATGAGTTTTTAATTTTTTTAAAAGCAGACTGTCGCATATTGTTCATAACAATAACAACAATAAGTCCGATTAATGCGCCTAAAATAGCTCCTGACAACATACAAAAATGTTTTAGTGTTTTAAATAAATTTACTGTTACAAAGGTGCATGTTTAAAACTATTTAACCTTGTATAATGCTACATCAATTTGTCACCATTGTGTTAATTACCACCATAGTTTTCGTTATGCGTTGGTTCAGGTTTTTTCTTTTGTTTAAATAACCATTTTAACAAGTCCGGTTCGGCAAAAGCCGGATCCCAACTATTATGGTTAGCATTAGGATATAATGTAAACTTAACCGGCACCCGATAACGTTTCATAGATTTTACCATATCCTCAGAAAATTTAGGCAACACCACATCATCTTTACCGCCATGAAAAACCCACCAGTTAGTTTTTGTTAAGCTACCGGCTGTACCAGTATTAGCTCCACCACAAATAGGCACTGCTGCGGCAAATGTATTAGGCATACGACGTACTAATTCAAACGTACCCATACCACCCATAGATAAACCCATTACGTATAGCTGATTTTCTTGTAATTTGTAACGTGCAGATAAATTACTTATTAAAGCCATTAGCATTTTCATGGCCACCGTAGCTTCGCCATCTTTAGTAAAGTAAAAACTACGGGATGCATTTTTACTGCCTTCGGCTACCATTTGTACATTGCTCCAATAACTATTGGCTGCACATTGCGGAAAAACAACAATGGCCGGAAAATTATTCCGGTTACTATCCGCTAAAAATAATTTTGCCCCGTGTGTTAATTGTTTTTCATTATCGGTGCCGCTTTCACCACGGCCATGTAAAAACATTATTAACGGATATTTTTTTGTAGCATCAAAATCTTTTGGTAATAAAATACGGTAAGGCAATGTATCGCCGGATTGAAACAACCATTCTTTTTTAAATAAAGAAAGATCTTGTGCGGATGCAAACAAGGTTGTACCTAACAACACAATTAATAAAAGTTTGGTTTTAATATTACACATAAGTTATTTAACCATTTAGCTTGCGGCCTCACCCCAACCCTCTCCAAAGGAGAGGGAGTAGAAACTCCGATTTAAAAATAGTGTCCTACACAATGCTGAATAGGATTACCGAACGTACAAGTGAGTGACACAACTACTGCTGATAGTAGCACTGCTGCTGACCCAATAAAAAAATTATTTATAATGCGGACTGGTAAAGCCCAATTTTGCTAAGCCTGTTTTAATTTCCGGACAACTCATAAATAAATTCCACAACAAACCGCTACGATGATTTTCCATCATTACGACAATTGGCCCTTGATCGATAGCCAAATAACGTTTAGGATACCAGTTTTCGGTTACACTAAACGCATCGTAAAATCCGTATGGACCAAACAACGAATCCTGCATATTGTTGTACCAATATTTCATGGCTGCAGTTGACTGTTGCGGTGTATAAGGAAACGAAGCCAACGCTGCCGTAGGCGATATAACACCTAAGTCTTCTCTATCACTTGGCGCATGAGCAGAATATCCATTAACAGAATAACTCGCTGTTAAGCCCCAACTACTATCGCTGTAGCCTTTATAATTTTTGGGATTATCAACACACCACTGGTAATTAATTTTTGCTTGCGCAGTAACTTCTTTACCATAATCCGCATATTTATCTTTTAACCCACGAGGATCTAATGCGAGGTAAGAATAATGTGCCCAAAACAATGGGCCACCATACGGTGGATTGCCTTGATAAATTAATTGCAGCGTATCGTTTTTATAATGTGTTTGTTTTACAATTTGCCCGTTTTGTGCCCAACCTTCATGATATACTTCTGCCGGAACAGCGTGAGTTGGCGAAGATGCGGCCAGAATGTACATTATTAAACATTCGTTATAACCTTTTACAGCAAAATTCATTTTCCAACCAACATTTGGACTCCAATGCCAATACAATACATTTTGGTTACCATTACGGTACCAATCAAATTCTACCTCACGCCACAACTTATCAATACGTGCAGCCAATGCTTTTTCACGATCGTTGCCTTTATTAAAATATTGACGAACACATAATAACCCTTGTATTAAAAAAGAGCTTTCGACTAAATCGCCTCCATCATCGTTTTTGCCAAAGGGTCTTGTTTTACCGGTTTCGCCCCACCACCAATGTGGCCATGCACCATGAAACCTATCGGCAGTTTCTAAAAACTTAACCGCAGTTTCTAACCGTTCTACACCTTGCTCACGAGTAATAAAACCACGTTCAATACCCACCAATATAGCCATTACGCCAAAACCAGCGCCACCACTGGTTACAGTGCTTTTATCATTTTGCGGATATATATTATCTACATGAAAACGTTCACGAGCTAAACCGCTTGTTGTCTCGGCACCTTCCCAGAAATAGTTAAAGGTTCGTTTTTGTACGGTGTCAAAGATTGCTGCGTCGCTTAACACCGCGGTATTATTAGTAATAGTTTTTTTATTGTTTTCGTTGCCACATGAAGCAGTAATAAAAAGTATTACTAACCATGTTAATCTTGCACTTATCAATTTCATGTACGTTCTATTATACATTACACCATCGTTTTTTTGTTATCATCGTCCCTCCCTTGATGGGACTTTTGTTGCGTCGCACTCTTGTACTTGCAGTAATTCTATTGGCCAAAATCCAGTACTCCGTATTTTAGTCGGAGTGCAGTAATTCTATTGAGCACTTTGTAAGCGACTTTATTTTGCTGTAAACTCCATTATTAATTAAAGGTACGGAGCTGTAAATCCTAGTGTTCGCATGGCAGTTTTTACTTCAGGGCAACTGGTAAATAAATTCCATAACAAACCGGTTCTATAATTTTCAATCATTAAAATAATTGGCCCTTGGTCTATGGCAATATGTGATGTAGCAAACCATTGCTGGTGCAATGAGAAGGCATCAATAAATCCATACTCTTTCCAAAGTTTATCACCCAATACATAATAATAAAAATGTAATGCAGCCATTGATTTTTCCGGCGCATAAGGAAAAGCAGATAAAGCGGCGGTTGGTGCAATTACGCCAACATCGTTAGTTGGTGAACTGGCAGTATAACCATTAGGTATATCGCTAGCCGTTAGCCCCCAAACAGAATCGCTATAACCGTAATAATTTTTAGGATTGGCTTTGCTGTATTCATAGTTAATTAACGTATGGTTTTTTGCATAGGTTTCGTAATTGGCAAAACCATCCGATAAACCAATGGGTTTAATACCTAAAAAACTATACTGACTTAAAAATAACGGACCGCCTAATTCAGGGCCAATGGGTAGTGTATGACCATAGTAAGAAGCTCCGTTACGCATATTTCCGTTACGTGTCCATCCGTTATCGTACACAATTTTAGGAATGCCATGTGTTGGTGAAGCGGCTGCTAATACATAAGTCATTAGCGCTTCATTCCATCCGCTGATTTGTAAGTTTAATGCCCACTCTTTATCAGGGCTGTAGTGCCAGTATAATACATTCTGTCCTCCACGCCTGAACCAATCCCATTCAACATTATGGTATAATGTATTAATGTCTGTACGCAAAGTTGCTTCTGCTCCGGTACCATCAAAATATTGTCTGGCGGTAAGCAAACCCATCATTAAAAAAGATGTTTCCACAATGTCGGCGCCATTATCATTTGCACTAAAAGGAACGATAGCGCCTGTAGTACCATTTATCCAATGCGAAAAAGCCCCTTTTACTTTTACTACATTGTTTTTTAAAAAGCCTACAATCTTTTGCATACGAGCCAATCCTTCTGCACGGGTAATAAACCCACGCTCCACCCCAACCGGAATGGACATAATACCAAAACCCGAACCGCCGGAAGTAACCGTTTCACCCGATGTATTTCTTTCTCTTGCCAATCCACTTACCGGATGCGCAAAATCCCAGAAATATTTAAAGGTTTGTTGTTGTACTTTGGTAAGTAATGCGTCGTTGGAAATAGTAGGAAATTTACGGGTGGAGTCTAACCCTGTTTTAAACTCTAGTGTTTGATTATTGCGTAAGGTTGCATCATTAGTAGCTTTAAGTGATTTAGCAATAGATAAAGAAAAACTACTAAAAGAAGGCAGATTAGCAGATGGCTTTAATGCTATAGTTTTATTGTCATTTTCCAATGAAAAGCTATAAGTTAATGTAGCGCTTCCTTGCATTAGCACAACAGCACTATTAACTGAAGATGATTGTATAGGTGCGCCAAAATTTAGCCGTATTACCGGAGCAACAGGCGTATTATTTGAAACAGTACTAAAAGCCTTGTTGTTTATGGTAGCACTCTGATAATCGAATGTTTTAGGCAATGACGGTGTTGAATCACTTTTTTTACAGGCCTGTATGGCTACAAACAGTAATACAACAAAAAATAAATATACCCTTTTCAAATTATATACATTTTTACTCTGCGCAATAGTAACAGCGTACAGAGTTGTTTTAAAAAACTAATGTCTGAATGGAGTGTGGTTGTGCTGTTAATGATACAGCCTTACCATTAATCCACATAAAATATGGTGATTTAATATCGCCTTGATTCATTACCACAACAACTACCGTACCATCAGGGTTTTTAAACGCTGTAGTTAACAACTGGCTGCGACTAGCAGAGCTGATAATTCTTTTGGCACCCGGCTGTATAAATTTTGAGAAATGACCAATATAATAATAGGCATTCGTGTAAATAAGTTTTCCGGTTTTAGTATCGGCGTGTACTGGTGCAAAACAAAAATTCTGAACATGATTTGGGCCACCTGTTTCGTCTAACAAAATATTCCAATCGGTAAAGCCAACCATACCATTATTAAAATCGTTAATCATGCTGCGGCCATACTCTTCACCCAATGCCCAGGCATTATACCTTGTAGGATTAAAGCTTTCTGCACAACCCTCCGTAAAGAAAATATGTTTATCCGGATAAGCTTCTTGTACACGTTTTAAGTTCTCGTACATGGGTTGTCCGCCACTCCAGTCTTCGTACCAATGAAAACCAATACCCCATATATACTTAGCAGCTTCTTTATCTTTAAAATAAGTTTGAGCTCTTTGGTATATTAAGTCACGATTATGATCCCACACAATTATTTTTTTATCCTTCAAACCTTCTTTCTCCATGGTGGGGCCTAAATGATTTTTTAAAAAATCCTTTTCTTCTTCTCCAGTATAAACACAGCTCTCCCATTTTTGTGTAGCCATTGGCTCGTTTTGAATACTGATGCCCCAAACCGGAATACCTTCTTTTTCATACTCCTTAATAAACTTGGTGTAATACATTGCCCAACTGTTGTAAAACTCGGGTTTTAGTTTACCTCCACGCAACATGTCGTTATTGGTTTTCATAAATGCCGGCGGACTCCATGGACTTGCAAATAAATTAAACGAACCTCCCGCAGCTTTTTGTGCTTCTTTTATAAACGGAATTTTATACTTTCTATCTGGGGCAATATCAAATGTCTTTAAAGCACTATCACCATCTTGCACATAAGTATAACTTCCGCTACTAAAATCGCAACTGTTAATATTAGTTCTGGCAATGTTATAACCTATGCCCTCTTTTTTATCAAAGTGTGCTTTTAAAAATTCCTGTTGTGTTTCTTTGGGTAATTTATAAAAAGTTTCGGCAGATGCATCTGTTAAAGCAGCACCAATACCAAAGTAGGTTTGAAAGGTTTTATCAGGATCAACAAATACCACAATTTGATTTTCAAACGGCTGGCCCATTTCTTCAAATGTCAAATTATCCGCTGTATTGGTTAACCTCCAATTGGCAGTATCTGCCGTAGTAAAAACTTTTACTTTTTTATTCGTCGTTGTAAATGCTGTGGTATCATTACTTTCCGTTTTTTGTTTCTTATCGTCTTTGTTGCCAGTACAAGCCATAAAAAAACTTGCACCTAATACTATTAATATTTTTTTCATTTTTTTCAGGTTTATTAAGCTTACCAAATATATGTTCCAACACTACCGCCGGGTATTGCTATTTGCGCCAACTTGTTTTTGTAACGTATATTAAAGTTTGATGTGTTTTCATTGTCATTTAAAACAATCAATACCTTTTTTCCGTCGGTACGTTTAAATGCAACACTTAAAATATTGCCCGATTGTGTACTACTAATTCTTGTAGAACCGGTAGGCACAAACTTAGAGGCATGTGCAATAATATAATAAGCCACATTTTTTGTTACCGATGAACCGTTAATAGTTAATGCGCCTTTGCACTGCGTACACCCCCCCGGTGTATGCGGACCAAAAGAAACATCATTGGCTAAATTCCACTCCAATGCATTCTTACTCCAATTGCGCATCGATCCTATTATCACATGACGCAAATGCCATTTTAAATCGCCACCAAAATCACCGGTTGAGCTTGTCCATTGCTCAGTGAAATATAAATTTTTATCAGGATGTGCTGACTTCACCGTGCTTAATGCGTTTATATCGCCGGCATATAAATGAAATGCACTGCCATCAATAAATGCTTTTGCAGCAGGGTCGTTTAAAATGGTGATGGGGTAATTAGGATTATCACAATTATGATCCCACAAAATAATTTTTGTGTTTATAGCCGCTGCTTGAAAAGCCGGACCTAAATTATTTTTTATGAAGTCACGTTGCTCCGTGGCTTCCATTCGCATACTAGGATTGTTACCATCATGATGTGGTTCGTTTTGTATGGTTATCGCATCAATTGTTATGCCCTCGGCTTTCATGGCCTGAATATATTTTACAAAATAGTTGGCGTACACGTTATAGTACTCCGGCTTTAACTTACCTCCAATTGAGTTGCTATTTGTTTTCATCCAAACCGGTGGGCTCCATGGTGTACCCATTATTTTTATATGCGGGTTAATGGCCAATATTTGTTTTAATAGCGGGATCAAATGTGTTTTATCATCTGCCAAATCAAATTTGCTTAAGGTAAGGTCGGTTTCTCCGTTAGGTAAATCGTTATAACTAAATACTGTCGGGCTTAAATCCGAAGCACCTATTCCTAACCTTAAATAACTTATACCAATACCATTGCCGGTTGTATCAAATAACTCTTTTAATAAACTTGCTTTGGCTGTTGCGCTCATTTGATTAATGAGCAATGCGCTACCACCTGTAAGGGTATAACCAAAACCATCTATTTGCTGGTAAGCCGTAGCCGAATCAACATAAATATTTGGAAATGCATTTTCGGTAGTAGTAAACGCAATAACATTGCTTTGTTTTTGCAGCAGTGTAGTTTGATTACCTCTTGTAAGCCAAAACTCCACTTCGTTTACCGCAGCAGGTGGGTTAGGTGGCTCTGGCGGATTTGTGGTACCACTATTGCTTTTTTTAGAGCACTGTCCTCCAATGCTTAATAAGCCTACTAATACTGTAACAGCAAAAAAATTATTTTTCATCTTTCTATTTTTATTGCACTAAAATCTAACAGGTCTTAGCTACTATTTATTTTTTGTTACCAACTGTGGTAACGCTAATCAGCTGCGGTTGTGTCACTTGCCGATTTATCATCGGCATCTCGACGTTACACTTGAGTCGGGACATCGTTCGGATCCTTGGTCAACATCGTAATTGATAATGTAACACTTTAATCAGGCAAAATATTATACTTTGATTTCAACTAACGAGCTTACTGTATGTTGAAAGAATTATGTTTTTGATTAAACAAACGTCTAAGCAATTAATTAAAGCCTTCACCATTTTCACGATGCTGATGAGCGAACAGAAAGATGAACGGAGCGTCGCAACCTAAGCTCACCTGTGTTAATGTCGCTGATAAACAAAAAAGGGCCGGACTAAACTTAGTCCAGCCCTTTCATTTGTTAATAAAACAATTACTTTTTATTAACGAATAAGTCTTGCACTTCTGCCAAGCTTAATGCTTTGCTATATAATCTTACTTGATCAATATCGCCTTTAAACGAACTTTGTAACCAACCGCCTACTCCGTCGCCGTCGCTATCATTTCTAGGGCCACGTCCAATTCTTACTTCAGCAATTTTTTCGTCGTCCAAATTTAAATCGCCATGTGTACCCCATACTTTTTTATTAGGGTTGGCTACGCCATCAACATAAAGGGTCATGGTGCTGGTAGGTGCGTCATACACAGCCGCCATATGATGCCATTTGTTGTCTAACAAACCGGCTATCATTTGTCCACCTTCCCATGTAAGCCAGCCATCACCACTTTTAGACTGAATATAAAACTTAACGCCACAGGCTGCATTATCTCCTTCTAAGAAAAACAGAAAGTTTCCGTTAGACCAGTTATAATCATTTGCAGCTCTAAAGCTTAATAAATACTCAGGGCCGTTTGTACCTCCGTTGTTTTTAGTTTGTCCATCTCTTTTATACCAGGTAGAAACAGTAAAACTTTTAGCGGCAACCGCCCAGTCGTTAGGCTTAATATATTTTACATATTTTAATGTTTCGCCTTTTACCCCTTTACCGTTTATACCATCAACACTGGTAAGTGGGTTATCACTTGGATAGTTAGCCCTAATGCTATCTACTGCATTTTTAAGGCTATTATCTGTAGTACCGTCAAAAGCCACATAAAAGTTTAACGGGCCGCCTGGAGGGTTTGTATCCACGGGATATTCGCCCAAATCAGGTTTATCCATTTTCTGGCATCCTGCCAACAACAGAGCTGATACAGTTAAAGCCGGAAAAAATTTATTTAAAATATTTTTCATTTTTAAAAATTTAGGTCGTGAAAGTGATTGTTTCTGACATCCATTTATGGATATAGCGGATTTTGTACCAATGCTCCTTGCGACTGATCAATAACCTGTTGCGGCAACGGCATATACATATTACGGTTCTGGTAGCCTGATGAACCTAATACGCCAAGTGCATCTCCCCAACGAACCAGATCAAAAAATCTTTCACCTTCGCCTGCTAATTCAATACGACGCTCATGTTTAATAGCTGTACGCATTTGTGTTTTATTGGCAAACACCACTTTGGGTAATACTGCTTGTCCTTCTCTGGCTCTTGCCCTAACCATTTCAACTAATTCTTCAGCTCTTACGCCATTATTAGCTTCATTAGCTGCTTCCGCCGCCATTAACAATACATCGGCATAACGAAGAATACGTTGGTTATAAGCCCCATTTCCATTAGGGTCGTTGGTAGCTGCTTGTTCAGCAGGATTAGCGTAAACCTTTTTATTCCAATAAGGCCTTGGTAAAACAGCTGGGTATGCCGGTAACGTACGGCCATAACCGCCATATTGAGGGTCATCCGATTGTCCTGAAAAGAGTATCGATCTTTTCAAGCGTGGGTCACCGGTTTCATATGCATTCACTAAATTGATACTAGGCGTATTCCAGCCCCAGCCCATATTCCAGCCCGATGCATCTGAACCTCTTACTCCCTGTGCGGTTGCAAATAAACTATATTGATCAGGAACACCACCCGGGCCTTTGTAGGCCTGTATTTCAAAAATGGACTCCGGACCATTCTCGCCAATCGTTTGAAAAACTCTGGAATAGTTTGACTCCAGGTTGTATTGGTTTGAAGATATAATGGCTTCCAATAGGGTTAATGCTTCTGCCCATCTTTGACGATACAATAAAGTTTTTGCATGCAAAGCTTTTGCTGCACCAGTTGTTAACCTTCCCGGAAGAAGACTGGTACCAGTAGCACTATTCCAGTTCAATGGCAAATGCTGCTCGGCGTACATAAGGTCTTCATCAATTAATGCATAAATATCCTGAACAGTAGATTTAGGCATTACATTAACCTGTTGTGCATTACGAATAGGCACGGTTACTTTTCTTACTTCGCCATAAGTTCTTACCAAATCAAAATACGTAAGTGCTCTTATAAATTTAGCTTCTGCAATATTTGTTAATGATGCAGGATCCGTTAAACCAAGCGAATCGGCGGTGTACAAAACTGTATTAGCCAGATTAACCATTACATATTTACGTTCGTAGTAGATGTTAGTGCTCCAATGGTCTTTGGAATATTGAAACTGATCATAAATTACCGCCCAATCCGCACCGTCCGACTCACTACTTCCTTTAATATAATCATCATCACGGAAATTATGAATAGCCAACCAAGGTATATGGCCCCAAGCAACACCACCTACATCGGGGTTACGCAAGCCACCATATAAACCAAATACCAATCCTTCTAACCCACCTTGGCCAATATCATCTAAAGTGGCTTCCAAGGGTTTTTTATCAAGAAACTTTTTACAGCTCTGCATACTTACCATTAACATGGTAAGCGCAAAAACTCCAAATATTATTCTTTTCATATCTAATATTTTTACTTAATTAAAAATTGATGTTTATACCACCGGTGTACACAACAGGAATTGCACCATTACCCCAATCCACACCAAAGGCGGTTGGATTTCCCCCAAATTCTGGAGCATATCCTGAATTGCGTTTAAAGGTTTTAAGGTTTTGTACGTTAGCAAATACACGGAAACTTTTTATGCGGGCTTTAGCTAATACATTGGTAGGTATATTATATCCAACTTGAATATTTCTGATACGCAGATAACTACCATCTTCAATACCAAATGTAGAAGGCAACCTGTTAATAGCAAACTTATCACCCAAACGTGGAACCCAGTTAGAAGTACCCTCACCATGCCATCTGTCTAATTTAAATGTTGGGTAGTTATATCTGGAATAAGGCAGTTCCGAAGAACCCCATACACGATAAACTTCAGCACCGTAAGATCCTTGTAAGTCTACACCAAAATCAAGTGATTTGTATTTAACTGAAACAGACATACCATACATAAAGTCAGGTGTAGGGTTTCCAATTAATGTTCTATCACTTGTATTAATAAAACCGTCACCGTTTATATCCTTGTACTTTAAATCGCCTGGACCATACTCATAACCCACCACAATAGGTGCGCCTATTTTATCGGCATAACTTTGATAAACACCTTCTACTACATACCCATAAAAATAACCAATAGGGAATCCTACCTGTGTTTGGTTAGGTGTACTTTCGCTAGCCGGCAGGAATGTTCCAAACTTTTCCACTTTGTTTTTAAAAGTAGTAAGGTTACCGCTTACAGTGTAAGTAAGGTCGTTAGAAATTGTCCCATTATAGTTTAATGAAAACTCAAACCCTTTATTCGAAATTGAACCAAAATTGCCTAAAGTACGATTAGGGCCGTTTTGTAGGAAAGACAGCATGTCCTTAGTCAACTTATTATAATAATTAATCTCCCCTGTTAATTTATTGTTTAAAACGCCAAACTCTATTCCAACTTCCCTGCCATGTGCAGTTTCCCAACGAAGGTCTGGCGCCCTTTCGTAATCATTAACATAGGCCGGATAAATTTGGTTGCCAAACACAGCAGTGTTTCCCGAGGAGAAAGTAGGGAAATAAGGATAATTTACTCCATAAGTATTTTGGCTACCTAAAACACCAATCGAACCTTTCAATTTAAGAAAGTCAATAAAGGCGATATCCTGCATAAAGCTCTCTTTACTTATTTCCCAACCAGCACCTATCGCCCAAAAATTCTGCCAACGATAGTCAGGATTATAAATTAAAGAAGAGCCGTCTCTTCTAAACGAAGCATTTAAGTAATATTTATTAGCAAAATTGTAAATCCCTCTTACTAAAAAAGAAAGAGTATTGGCCTCTGTTTGTGCAGAATTAGCTGTAGCATTAGCAATATCTGTGAATTTATTATTTAAATACCAAAAACGTTCGTTGTCCGGAATAGCCGGTTGACCATCTCTTTGCTGAACATTTCCGCTAGTGCTTCTATAGGCACGAGAATAAGTTGTCCAGCCTGCCGTACCTTGAATATTATGGTTGCCTAATTTTTTCTTATAGTTTAACAAGAAATCTGACTGGTACTTGGTCCAGCGTTGTTCAGACTGTGATACACCGGTAAATCGGTTTACTAAAAATCCTGCACCTGCATCAGGGTCATACGCTCCATATAAAGGAGTGTATGTTCTGCTTTCCAAATAGCTTTGGTCACCATAAACCGCAATACGGAAATTAAAGTCTTTCAAAAAGTTTACTTCTCCATAAAGGCTTCCTACAAAACGTTGCTCACGGCCAATATATTTGTCCCAGGTATTTTCTCTGGTCACCAATGGGTTTTGCAATGTATTTTGAATAGATGGTAATGCAGAATACAGGTCATAAGTTTGCTCCGTACCATACAAATTCATGGCATAAGGAGTGGTACCTGCACTTACGTTAGGCGCAATCCTCCTGGCATTTTCTAATGTATTTGTACCATCATTAGGCGCCTGTGTTAATGCCGTATTAAACGTAAACCCAACTTTAATGTCTTTGTTTAACTTATACTCATTGCTTAAGTTAATTAAATACTTTTTAAGTTTTTCGTGAATAACAATACCTTGTTCGTTTGTATAACCCAGCCCCAGGTAAAACCTGTTTTTTTCATTACTGGCATTAATACTTACGTTATTGTTATTAAATATACCGCGTTGGGTTACTGCATTAATCCAGTCCGTGTTTGAGTTCCAGTTAGTAAAATCAAAACCTGGCGTAGTTACACCAATATTGTCGTTTTCCTCTTGGTATAAGGCTTTAAAATCATCGCCATTGGTTAATACATCAATTTTATCTGTTAATTGTTTTACACCAATACTTGAGTTAAGGTTTACAATAACCTGACCTGCTTTAGCTTTTTTAGTAGTAATGGCAATAGCTCCCGCTGCACCTCTCACACCAAAAATTGCTAAGGAAGATGGGTCTTTTAATATTTCTATAGACTCAATATCATTAGGATTAATAAAATCGATGTTATCATTTAAAATACCATCCACAACATATACGGGACGTACGGCTTCATCACCAATACTGTTTGTACCGCGTATACGTATATCAGGAGTTTTACCAATTCCCGCAGCAGGTGTTACGGTTAAACCCGCTACTTTACCTTGTAAAGATGCAATCGGGTTTACGTTAGGTTTGTCCGCAACTTCCTCGCCACTAACCTTAACTATAGAACCTGTAAGATCTCTTTTTTGAGCAGTACCATAACCGATTACTACCACTTGGTCCATCTCTTTTGTTGAAGAAACCAGCGTTACCGAAATTTCGTTTTTACCGGCTAAAGCAACTTCCTGCTCAGTATAACCTATAGAACTGATTACAAGTGTTACATTATTATTAGGTACTGAAAATGAGAAGTTACCATCGCCATTGGTTGTAGTACCAACTGTAGTACCTTTTACCTGTACCGATGCGCCGGATAATGGCAGACCACCTTCACCTAATACCTTACCACGTACTATAACGTCAGGAGGACGAACGTCGCCCATTTCCTTAATTACAATAAGGTTATTGCCCATTACCTGGTATTGCAGGTTGGTGCGGAAAAACATAATACTTAGTACATCTTTTAAAGATGCCTCGTTTACTGTTAGTGTTACTTTACGCAAACGCAACTCCTGTAGTTGGTTATTATACAGGAAACGATAAGCCGTCTGTTTTTCAATGTTCTGTAAAACAGATGTCATATCTGCCCGCTTTGTCTTCAGGCTTATTTTAGTTTGCCCAAAGCCATTTGCCGACACATGAATGGTAAAGAGGAGGAAAAAAGCAGCAGTCAGTTTCATTGCAAGCAGCACATTTGATTGAAACGGTTTTATTTTAACCGTCAAGAAACTTTTCATACATTTAAAAAATTAAGGGTTAAGCAATCCAACTGGTCAAAGTTGTTCTGTTTTGTTTAGCCGTTTAGTACACTTTATAACGGGGAATGCGCCAACATTCTCCGTTTTTTTGTATCTAATCGGGAGCAGTTTTAAGGTAGTCCGATATATATGTCATTGTTGTCAATTTTATAGGTAATGCCAAATCCTTCTTTTAACGCAGCCATCGCTTCTTCTACTGTTTCCCGCTCAAACGAACCCGTTACAGTCATTGTTTTAACGTTACTATCAGTAAAAAATATTTTTACGTCATACCATCTTTCTAACTTCTTGGCTAGTTGTTCAAAATCATCGCCTTTAAACTCTAAGCGACTGTAAACCCAGGCGGTTTCTATTCTTTCAATTTCTTTCTTAGTACTGTCTATTGGAACAATAATAGTACCCTTGTGTGGTCGTATAATGGCAAGCTTATCTCCATTAGACAACATATTGCTTTCGTTTGCTGCGTTCTTTGCTACAATCAATTTTTGATTAGGAATTAAAGCAACTGGCTTTTGGTCTTTCAAATTATTATTTGTCACCTCTACGCTGCCGTGGTATAGCGTTGTTTCAACATTTTTATCTTCCGGGTACGATTTTACATTAAAAACAGTGCCCAATACTTTTATTAAAACATTGTCGGTATGTACAATAAACGGTTGTGTTTTTTTATGCGCCACATCAAAATAACCTTCGCCTACCAACTTCACCTCTCTTGTAAGGCCATTAAAATCATTTACATACTCTAAATACGAGCCTACATTTAACCAAACCGAAGTACCATCACGTAAAATAAACCTGGACCGTTTCCCATTTTTGGTAAACAGTCTTTCCTGGTCAGTAGTATTTTGTTGGGTTATTTGTGTGTCAGGTTTCGCTGTTTTGTTATAGGCAATTATCCCCCAAATGCTTATAAACATCAATACAAACACTGCTGCGGCAGCCAGCCAACGGTAGTTTTTCCTTGGACCATTCCGAAACATTGGTACGCTTTCAACCGCTTTTTCAGCTTGCGCCTTATGTATTATTTGTTTTACTGATTGTATGGCTTCTGTATCGTTTATAGCATTTTCTTTTTGGTGCCACATACGAACCAGAATATCGTATTCCTGTTGTAACTGAGGGTTTTGCTGTAGTATATCATGCAACTCCTTCTCTTCTTCAGAAGTAGCTTCGCCGCTTAAACTGCGGGACATTAATACCCATATCGTGTTGGAAAAATTCAAAAAAATAGCAAGCCTATACTACAGGACAGTATTTTGCAAACTATCTACTAAAGAAATTTTAGTTTTTTTTAACTTTTTTTTCAACTGCCGTTTCCAGGTGGGTAAATCCGGCAGATTTTTGAGGTTTCATTACTTCCAAAGCCTGGCAAATACGTTTTACGGCAATCGCCATTTGGGCATCAATCGTATTTACAGATATATTTAAAATCTCACTTACTTCTTTATACTTCAACCCATCTTCACGTACCAGTTTAAAAATTAGTTTACAACGCGGTGGCAGGCTTTCAATTTCGTTATTCATCTTTGCCATCATCTCACCGGTTATCATTAAGTCGTAAGGGTTGGTAGTAATTATCGGTGCAGTAGTTTCTAAAAAATCAAATGGCGCATGCACCAATTCATTTGCTTGTTTAGCAATAGCATTTAAGGATGCGTTTTTTACAGCTACATATAAGTACACCGTCAGGTTATCTATTTCTGCAGCAGTTTCCCTTTTCGACCAAAGTTTTACAAACACATCTTCAACCGTTTCTTCGGCCAATTCTTTACTTCTAACAAGGGAAATAGAAAAATGTACCAACTTTTTGTATAGGTATTGGTAAATATGAGTAAAAGCGGCTTCATCATTTTGTTGCAAGCGTAATTGAAGTGCTTTTAACTCCTGAAAGTTATATATATTCTCCTTATGCAATCGTTACTTTGTTATGCTAATGTAGGTAAAACAATTTACCTATATCATATAAACATTTTAAATGAGGTGTTTTTTCTTGGCAAAGAAAACATTTTATTACAATCGTGCTACATAACACGCAAAATAAATTTTTGCAATCAGTTACATAAACACAGTAAATAAAAAATGGTTTATTTTTATAGAATAATAAGCCGGATTTTTAAAAATCCTATTCTACTTTTTACTCAGTATTTCAATGGCGTGTTGCAAATCTTCCGGTGTGTCAATGGCAACGCTAATAAAATCAACTGTGGCCATACGTATTTTAATACCATTTTCCAGGTAACGTAATTGTTCCAGTTTTTCAACCTGCTCCAATAAAGCCGGAGGCCAGGATGTAAAATTTAATAAGGCCTGCTTACGATAACCATATACACCAACATGCAAATAATGATTAACTGCTACTTCGGCATTTGCTACATACGGAATAGTGTTACGACTAAAATATAAAGCATCGCTGTTTTTATCAACCACTACTTTTACTACACTATTGGCCTGTAATTCTTCTTTACTTTTTATTACCCGCATTAACGATCCTACTTGCACTTGTTCGTCGGCAAATAGTTGAACCAGTTTTTGCAACGGCTCTTTTTGTATAAACGGTTCATCGCCCTGTACATTAATAATTACATCCACATCCAAGTCGGCCACTGCTTCGGCAATACGGTCGCTACCACTTTCATGCGGTTTTTTGCTCATGATGGCTTTGCCGCCATTATTCACTATTTCATTATAAATAATATCACTATCCGTTACAACAATTACTTCGTTAAACAAACCGGTTGCTACCGTTTCATCGTATGTATGTCTAATAACGGTTTTATTTCCCAGCTGCTGCATTAGCTTGGCCGGAAAACGTGTGGCCGCATAACGGGCGGGAATAAATGCTGCTACGGGAATGGTTGTTGAACTACTCATAAAAAAATATTATTGCCAACTGCAAATATAGTTGCCAGTATGCTTTTTTGTGCTGCCTACTTTAAACAAACCTTTTAAACTAACAGATTATTTGTGTTATCAACTGCATTGCTACTATCATCGTCCCTTGCGCTGTGCCCCAACAGTATTGTTGGGGTCGCAATTTTTATGTCACCAACTGCATTGCTACTATCATCGTCCCTTGCGTCGATTTCTATGGTTTTAGCAAATTATATTGGTAGTTTTTTTCATAAAATCGTTTATTATGTACACAAGCAAAAATTCTCATTACTAATTTGTTCCTTATTGCATT
>Ga0160495_100218_pt1 | contig 56820 bp, 50 predicted proteins | sample DID4MG_4_FD_108251 | JGI IMG/M metagenome (GOLD analysis project Ga0160495, IMG submission 108251) | Enriched soil microbial communities from UW Madison campus, WI, USA - DID2933_E24_FP4 MG | ecosystem: Environmental > Terrestrial > Soil > Unclassified | place: USA: Madison, Wisconsin | collected... | reverse complement strand
GGCCCGAAGGCCTGGGCCAGCAAGGCCTCCTTCTGATCCTCGCTCCAGCGCCGGCGCCGCTCTGGCCCCGTGATCAACGTCGAGTACGACATGCCGCTGCTAACACCGCTCCTAACCACGCTGCTAGCAGTGCTGCTATGCCTGGATCAGCGGAAGGCGGCCCTCACCGGAGGGATACCTTAAATCTCCCCTAAGGCCCAGTTTAGGAAGAACGTGGGTGATAGTGTTCCGAGGGCGCCAGAAGGACCGCAACCACATATTTCTGTTCAGCTTTTCCGGATTTCTAAGCTAAATTTCGTAATGCGTAGGTCAGGTGTTCGAGTCACCTAGGCGGCACCACCCTCCCCTGAAAAAGCGATCTTTCTTTAGATCTCCCTGCTTCCAAAGGGCCTCCGGGGACCTCTTGGAAACGCTTTGGAAGCAAGCTGGAAGCGTACTTTCGGCGGTTCTCGGTATTGTGACGCGTGAGCCCGCAAGTGACGCCAGGTTGAGGCTAGCTCTTGATCCAGGGGGCGGCTGGGGCCGATCTTGTCAGCCTGTTCCGCAAGGTGATGGGGCATGACCTGGGCGCTCCGCGGTCGAAATCGACCGGCGGGCGACTGGATCGCTTCGCTCAAGGGGGACCTGGTCGGCGTGCGGGACGCGTTCGACGGGCACGCCGACGGGGCTGGACTGTCGCCCCGTAATTTGCACGCCCGCCACCCACCAGCCTTACCCCCGCCTTCGTGTTGCAGCTGGCGACATTCACATCGTCAGGTTGACTTCGCCGGCGCTCGCATGCGACCATTTCCAGCGCCTCTTCGACCAAGCTTGATAGAGGCTAGCGGATTGACCTGTTTATAAACAAAATAACACTGAACACGGCGCTGCTCCTTTTTTATTCAACCAGACGAGCCCGTTCCCGACCTCGGGGCCGAGGAGAGAAATCTATGCGCGTGTTATCTATGGACGATCTTCGCTGGGTGAGCGGCGGACTTCCCGCGAGCGGATCCGAGGGGGAAGTCGTTTATGAGAATGGTACGTTCTTTCAGTGGTACAACAATCAATGGCACGAGGTAGTGGAACCAGTGGGGGTCAATCCGCCACATCCCAATCCACCGTCTCCCCCCACTTTTCCCGATCCCGGCGGCCCGCCGAGCGGTGGCGGCGGTGGCGGCGGAAGCGGGCCGCCGGCCGACACCCACCCTCAAGGTTGGAACTCCTGCCTTGACCACAAGACCGACAAGGCAGTCAGCCTTATCAATGCCGAAATTCAATCCAAGAGTAACAAAGACTATGTGGAGTGGGGCGCCTATCTTTGGAAGGACGCCAACGGCAACGTTCACTCATCTCAACTTATCGAAGGTACAAATTTCGGCGTACCGGGCATGGCCGGCTTGCCAAGTGACTTCGGATTTACAAGCTGGGATCAGGTGATCGGCATAGTTCACAGCCACCCGAAATTTGCCCAGATTACTGCGGCGGACGGCACGATCAGCTATATTGAATCCACGCCTGAGAGCCATTGGGAACTCCCCAGCGCCGGATTGGCTGGCTCGGTGGGCCAAGGCGACTGGATTATATCTGACTTCCTCGTCGCAAATGGCGCTGACGCGATCAATTTCCGGCAATATATCTCTTATCGTGGCGATATATACGAATACGATTATTATCAGAACAACAATACCGCTTTGAGCAATACGCAACGATCCGCTCAATCCGTGGCGGCATCTGACTATGACCCGAATGCGCAGTGTGCTCCATGATCGAAACACCGATCACTTTAATGCTGGCTGGGGCGCTGGCTCTCCAATCCCCTTCGCCTGCTAGAACGCCCCCGCTGATCGAGTATGCCCCGCCCAGCGTAGCCGTCGTGACCGGTGCGTACGAATGCGCGGGCAAGCCGGTTAGCTTCGAGATCAGAGCTAAGGCGGGAGCCGTGACAGTCGAGGCATATTCCGGGGGCGCCGGGCCAGCCCAAGCCGCGCAACTTGGGCAGTGGAATAGAGCCTTGGCCCGCTTTTCCACGCTAACGAGCGTAGAATTTCTATGCCAGCAAGGTGACAACGAGCTCATCACCGTTATGGGCGTTCCGCGCGATCAGAAAAGTAAAACATTCAAGCAAAGCGCCTACTGGTCTGGCGGATACTTCGGCATATTGCCGTAGCCTCCAAGAGGTATTCAGCCATATAAATACTGCGACGCCCGAAGCGGATCATGTCCGAACTTCGGGCGTCCCAGATGTCTGAAATCCGACGACATCAGACAAGCGCAGCAAAGGGCCTCCACCTTTTTCGATGCCGGTGCATTCGCCGATCTCCAGGCCGCCAATACCGGCTTCGCCCGGGTCGCGTTGGGCTGCCGTGCGCATTTGCACAAAGCTCGGCGGTTGCGCGGTTCGCGGCCGCGCGCCAAAGTGCAGCCCTGTTCCGGATGCGCGCTGGACGGTCGACGCCGCGCCGCTGGTAGAGGGGGAAGGACCACTATGCAGTTGCTTCAGATGCAGAGCTTCGGCGCTCAGGCCAACACGACCTACGAGCTGCTGGTCGCCGGCGGGTCGATGCACCTGACCCTGATCGACATCCAGCCGCTGAAGGCTCACGATCCCAATTCGCAGCGCGCGCCGTTCAGCCTGGTGTTCAAGTCGAACGTGCAGCACGTGCTGCCCCAGGCCGTCTACCGGGTGCGCAACGCCGTGCAGGGCGAGGTGGACATGTTCCTGGTGCCGCTGGGCCGCGACGCCCAGGGCGTGACCTACCAGGCGGTCTATAACTGACCTGCGCCCCTCTCCCCTTGCGGGAGAGGGTGGCCCCACGAAGTGGGGTCGGGTGAGGGGTCGCACCAACAGAAACGCCGCGACAGCTGTTCAGCTTTCGCGGCGTCTTGCGTCTGAGACACCCCTCATCCGTCGGCTTGCGCCGACACCTTCTCCCGCAAGGGGGAGAAGGATCTGAGCGTCAGTGCTGGCTTTCCGGCAGGCGCACGACCAGGCCGTCGAGGGCGTCGCTGACCTTGATCTGGCAGGACAGGCGGCTGTTGGGCTCGACGTTCTCGGCGAAGTCGAGCATCGACTCCTCCATGGCCGACTTTTCGCCGGTCTTGTCGGCCCAGGCGTCGTCCACATAGACGTGGCAGGTGGCGCAGGCGCAGGCGCCGCCGCAGTCGGCGTCGATGCCCGGCAGGTTGTTCTTCACCGCCGCTTCCATGACCGTCAGGCCCGGCTTGACGTCGAGGACGTGCTCGGTGCCGTCGAATTCGATGTAGGTGATCTTCGCCATGGTTCCCCTGCGTAGCTAGAGGGCGGCTTTCAGGCCGCCACTTCCTTCATGGATATCGCCGGATCCGCCAGCTTTGTCTTAGACACGGGCGTTCGCTTGGCGATCAATTGTTTGCCCGCCATGAACTCCGGCGGGGCGTTGACGGCTTCCACGGCCTGGACGAGGTCGCCCTTGAGGTGGAAGACGGCGAACTTGGCCGCCGCCACGTCGCCGCGCACGATCGTGCTGTCGGCGTCGAACGGCAGGCCGGCGATCTGGAGCTTGAGGTCGTACTGGTCGGACCAGAACCACGGCAGCTCGGGCGGCGGACCCGCGCGGCCGACGATGGCGGCGGCGGCCTGCTTGGCCTGCTCCAGGGCGTTGGGCACGCTCTCCAGCCGGAACTGACGCTCATAGATCGGCAGCGGCCGGTGGGCGACGTCGCCGATGGCGAAGACGCGCGGGTCGCTGGTGCGGGCTTCGAGATCGACAACGATGCCGCCGGTGCATTCCAGGCCGGCGTCCTGGGCCAGCTCGACGTTCGGATGGGCGCCGACGCCCACCAGGGCCGCGTCGCAGGCCACGACCTCGCCGCCCTTCAGGCGCACGCCGGTGACACGACCGTCCTCGCCTTCAAAGGCCTCGACATTGGCGTTGAGCTCGAACGTGACGCCGCGGGCGCCGTGATAGTCCTGGAAGAAGGTCGACAGGGTCTCGCAGGCCACGCGGGCCAGCACCCGGCTCTCGCGCTCGATGACGGTGGCTTCGGCGCCCAGGGCGCGGGCGGAGGCCGCCGCCTCCAGGCCGACATAGCCGCCGCCGACCACGGCCAGGCGCTTGCCTGGACCGAGGGCCGCCTTCAGCGCCTCGGCGTCGGCCGCCGTGCGCAGGGCCAGCACGCCGGAAAGGTCGGCTCCGGGGATCGGCAGCGCGCGGGCGCGGGCGCCGGTGGCGAGGATCAGAAAATCGTAGGAGATCACCTCGCCCGAGGCGAGGGTCACGGTGCGGTCGCCGCGGTTGAGGCTGGTCGCCACGCCTTGCAGGCGCAGGGCGACATTGGCCTCGGCGTACCATTCCTGGGGCTTGAGGGCCAAGCTGTCGGCGTCGGCCTCGCCCTTCAGCCAGGCCTTGGACAGCGGCGGGCGCTGATAGGGCAGCAGCGGCTCTTCGCCGATCAGCACGATCGGGCCTTCATGACCGTACTGGCGCAGGAAGGCGGCCGCCGAGCCGCCGGCATGACCCGCGCCGACAATCACCACCTTGGCTTTAGGATCGCTCACGACCGCTTCACTCAACGCGTCTGCCTCCACGACAAAATTGACGACCCCGTCATCTTTTGCAAGCCGAGCCGAGGGTTCATCCGCCTCCAGCCATAGACAGCACCGAGCCCGACGTGAAGAGCGCCGTCCGGAAACTGCGGCAGGCGAACAGGACGGCCGGCATGCGAAAGCCCCGCCGCTGAGCGGCGAGGCTTCCAAACCGTCGAGGATATCGGCGAACGGGCGGTCGTCAGACCACGCGCTCCACCAGCATCTTCTTGATCGAGGCGATGGCCTTGGCCGGGTTCAGACCCTTCGGGCAGACCTGGGCGCAGTTCATGATCGTGTGGCAGCGATAGAGCTTGAACGGGTCCTCGAGGTCGTCGAGGCGGTCGCCGGTCGCTTCATCGCGGCTGTCGATCAGCCAGCGGTAGGCGTGCAGCAGGGCCGCGGGGCCCAGGTACTTCTCGCCGTTCCACCAGTAGCTCGGGCATGAGGTCGAGCAGCAGGCGCAGAGGATGCACTCGTAGAGGCCGTCGAGCTTTTCGCGGTCTTCCGGCGACTGGCGCCATTCCTTCTGCGGCTCGGGGGTCGTGGTGTGCAGCCACGGCTCGACCGACGCGTACTGGGCGTAGAACAGCGTCAGATCGGGGATCAGGTCCTTGACCACCGGCACGTGCGGCAGCGGGCTGATCTGCACGGCCTTGCCGGGCACCTCGCCGTGGCCGTGGGTGCAGGCCAGGGTGTTGCGGCCGCCGATGTTCATCGCGCACGAGCCGCAGACACCCTCGCGGCACGACCGGCGGAAGGCCAGGGTCGGGTCGATGGTGTTCTTGATGTAGAGCAGCGCGTCCAGGACCATCGGGCCGCAGGCCTCGACGTCGACGTCGTAGGTGTCCCACCGCGGGTTCATCCCGGTTTCGGGATCGTAGCGGTAGATCTTGAACGAGCGCACGGTCTTGGCGCCGGCCGGGGCCGGCCAGTGCTTGCCGCTCTGAACGCGGGAGTTCTTGGGAAGAGAGAGCTGGACCATCTGCGTTCCCCTAGTAAACCCGTTGCTTCGGCGGGATGTAGTCGATGTCGGTCGACATCGTGTAGTTGTGCACCGGACGGAAATCGATCTTCACCTTGCCGGTCTCGTTGTCGAGCCAGGCCAGGGTGTGCTTCATCCATTCGGTGTCGTTGCGGTCGGAGTAGTCCTCGCGGGCGTGGGCGCCGCGGCTCTCGGTGCGGTTGGCCGCGCCGTTCACCGTCACGACCGCCTGGCCGATGAGGTTGTCGAACTCCAGGGTCTCCATCAGGTCGGTGTTCCACACCAGGCCGCGGTCGGAGACCTTGACGTCGTTCTTCTTGTCCCAGACGGCCTGCAGGCGGGCCACGCCGCTGTCCAGGCTCTCGCCGGTGCGGAACACGGCGGCGTCTTCCTGCATCGCCTTCTGCATTTCGAGGCGCAGTTCGGCGGTCGGGGTCGAGCCGTTGGCGTTGCGGATGCGGTCGAAGCGCGCGACGTGCGCCTCGGTGTGCGAGGCCTTCAGTTCCGGCTGCTTGGCGCCGGGGGTCAGGGTCTCGGCGCAGCGCAGGCCGGCCGCGCGGCCGAACACCACCAGATCGATCAGCGAGTTCGAACCCAGGCGGTTGGCGCCGTGCACCGACACGCAGGCGGCTTCGCCCACGGCCATCAGGCCCGGGATCACCTGGTCGGGGTTGTCGCCGGCCTTGGTGACCACTTCGCCGTGGTAGTTCGTCGGGATGCCGCCCATGTTGTAGTGGACGGTCGGCAGCACCGGGATCGGGGCCTTGGTCACGTCGACGCCGGCGAACACCTTCGCGGTCTCCGAGATGCCCGGCAGGCGCTCGGCCAGGATCTTCGGATCCAGGTGGTCGAGGTGCAGGAAGATGTGGTCCTTGTTGGGACCCACGCCGCGGCCTTCGCGGATCTCGATGGTCATCGCGCGGCTGACCATGTCGCGGGGCGCCAGGTCCTTAACCGACGGGGCGTAGCGCTCCATGAAGCGCTCGCCTTCCGAGTTGGTCAGGTAGCCGCCTTCGCCGCGGGCGCCTTCGGTGATCAGGCAGCCGGCGCCGTAGATGCCGGTGGGGTGGAACTGCACGAATTCCATGTCCTGCAGCGGCAGGCCGGCGCGCAGCGCCATGGCGTTGCCGTCGCCCGTGCAGGTGTGGGCCGAGGTGGCCGAGAAGTAGGCCCGGCCGTAGCCGCCGGTGGCCAGGATCACGGTCTGGGCCTGGAAGCGGTGCAGGGTGCCGTCGTCGAGTTTCCACGCGGTCACGCCGCGGCAGGCGCCGTCTTCCATGATCAGGTCGAGGGCGAAGTACTCGATGAAGAACTCGGTGTCGTGGGCCAGCGACTGGCCGTACATCGTGTGCAGCATGGCGTGACCGGTGCGGTCGGCCGCCGCGCAGGTGCGCTGGATCGGGCCTTCGCCGAAGTTCTTGGTCATGCCGCCGAAGGCGCGCTGGTAGATCTTGCCCTCGGCCGTGCGCGAGAACGGCACGCCCCAGTGCTCGAGTTCATAGACCGCCGCCGGAGCGTTGCGGGTCAGGTACTCGATGGCGTCCTGGTCGCCCAGCCAGTCCGAACCCTTGACGGTGTCGAACATGTGCCAGCGCCAGTCGTCCTGGCCCATGTTGCCGAGCGAGGCCGAGATGCCGCCCTGGGCCGCCACGGTGTGGCTGCGGGTCGGGAACACCTTGGTGATGCAGGCGGTCTTGAGACCGGCCTGCGCGGCGCCGAGCGCGGCGCGGAGGCCCGAGCCGCCGGCGCCCACGACGACGACGTCGAACTTGTGGTCGATGAACGTGTAGGCCGACATCAAAGGGCTCCGGTGAAGGCGATCTTCAGGATCGAGACGATCCCCACGGCGCCGGCGAGAATGCAGACGAAGAGGTTGCCGATGACCAGCGCCGCCTTGGGGGCGAAGGCTTCGACATAGTCTTCGATGACCAGTTGGATGGCGTTCTTCAGGTGGACCAGCAGGGCCACGAAGAGCAGCGACAGCAGGACGGCGTTCAGCGGGATCGCCACCCAGGCCGCGACGGTGTCGAAGTCGGCGCCGGCCAGGCGGATGCCCGCGAAGGCGCCCCAGATGAACAAGGGAACAAGGGCGAGGCCCGAGATGCGCTCGGAGATGAAGTGGCTCACGCCGTGGTGAGCGGCGCCCAGGCCGCGGGCGCGCGACAGCGGGGTGCGGAAGGGGCTGTTGGAGGTGCTCATGGTCAGATCGCTCCGGTCGCGGCGGCGATGATCCAGGTGACGGCGGCGGCGACGATCGCGAAGGCGATCACGGCCAGGCCGGTCATGTCGGCGGTCTTGGGCGCGAAGCCCTTGCCCAGGTCCCAGAAGCTCTGACGGACGATGTAGCCGACGTTGTAGAAGACCGCGACGGTGATGCCGAACAGCAGCAGCTTGCCGATCAGCGAGCCCAGCAGGCCGGTGTAGCAGGCGTAGTGGTCCGGACCCGAGGCCAGCGACAGGGCCCAGCCCGCCAGCAGAAGGACGCCGACATACAGCGCGAACAGGCTGGCGCGGTGCAGGATCGAGCACGCCATGGTGATGTGCCAGCGCCAGACCTGGAGGTGCGGCGACAGCGGACGCTCTGGGAGCCCCCGGCTGGTCTCGGTCATTTTTACGTCCAACCTGTGGATTTGTGCGTTGCGGGACGCTTTTAAGCGCGAGCGCCGGGGTGTCAACGAAACGGCCATTACTTGAGATACGTTCTCAATTCGCCTGGCGAGTGAATGCAGGAACCGCTCAAGCCAAGCTTGCGTTATGGCTGGCTGCCGATGGGGAGAAACATCCAGGGGATGACCGGGCCGATCGATTTCAAGGCCGTGTTCGATCGGCTGCCGACCCCATACATGATGCTCGACCGCGACCTGCGGTACGTGGCGGCCAACCAGGCCTATCTCGACGCCCTGGGTCGGCGCTGGGACGACATCGCCGGCCTGCATGTCTTCGAGGCCTTCCCCAGCCAGGGCGAGTCGCGCGCCCGCGTGGAAGACTCGCTGGTCCGCGCCCGCGACAGCGGCAAGGTCGACCACCTGCCGCTGATCCCCTACGCCATCGAGCGGCCGGCCCATCTGGGCGGCGGTTTCGAGGACCGCATCTGGAGCGCCACGCACACGCCGATTCCCGGCCCGGGCGGCCGCACGGCCTATATCGTCCAGCACACCCAGGACGTCACCGCCATCCAGCGGCTGAAGGACGTGGCCTTCGGGCGCGGCGAAATGACCATGCTGCAGGACGACGTGCTGCTGCGGGCCGGCGCCGCCGAGGCCCAGAGCGCGGACCTGCGCCGCCTGTTCATGCAGGCGCCCAGCTTCATGGGCGTGCTGCGCGGCCCCGACCACCGCATCGACCTGGTCAACAACGCCTACAGCCAGCTGATCGGCTGGCGCGACGTGGTCGGCCTGCCCCTGCGCGAGGCCCTGCCCGAGGTGGTGGAACAGGGCTTCATCGCTCTGCTCGACCGGGTCAGCGCTTCTGGTGAGGCGTTCGTCGGCCGCGAGATCAAGGTCGCCCTGCAACGCACCCCGGACGGTCCGTTGGAGGACCGCTTCCTGGATTTCATCTACCAGCCGATCGTCGAGGCCGACGGCGCGGTGTCGGGCGTGCTGGTCGAGGGCTCGGACGTGACGGACAAGGTGCTGGCGGGCGAGCAGCAGCGCCTGCTGCTCGACGAGCTGAACCACCGGGTCAAGAACACCCTGGCCACCGTCCAGGCCATCGCCCGCCAGACCCTGCGCGGGGTCGAGAAACCCGAAGCCTTCGTGCGGGCCTTCGAGGCGCGGCTGCTGGCCCTGTCCCAGACCCACAACGCCCTGACCGACAGCCAGTGGGCGGGGGCGGGCCTGCGCCCGATCCTGGCCCAGGAACTGGCGCCCTACGACGCCGGCCGCATCGTCATGGACGGGCTGGACGTCAACCTGCCCGCGCGGGTGGCCCTGTCGTTGGGCATGGTGTTCCACGAACTGGCCACCAACGCCGCCAAGTACGGGGCGCTCAGCGTCGAGGCCGGCCAGCTGCATCTGGGCTGGAGCGTCGAGCCGCCGGGCACGCTCCGCTTCGAATGGCGCGAGGCCGGTGGTCCGCCGGCGGCCGCGCCGGCCCGCCGCGGCTTCGGCTCGCGCCTGATCGAACGCAGCATCGGCGCCGAACTGCGCGGCGAGGTGGCGATCGACTATGCGGAGACGGGGCTGACGTGCCGGTTCACGGTGTCGCTGGACCGGGTGTTCTGAGCCCTCTTCGCCGCCGTGGAGACGCCCAGCGGGTCTTAAGCCTTGAACAGGTTGAGGGCGGCCCACTGCAACAGCATGATGGTCTTGCCGTCGCGGATTCGGCCATCGGTGATCATGGCCAGAGCCGCATCGATGGTCGGCTCCAGAACCTCGATGTCCTCGCCCTCGTCGGCATGGCCGCCGCCGTCGCCGATCCGCATCGCCGCGTCATACTCGGCCGCGAAGAAATGCAGGATCTCGGTCACCGAGCCCGGGCTCATGAAGGCTTCGAAAATCTTGCGGACGCCGCCGAGACGATAGCCCAGCTCCTCCTCGACCTCGGCGCGGATGCGCGTCTCGGGGTCGGCGTCGTCGAGCAGCCCCGCTGCCGCCTCGATCGGCAGGTCGTCGTAGCCGTTGACGAAGGCCGGATAGCGGAACTGCCTGACCAGCAGCACCGTGCGATTTTCCAGGCTATAGGGCAGCAGCACCGCGCCGTTGCCGCGATCATAGGTCTCGCGGCTCTGGGCCTGCCACGATCCGTCGCGCCGCCGCCAATCGAAACTGGTCGTCTTCAGGACGTACCAGTTGTCCGACAGCAGCCTGGTCTCGCGAACGCGAACCCGATCCTTGACGCTCATGCTCAATCCCGCACCCGCGCCACGTAATCCGCCGACCGCATTTCCTGCAGGCGCGAGACCGTGCGCTCGAACTCGAACGAGCCGTCGCCGGCCGGATAGAGCGCCTCGGGCTCGCCGGCGGCCAGGGCCACCAGCTTGGCGTCGGCCTCGTAGAGGGCGTCGATCAGGGTGTTGAAGCGCTTGGCGGCGTCGCGCTTTTCCGGAACCAGGAGCGGGATGTCCTCCAGGAAGATGGTGTGGAAGCGCGCGGCCAGGGCCAGATAGTCCTGCGGCCCCAGCGCTTGCTGGCACAGGCTGGCGAACGAGCTGCGCACCAGGCCGCCGGCGGCGCGCGGCAGGCGCAGCTTGCGGCCCATGACCTCCAGCGTCGCGCCGGTCTCCTCGGCGCCGTCCAGCATGTCGGCCCACAGCGTGTCGAACTCGGCCTCGGTGGTCTTGTCGACCGGCGACAGCCAGGTGCGGCCGGCCCGCAGGCGGTCGAGGCGGAAATCCACCGGCCCGCGCACGGCCACCACCTCCATCTTCTCCTTCAGCATGGCGATGAAGGGCGTGAAGAGCTGGCGGTTGAGGCCGTCCTTGTAGAGGTCGTCCGGCGGGCGGTTGGAGGTGGCGACCAGGGTCACGCCTTCCGCGAACAGCGCCTCGAACAGCCGGCCAAGGATCATGGCGTCGGCGATGTCGGTGACCTGCAGCTCGTCGAAGCACAGCAGCCGGGCCTGGTCGGCGATCAGCTCGGCCGTCGGCGCGATCGGGTCGTCGCCCTTGTGGCGGCCGAAGCGGGCTTTCCGCTCGGCCGCGTCGCCCTTGCGCCAGGCGTCGATGTGGGCGTGCACCTCGGCCATGAAGACGTGGAAGTGGACGCGCCGCTTGCGGTGCACCGGGGCGCTGTCGAAGAACAGGTCCATGACCATCGACTTGCCGCGCCCGACCGGCCCCCAGATGTAGAGGCCGCGCTGGCTCTTGGGCTTGCGGCCGAAGAACGAGAAGCTGGGCTCGCCGGCCCCGTCGAGATCGGCTTCCAGCCGGGCCAGGGCCTCGATGGCGGCGGCCTGGGCGACGTCGGGACGAAGCTCGCCGGCGGCGAGGCGCTCACGATAGGCGGTGCGGACGGACTGAGGCATTGCGGATGCGGGTTAGCGCGGGAAGCGCTGCGGGGAAACCCCGATCCTTCTCCCCTTGCGGGAGAAGGTGGCGCCGAAGGCGTCGGATGAGGGGTCTCTCAGAAGTCGAACGCCGTACCCAGTCGTTCCGCCGTCGCGGCGGACAGGTTTGAGAGACCCCTCACCCGACCTCGCGCTGCGAGGCCACCCTCTCCCGCAAGGGGAGAGGATCAAAGAAAAAGCCCCGGCCTTTCGGACCGGGGCTTTTCATTGAAACTCAGCGTCGGCGGATCAAGCCGCCCGGCGCGCCTTCTTGACCTTGGCCATGGCGCGGTCGCGGCGCAGGCGCGACAGGTGGTCGATGAACAGCACGCCTTCCAGGTGATCCATCTCGTGCTGGATGCAGACGGCGAACAGGCCCTCGGCCTCTTCTTCCACCGGCTCGCCCTGGTAGTTCAGGTAGCGCACCTTGATCTTCGCCGGACGCTCGACGGCGTCGTAATATTCCGGCACCGACAGGCAGCCTTCCTCGTAGGCGAACAGCTCTTCCGACGGGTCGAACAGCTCGGGATTGACGAAGAAGCGCGGGGCCGGCTCCTCGCCCTCGCGGGCCAGGTCCATGACGATCACGCGCACGGGCTCGCCGACCTGCACGGCGGCCAGGCCGATGCCGGGCGCGTCGTACATGGTCTCGAGCATGTCATCCATCAGCACGCGCAGGTCGTCGGTGACGGCCTCCACGGGGGTGGAGATCTTCTTCAGGGTCGCCAGATCGGCGGCGTTATCGATGGTGAGGATGCGACGGATGGCCATAACGTCACTCAGGTAGGCGTCCCGTTTCCGAGGGTCAAGGCGGGCGATTGTCCCACCTCGTCCGTCGGTTGGCTATCCGGGGCCGCGATTTCGAGCTTGGTCACCGGCCGCACGGCCGTATCGACGGCCGTCAGTTCCTCGATGCCCTTGCCGCCGTGCTCGACCTTCAGCTTCTCGAACTCGCGAGCCTTGGGCAGCACCCGGCTCTCCAGCGAGCCGACGAAGGCGTTGTACTTGTCCACCGCCTGCGACAGCGAGCGGCCCACCCCGGCCACGTGCCCGCCCATGTCGGCGACCCGCTTGTAGAGCTCGCGACCCAGGGCGGCGACCTCGACGGCGTTCTTGGCCTGCTCCTCCACCCGCCAGCCGTAGGACACGGCCTTGCAGAGAGCGAACAGGGTCGAGGGGGTGGCGATGATCACCCGCTTCTCCATCGCCTCGGTCATCAGCTCGGGCGCGCGCTCCAGGGCGGCGGCCAGGATCCCGTCGCCGGGCACGAACATCGCGACAAAGTCGGGCGAGACCTCCAGGGCGTCCCAATAGGCCTTGGCCGACAGCGACTTGATGTGTTCGCGCAAGGATGCGGCGTGGCGCAGATAGGCGGCCTCGCGGGCCACGTCATCGGGCGCGTCCTGGGCTTCCAGATAGGCGTTCAGCGAGCACTTGGCGTCGATGACGAAGGCGGCGTTGCGCGGCATCCGCACCACCACGTCAGGACGCACGCGGCCGCCGTCCAGCGACACCTGCTCGGTGAAGTCGACCCCGTGCTTGAGGCCGGCCATCTCCAGCACGTTGCGCAGCATCTGCTCGCCCCAGCGGCCCTGCACGCCCGCGCCCCGGCGCAGGGCGGCCGACAGCTTGCGGGCCTCGGTCTGGGTGGCGGCCGAAGCCTCCATCAGGGCCGCGATCTGGGCCTTGAGGCCGCCGCTCTCCTCGGCCCGCGACTTCTCGACGGCGGTGACCTGGGCCTCGAACTTGGCCAGGGTCTCGGCCACCGGCTTCAGCTGGGCCTCGAGGCGGGCGTGGGTGAGCTGGTCGCGGCTCTTGGCGTTCTCGTCGGCCCGCTTGATCAGCTGCTCGGCCACGGCCTGGGCGCTCTTCTCGGCCTGGGCGCGGATCAACTCGATCTGGGTCTTGGACTGGTCCTCCAGCATGCGGTGGCGCTCCAGCGCCTGCTCCAGCTGGGCGGAAAGCCGCCAGGCCTCCTGCTCGGCGCTGGCGGCCTTGCGCTGCGCCATCAGCGCCCAGACGACCGCCCCGGCCGCGGCGACCAGGAACACGAGAGCGAGGATCAGGTAGGGGTCAACGGCGTTCATGCTCCGTTCTTAGCCGGAGTCGAGGGCCATAGAAAGGCGCACGGGCTGGTTAGAACTCGCGGTAACCCCGGGCGTCCAGCAGGGCGCGGCGCCCAAGGTCTTCCTTCACCCGCCCTGAATAGAGCGCCAGCACCTCCATCGCCGACGGCCAGTCGCGGGCCGCGAGGGCGTCCAGGTCCAGCGCGGCCCGATAGACCCGCAGATGCCGCAAGGTTGGAATCGCGGCTACACCTGCAAGGGTCGCGAGCGTCTTGCAGTTCAGCACGAAGACCTCCTCCAGCGGCGGGCCGGTCAGGTCGATCGCGGCAAGACGGATCTGGTCCTCGACGTGAAGACGGCGCAGGCGGGGAAAGCGCGTCAGGCTCCCCAGGCCGGCCAGCCCGCGCATGCGGATGATCTCCAGCGTCTCCAACCCCTCGTGCCGGATCTCGTCGATGGCGTCGCGACCGCCGAGGACCAGCCGCAGCGATCGCAGGCCGGTCACCTCCGATACGAAGTCCAGGTCCTGCTTCTTGGGAATGCTGTTGAGGTCGAGCGCGCGAAGCTGCTTCAACCCCGCCACCGCCTCGATGCCCCGCGTATGGCCGACGATCTGGAGGTCGGTCAGGGCCTGCGCCCTGGCCAGGGGCGACAGGTCGAAGTCGCGTCGAATATTTTCACCCACGGACAGGTGGGTCAGCCGCTCCAGCGGCAGCAGGTCCAGAAAATCAGGCCGGTCGAAATCCTCCACCCCGAACCCGAAGCGGGTCAGGCGCGGCAGGTCGGCGACGCGCTCGACGTTCCGGATCCGCCTGAGGCGGTCCAGCGTCAGCCATCGCACGTCCGGCAGGAGAGCCAGGAGGTCGGCGTCGAACACGCTGTCGAAGTGAGTATAGAACCGCACCTCCAGCGCCTCGCCGAAAGTCCGGCAGAGTTCGTTCACCTGCTCCAGCATGTCGGCTGATGGGGCCGTGGAGAACTGGACGATGGGTTCGCGCCCCGCCGCCAGGATGCGCCGGATGTCCTCGGCCTCGATCGCCGCTGGGTTGCTGATGCGGGGCTCCACCGTCATGGGTGGAGCCTTGCAGACGCGCGTCCTGCGAACAAGCCGAAGCTTGGCCGCGCTCCATGAAGGCGGCGCGCTCCGACGAGCGTCAGTCGACCACTCGCCACGGTTCAAGCGGAACGACCGTCGCGCAGGCCGGGCCGCCGTCCTTGGCCTTGCCGGGCAGCAGGACCTCGAGCACCGCGCCTTCCAGAGCCCGCGCCAGCAGGTCCGCCGGGATCGTGTGGATGTCGATCTTGGCGCGCCGCGTCCAGGGCGAGGCGTGGTCGCCTGCGGAGGTTCCGATGGCGATATAGACGAACCGCCGGCTAGGGCCTTCGCTGCGGACGAACTCGCCCAGGAACCGCGGGCCAGGCGCGACGCGCACGGAGACGTCGAGGGCGAGCGGCGCGTCGCCGGCGACTGCCGGCCCCAGGGGATGGTTCTTCTTGTCCTGCAGGCTGTAGGCCACGCCCGGGATCGGATCCTGGATGCGCAGCCTCAGCGTGATTGGCTGACCGGTCATGGCGAGGGGTCCTCCCGCATGAAGTCGTAGACGACGCCGCCTGCGGGAGAAAAGATTAAGAAGGCAGAGTCACCGTAATGCAATCTTAGGGCGCAGCCTTGAGGTTGCCAGCTCGATGAACCGCCCGGCGACGGCGTACGCGACGAACTGCCGGTAAGCAGACGAGGTGTTCGTGCGCATACAAAAAACTCTGGTGCTTTCAACCTTTGCCATCACCACGCTCTACGTTTCGTTCGCATGGGCCGTCGACAAGACGGGTCCGATTGCGAACGCGCCCGTCGTTGCGACCTCCGAGCCGGCCGCCAACCAACGCGATCTTCAGTCACTAGAGGCTCGAGTGCGCACCGTTGAGGCCGCAGCGGAAAACAAGGCCACCGAGCTGGCTCGTAAAGATCTTGAGGCGCAAGAGGGAATGGCCTGCGCGGCGTGGGCGATGTTCTTTGTCGCTCTGGCCAGCTTGGTTGTGAGCGCGGCCACGGGCGCCATCGTCTGGCTGACCCTGAAGTCAAACAATAAGGTCATCGGCCAGTCCGGTCAGCAACTTAAAAACGCTGCGACCCAATTGACCAATGCAGAGGAACAGCTGTCCCTGGCCAAGACCCAAGCCAAACAGGCTAGGCTATTTGGGCGACTGCAGCTACGGGCCTATATCGCTATCGAGAAGTTTACCGCACGGTTCGAGACCCATCCCTTAGGCCTCCCCGGTCCCTTCATCCGAGTTGGCGCTACCGTGCGCAATTGCGGCCAGACCCCTGCCGAAAATGTGAAGATCACGGTGCAGGTCATCTATGTGGAAAGCACTGAACGCGACCTGCCTTGGCCGACGTCGGGCGCGTCTAAGAGCGAACATCGCGGGATCATTCAGCCGAATGGCAGGATGGGTCCAAGTTTCGGCTCCCTCTACCTCCAAGATCAAGTGGACCGGCTCGAAGCCCAAACAGCGTGCCTGCACTTAGCGATATGCGTCACCTATCAGGACGTTTTCGGCGCGGAGTACGAGCGACGAGCCAGCTACGCCGTAACCGGCAAGGACGTATTCAAGCAGTATCCAACGACCAACGGAAACGACGAAAGAACCATCCGATTCAGCCCCGACGAGGCCTGAGTCCGTACGACAGGCCCGGGGCAAACGCCCCCTACTTCGCGTAGCGCGCGGCCACCGGCTCGTAGCGGTCCCACACCTGGCGGTCGGCGAGCGAGCGCAGCAGCTTCAGGTACTCGGCGTGCGACCAGGCCAGCGGCGTGGCCGAGTCCGTGCCTTCGCCCTTCACATAGGGGTGGCGGGCGTCGGCGCCGACGCCGTCCCAGACCTGTTCGGGGATCAGCAGGCCGTCATTGGCGAAGAGCTCGATGGCTTTCACGTAGCGGGCGCGGATGGCGTCGATCTGGCCTTTGCCGACCTTGCCCTTCTCGGCGGCCGCCTTTTCCTGAGCAAGGGCCAGTTCGTAGTGACCGCGCTCGCCGGTGAAGATCGGCCACACCCGGCCGCGCTGGCCGGGGCTCATCTCGCCGCCCTCGCCGTAGTTGCCGCCGGTCTTGGCGTCCTCGCCATAGCCGTCGACGTCGTAGCGCCGCCAGCCGGGGAACTCGCCCTTCACGCCCGGGAAGCTGAAGTCGTAGCGCACGCGGTAGAGGTCGTCCCGCGCCGTGTCGTCCAGCTCCGGCAGGCTGCCGGCGATGTGGCTGTCGTCGGCCCGGCGCACGCCGTAGCGGACCAGCTCCAGGAACCCGCCGTCCACGACCTCGTCCTCGGGCGGGGCGATCTGGCCGTTGGCGGCGCCGATCGGGGCCTTGTCGTTGGGGTCTTCGTTCTTGTTCAGGCGCATGAAGTACGACCCGTCGCCGAACTTGCCGCTGGTCGTGAACATCCGCGCCTCGACCTTGGCCGAATAGGCGTCGGCCGTGGCGCGGTAGCGGTCGCCCGAGGCCTTGTCGCCCGCGAGGTCGGCGATGTCGCCGGCGGTGACGAGGCCGGCGATCACCGCGGCCGTCGTCGAAGGCGAGTGGCCGGCCTGCTCTTCCCAGCGCTCCTGCTGGGTGAAGGGCGGGACGATGGTCTCGTGGTTCCAGCCGATGTTGACCTTGCCGCCATCCACGAGGAAGTCGGCGGCCGGCTTGATCATGCGGGCGTAGTAGGCCGCAAGGTCGGCTTCCGACAGCCAGCCCAGCTTCCACAGCTTCCAGCCCAGCATGATCGGCATGGCCGTCTGGTCCAGCTGGACGCCGACCCATTCGGGCGTGCCGTCGACCTCGGTCTTCTGCAGGAACCAGCCGCCGGCGCCCTTGTTGCCCGGCGTCTTGGGGCCGACCTGCACGGTGGGCAGGTAGTGGAAGGCCGCCAGCGGGGTTTCCTTGTCGCCCAGGGCCGCCAGCGCCATGGCGCACTGGTAGAAGTCGCGCGGCCAGACGGCCTTGTAGCCGGTCGAGGGGCGGGCGGCGTCCACCGTGTCGCCCCAGGGGTTGGACAGCGAGGCGATCAGGGCGCCGGCGTGGGTGCGGTCTTCCTGCACCTTCAGCATCAGGGCGCTGGCATAGGCCAGCTTGCCGCCGTCGGCGCTCTGGGCGGCGACGCGGGGCAGTTCCGACAGCGAGGCGATGTAGTCGCTCCAGCCGACCCGTTCGCCCTCGCCGTTGTAGCGGGCCAGCACCTCGGCATAGCCGGTCTTCAGGCTGGCCATGGCCGTCTGGCTGGAGGCGCCCGGATCGGCGCCGAAGCCGATGGCGAAGTCGTAGGTCGCCTCGCCGGCCGCCAGGGTCGGCAGCTGGGCGGCCAGGACGATCGCGCCCTTGGCTTCCGAAGCGCCCTCCAGCACGCCGCCGTCGAGGATCTTCAGGGCGTCATTGCCTTCCAGCCTGGCGGCGGCGGCCTTGGCGAAGGGGCGGTCGCCGCGCAGGGTCAGATAGACCTTGCCCTCGCCGGCCGTCAGGCCTTGCGCGCCGGCCGAGCCGACATCGTTGCCGCCGGTGTTGGCCATGTGCGGCTCCAGCACCAGGAACGGCGTCACCGGACCCTTGAGGGCCTTGACCGTCACCCGCAGGAACAGGGCGTTGCGGTCGGGATCGGTGAAGATCCGCTTCTCGATGACGAAGCGGCCGGCCTTGTCGGTGGTGGTGATCTTGTAGGCCGGCGACAGCGGCCGACCCTTTTTGTCCGTATACAGATATTCAGTCTTGGCGGTCGTGTCGCGACCTTCGACCGCCAGGCCGTCGGCGGTCTTCACGGCGATCCGCATCTGCTTGATCTGGGCCTCGTGGATGAGGCCGTACATGGTCTCGGTCAGCACGCCGTCGGCGACCGAGAACCACACCTTCGACACCGCGCCGGTGCGGCCGCCGTCCTTGTAGGCGCCGTCGACATAGGCCTCGTAAGAGGCGCCGACGGCGGTCTTGGCCGAATAGGCCCAGGTCGTCGCCGGCTCCGCCGCGCAGGCGGTCGTGGCGACGGCGGCGGTCAGGGCCGAGGCGGCCAGGATCAGGGTCTTGAGGGTACGCATAAGGGGCCTCACGAAGCAGACTTGGCCAGCCGCTTGGGCTCGCCCGGGTCGTTGACGGCGAAGACGGCGACGGCGGCGATCAGGAACGAGGCCGCGCCCAGCACGAGCGCATAGATCGCCTGGCCGCCGAAGAAGGTCTTGAGCAGCAGGCCCAGCACGGTGGCGGCCAGCAGCTGCGGGATGACGATGAAGAAATTGAAGATGCCCATATAGACGCCCATCTTCCGCGCCGGCACCGAGCCCGACAGGATCGAATAGGGGGCCGACAGGATCGAGCTCCAGGCGAAGCCGACGCCTACCATGCCGACGATCAGCAGCTTGGGGTCGCGGATGACCAGGAACGACAGCAGGCCAAGCCCGCCCAAAACGAGGCACAGGGCGTGGGCGACGCGGCGGCTGGTCGCGCGGGCGATCACGGGGATCAGCAGGGCCGCCAGGGCCGCCACGCCGTTATAGACCCCGAACAGCACCCCCACCCAGTCGGCGCCGGCGTTGTAGGCGGCCGAACTCGTATCGGTCGCGCCGTAGTGGAAGGCCGCCACGCCGGGCGTGGTGTAGATCCACATGGCGAAGAGGCCAAACCACGAGAAGAACTGCACGACGGCCAGTTGCTTCATCGTCGAGGGCATGGCGAAGAGGTCCTCGACCACTTCGGAGAAGCCGTTGCGGGTGCGCCCGCCCGCCTTCAGCTGGCCGGCGACCAGCTGCGCCACGCCGAAGCCGGCGATCAGGGCGGCCAGGACGTAGAGTTCCTTTTCCAGCCGGGCGGCGTAGACGCCCACCGCGACCGCCAGGCCGGCGATCGTCCAGGCCACGCCGCCGGTCAGGTAGGCGGCGACGCCGCGGCCGGCGGCCTGCGCCTCGGCGACCGCCTCGCCCTTGGCGGCGGCTTCGGCGGCCTCGAAGGCGGCCATCTGCTCGGGCGAATATTCCCGTGTGGAAAACACCGTCCACAGCACCGAGGCCAGCAGCACCGCGCCGCCAACGTAGAAGGCGATGCGCACCGAGTCCGGGATCTGGCCGGCCGGGGCGGTGTTGGCGACGTCCAGCCAGTTGGTCAGGATCCACGGCAGGCACGAGGCCAGCACGGCGCCGATCCCGATGAAGAAGCTCTGCATGGCGTAGCCGGTCGAGCGCTGCTCGTCGGGCAGGTTGTCGCCGACGAAGGCCCGGAACGGCTCCATGGTGATGTTGATCGAGGCGTCCATGATCCACAGCGCCGAGGCCGCGATCCACAGGGACGGCGAGTTGGGCATCAGGATCAGGGCGGCCGTGGTCAGGATCGCGCCCCAGAAGAAGTAGGGCCGGCGGCGGCCGAGCTTCCCCCAGGTCTTGTCGCTGAGGTAGCCGATGATCGGCTGCACCAGCAGGCCCGTGGCCGGCGCGGCGATCCACAGGATGGCCAGGTGGTCGATCTCGACGCCCAGGGTCTGGAAGATGCGGCTGGTGTTGGCGTTCTGCAGGCCAAAGCCGATCTGGATCCCGAAGAACCCGAAGCACATGTTCCAGATCTGGAAGAGGCTCAGCCTGGCCTTGGTCATCGCTTCCCCGCCGTGACGCCGCCGGTTTTTCCGGCCGTTTGCGCAAGTTTTTGCAATGCACTTTGCGGCGGGCATTTGCGCATGGGGCGGGGAGCGATGCAATGAGGAAGTGGGATTTTTGCCGGGTTCGTGGGCAAAATGGTGGGATAGCGGCCGTGTCGGCTGATGTTCACGGAGATGTCGCCGCGAACGTCACACTCTGGAACAGCAATAATTCTCACAAATTTGCATCAACAGATCCGCCTCCCTGGGCCTTGTGCCCAGGGTCCATGGTTCAGCCGCCAAGACCCCGGCCGGTCATCCACGATCTGAGCGGCGGTGCGATGGATCCTGGGCACAAGGCCCAGGAAGGCGACTTGGGGGGGAAGGCATCAGCAAAAGGGGAAGCCCCCTTGCGCCCCGCCCCATCACGTAACATATATTATTACATGAAACGGAACAGCCGCCTCTCCGTCGCCCTGCACGTGCTGCTGCACATGGCCGAACAGCCCGACAAGGCCCTGACCTCCGAGGTCCTGGCCGGCTGGGCCGCGACCAATCCGGTGGTCATCCGCCGCACCTTCGCCGGCCTGCGCGAGGCCGGCATCGTCGGCTCGACCAAGGGCCACGGCGGCGGCTGGACCCTGCTGAAACCCCTGGACGCCGTCAGCCTGGCCGACATCCAGGCCGCCCTGGACGAGCCGGTGCTGGCGCTGGGCAAGGCCGAGGAAAGCCCCGGCTGCGTCGTCGAGCAGGCGGTCAACGCCGCCCTGGACGACGCCGTGTCCGAGGCCCGCCGGCTGCTGGACCAGCGCCTGTCAAACATCACCCTGGCTGACCTGGCCGCCGAGATCGGCCCGCGCCGCGTCGTGCTGCAGGCGGCCGGCTGCAAGGATCCCCACCATGAGTCATGACGTCATCGTCGTCGGCGGCAGCTTCGCCGGCCTGTCCGCCGCCATGCAGCTGGCCCGCGCCCGCCGCGACGTGCTGGTGGTCGACGCCGGCCTGCCCCGCAACCGCTTCGCCGACGCCTCGCACGGCTTCCTCGGCCAGGACGGCAAGGCGCCGTTCGACATCCTGCGCGAGGCCCGCCGCCAGCTGTCGGCCTATCCCACCGTGTCGTTCGTCGAGGGCGAGGCGCGCGACGCCGGCGCCGAAGACGAGACCTTCACCGTGGCCCTGAGCGACGGCCGCCACGTGCGCGGCAAACGCCTGGTGCTGGCCACCGGCGTCGCCGACCAGTTGCCCGACATCCCCGGCCTCAAGCCCCGCTGGGGCGCCAGCGTGCTGCACTGCCCCTACTGCCACGGCTACGAGGCGCGCGACCAAAGGCTGGGCGTATTGGCCAGCAGCGCCATGGACGCCCACAAGGCCCAGATGCTGCCCGACTGGGGGCCGACCACCCTGTTCAGCCAGGGCCTGCCGATCGACGACGACACCCGGGCGAAGCTGGCCGCGCGCGGCGTGGCGATCGAGGAGGTTCCGGTGGTCGAACTGCTGGGCGAGGAGCCGGCGCTGTCCGGCGCCCGCCTGGCCGACGGCCGGATCGTCGCCATCGAGGCGATCTTCGCCTCGCCGACCGTGCGCATGGCCAGCCCGCTGGCGCAGCGGCTGGGCTGCGCCTTCGAGGACGGCCCGCTGGGTCCGCTGATCGCCGTCGATGACTGGAAGGCCACCAGCGTGCCGGGGGTCTTCGCCGCCGGCGACGCGGCGAGGGCCAACCACAACGCCACCCTGGCTTCCGCCGACGGGGTGCTGGCGGGGGTGGGCGCGCACCGGTCGCTGGTGTTCGGGTAGGCTCACCCTCCCCCGTAAAACCCCCGCGAAAGCGGGGGCCCAGGTGTTTTATCGTCGAGCGCCGCGGGTTGCAGAAAAAGCCTGGGTCCCCGCTTTCGCGGGGATTTTACGGGAGGGAGGCGGTTACCGCTTCAGCGCCACGAACCGGATCGCCTGGCCACCGCCGGGCGCCAGCCGCAGGGTCAGCACGTCGGCCCCCGTGACTTCGCGGGTCTCGATGACGATGTCCTGCGGGGCGGTCTTCCAGTCGGCCGCCTCACCGTCGCGGTAGATCTCCGCGCGGTACTTGCGGCCCGGATCGAGGAACGACAGCGGCGCGGAAAGCACCCGGCCCTGCTCGTCGCTGACCGCGCCCAGGTACCAGTCGTCGCTCTTGCGGTCCTTGCGGGCGATGGTGACGAAGTCGCCGATCTCGCCGTTGACCACCTTGGTATCGGCCCAGTCGACCGGCACGTCCTCGATGAACTTGAAGGGCTTGGGGTTGGCCTCGTAGTTCTCGAGCAGGTCGGCGGCCATCTGGATCGGGCTGTAGATGACGACGTACAGCGCCAGTTGCTTGGCCCAGGTGGTGGCGACGCCGTCGGGGGCCTTGGTCTTCATGCCGAAGATGCCGGGCGTGTAGTCCATCGGCCCGGCCAGCAGGCGGGTGAAGACCAGGTTGGCCTCGTGCTCGGGCGGGTTGCCCGGCTGGCCCCAGGCGCTGAACTCCATGCCCCGCGCGCCTTCGCGGCTGATCCAGTTCGGATAGGTGCGGCGCAGGCCGGTGTCCTTGATCGGCTCATGCGAGTTAATGGCGATCTGGCGCTTGGCGGCCGCTTCCAGCACCCGCACGTGATGCTGCGCCAAGGCCTGGCTTTCGTGCCAGGCGAAATGGACCTTGCCGTCCGGACCCAGCACCTGGGCGCCGCCGGCGTCGGCGACATAGCCGGTCTTGACCGCCGGCACGCCGACCGACTTGTAGAGATCGAAGGCCGCATCCATCTGGCGCTCGTAGACGACGGTGTTGCCGGCCGTCTCGTGGTGGCCGATCAAGACGACACCCTTCTTGCGGGCGTAGTCGGTGAGCTTCGCAAGATCGAAGTCCGGATAGGATTCGGTGAAGCTGAACTCCGAGCCGTCGGCGAACCAGGCGCCGTCCCAGCCCTTGTTCCAGCCCTCGACCAGCACCCCGCCCAGGCCGTGCTTGGCCGCGAAATCGATGTGGCGCGTGACGTTCTCATTGGTCGCGCCGTGCTTGGGGCCCGAGCCCCAGGTCTTGTGGTCGAGGTGCATCTCCCACCAGACGCCGACATATTTCATCGGCTTGATCCACGAGACGTCGCCCAGCCTGTTGGGCTCGTTCAGGTTCAGGATCAGGCTGGAGGTCACCAGGCCGCCGGCGCTGTCGGCGATCTGCAGGGTGCGCCAGGGGGTCGGGAACGGCAGCGTCCGCTCGACCTTGGCCTCGCTGATGCCGGGCGTCAGGCTGGCCTTGAAGCGGCGATCCTGGGCGCGGGCCAGGTTCATGCCGGCGTAGTCGACCAGGGCCGCCTCGTGGATCGAGACGTGAAGACCATCCTGGGTGCGCAGGGTCATCGGCGTCTGGGCGACCGACACCTCTTCGACCGGGGTCCTGTTGTAGAGATATTCCTCGCGGTTCCACTCATAGGCCGGGATCCACCAGGCGGTGGCTTCGTCCACGAGCGAGAACTCGGTCAGCTCCTCGCCGATGCGGGCGGTCTTCAGATTGGCCTGGTCGGGGAACTCGTAGCGGAAGCCCAGGCCGTCGTCATAGAGCCGGAACACCACGTCCAGCCGCCGGTGCAACGGGGTCTTCTCGACCAGGGTGACGCGCAGCTCGTTGAAGCGATTGCGCACCGATTTGCGCTCGCCCCAGGGCAGGTCCCAGGTCTCGTCGACGCTGCGGGTCTCTTGGCCCGTGACCTCGAAATTGCGCTGCAGCTTGGGGGCGTCGACCAGGATGAAGCCCAGCTTCGACGGCGCGATCACCGGTCGACCCAGGCGGCTGACCGAGTAGGTCGGCTGGCCGTCGTTGTCGGTGGTGACCGACACGCTCAGCACCTTGTCGGGCGAGGTCGCGGTCGCCGTGACCGCCGCCAGCGAGGGCGACGCCGCGAGCGCCAGGGCGGCGATGGCGAGAAGGCGTAGGATCATGCTTCTGCTCCTGGAAACCGCATGGCGCCGCACTTGCCAAGCGCGGGCGTCGATGCGTTAAGAGGGGTACTGAAAACTTTTGCGGCAAAATTTGCGCCCACGGTCCTGGGCGCCGGAACGCATGGGGATGGGGAACGGTGAGCAAGGGGGCGACGCGTCTGGAAGACCTGGCCAGGATGGCCGGCGTCTCGATCTCCACCGCCTCGCGGGCGCTGAACGACAGCCCCGCCGTCAACCAGCGCACCAAGCAGCTGATCTGGAAGCTGGCGCGCGAGATGGACTATCCATTCCGCCGCTACATGCCCGCCGGCCCGATCGGCGCCGAGGGCACGATCGCCATCGTCGTGCCGCGTCCGCAGCACCGCGAGGGTCGCCTCTCGGACCCGTTCTTCCTCGAACTGTTCGCCGGCGTCGGCGAGGCGGCGCGCGAGCGCGGCTGCGACATCCTGGTCAGCCACGTGGCCCCGGGCAGCTTCGAAGATTTGTCGGCGGCCATGACCACCAGCCGCGCCGACGGGGTGATCTTCCTGGGCCAGTCCTGGCTGCACACGGCCTTCAACCGCCTGGCCGAGACCGAGGCCCGCTTCGTGGTCTGGGGCGCGCAGCTGCCCGACCAGGCCTATTGCTCGGTGGGGTCGGACAATCCCCTGGGCGCCAAGCGCGCGACGCTGCACCTGGCCCGCCTGGGCCGCAAGCGCATCGTCTTCCTGGGCGACACCGAGGCGCCGGAAGCCATGCAGCGCCACCGCGGCTATCTCGACGCGGTCGAGCAGTTCGGCCTGGGCGTCGATCCCGACCTGATCGTGCCGGCCCACTTCGAGGTCGAGTCGGCCGAGGCCAGCATCGACTCCCTCATTCAGCGCGGCGTGAAGTTCGACGGCGTCGTGGCCGCCTCCGACCTGATCGCGCTCGGCGCCATCCGCGCCCTGCAGCATGCGGGCCTGTCGGTGCCCGGCGACGTCTCGGTGATCGGCTACGACGACGTGCCCTTCGCCCGTTATTCCCGCCCGGCTCTGTCGACGATCTCGCAGGACACGGCCAAGGCGGGGCGGCTGATGGTCTCGAAGCTTCTGGACGCCAGCGGCCAGGGCGCGAGCCGGTCCGAGCGGGTGCCGACGGATCTGATCATCCGCGAGAGCTGCGGGGGCTGAGACCGGCCCTCTCTTATTCCCGTCATTCCCGCCCTTGTGGCGGGAACCCCTCTGTCGGCTGCAGGTGCAGGAGGGGCGGATCGCCAGCGATCCGCTTGCGCCGCCATTGCGAGCGGAACCAGGGCTTCCCGCCACAAGGGCGGGAATGACGGGAGAATTGGGGTGAGAGATCACCCCCGCTTCGCCAACAGGCCGCCCAGCGGCGGCACGACGCCCGGCCCGCCGAGGTTGACGCTGTCGATCACGGTCCAGCCGTCCGGCAGATCCCAGGCCACCGCCTCGAAGCCGATGTTGAACACGCAGAGCAAAGCCTGATCGCCCTCGCCGCGCTCGAACACCAGCAGCGGGGTGTTGGTGTCCACTAGGTGCATGCCGCCGGTCTTCAGGGCCGGCCACTTCGCGCGCAGGCCGATCAGGCGGCGGGCGACGTGCAGGGTCGAGGCCGCATCGGCTTCCTGCGCGTCGACCGACAGCGGCAGATGCGCCGGATCGACCGGCAGCCACGGCTCGACGGTGGAGAAGCCGGCATTGACCGCCCCGGCCTTCCACGGGATCGGGGTGCGGGCGCCGTCGCGGCCCAGGGTCTGGGGCCAGTTGGCGATGGCTTCGGGATCGACCAGCCGCTCGAACGGCACATGGGCCTGGGGCAGGCCCAGCTCCTCGCCCTGATAGACGAAGACGTTGCCGCGCAGGGTCATCAGCAGCAGCAGGGCCATCTCGGCGAAGGCCTTGCGATCGCGGCCCCGCGCCCAGCGCGACACCGCCCGCGGCGCGTCGTGGTTGGAGAAGGTCCAGGACGGCCAGCCCTCGCCCTGCGCGCCCGGCCAGTCGGTGGCGCCGCTGCGCACCAGCTCGTCGCGCAGCTCGTCGGCATAGAGGTAGAGGAAGCTGTAGGCGCTGTTGAGGTGATCCTCGCCGGCCGTGAACCGCTTCATCTCCTCGTCGGCCCGGTCGCCGCCGATCTCGGCCACCGAGAAGCGGTCGCCATATTGGTCGGTCAAGGCGCGCAGGCGGGACAGGAACTTCGGGATGTCCGGATGGCCCTGGTTGTGGACCTTGTCCTGGAAGTCGAACGGCCGGGTGCGCTTGCCGCCCGGCGGCATCGGCGGATTATCCCGCAGGGCTGGGTCGTGCATCGAGAAATTGATGGCGTCGAAGCGGAAGCCGTCGACCCCGCGCTCCAGCCAGAAGCGGGTGACGTCGAGCAGCGCCTCCTGAACCTTGGGATTGTGCAGGTTCAGCTGCGGCTGCGAGGCCAGGAAGTTGTGCATGTAGTACTGGCCGCGCCGGGCGTCCCAGGTCCAGGCCGGGCCGCCGAACACCGACTGCCAGTTGGACGGCGGCGAACCGTCGGCCTTGGCGTCGGCCCAGACGTACCAATCCGTATACGGATTATCTCGGCTTTCGCGGCTCTGGGCGAACCAGGCGTGCTCGTCGCTGGTGTGGGAAAACACCAGATCGATGATGATCTTCACGCCCAGCTTATGGGCCTTGGCGATCAGGGCGTCGAAGTCGGCCAGGCTTCCGAAGATCGGATCGACGTCGCGATAGTCCGAGACGTCGTAGCCGAAGTCCTTCATCGGCGAGGCGAAGAACGGCGACAGCCAGATCGCGTCCACGCCCAGCGAGGCGATGTGCTCAAGGTGAGCGGTGATCCCCGGCAGGTCGCCCACTCCGTCGTCGTTGGAGTCGGCGTAGCTGCGCGGATAGACCTGATAGATCACCGCGCCGCGCCACCATTCGGCGGCGGGGACGGAAGCAAGAGACGCGGCGGGGTTCGCCAGGCTTTCGATGGTCACTGGGGCGCGCCCTCCGAGACGCAGATCTTGTAGTCGAGCGGCGCGATCGTCACGCGGTAGCTGCCCGGGGCGGCGGACGCCGGCGCGCAGGCGCCGACGACCGAGCGCCACGCGGCCGAGGTCGTCTCGACCTCGACCTGGGCCTCCACCGGCGTCTGGCCGGTGTTGAACAGGACCAGGGTCTCACGACCCTGGAGGATACGGGAAACGGCCAGCAGGCCGGGCTTGTCGCCGGCGGCGCGGATCACCTGCCGGCCGCCGCGCAGGGCGGGGTCGGCGGCGCGCGCCTTGGCCATGCCGGAGATGGCGCGATAGAGCGGTGCGCCGGTGTCGAAGCGGTCGGCCGAGCCCGGCTTGCCGCCGATCAGGCGGTTGTCGTTGTAGGCGTCCACCTTGGAGGCGAACATGTCCTCGCGGGCGTCCTTGTCGTCGCCGTCGCCGGTGAAGCCCTGCTCGTCGCCGTAATAGAGGGTCGGGGCGCCGCGCAGGAACATCAGCAGGGCGTGGGCCAGCACGTCGCGCTTGAGCAGCTCGTTGTCGGAGGCGCCGGGGTTGCCCGTGACCAGCCGGCGGCCGAACCGTCCCATGTCGTGATTGCCCAGGAAGGTCGGGATCTGCAAACCGGCCGCCTCGCCGCCGCGATAGAGCGCGTCGGCGGCGTAGAGCCGGGCGAAGCGGTCGGTCCCGGCCTCGCCCGCGACCGTCTCGGTCGCCGCCTGCTGGAAGGCGAAGTCGAGCGCGACGGGAAAGCCGTCGACCACGGTCGAGCGGACCAGGGCCACCGGATCCGGATCGGCGATCTCGGCGAAGATGTGGAAGTTGGGAATGCCCCGCGCGGCCGCCCGCGCCTGCATGGCCGGCACGAAGGCCTGCCAGAACTGGGGATTCACGTGGCGGGCGGTGTCGACGCGGAAGCCGTCGATGCCGAACTCGTCGATCCAGGCGCCGTAGATGTCGATGAAGCCGGCCACCACGCGCGGGTTCTCGGTGTAGAGATCGTCGAGCCCGGCGAAGTCGCCATAGAGCGAGCTCTCGCCGACGAAGTCGCTCTCGCCGCGGTTATGATACCAGATCGGGTCGTTCAGCCAGTCGGGCTTCTTGACCCTGGCCTCGGCCGCCGGAACGTACGGCGTGTAGGCGAAGTCGGGCCGGGTCAGCTTTGCAAAATTCCCGGCCGAGCCGTCGGCGTCGCCCGAAAAGCCGGCGTTGATCGCGGCCCCCGAGACGCCGCCTTTGCGCGAAACCGGATAGTCGGCCTTGCTCCGGTAGTCGCAGCGGCGGCCTTCGCATTCCTTGAACTTGATGACGTCGGCCGTGTGGTTGACGACGATGTCCATGTAGACCTTGAGGCCGCGCGCATGGGCGGCCTCGACCAGGGCCTTGAACTCGGCCTTGGTTCCCAGGTGCGGGTCCACCGTCGTGAAGTCGGTGATCCAGTAGCCGTGATAGGCCGCGCTCTCCTGGCCCTTGGGACCCTGCACCGGCTTGTTGGCGAAGATCGGGGCCAGCCAGATCGCGGTCGCGCCCAGGCCCTGGATATAGTCGAGCTTGCCGGCCAGGCCCTTCAGGTCGCCGCCGTGGAAGAAGCCCTTGTCGGCCGGGTCGAAGCCGGTGGCCAGGCGATCCCCCTTCAGCCCGCCACGGTCGTTGGACGGATCGCCGTTGGCGAAGCGGTCGGGCAAGACGAAGTAGATCACCTCGTCCTGCGGAAGGCGGTCGCGGAAAGTTTGCGAAGCCGGCGCCGTCACGGGCGCCGAGAAGGCCGGGACGGCGGTCGCGGCGAGGCTGGCGCAGCCGAGCGCGGCCGCCAGCCGCCTCCACCGATTGCGGGTGTCCATCCCCCTGCCCTCCATCCCTAGCGTCGCGATCTTCGACGACCCGGTCGCCACGTCAATTTTGCATAGATTTGCAAAGCCGCTGACCTGCTGTCAATCCATTCGCCTCACGAGCATGAACGGCAAGGTTGTCGCACTGTGGCGAAATAGCCGCAAAAACCCTGTGAAAGCAGCGGAAAGCGCACCTCCCGGTCAACGAACATGACAATCCATCCATTTTTCAGTTGCAAAAGCTGGCGCCTGTTTGCAGTAATTTGCGCAACACGGCGCGGAGGAACCGCGCGGACACCACTTGCGGGAGGGAACATCATGGACATCCGATTCAAGCTGCGCCGCGCGGCGCTGATGGGCGGAACGGGGCTGGCGCTGATGATCGCCGCCGGAGCCGCCCAGGCTCAAACCACGCCGGCTGTCGCCCAGACCACCGAACCCGACACCGTCGAGGAGATCACCGTCACCGGCATCCGCCGCGGGATCGAAGGCGCCATCTCGCTGAAGAAGGACTCGACCTCGATCGTCGAAGCCGTCTCGGCCGAAGACATCGGCAAGCTGCCTGACGTGTCGATCGCCGAGTCGATCGCCCGCCTGCCCGGCCTGACCGCCCAGCGCCTCGACGGCCGCGGCCAGGTGATCTCGATCCGCGGCCTGGCCCCGGACTTCACCACCGCCCTGCTGAACGGCCGCGAGCAGGTCTCGACCGGCGACAACCGCGGCGTCGAGTTCGACCAGTATCCGTCGGAACTGCTGAGCGGCGTGGTCATCTACAAGACCCCCGACGCCTCGCTGCTGGGCCAGGGCCTGGCCGGCACCGCCGACATGCGCACCATCCGCCCGCTGAAGTTCGGCAAGCGCGCCTTCGCCGTCGGCGCCCGCTACGAGTGGAACGACATCGGCGCGCTGAACCCGGGCTCGTCGGCCCACGGCAACCGCTTCAACATCTCCTACATCGACCAGTTCATGGACGGTAAGCTGGGCGTCGCCATCGGCTACGCCCACATGGAGTCGCCCTACCAGGCCCAGCGCTTCAACGCCTGGGGCTATCCCACCGACGGCGCCGGCAACCTGGTGCTCGGCGGCGCGCGGGTCACCGCCATGTCGAGCAAGCTGAAGCGCGACGGCGTGATGGCCACGGTCGAGTTCGCCCCGACCGACACCTTCACCAGCACGCTCGACGTCTTCTACTCGAAGTTCGAGAACCACCAGCTGGTGCGCGGCATGGAAATCCCGCTGGCCTGGGGCGGCGGCGCCACCGACGCCAACGGCACGCGCCCCGGCCCCGCCATCAGCGGGACCACCGCCTCGGGCGGCATGATCACCAACGCCACCTATTCCAACGTCAAGCCGGTGATCCGCAACGACGGCAACGACCGCGACGCCGACATCTGGTCGCTGGGCTGGAACAACAAATGGACGGTCGGCGACAGCTGGACCATCGACACCGACCTCTCCTGGTCGAAGGTCGAGCGCACCGACATGATCCTGGAGACCTACGCCGGCACCGGCCGCAACACCCTGGGCGCGCTGGACACCGTCAGCTTCTCCATGAGCGACCATGGGGCGAGCTTCAAGAACGCCCTGAACTACGGCGATCCGGCGGTGACCAAGCTGACCAGCTCGCAAGGCTGGGGCGGCGACGTCGTCACGGGCGGCCAGGACGGCTACCTGAACATGCCGACCATCGAGGACGAGCTGAAGGCCGCCCGCTTCTCGGCCAAGCGCGACCTGAACCCCGATAGCGGCCTGTCCAGCATCACCTTCGGCGTCAACTACAGCGAACGCACCAAGGGCCTCGTGAACGACGAGTGGTTCCTGAGCGTCGTCGGCGCCCCGGCCAGCGTCACGATCCCGTCGAGCGCCATCCTGGGCGTCACCTCGCTGGGCTTCGCGGGCCTGTCGGGCGTCGTCGCCTACGACCCGTTCTCGCTGCTCAACAACGGCACCTACACCAAGATCCGCAACCCGAACGCCGACGTCCTGGTCAAGAGCTGGGAAGTCGAGGAGAAGGTCACGGTCGGCTACCTGATGGCCAATATCGAGACCGAGGTCGGCGGCCACGCCCTGACCGGCAACTTCGGCTTCCAGGTGGTCAACACCGACCAGAGCTCCAACGCCCTGGGCGCCAGCGGCACGGGCACGGCCACCCAGCAGACCCAGCTGTCGGGCGGCACCAGCTATGTCGACTTCCTGCCCAGCGTGAACCTGCAGCTGCGCCTGCCCAACGAGCAGGTGATCCGCTTCGCCGCGGCCCGCACCCTGGCCCGTCCGCGGATGGACCAGATGCGCGCCAGCACCAACTACAGCTACAACTCGGCGCTCGCGACCAGCACCAGCCTGGCCAACTCGCCCTGGAGCGGCAGCGGCGGCAACCCTGAGCTGGAGCCGTGGCGCGCCAACGCCATCGACGTCTCCTACGAGAAGTATTTCGGCCGCCAGGCCTATGTCTCGCTGGCCGCCTTCTACAAGGACCTGAAGACCTACGTGTACGACGCCAGCGTCCTGCACGACTTCACGGGCTACCCGATCGGCGCCAACCCCGAGCCGGTGCTGCGCCAGGGCTACATCACCATCCCGCAGAACGGCCAGGGCGGCTCGATCAAGGGCCTCGAATTCACGGTCTCGATGCCGGGCTCGCTGATCCACCCCGTCCTCGAGGGCTTCGGCGCGATCTTCAGCGCCTCGCGCACCGAGAGCGAGATCCAGTACAGCCTCAGCGACCCGTCGATCCCGATCCCGGGCCTGTCGAAGACCGTCGGCAACCTGACCGTCTACTATGAGAAGGGCGGCTTCTCGGCCCGTCTCAGCGAGCGCTATCGCTCGAAGTTCCTCGGCGAGGTCTCCGGCTTCGGCAACGGCCGCACCTACCGGATGGTCAAGGAAGAGACCGTGCTCGACAGCCAGATCGGCTACTCGTTCGAGAACGGCCCGCTGAAGGGCCTGTCGCTGACGGCCCAGGTCAACAACCTGACCAACGAGCCCTTCGTCACCTACCAGAACGGCGATGAGCGTCAGATCATCGACTACCAGGAGTACGGCCGCACCTACCTCGTCGGTGTCGCCTACAAGTTCTAAGGCGCGCACTTCCCCCGCGTCCTCGCGCCCCCGTCGGCTTCCTGCGCCGACGGGGGTTTTCTTTTTTCAGGAGACCGCGACGATGCGGCGCCGCCTCGCAAGAAGGCGGCCGCGGGTCGCGCCAGGGAGCACGCCATGAACGCAGGACCGATCCGCAACCTGGTCATCGTCGGCGGCGGCACGGCCGGCTGGATGAGCGCGGCCCTGCTGGTCCGGGCCCTGGGCCCTTCCGCCAAGATCACGCTGGTGGAGTCCGAGGAAATCGGCACGGTGGGGGTCGGCGAGGCCTCGATCCCGCAGCTGCGGTTCTTCAACGCCTTCATCGGCCTGGACGAAGACGCCTTCCTGCGGGCGACGCAGGGCACCATCAAGCTGGGCATCGAGTTCGTCGACTGGCTGCGCCCCGGCCACCGCTACATGCACGCCTTCGGCCAGGTGGGCCGCTCGTTGGGCACCACGCCCTTCCACCACTGGTGGCTGGACGCCCGCCGGCGCGGAACCGCCGGCGAGGACTTCTGGGCCTGGTCGGCCAACGCCCTGGCCGCCCGCGCCGGGCGCTTCGCCCGCGTCGCTCCCGAGGGCGGCGAGCCGCTGAACTGGGCCTTCCACTTCGACGCCGTGCTCTACGCCCGCCACCTGCGCGGCCATGCCGAAGCCCAAGGCGTGCAGCGGGTCGAGGGCCGGGTCATCGGGGTCGACCAGGACCCCGACAGCGGCTTCGTGCGGGCCGTGACCCTGAAGGACGGCCGCCGCGTCGAGGGCGAGCTCTTCATCGACTGCTCGGGCTTCAGGGGCCTGCTGATCGAGGAGGCGCTGAAGACCGGCTATGAGGACTGGTCGCGCTGGCTGCCGATGGACAGCGCCTGGGCCGTACCCAGCCGCGACGACGCCCCGCCGGTTCCCTACACCCGCGCCTGGGCCCGCGACGCCGGCTGGCAGTGGCGCATCCCGCTGCAGCACCGCACCGGCAACGGCCACGTCTTCTCCAGCGCCTGGACCGACAAGGAGACGGCCCGCCAGGTGCTGATGGACAATCTGGAGGGCGAACCGCTGGCCGATCCGCGCCTGTTGACCTTCGTCACCGGCCGCCGCAAGGCGTTCTGGAACCGCAACGTCGTGGCCCTGGGCCTGGCGTCTGGCTTCATGGAGCCGCTGGAGTCGACCAGCATCCACCTGGTGCAATCGGGCCTGGCGCGCCTGCTGGCGCTGTTCCCCGACCAGGGCTTCGATCCTGCGCTGATCGCCGAGTTCAACCGCCAGACTGGCGACGAATACGCCCGCATCCGCGACTTTCTCGTGCTGCACTACAAGGCCACCGAGCGCGACGACACGCCGTTCTGGGCCAGCCGCCAGGCGATGGATATCCCCGACAGCCTGGCCGCGCGCCTTTCGCTGTTCACCGGCCCCGGCCGGGTGTTCAGCCACGAGGACGACCTCTTCAAGGAAACCAGCTGGGTGCAGGTGCTGCTGGGCCAGGGCCTGACGCCGGCCGCCGCCCACCCGATGACGGCGGCGGTTGCGGACGCCCGCGTCGACGACTGGCTGGCCGACCTGGCCCACGCCGCCGCCCGCACGGCGAACGCCCTGCCGACCCACGCGGCCTTCCTGGCCGGCGCGGTGCGGGCCGAACCAGTCGGCTAGCCGACCGGTTTCTTGGCCATCAGGTCGGAGATCTTGAGGATCGCCGGGCCGAGGATGACGATGAACAGCACCGGCAGGAAGAACACGATCATCGGCACGGTCAGCTTCGGCGGCAGGCTGGCGGCCTTCTTCTCGGCGGCCGACAGGCGCAGTTCGCGGTTTTCCTTGGCCATGACCCGCAGGGCCGCGCCCAGGGGCGTGCCGTAGCGCTCGGCCTGGATCATCGCCGTGGCCACCGACTTGATGCCCGGATGGTTGGTCCGGCGGGCCAGGCCCTCGTAGGCCAGGCGGCGGTCGGGCAGGTAGGAGAGCTCGGCGGTCAGCAGGGAAAGCTCCTCGGCCAGCTCCATCGAGCTGGAGCCCACCTCGTTGCCCACCTTCTGGATCGCCGCCTCGATCGACATGCCGCTCTCGACGCAGATCAGCAGCAGGTCGAGGGCGTCGGGGAAGGCCGAGACGATCGACTCGCGGCGCTTCTGGGCGACGTTCTGGATGTAGAGGTTGGGCGCGTAGTAGCCGATGGTCAGGGCGCCCACGCACAGGGCCAGCTTCTGCATGGTCTGCAGGCCGAAGCCGTTGATGCCGAACAGGTAGGTCGCCGCCAGCAGGGCGAAGGCGAACGGCATCACGAAGCGGAAGAAGTAGAAGGTCGACACCGGCTTGGGGCCGCGGAAGCCGGCCTGAGCCAGCTTGTCGACGACCTTGGGGTCTTCCAGCAGCTTGGACAGCTGCAGCCGGTCGACGATGGTCTTGTACATCCCCTCGTCGGTGTGGCGCAGCGTGCCGCCACCGGCGGCGCCCTTGTTGGCCAGGGCCGCGCGCGAGCGGCGGCGCAGCTCCTCGCGGCGGTTGGCCACCGACTTCAGCCGGCTTTCCAGCCCGCTGCTGTTCATCACCGGCGCGGCCAGGGTGATGATGGTGGCGAACACGACCAGCGCGACGAAGGCGGTCAGCAGGTTCGAGGGGTCGGTCAGCATCGCGGCCATGCGTCGTCCCTCCCTAGAACTTGAAGTTGATCATGCGGCGCATGATGAAGATGCCCAGGCTCATCCAGATCGCCGCCCCCAGCAGCATCAGCCGCCCGCGCGTATCGGTGAACAGGGTGGTCATGTAGTCCGGGGCGATGACGGTGATCAGCACCATCACGCCCGGCGGCAGGCAGCCGATGATGAAGGCCGAGGCCACGGCTTCAGCGGAAAGCGCCTTGATCTTCTCGGTCATCAGCTTGCGGGCGCGCAGCACGGTCGACAGGTTGCCCAGCGCCTCGGCCAGGTTGCCGCCGGTCTTCTGCTGGATGTTCAGCACGATGGCGAAGAACCGCACTTCCGAGGTCGGCATCCGCTCGTAGAGGCGCTCCAGGGCGGTGTCGATCGGCATGCCCATGCCGATGTTCTCGGTCAGCATCCGGAACTCGCCGGCCAGGGGCTCGGGGCATTCCTTGCCGATGATCTTCAGACAGTCGTGCACCGGCAGGCCCGACTTGATGCCGCGGACGATGATGTCGACGGCGTCGGCGAAGGCCTCGGTGAATTTCTTGGTGCGCTTGGCGGCCAGGAACCCGACCACCCAGCGCGGCAGGCCAAAGCCGGCGGCGAAACCACCGCCCAGGGCCACCAGCGGGATCTTCTGCACGATCAGCAGCACCAGCATGACCATCAGGCCAAGGACGCCGCTGATGATCCAGAACATCTTGACGTTCTCGCCCAGGCCCGCGGCGCGCAGGCGGGCGGCGATCGTCAGGGTGGCCTTCTTCTGCTTCTTGTCCTGTTCCTTGAGCGTCTTGAGGATCTGCTTGCGGCGGGCGTCGGGGGTGTTGGCCGCGACCTTGGCCCGCGCGGCGGCCTGGCGCTCGCCGCCGCCGACGATCACCTGGGCGCGCTTGGCGGCCTTGGCGCCGCCGCTCTCGCCGCCGCCCGTCAGCACGAAGCCCAGGCCCGCGATGGTGATGAAGCCGAGGACGGCGATCAGGATGAACATGGCCGCCTCTTACTCAGCCGCGTCCAGCGCTTCGGCCAGCTCGCGCTCGAGGCCGTAGTAGCGGGCGCGGTCCCAGAAGCGCGGCCGGGCGATGCCGGTCGAGCGGTGCTTGCCCAGCACCTTGCCGTGCTCGTCCTCGCCGGTGATCTCGTAGACGAAGAGGTCCTGGGTGACGATCACGTCGCCTTCCAGCCCGACCACCTCGGTGACGTGGGTGATGCGGCGCGAGCCGTCGCGCAGGCGGGCGGCCTGGATGATGACGTCGACCGAACCGACGATCATCTCCTTGATGGTCTTGGAGGGCAGGCCGTAGCCGCCCATGGTGATCATGCTCTCGACGCGGCTGATGGCTTCGCGCGGGCTGTTGGCGTGCAGCGTGCCCATCGAGCCGTCGTGGCCGGTGTTCATGGCCTGGAGGAGGTCGAACGCCTCCGGGCCGCGGACTTCGCCGACGATGATCCGTTCGGGACGCATCCGCAGACAGTTCTTGACCAGATCGCGCATCGTCACCGCGCCCTGGCCTTCCAGGTTCGGCGGACGGGTTTCCAGGCGCACCACGTGCGGCTGCTGCAGCTGCAGTTCGGCCGCGTCCTCGCAGGTCACGACCCGCTCGGTGGGGTCGATGAAGGCGGTCATGGTGTTGAGCAGGGTCGTCTTGCCCGAGCCGGTGCCGCCCGAGATGATGACGTTGCAGCGGCAGGCGCCGATGACGCCCAGGACGCGCGCGCCCTCGGCGCTGATGGAGGCGAACTCCACCAGGTTCTTCATCGTCAGCTTGTCCTTCTTGAACTTCCGGATGGTCAGGGTGGGACCATCGAGAGCCAAGGGGGGCGCGATGACGTTGACGCGGCTGCCGTCGGGAAGGCGGGCGTCGCAGATCGGCGAGCTTTCGTCGACCCGGCGGCCGACCTGGCTGACGATCCGCTGGCAGATGTTCATCAGCTGCAGATTGTCGCGGAAGCGGACGTTGGTCAGCTGCACCTTGCCGGAGACTTCAATGAACACCCGGTGCGCGCCGTTGACCATGATGTCGGCGATGTCGTCGCGGGCCAGAAGCGGTTCGAGCGGACCGTAGCCGAGGACGTCGTTGATGATGTCCTGGACCAGGTGCTCCTGCTCGGAGACCGACATCGAGACGTTCTTGATCGCCACCAGCTCGGCGACGATGTCGCGGATCTCCTCGGCGGCCTGCTTCTGGTCGAGCTGGGCCAGCTGGGAGAGGTCGATGGTGTTGAGCAGGGCGTTGAAGATCGTCGTCTTCGTGGCGTGGTAGTAGTCGCTCTGCTCACGGACGATGTTTGCGGTCTGGTTGGCCGCGCCCTGGGCGGCGCGCAGCTGCTCCAGCCCTTGCGTGGGCTTGGGCGCGGGCGCCGAGGCCTTGGGGGCCGGCGGCGGCGCGGCCGGTTCGACGCGCTGCGGGCGCGTGGCGATGGCCGCGCCGCCCGTGGGGGCGGGCGGCGGCGCCTGACGCTCGGTGACGGTGGCCTGATCGCGCTTGCCGAACATTCGCCCCTACTTCTTCTTGAACAGGCCCGACAGGATGGACGCCGACCTGGCCGCCGGCGGCGCCTCGCGGCGGCTGATCAGCCGCGCCAGGTGGTCGATGCCCTCGGCCGCCTTCGACTTCGGAGCCACCTCGGCGACCATCTGGCCGTTGTTGGCGGCCTGGCCGAACAGCTTGGGATCGAACGGCAGCACCAGCGACGGGGTCACGCCCAGGGCCTCGCCGAAGTCCTTGACCGGGATCTCGGGACGGCCGGCCACGCCCACCTGGTTCAGCACCAGGCGCGGCGGCGCGTCGTTGGGACGGGCCTGGCGCACCAGGTCGACGATGTTCTTGGCGTTGCGCAGGCTGGCCAGGTCCGGCGTGGCGACGATGACGAGGTCGTCGCTGCCCACCAGCACCCGGCGGGTCCACGGGGCCCAGCTGTGCGGCAGGTCCAGCACCACGAACGGGGCGGCGCCGCGCATCTTCTGCGTCACCTCCTCGTAGGCGTCGGCGCCGATGTCGTAGTCCTGCTCCAGCGTGGCCGGGGCGGCCAGCAGCGACAGGCGGTCGCCGCAGCGGACCATCATGCGGTCCATCAGCACCGGGTCCAGGCGCTCGGGCTGGCTCAGCGCGTCGAGCACGCCCTGCAGCGGGTCCTGGTTGAAGTCGAGGCCGGCCGTGCCGAACGGCAGATCGAGGTCGACGATCACCGTCGCGGCCTCGACGCGCTCGGCCATCGACCAGGCGAAGTTGTGGGCGAGGGTCGAGGCCCCCACCCCGCCCTTGGCGCCGACAAAGGCCACCTGGCGGCCGACGAACGGAGCGGAAGGATCGGCATACAGCGCGGACACCGCGCGGATCACGTGCAGCGGGCTCTGCGGCTGGGTCAGGTACTCGCTGACCCCGCGGCGCATCAGCTCGCGATAGAGGGCGATGTCGTTGGTCTGGCCGATGACCACGACCTTGGTGCCCGGGTCGCAGACCTGGGCCAGGCCGTCCAGCAGGGCCAGCATGCGCTGGGCCGAGTCCATGGTCTCGACCAGCACCAGCGAGGGCGTCGGCTGGTTTTGATAGAAGTCGACGGCCGCTTCCAGGCCGCCGGAGCGGGCGGTGACGCTGGCGCGGGCCATGCGGCGGTCGGCGGCGGCGGCCTCGATGATCGCCAGGGTCTCGGCCCGCACGCCGAAGGCGTGGATGGCGATGCGCGGCACGCTGGCCTCGCCGGTGGTGGCGTCGGCGCCGGGCAGGATGTCCTCGGCGGGCGGCGCGGACCAGGTCTGGACTTGGGGCGCGGCCTGCGGGCGGGCGATCTCCAGCGCCGGGGCCGGAGCGGCCGGGGCGGCGGCGAAAGCAGCGGCGGCCGCGGGGGCCAGTTCGGCGAACGGGTTGGACGGCGCGGCGGGCGGAGCGGCCTCCACACGCGGACGGGCCGGCGGGAAGTCGGCGAACGGATCGGCGCCGAGCGCGGTCGAGGCGGCGGCGTAGGCAGCCGTAGGGGCGGCCATGGGCGCGGCCGGGGCGGCCCGCCACGGATCGCCGGCGGCCGGCGAGGCGAACTCGTCGTCGGCCTCGAAGCCCAGGTCGAAGGGGTCGTGGTCGCGAGTCGTCACTTCACCGCCTCCGAAACGACCCCGGACGCCTGGGGCTCACGAACCGACGAGGTCTTCTCGCCCTTGCGATACTTGTCGAACACGGTGTCGCGGCGGCCGGCGTCGACCGGGGTGGTCGGCCGCGGCCCGAGCAGGTCCTGCGGGTTGGCCACCTGGGCGGCGATGTTGGCCGTGATGGCGCAGCCGAAGTTGCCGTAGACTTCGTTCTTGCGGGTCGCCGTCAGGTTTTCCCAGTTCTGGCCGCACAGGGGCGTGCTCACCGTGTGGCGCAGATAGCCCACGCGCAGCACCGGGCTCTTGTCGCCGGCGGCGTCATAGCTGGTCACGCGGATGTCGGCGTCACCGGTTCCGGCCGCGGCCAGGCGGGCGCGGGCGGCCGAGACCATGCGATCGACGGCCCGGGGATCACGGGCGCCGGCCGGGGCGCCGATGACGATCTCGCGGGCTTCGGCCTGGATCCCGCGCAGGGCCAGGGCGTCGAGCGCCTCGGCTTGGCGTTGCGACAGGCCTTCGGCGTGGACGGCCAGCTGGATCTCGTCCGGCGCGGCCTCGACGCGCACCTGGCTTTCCCACTGCTGGGTCTCGGTCATCGCCGGCGGCGGCGCGATCGGCGCGGCGTCGGCGTGCGCCTCGTTCATGGCCGAGGCGCAACCCGACAGGGCGGTGAGCACGGCCAGGCCCGCGACGGTGGCGGCCAGGCGCTGGAGGTTGCATCGCGTCATGGCCGCGTCCCTATTCGATGACATAGCCGACAGGCCCCTGATAGCTGCGGTTGGCGTTGGCGCCGGCCGGCGCGTTGACCACCGTGTTCAGCCGCCCGAGCAGCACCGTGCCCATGTCGCCCGCCAGCCGCAGGCCGTCGGCCGGCGTCTGCAGGTCGCCCGGCTTGGTCGGATCGACGATGTAGGGCGTGACCAGGATCACCAGTTCGGTCTCGCCGTTCAGATAGTCGCGCGACCGGAACAGGCCGCCGAGGATCGGCAGGCTCTTCAGCCCCGGCAGGGCGTCGATGTTTTCCTTGCTCTGCTGCTGCAGCAGGCCGGCGATCATCAGCGAGCCGCCCGAGGGCAGCTCGACCGTGGTCTCGGCGCGGCGCACGCTGAGGCCGGGCACCACGATCGTCGAGGTGCCGGAGGACAGGGTGTAGGCGCCGACGCTGGTCAGTTCGGAGACCTCGGTCGACAGCTTCAGCGAGATGCGGCCGCCCGACAGCACCACCGGCGTGTAGCCCAGGCTGACGCCGTAGGGCTTGAACTGCAGGGTGACCTTGCCGGTCTCCGACATGTCGACGGGCACGGGGAATTCACCGCCGACTAGGAAGCGGCCGGCCTCGCCCGACACCGCCGTCAGGTTCGGCTCGCTGAGCGTGCGTATCAGGCCCACGCGCTCCAGCGCCTGCACGCTGGCCGTGGCGCTGTTGTTGCTGCCGCCGATGGTGGCGCCGATCGTGCCGCCGCCCTGCAGGCCGCTGTTGATCGTGTACTTGGGCTCGTAGCCGATCGAGAAGTTGTTGCTGCCCAGCTGGTTCAGCGCGGCCGAGACGTTGACGCCCAGCTGCTTGACGATATTGCGCTGGACCTCGATGACCCGGACCTTCAGCGTCACCTGGTCCTTGCCGGCCACCGTCAGCAGATTGACCACCTGCTCGGGCTTGGAGACGAACTGGGCGGCGATCTGCGAGGCGGTCGTGGCCTCGGCGGCGTTGGCGACCATGCCGGTCAGGATCAGGCTGTCGCGGACGGGCTGCACCTCGATGCGGGCGTCGGGCAACACCCGGCGCAGGGTCTCCTGCAGGGCGCCGGCGTCCTCGTCGACCCGGATGTTCAGCGACAGCAGCCGGCGGCCGGCGGCGTCGAAGAACACCGCGTCGGTCGTGCCCTTGCCCAGGCCCAGCACATAGATGCGGCGCGGGTTGCGCAGCACGGCGTCGGCCACCTGCGGGTTGGTCACCAAGAGGTCGCGCACGTCGGACGGCAGCTCGATGATCGCCGACTTGCCGCGCGGCAGGTTCAGCGTGCGGGCGCCCGGACCGGCGGTCAGGTCGATGCGCAGCACCTGGTCGGCGACCGGCGCCGGGGCGTAGTCGGGAACGGGCGCGACGGGGCGCGAGACGGCGCGGGCCGGGCGATAGACCCGGTCGCCGGCCGGCGGGCCGTCGGCCCAGGCCGCCACGGGCGCCAGGGCCGTCAGGACGGCGAGTGAAACGGAAGCGAACCGGCGGATCATTGGCGCACCGCGATGCTGGAAGTCTGTCCGCCGCGATTGATGCGGATGACCGTGGAGTCCTGGGTGGGCGCGGCGACGCCGGACGGGCCGCCCAGGTCGGTATAGGCGCGCAGCGCCAGGGTGACGGGACCCGACGCCTTGGCGCGGGTCAGGGCCTCGGCCTCGGCCGGGCGCACCTCGAGGGTGGCGGTGGCCGCGACGATGGTCTTGGCGTCCTTGTCGGCCGTGGTCGACTGGTCGAGCGCCAGGACGCGGATGTTCTGAAGCACGGTCTCGGCCATCACCTGCTTGCCGGAGCTGGCGCCTTCGGTGTTCGGCGCGTCGCGGGTCTGCAGCACGTCGACCCGGTCGCCGGGCAGGATGAAGCCGCCGGCGGCGGTCTCGGAGGTGACCGGCACGGCCATGGCGCGGGCGCCGGGCGAAAGCACGACGGACAGGTAGCCGCCCTCGCCGCCACGGACGATCTTGCGCGGCACGATGGGCTCGCCGGCCAGCAGCGGGTCGCGGACGATCGCGCCCTCGACGGCCGCTTCGGGAGCCGCCCCGCCCAGGCCGGTGGCGTCGCCGACGGTCTTGACCGCCTTGGCCGCGCCGTTGGCGGGTTCGACCGGGGCCGCGCCGTTGGTGATGTAGACGGGGCTGACGGCGTCGGCCGGCCAGGCCTTCCACTCGACGTCGTCATGACCCAGGCGCGCGCCGATCGACAGGTCGCGCTTGGCGACCAGGACCAGGGTCATGGGCTTGGCGTCGAGGCCGGGAGCGGGGGCCGAGGCGACAGCGGCGGCCTTGGCGGGCTTGCCGCCGACGGCCTTCTGCATCAGCACGGCCAGGCCGATCGCCGAGACGGCGGCCACCAGGACGATGATGATTCTGACGGGATTCATGCGCGGGCGGGGCTCTGGTCGGCGAGGCGGGCTGCGGGCGTCGCGGCCTTCAGGCCCGCGGACGCTTGGATCGACAGCCGTTCTGGCCGCATCCCAGACTGGGGCGCCCATGGTTAACAGCCGCTAAAGGACCCGCCCTCCAAAGGGCTTCCCGGCCGCGACAGCCTGACGCGGCCGCCGAACGCGGTGCGTGCCGAAATTAGTTGAGGATCGCCAGGCCGATCGCGCTCTGCGGGAGAGCGGCAAGGGCGCCGACCGCGATGGCCACACCGTAGGGCACGTCGCCCTTCTTGTCGCCGAGACGGCGCACCCAGGCCGGGCTGCCGGCGATGATCGGCTCCAGCCAGCCCGAACGCAGGCTCATCAGGCCGAAGGTCAGGGCGCCGCCGGCCAGGGCCGTGATCAGCAGGAACGAAGGCAGGCCCGTGACGCCCATCCACAGGGCGCAGGCGGCCAGGAACTTGGCGTCGCCGCCGCCCACCCAGCGCAGGGCGAACATCAGCATGCCGACCAGCAGCAGGCCAAAGCCCACCGCCAGGCACAGGCCCGCCGTGGTCCAGCCCACGCCGCCCAGCAGCGCCGCGAACGGGAAGGCGCCCAGCAAGGCCAGCGAGATCCAGTTGGGGATGGTGTAGCTGGTGACGTCCTTCAGGCCGGCGACCACCGCCAAGCCCGCGAAGACGATCAGGGGAAGAAAGGACAGGGTCTGCATCTGCAATTCCGGACGGCTGCTGAACCAACCCTACCCCACCGCCAATGAAGCAATGGTTTCCGAGCGGCGCCGAAACGAAGCCGAAGACTTCGCCAGAGATCGCGAAAGCAGAACCCGGAAAAGACAAGGGCCGCGTCCCTTGCGAGGACGCGGCCCAAGTTCTGAAGCTCGGCGCTGTCGCTTTTACTGCGCGACGGCTCTGAGCTGGGTCTCGGCTTGGCCGAAGGCCCCGGCAATGGCCGGAACCAGGAGCTGGACGGCGGCCAGGACGACGACGCTGATCAAGGCGGCGATGAGGCCGTACTCAATCGAGGTCGCACCCCGGCTGTCCTTCAGGAAGCGTTCGCAGAACACAACCATCGGTCGCCTCTCCATCAACAGCTGGCTATTAGCCGGCCGCCGCGGTGTTCAGCTCGGTGGTGGCCTTACCGAAGGCGCTCGACAGAGCCGGACGCAGGGTGGTGAACGCGGTCACGATGACGACGGCGATCAGGGCGATGATGAGGCCGTATTCGATGGCCGTGGCGCCCGACTCGTCCTTCAGGAAGCGCGTGACAAACTTCGACATGACTTGATCTCCTGCTGAGAAAAACTTGGCTGGGTCAGCAAGCCGCTGCGACTTGTTCACCCCCGAAAACACGATCAATTTCGCCAACCTCGCTTAATCGACAGTAAACAACAGAACTTTTCTGCGATTTTTCTTTTGGTTTATTTAATTTTACCATTAGCAACTCTTAACCAAGTCGGTTTTCGAGCGTCGCAACCGCCTTATTTCTAAGGACTTTTGAACAGTCCAGTTTGTCGCAGGCAAGCAGTCCTTAGTCTTTTATTGACCATTCTTCGGCAAGGTCATGGGCGTTGAATTTGCTCCGACAGGACCGCCATGCGCCGCCTCTCGCTCGCCATCGTCGCTTTCTTCAGCCTCTGCGCGGCCGCCGCCGCGGCCCAGGCGGCTGCTCCGACCCCGGCTCCGGCCGCTCCGCGCACCCTTTCGGTGGCCGCCGGCCAGGCGACCACCCTGCCGCTGAACGGCTCGGCCCGCGAGATCGTGGTCGGCGACCCGCAGATCGCCGACGTCAGCGTGGTCAACGACCGCACGCTGGTGATCCTGGGCAAGCGCGTGGGCGTGACCACCGTGTTCGCCTTCGACGCCCAGGGCCGCGCCCTGGCCGGCGGCCAGGTGCTGGTCACCGAGGTCTCGGCCGACGCCGTCACCGTCCAGCGCGGCGCCAACGCCTCGACCTACGCCTGCGACGGCCGCTGCACCGTCCTGACCTCGACCACCAGCGCCCCGGCGGCCGGCCAGCCCTGAGCAGCCGCCCTCGCCCGCGTACATACGCGGGCACGCGCATCTTCCTGATTGGATCCCGCCGCCCCGCGATTAGGAGGCGGTTAGGGAGCGTGGGCTAAGGTCGCCCGGTATCAGCCACGGACCTTCGCATGGGGACTCCGCCCTTATCGTTCCGAGCCCGCCTGCGGCTCGCCGCCCGCCGCCTGCGCATGGGCCGCGCGGCCGCCCTGGCGCGCGACGAAGGCGGCGCGACGGCGGTCGAGTTCGCCCTGCTGATGATCCCGTTCCTGTTGCTGTTCTTCGGCCTGATCGAGCTGGGGCTGATCTTCTTCGCCGGCGTGACCCTGGAGAACGCGGTCATCGACACCAGCCGCGAGATCCGCACTGGTCAGGTGCAGGTCGCCAGCGGCACCGCCAGCAGCTTCAAGAGCGCGGTCTGCACGCGCATGACCTGGCTGGAGGGCCCCTGCGCCTCGGCCCTGCGCGTCGACGTGCGCACGGTCAGCACCTTCGCCTCGGCCAGCAGCCTGACGACCCCGACCACCACCTGCTGGGATCCCGGCGGTCCGGCCTCGCTGGTCGTGGTGCGCGCCTACTACGCCTGGCCGGTGATCACGCCGCTGCTGCAGAGCGCCCTGTCGACCAACAGCCAGGGCAAGCGCACGCTCACCGCCGCCACCGCCTTCGTCAACGAGCCGTACAACAGCACCACGGCCAGCAGCGTGACGTGCCCCTCATGATCGCCCGCCTTCTCTCCCGCGCGCGCCTCTGGCGCGACACCCGCGGCGCCGTGGCCGTGGAGTTCGCCGTCCTGGCGCCGCTGCTGATCCTCTTCTATTTCGGCATGTGCGAAGTGACCCAGGCGATGATGGCCCAGCGCCGCCTCAGCCACACCACCTCGCTGATCGGCGACATCGCGGCCCAGAACGCCACCATCACCCAGAGCCGGATCACCGACATCTTCACGATCGGCAAGACGGTGATGTCGCCGTTCTCGTCGACGAACCTGAAGATGTGCCTGGTCAGCCTGACCTCGGACACCACGGCGGCCGCCTCGGACGGCACCCGCAAGGGCACCGTGGCCTGGACCGCCAACAGCAACGCCTCGGACTGCCCCAAGGCCAACGCCAGCGTCACCGTCTCGGACGGCGTGCTGCCCAAGAGCAGCAGCGTCATCATGAGCACGGCCAGCTACACCTACGCCTCGCCGACCTCGATGCTGATCTCCAAGAGCATCACCTTCAAGCGCACCTTCTACCTGCGGCCGCGCAAGTCCGACACGGTGACCTGGGCGACCTCCTAGGGCGCTAGATCTCCGCCGCCAGGACCGCGACGCGCGGGTCCTCGCCCAGCGCGCGGCCGTCCAGCCGACGCAGCGGCCGCACTCCGGTCAGGCTGTTGGTCAGGAACGCCGCCCACGCCGAGGCCAGCGCCTCGGGGCCAACCGCGACCTCGACCACCGCCAGGCCCATGGCGCGCGCGGCGGCCATCACCCGTCCGCGCGCCAGCCCCGCCAGCACGCCGCACGCCAGGGCCGGCGTCGCCAGGGTCTCGCCCTCCAGCCAGAACAGGTTGCCAGCCGAGGCGCAGGCCAGTTCGCCCCGATTGTTAAGCATCAGAGCCTCGTCCGCCCCCGCCGCCCGGGCCTGGGCGCGGGCCAGCACGTTGTCGAGATAGGCCAGGGTCTTCAGCCGCGAGGCCGGCGAGCCCTCGTTGCGGCGAACCGTGGCGATCACCGCCGACGCCGGCGCCCCGGCCGGCGGCGCGGCTGCGCAGGAGGCGAACAGCCGCAAGGCCGGCGCCTCGGGCCGATCCAGCCCTCGCCCGCCCGAGCCCGCCGTCAGGGTCAGGCGCACGGCGGCGCGGCCCTCGGTCAGGCCCGCCTCGGCGGGGGCGGCCTCGATCAAGGCGCGAGCCGCCGCGCGATCCAGCGGCGGCAGGCCCAGGGCCTCGCAACCGGCGGCCATGCGATCGAGGTGGGCCTCGAGGTGACGGACCGCCCCGTCCACCGCCAGCAGGGTCTCGAACAGGCCGTCGCCCAGCAGCAGGCCCCTGTCACTTAAAGGAACGGCGCTCAAAGGAACGGCGTCGATCGTCATGCCCCCTCCCCGGTCAACGCCCGGCGCAGGGCGTCGATCTTGGCCTCGGTCTCCAGCCGCTCGGCCAGCGGATCGCTGTCGGCGACGATGCCGGCGCCAGCCTTGGCCTCCAGCCGCCAGCCCTCGGCGTCCTCGACCAGCCCCACCGAGCGGATCAGCACGCTGGACTCGAACGCCCCGTCGAACCCGGCCCAGAACAGCGAGCCGCAATAGGGGCCACGCGGCCCCTCCAGCGAGGCGATCACCTTCATGGCCTGCACCTTGGGCGCGCCGGTGATCGAGCCGGGCGGGAAGGTCGCCCGCAGGAGGTCGGCGACGCCGAGGCCCGGCTTCAGCCGCCCCTCCACCGTCGAGACCAGGTGATGGACGTTGGCGTAGGTCTCGACCTTGAAGAGCTCGGGCGTGCGCACGCTGCCGGCCGGGCTGACCCGGGCCAGGTCGTTGCGCATCAGGTCGACGATCATCAGGTTCTCGGCCCGGTCCTTGGCGCTGGCCAGCAGCTCGGCGGCCAGGGCGCGGTCCTGCGGCGGCGTCGCGCCGCGCGGCCGGGTGCCCTTGATCGGCCGGGTCTCGATCGCCCCGCCGCGCACCTTCAGGAACCGCTCGGGCGAGTTGGAGACCATGGCCCGGCCCGGCAGGCGCAGCCAGGCCGCGAACGGCGCCGGGCTCATGCTCCGTAGACGGATGAAAAGATCGAAGGGATCGGCCTGCCCCGCCAAGCGACCGCGCCAGGCCCGGGCGATGTTGGCCTGGAAGATCTCGCCGGCCAGGATCCGCTCGACCACCTCGGCGACGGCCGCCTCGTAGGCGGCGGGCGGCTCGGGCTGCAGCGCCTCGCACAGCCGGCCTTCGAACGGGTCGCGGGCCGGGGCGTCCAGCCAGGCCAGGGCGGCGCGAGCGCGGGCCTGCGCCTGCGCCTTCCCCTCGCCCCGACCGACGGCGACGATGGTCCGCGCCAGGTGGTCGAAGGCCAGCAGCGCCGGATAGCGGGCGCAGACCAGGTCGGGCCAGTCGCCGCGCGGAAGGTTCAGGACCTCGATCCGATCGCCCAGTTCGTAGGACGCCAGGCCCACCACCCCGCCCTGGAACGGCGGGCCTTCCGGATCGGCGGGCAGCGGTGGGCCGACCAGGGCGGCCAGGGCCTGAAAGGGATCGCGGCGATCGTCGGCCGCCAGGGTCAGGGTCTGGTCGGGATCGCGCAGCAGGTAGGACCAGCGCTCGCCCGCCCCGCCCGACAGCAGGGCGCAGGCGAAGGGCTCGTCCCGCCAGGGGGCCGCCGCCCAGAGAGGGTCGCGCCAGGGGGCGGCGATGAGGGCGACGTCGCGCATCGGCGGGTGATAAGCCCGTCCGGCTAGCGCCTCAAGCTTCCCGTCCGCCGCCGCGCACCGCGAACAGAGCGGTAAAGCCCAGGGCCAGCAGGCCGACGATCGGCAGGAAGCCGGCGACCTGGCTTTTGAAGACGGAGGTCGCCGCCGCCACCAGGGCCGAGCCCAGCCACACCGTCGCCGTGCCCGACAGGGCGTAGAGCCCGAAGAAGGCCGCCGTGCGGTCCGGCGGAGCCAGGCGCACCAGCAGGGTGCGGCTCGAGGCGTATTGGGCGGTGACGCAGACGGCGATGATCAGCCCCAGCCCGACATAGAGCAACTCGGGCGCGGTGCGGAACAGCGGTCCGTCCCACACCGCCGGTCCGGCGGGATAGGGAAAGACATAGAGGATGCGGTCGCGCCGCATGCCCAGAGCGCAGATCAGCGCGACGAGACAGCCCGCGATCTCGACCTGCACCGCCCGCTTGGGCCCGAGCCGGCGGTCGAGGGCCGGGGCCAGGAAGCCGCCCAGCGAACCGACCAGGCTCAGCGACACGCCGTAGACCAGCATCTCCAGCGGCCCCCAGCCCATCAGCCCGGCCGCGAACAGCCCGCCGAACACCAGAAGCGCGGTCATGCCGTCGCAATAGAGCATGCGCGCGCCCAGGAAGGTGGCCACGTCGCGATGGCCCTTGAGGTTGGCGAAGGTGTCGCGCAGCAAGGCCAGGCCCGCCGTCAGGCTGGCGCGGGCCGAAAGCCCGGTGCGCGGCGCGTCCGGCGTCCACAGCAGGAACGGGATCGCGCCCAGCGCCATGATCAGCGCCGACAGCGGCCCGGCCAGGCGACTGGGTTCGTGGTTGTCGGTGGAAAGGCCCAGCAGCGGCGTCCTGGGGATCCCCGGCCAGTCCACCTGTCCCGGCAGCACGAAGCCCCACAGCATCAGCACCAGCATCAGCACCGACAGGCCGTTGGACAGGAAATAGCCGAGCCCCGACAGCAGCGGCGCCTGAGCCGGGCTCGCCGCCGCGCGCGGCAGCAGGGCGTTGTTCAGCGCGTCGCCCCAGTTATAGGCCACGCCCAGCACGATCAGCGTCAGCGACGTCGCCCACAGCGGCAGTCCGCCGGCGGGCATGGCCCACCACAGCAACACCAGCAGCGGCAGCATGGTGGTCAGGGCCAGGGTGATCAGCGGCTTGCGCGGCCCATACTGCTCGATCGACGCGCCCAGCACCGGGGCGGTCAGGGCCACCAGCAGGCCGTAGGCGGTGGCGATCTGGGCCATGATCGCCTGGCCCCGCACCGGGTCTCCGACCAGCACGCCCGAGAAGTAGGGGGCGAAGATGTAGATGGTGACCAGCACCACATAGACGTCGCGCGAACCCTGGTGCAGCACCCAGGACAGCCCGCCCCGCGTCAAAGGCGCCTTAACCGGAGCTGATTGGGGGACGCGCGAGCCTTCACCCACGGCCGACGGCGCGCCGTCCAGGACCTCGCTCATGCCTCTCCGCCCTTCCCTGAGGGCCGTCTGACGCGGCCCTGAAGCGGAGCCTGGCTCGCGAACGAGCGTTTGTCACGTCGTCACCGCGCGCAGGCGACCCGGACGAACCCCATGGGCGACGCGGAACCGCCGCGCGAAGTGCGACCGCGAGCTGTAGCCGGCCGCCTGCGCGGCCTGGGCCACGCTATAGGCGTCGTGGGTCAGCAACTCCCGCGCCGCCGCCATCCGGGCCTCCAGCAGCAGTTCGCGGAACGATCCGCCTTCGGCCGCCAGCCGACGCCGCAGGGTCGAGGCGCCCAGGCCCATGGCCCGCGCCAGGGCCTCCACCCGCCAGGTCCGCCCCGGATCCTGGCGAACGATCTCCTCGGCCCGCGTCCGGATCGTCGTGGCGAAGAGACCGGCCGCGGCGGGCGCCCGCCGCACCAGCAGCAGGATCTCGAGGATGCGGTGGCGCGCCAGGGCCGTCGCCTGGCCAGGATCGGTCAGGGCGGCGGCGGCGTGGCCGAACGCCTCGACCAGGTCCGGCGTCAGGGCGATGGCCGACCTGGAAACCCGGCGTCCGGCCCGTTCCGGCTGATCCCCCGGCCCGGCCAGGCGTCGCGCCGATCGCCGCAGCGCCTCGTCGATGGTGATGGCGACGGACTCGTAGCGCCCCGTGGCGGCGTCCGGCGCATTGACGATGTCGAAGGTCACCCCGGCCGGGATGACGAACGGAACGCCGGCCGGAATGCGCTCGCAGCGCTCGCCGGCCCAAAGCTCCTTGGCGCCGCTGAGCACGACGACGATCAGCGGATCGGAAAGACGCAGCTGGGCGATCCGCTCGCGGACGAAGCAGCAATAGCCGAACACCGCGCCGCCGTCGGACCCGGCATAGTGATGCGCCCCCGCCGCGCCCCGCGACCTGAGCGCCGCCAGCCGCGCCAGCAACGCCTGGCGCAGGCTCCTGTCGGTGATCGCGGAAGGGTCGAGGTCCATGGCCGAACCCTTCGACGGGTCGGTGCGGCGAGGCAAGCCGCAAAGCGAGCGTTTCGGGCTCATGGTCGAGCGTCCGGGGGCCTCGCCCCGCCCATTCGCCGGCTAGTCGATCCTCCATCCACGAGTGAGGACGACATGCGTAGAACCTGGCTGAGACTGACGACGAGCCTTTTCCTGACCCTGGGCGCTCTGGGCGCGGTTCCGGCGACGGCCGCGACACCCACACCCACATCCACACAGGGGCCGGCGCCGCTGCGTCTGTGGCGGCTGGACTGCGGCCGGATCCAGATGAACGACGCCTCGCCGTTGTCCGACACCGGCGCCTATGCCGGCCAGACCCGCCGGCTCAGCAACGGCTGCTATCTCATCCGGCACGGCGACGACTACCTGCTGTGGGACGCGGGCCTGCCGCGCGCGCTGCTGGGCAAGCCTCTCGACGACCAGCCGATCAGCGCCACCCTCGACCAGGACCTGGAAAGCCAGCTGGCCGCGATCGGCGTGCGCCCCGACCAGATCGGCCGGCTGGCGATCAGCCACTATCATTTCGACCATGTCGGACAGGCCGCCCTGTTCCCGCGCGCCACCCTGCTGATCGGCGCGGCGGACCTGGCCGCCCTGCGCGCGGGATCGCCGCCCTTCGCCGATCCCAGCCTGCTGGCGCCCTGGCTGACCGGCGGCGGCGCCGTCGATCCGATCCAGGGCGACCGCGACGTGTTCGGCGACGGATCGGTCACCATCCTGGCCGCGCCCGGCCACACGCCCGGAGAACAGGCGCTGCTGGTCCGGCTTCCCCAGACCGGGACGGTGATCCTCAGCGGCGACGTCGCCCACCTGGAGACCCAATTGGCCCCGCGCCGCGTGCCGACCTGGAACACCGACCGCGCCGACTCCCTGGCGTCGATCGATCGCCTCGCCCAACTGGCGACCACCCTGAAGGCGCGGATCATCGTCCAGCACGATCCCGGCGACGTGCGGAAGTTGGCCCGTTTTCCGGAGGCGTCCCGCTAGCTCGTAGGCGAAGCCTAGGCCAGGATATGCGCCGAGATCGCCTCGCGGGCCTTGGCGTCGACGCCCAGCACGGCCTCCAGATAGGCCTCGATCGAGCCGTGGGCCGCCTCCATGGCCTCGATCGAGGCCAGGATGTATTCGGCCTCGACGCCGAGGGCCGCGCGGATCGCCGCCTCGGGCGGGACGACGCCGGTGTAGTCGGCGAAGTGGCGGCCGATCTGCTCGCCGATCCGGCCGTAGCGCTCGGGATCGTTGGTGGCCAGGTAGTCCTCGACCAGGTCGTCGCGCGACACCCCGGCCAGGCTGTGGGTCAGGGCGGCCAGCAGGCCCGTGCGGTCCTTGCCGGCGGCGCAGTGGATCAGCACCGGCCCCTTGGCCTGGGCCAGGGCGGCGAAGTAGCGCCTGAACAGATCGACGTGGCGCGGCGTGAACGGCTTCCGGCGATAGGACTCCATCATGTAGCCGCGGAAGTCGCCTTCCGAGAAATCCCAGCCGCGCAGGAAGGTCAGCCAGGGATCGTCGCCCTGGCCGCCCAGGTCGTTGTCGATCACCTCGGCGGCGAAGCCTTCCCAGCGGCGCGAGGGCTGGTGGCTGCGCTCCTGGCTGCGGCGCAGATCGACGATGGTGACGATGCCCAGGCCGGCCATGGCCGAGAGGTCCTCGTCGGTGGCGTCGGCCTGGTGGGCGGCGCGGAACAGCAAACCTCGCTTCAACCGGCCCGCCCCGGCGGCGTAGTCGCCGTAGTCGCGGAAGTTCTCGACGCCTTGCAGGGGGATTTGACGGGTCATGGCCCCGATGTAGCGATCCACGGCGACGAAATCGAGACGTCCGCTCAGGCGACTGGACGGATCGTGCAACTGCGCGGAAGCTGCCCCCATGCTTCCGGTCCAGCGATTCCAGAGCTTCGACGGCGTTTCCATCGCCTACCGCACCCTGGGCGAGGGCTGGCCGACCCTGCTGCTGCACGGATTTCTGGCCAGCGCCGAGAGCAACTGGTTCCTGCCCGGGATCGCCGCGGCCCTGGCCCAGGCCGGCCGCAAGGTGATCGCCCCGGACCTGCGCGGCCACGGCCGCTCCGACGCCCCGACCGACCCGACCGCCTGGCCCGCCGACGTGCTGGCCATGGACCAGCAGGCGCTGGTCTCGCACCTGCACCTCACCGACTACGACCTCGTGGGCTATTCGCTGGGGGCGCGCACGGCGGTGCGGATGCTGGTGCGCGGGGCGCGGCCCGAGCGGCTGGTGCTGGCCGGCATGGGCGCCTCGGGCCTGATGGGCGCGGGCGAGCGGGCGGCGATGTTCGAGGACGCCATCCGCAACGGCGACCAGGCCAGGGACCCCCGCGTGGGCCGTCGCGTGCAGGCGATGATCGCCGCCGGCGGCCTCAAGCCCGAGGCCATGCTGGGGGTGCTCAACGCCTTCGTCCCGACCTCGGCCGAAGACATCGCCCGCATCGACGTCCCGACCCTGGTCATCGCCGGCCAGCGCGACGACGACAACGGCTCGGCCGAGGCCCTGGCCGGCCTTTTGCCCAACGCTCGCGCCCAGCGCGTGCCCGGCGACCACATGAGCGCGGTCATGGAGCCAGCCCTGGCGTCGGGGATCGTCGGGTTCCTGGACCGGGCGTCGCGCTAGGGAGCTCGCCCCCAAGCCCCCTCCTTAACTCCCGTCATTCCCGCCCTTGTGGCGGGAAACCCTGGTTCCGCTTTCAGGTGAAGCGCCAGCGGACTGCTTGGCAGTCCGCCCCTCCCGCCCTTGCGGCTGACAGAGGGGTTCCCGCCACAAGGGCGGGAATGACGGGAAGAATAGGGAGGGGCCCCTCGATAACACCGGTTGACGATCACGATGACAGATGTCAACGTCGCATCGTTGACGTTTGTCATCGCAAGCAGCGGGGAGCGCCATGAGGATCAGTTCGGCGGAAAGCGTGATCATGGAGGCGTTGTGGCGGTCCAGCCCGCTGACCTCCGAGGCCATCATCGGCGAGGTGGGCGCGCCCAACGGCTGGACCGAAGGCACGGTCAAGCAGCTGATCAGCCGGCTGCTGAAGAAGAAGGCCATCGCCGCCAAGCCGGACGGCCGCCGCTATCTCTACACGCCATTGCTGGCCCGCCGCGACTATGTCGAGGCCGAGAGCCAGGGCCTGCTGGACCGACTGTTCGACGGCCGTCTGGCGCCGCTGGTCACCCAGTTCTCCGAGGGCGGAAAGCTGTCGGACGAGGACGTCGCCGAGCTGAAGGCCCTGGTCGAGAGGATCTCCAAATGAGCGGCGCCCTGCTGGAGGCGCTGCTGCGCGCCAACCTCGCTTTGTCGGCCGCGATCCTGGCGGTGATGCTGCTGCGCCGGCCGGTGCGGGCGCGGTTCGGGTCGCTGGCGGCCTACATGCTGTGGCTGGCCCCGCCGATCTGCGCCCTGGTCAGCCTGGTCCCGGTTCCCGCCCCGACGGCGATCATGGCCCCAGTGATCGAATTGGCTGCCACCGCCGGCAAGGCCGTCGCCCCGGTCGCGGCCAAGGCCCCCGCCCTGCCGACCCTGCTGCTCGTGATCTGGGAGCTGGGCGTGCTGGCCGCCTTTAGCCTGTTCGCCGTGCGCCAGCTGCGGTTCGTCCGCGCCGTCGGTCGCCTCACGCCCTTCAACGAACAGCCGGCCGTGCTGCGCGGCGAGCATGTCGAGGCCGGCCCGCTGGTGCTGGGCTGGCTGCGTCCGCGCATCGTCGTGCCCGCCGACTTCGCCGACCGCTTCGAGGGCGAGGCCCGCGCCCTGGTGCTGGCGCACGAGGACGTCCACCTGCGGCGCGGCGACGCCCGCATCAATGGCCTGGCCGTCGCCCTGCAATGCCTGTGCTGGTTCAACCCGCTGGTCCACCTGGCCGCCCGAGCCCTGCGCATCGACCAGGAGATCGCCTGCGACGCCGCCGTGATCGACCGCCATCCGCACGCCCGCCGGCTCTACGCCGAAACCCTGCTCGGCTCGGTGCTGGGCGGCGCCCACGCCCCGCTCGGCTGCCATTGGCCGGCGACGGGCCCCCATCCCCTGAAGGAGAGACTGATCATGCTGAACACCGCCTCCGTCACCCCGCTGCGCCGCAAGGCGGGCCTGGCTCTCGTGGCCCTGGTCGCCTCGACCGCCGCCGGCGCCGTCTGGGCCGCCAATCCCGCCGCTCCGTCCGTGGAGCCGGCCGTGATCACCCGCCCGATCTGGCTCGAAAAGCCGACCATCGAGGACCTGATCCGCTACTACCCGCCCGAGGCGAAGGCGGCCAAGGTCGGCGGCCGGGCCGCGATCGCCTGCACCGTCTCCGCCGACGGCCGGCTGGACGACTGCATGGTCATCGCCGAGACCCCGGCCGAGTACCGGTTCGGCGACGCGGCCCTGCAGATGAGCCGGCATTTCCGGATGCGGCCGCTCAGCGCCGACGGCGTACCGACGGCCGGCGCCAAGGTCCGCATTCCGATCGCCTTCGCGACCGCCAAGTAGGACGGGCGCGAGGCCAGGAAAAAGGGGCGGTGGATGACCACCGCCCCTTCGTCGTTTTCGGACTGGCCGCGCTTACCGGCCAGTTCCTTACCGGAAAGGCGGCTCGTCGAAAGCGCGCAGCTTGCGCGAGTGCAGGTTGGGGCCTTCCTCGTGCAGCAGCTGGCAGGTCAGGATGCCGATCTGCAGGTGCTGGCTGATCGCCCGCTCGTAGAAGGCGTTGGCCTGGCCCGGCAGCTTGATCTCGCCGTGCAGCGGCTTGTCCGACACGCACAGCAGCGTCCCGTACGGCACCCGGAAGCGATAGCCCTGGGCGGCGATGGTGGCGCTTTCCATGTCGATGGCGACGGCGCGGCTCTGGTTGAAGCGCAGGGCCGACAGGCTGTGGCGCAGTTCCCAGTTGCGGTCGTCGGTGGTGACCACGGTGCCGGTGCGCAGGCGCTTCTTCAGCTCCTGGCCGGTGTCGCCGCTGATCGCCTTGGCCGCGTCGTAGAGGGCGCGCTGCACCTCGGCGATCGACGGCACCGGGATCTCGGGCGGCAGCACCACGTCCAGCACGTGGTCGTCGCGCAGATAGGCGTGGGCCAGCACGTAGTCGCCGATGGTCTGGGTGTCGCGCAGGCCGCCGCAGTGGCCGATCATCAGCCAGGCCTGCGGGCGCAGCACCGCCAGGTGGTCGCAGATGGTCTTGGCGTTGGACGGGCCGACGCCGATGTTGACCAGGCTGACGCCCTGACCGTTCGGGGCGATCAGGTGGTAGGCCGGCATCTGATGCTTGCGCCACGCGCCGTCGGCGATGGCCTGCTCGGCGTTCGGCGTCTCGGCGGTGACCACCACGCCGCCCGAGCACGACAGCGCCGTATACGGACTATCGGGCTTCTTCAGCTGCTCGACGCCCCAGCGGACGAACTCGTCGACATAGCGGTGGTAGTTGGTGAACAGGATGAACGGCTGCACGTGCTCGGCCGGGGCGCCGGTGTAGTGGCGCAGGCGGGCCAGCGAGAAGTCGGTGCGCAGGCCGTCGAACAGGGCCAGCGGCCGGGTTTCCTCCAGCGCCGGGCTCCACACCCCGTCGGCGATCTCGTCGCCGATGAAGGCCAGGTCCGTGGTCGGGAAGAAGCGGGCGATGTCCTCGCTGCGGACGTCGGCCTGGTTCAGGTCGATGCTGGCGTCCAGCACGTAGGGATAGGGGATCTCCTGCTCGGAGCGGGCGACCTCGATCTCGACCTCGAAGTCGTCCATCAGCAGGGTCAGCTGCTCGACCAGGTAGTCCTGGAACTGGGCCGGCTTGGTGATGGTGGTCGAATAGACGCCCGGACGGCTGACCCGAGCGAAGGCGCGCGCCAGTTTTGGCGGCAGGGCCTCGGGGTCGTAGGTCAGGCGCAGCTCGGGATAGGTGAACGAGCCGTCGAACCGCATCTGCGGGTCGGGGCGGGTTCCATGTTCGAGATAGGCCCTAAGGGCGGTGCGCAGGGCCTCGACGGCGCGCTGGTATTCGGAGTTGAGCCGCTCGACGACGGCGATCGCTTTTTCTTGGTTTGACATGGGTCTTTATAGCGACATTTCACGACATTGGCGAGACGGGCGCCCCGCCCAGGTGGAAAACTTTCTTACTTAGCGAAGTCGCTCGCCGCCGGGTCAATCCGGGAACGGGCAACGGCCTTGCGTCTCTACAGGTGCGCCTGTTTATCCGGCGTGACGCCAGGCAAGCCGGTCAAGATCACCTCTAGGGCATGGACGAACCCAGGTTCGTCGGCCACAAGGGCGGAAATGCTCAAATAAGGAGCGAATGGCGGCGCGGACCCTCTCGCGCGTCGTTCCTCCATAAGCCAGCCGTCGACGCCGACGGGCCCAGGGGACCCGGGATGAACAAACGCTTCGCCTATCTGATCATCGGCGCGATGGTGCTGGGGGTGCTCGTCGGCTGGGGGTGCAACCAGTTCCTCGACGCCGAGGGGGCCAAGTCGGCGGCTTCGGGCCTGTCTCTGATCACCGACATCTTCCTGCGCCTGATCAAGATGATCATCGCCCCGCTGGTGTTCACCACCCTGGTGGCCGGCATCGCCCACATGGAGGACGCCGCCGCGGTGGGCCGCATCGGCGCCAAGACCCTGGGCTGGTTCATCGGCGCCTCGGCCGTCTCCCTGCTGCTGGGCCTGCTGATGGTCCACCTGCTGCAGCCGGGCCATGGGCTGCATCTGGTCGAGGCCGCCGTCTCGTCCAAGCCCGCCGCTTCGACCGACGCCTTCACCCTCAAGGGCTTCATCACCCACCTGGTGCCGACCTCGATCTTCGACGCCATGGCCAAGAACGAGATCCTGCAGATCGTCGTCTTTTCGCTGTTCGTCGGCACCGCCGTGGCCGCCCTGGACGACAAGGCCCCGCAGGTGCTGCACCTCGTGGAACAGTGCGCCCAGATCATGCTCAAGGTCACCGGCTTCGTCATGAAGCTGGCCCCGCTGGCGATCTTCGCGGCCCTGGCCTCGACCATCGCCACCCAGGGCCTGGCCATGCTGGGCACCTACGCCAAGTTCGTGCTGGGCTTCTACGCCACCATGGGCACGCTGTGGGTGCTGCTGTTCGCCGCCGCCTTCGTGGTGCTGGGCAAGCGGGCCATCCCGCTGTTCGGCGTGATCCGCGAGCCGGCCCTGCTGGCCTTCTCG
>Ga0160495_100196_pt1 | contig 70132 bp, 63 predicted proteins | sample DID4MG_4_FD_108251 | JGI IMG/M metagenome (GOLD analysis project Ga0160495, IMG submission 108251) | Enriched soil microbial communities from UW Madison campus, WI, USA - DID2933_E24_FP4 MG | ecosystem: Environmental > Terrestrial > Soil > Unclassified | place: USA: Madison, Wisconsin | collected... | reverse complement strand
TTCGCCACCGAAGCGCTCTGCGCCGATCTTGGTCAGCGCGGCGGTCAGCGTGGTCTTGCCGTGGTCGACGTGACCGATGGTGCCCACGTTCACGTGCGGCTTGGTGCGCTCGAACTTACCCTTGGCCATGGCTGCTTCTTCTCAGATGTCGATGATTTGAAAAAAACTGCCCTGCTCGGGCGACTTGAAAAGTGGTGCTCACGAAAGGAATCGAACCTTCGACCTCCTCCTTACCAAGGAGGTGCTCTACCGACTGAGCTACGTGAGCACATGCAACAACTTTTCAACGGAACATCGTGTGGCGCAATGGAGCGGGAGACGGGAATCGAACCCGCACCATCAGCTTGGAAGGCTGAGGTTCTACCATTGAACTACTCCCGCGAGGGGAACCACATTCCGGTCGACAACCCCGGAGTCTGTAACGATGTTGCCGGTACCGCTTGAAACGCTGGTGGAGGGAGGTGGATTCGAACCACCGAAGGCGTAAGCCAGCAGATTTACAGTCTGCCCCCGTTGGCCGCTTGGGTATCCCTCCGTCATTCACCCCGCTGAAAAAGCCTGCGGGGTGAAGGAGCCCGAAATTTTGACCGCATCCGATACCGCTGTCAACAGATTTGTTGCACCCGATACTCAGACATTGAACCGGAAGTGCAGCACGTCGCCTTCCTGCACCCGGTACTCCTTGCCCTCCAGACGCATGCGTCCTGCTTCACGCGCACCAGACTCGCCACGATACCGGATGAAGTCGTCGAAAGCGATGGTTTCCGCACGGATGAAGCCTTTTTCGAAGTCCGTGTGGATCACGGCGGCCGCCTGCGGCGCGGTGGCGCCCGCCTTGACCGTCCAGGCACGGACTTCCTTCACGCCGGCGGTGAAGTAGGTCTGCAGCCCCAGCAGCTTGTAGGCCGCACGGATCACCCGGTTCAGGCCGGGCTCTTCCAGGCCCAGGTCGGCCAGGAAGGTGTCGCGGTCGGCGTCGTCGAGCTGCGAGAGTTCCTCCTCGATGGCCGCCGACACCGGCACCACCTCGGCACCCTCCGCGGCTGCGCGTGCGCGCACGGCATCCAGGTGCGGGTTGTTCTCGAAGCCGTCCTCCAGCACGTTGGCGATGTACATCACCGGCTTGAGGGTCAGCAGGAACAGGTCGCGCACCAGCGCCTTTTCCTCGTCGTCCAGGCCGGCCGTGCGCCCCGCCTTGCCGTCCGCCAGCGCGGCCTGCAGCTTGATCAGCACCGGCTTGCGCGCGGCCGCCTCCTTGTCGCCGCCCTTGGCGGCGCGCTCGGCGCGGTTCAGCGCCTTCTCGACGCTGTCCAGGTCGGCCAGGGCCAGTTCGGTATCGATGGTGTCGATGTCCGACAGCGGGTCGACCTTGTTGTTGACGTGGATGACGTCGGCGTTCTCGAAGCAGCGCACCACGTGGGTGATCGCATCGACTTCGCGGATGTGGGCCAGGAACTTGTTGCCCAGGCCTTCACCGCTGGCGGCGCCGGCGACCAGGCCGGCGATGTCGACGAACTCGACCGCGGTCGGCACGACCTTCTGCGGGTTGATGATCTCGGCCAGCTGGTTCAGGCGCAGGTCCGGCACCGGCACCACACCGACGTTCGGCTCGATCGTGCAGAACGGGAAATTGGCCGCGGCGATGCCCGCCTTGGTCAGCGCATTGAACAGGGTCGACTTGCCGACGTTGGGCAGGCCGACGATGCCGCATTTGATGCCCATGATTCTGGATCCGGTGATCAGGTGACTGGGGGCTGGGGACCGCATCGCGATCCCCAGCCCGCATTCCCCTAGCTCTTGACGGTGTGCAGGCGCTTCATCGCCTCGTTGAATTCGCCTGCCGCGGCCAGCGGCAGCACGTCGATCGCGTCGTCGATCGCGCGACCGATCATGATCTCGTCGTCCGCGCCCGGACGCCCGAGCACCCAGCCGGTGACGCGGTCCTTGTGGCCGGGATGGCCTATGCCGATACGCAGCCGATGGAACCGGCCATGACCGAGCAACTGCATGGTGTCGCGCAGGCCGTTCTGGCCGCCATGGCCGCCGTCGAACTTCAGCCGCGCCACGCCGGGCGCCAAGTCGAGTTCGTCGTGGGCCAGCAACGCCTCTTCCGGCGCGATCTTCCAGAAGCGCAGCGCCGCGGTGACCGACTTGCCGCTGAGGTTCATGAAGGTCGCCGGCTTCAGCAGCCAGACGCTGCGCCCGCCGATCTCCACCCGCGCGGTTTCACCGAACAGCTTGGATTCCAGCGAAAAACGCACGCCGGCGCGTTCGGCCAGGGTATCGACCAAACGAAACCCGGCGTTGTGCCGGGTTCGGGCGTGTTCCGGACCGGGATTGCCCAGCCCGACGATGAGTCGCAGTTCCGCCATCGTGTCGGCAGCCGCCTGCCGCCCGGCATGGCCGGGCGGCAGGGATCCGGCTTACTTGGCCTCTTCGCCTTCGGCCGAGTCTTCCTCGACGCGGGCGTGCTTGGCGATGACCACGGCCACGTCGTGGTCGGCACCCAGCTTCAGCTCCGGGATCTCGACGCCGGCCGGCAGCTTGATCGCCGACAGGTGGACCACGTCGCCGACGGCCAGCTTCGACAGGTCGACTTCGATCGACTCCGGCAGGTCCTTCGGCAGGCACGACACGGTGACTTCGTTCAGCTCGTGGGTGATGACCACGCCACCGGACTTGCCGGCCGGCGAGACTTCGGCGTTGACGAAGTGCAGCGGCACGGCGGCGCGCAGGACTTCGTTCTCGCTCACGCGCTGGAAGTCCAGGTGCATGATCAGCTGCTTGTACGGATGGCGCTGCATGTCACGCAGCAACACCTTCTGCACGTCGCCGTTGAGGCTCAGGTCCAGGATCGAGGAGTAGAACCACTCGTTCTGCTGGGCCAGCCAGATCTTCTCGTGGTTGAGCTGGATGTTGACCGGCTTCAGGTCGCCACCGTACACAACGGCCGGAATCTTGCCGTCGCGACGCAGGCGGCGGCTCGCACCCTTGCCCTCGTCCTCGCGACGTTCGACATTGATCACATGGTTGGACATTTCGTTCACTCTTCTGTGTTGTGGGGCGCCCTGCGGCGCCCCGTTCGATAGACCGCCTTGCGGCGATCGGAACGACTCGTCCGCGACCAGACGAGTCTTGCGTTCCCGGACATCGGGAATCGGGAACCGGCGGCACGCCACCGGCTCCCCATTCCCGTCGCCCGGACCGGCCGCCACAGACGGGCGGCCACTTCCGGACAGGCGCGGCCGCAGCCGCGCCCTGCATCAATCCACGTACAGCGAGCTGACCGATTCGCCGAAGGCGATGCGGCGGATCGTCTCGGCCAGCAGCTCGGCGACGCTGACCTGCCTGATCCTGCTGCAGCCACGGGCGGCATCCGACAGCGGGATCGTGTCGGTCACCACCAGCTCGTCGAGCTGCGAGTTGTTGATGTTGTCGATCGCCGCGCCGGACAGCACGGCGTGCGTGCAGTACGCGGCGACCTTCAGCGCGCCGCGCGCCTTCAATGCGGCGGCGGCGGCGCACAGGGTGCCGGCGGTATCGACGATGTCGTCGACCATCACGCAGGTCTTGCCCTCGACGTCGCCGATGATGTTCATCACCGTGGACACGTTGGCGCGCGGGCGGCGCTTGTCGATGATCGCCAGGTCGGCGTCATCGAGGCGCTTGGCCACCGCACGGGCGCGGACCACGCCGCCCACGTCCGGCGAGACCACGATCAGGTTCTCGGTGCCGTAGGCGCGCCAGATGTCGGCCAGCAGCAGCGGCGAGGCGTAGACGTTGTCGACCGGGATGTCGAAAAAGCCCTGGATCTGGTCGGCATGCAGGTCGACGGTCAGCACCCGGTCGGTCGACACCGCGCTCATCATCTTCGCGGCGACCTTGGCGGTGATCGGCACGCGCGTGGAGCGCAGGCGGCGATCCTGGCGCGAATAGCCGAAGTACGGCATCACCGCGGTGACGCTGGCGGCCGATGCGCGCTTGAGCGCGTCGATCAGCACCAGCAGTTCCATCAGGTGCTCGGCGGTGGGCGCGCAGGTCGGCTGGATCACGAACACTTCCTGCCGGCGCACGTTCTCCTCGATCTCGACCTGGACTTCGCCGTCGGAGAAGGTGGAAACCAGCGCCTTGCCCGGGCGCACGCCCAGTTCACGGCAGATGCTGTGCGCGAGCGGGCGGTTGGCGTTGCCGGAGAAAACAAGCAGGTTGCGATCTTCTTGCATTTTCTTGATCACGGAGGCGTTCGATCTGGCTTTGGCGATGGGCGGCTGGGAAAACCTGGCACGTCGTTCCGTGACTCCGCCGCGTGCGACGGGTACTGCCCTTCACGCCCGGATGCGCGGGCGGAAGGCGCCATCCGCACGAAACGGATGGCAGGGGCGGCAGGATTCGAACCTGCGGATGCCGGGATCAAAACCCGGTGCCTTGGACCACTTGGCGACGCCCCTGCGTTCGATCAAAACCTCAGGTCCACCGCGCCAGCGCATCCAGCAAGGGGGACCGCACCGCACCGTCCACGACCCAGGCACGAAGGCCAGGCGGCAGGCGCGCCAATGCATGTTCCGCATCGGCGCGGCCGGTGAATTCGACGAAGCAGCCTGCACCGGATCCGGTCAGGCGCGGCGAGCCGACATGCGCCAGCGCATCGAACACAGCCTCGACGGCTGGTTCGCGGCAGCGCAGTACCGGCTCGAAGGCATTGTCGAGCACCGATCCAGCAGCGAAGCCCGACATTGTCGCGGGCGGGGCATTTCGCGTCAAATCCGGGGCTTGGAACAGGACCGGGGTCGGCACATGCACGCCGGGGTCGGCCAGCAGGTAGCTGGCGGGCGCGAGGTCGATCGGGGTCAGCACCTCGCCGACGCCTTCGGCCCAGGCGTTGCGACCGCGGACGAAGACCGGTACGTCGGCGCCAAGGCGCAGGCCGAGCGCGGCCAGCCTGTCCTCGCCCAGATCCAGCCCCCACAGCCGGTCCAGCGCGCGCAGCACGGTGGCCGCGTCGGAGGAGCCGCCACCGAACCCACCACCGGTCGGAACACGCTTTTCGACGGCGATGTCCGCACCAAGCATGCAGTTGGCCTCTTGTTGCAGTAATTTCGCCGCTCTTACCGCCAGGTCGTCATCGGCCGCCACGCCGGGCACCGAGGCGCCGACCCGGGCGACGACGCCATCGTCGCGCACCCGCAGCCCGATCCGGTCGCCCCAATCCAGCAGCCGGAACACGGTCTGCAGGCTGTGGTAGCCGTCAGGCCGGCGTCCGGTGATGCGCAGGAACAGGTTCAGCTTGGCCGGGGCCGGCCACCAGCTCCAGCCCGGCCCGGCCATCGCCGAACCGGTCACTGTGCCGGTACCCAGCGGTCGACCAGCAGACGCACCCGGGCGCCGTCGCGCTCGGCCTGGATGCGGGTGGGCATGTCCGGAAATCCATCGGCCGCGGGCTGCCAGGCCTGGTACTCGACCGTCCAGCCGTCGGCGACGATCCGGCGCAGGCGGCCGTCTTCGGCATAGACGATGTCGGCATCAGCGGAGGCGGTCACCCCGCGCACCCAGTCGGCCAGGCCCTCGACCGGGATCAGCCAACCGGTCGATTGCCACAGCAGCTCGGTCGCGTCGGGACCGGAACGCGGCCCGCCTTCCAGCCCTTCCAGCGTCGCGCCACCGGGCTCGCCACTGAGCTGCCAGCTCTGCCGGGTGACCGGCGCGCTCAACCCGATCCGGTAGGAGCCGCCCCGCTGCGACCAGTCGATGCGGCCATTGCCGCCTTTACCCTGGTGGCTGATCGCCACCCTGCCCTGCAGCGACCAGTCCGGGATCCGCGCCAGCTGCTCCTGGCGCTCGCTCTGGGCGGCCTGCGCCTCGGCCGTGGCGACCGGCGGTGCCACCGGGCGGGACGGCGAGGATGCGCAGGCTGCCAGCAGCAGCGCCGCGGCGATGAGCGTCAGACATCGCCAGCGCCGGATCATCGTGCGCCCTCGGGCACACCGAGCGATTCCAGCGCGCGCAGCAGCGAGCGGTTGTCCGGATCGATCTGGCGCGCTTCGTCGAAATAGCGACGGGCCTCGTCGCGACGCCCCATGACCCACAGCACTTCGCCGATGTGCGCGGCGATCTCGGGATCCTTCATCAGGCCCCAGGCGCGGCGCAGCTCCACCAGGGCCTCTTCGCGGCGTCCCAGCTTGTAGAGCACCCAGCCGTAGCTGTCGACGATCGCCGCATTGTCGGGCTCGGCTGTGCGGGCCCGGTCGATCAGCTCCAGCGCTTCCTGGTGGCGCGTGGTGCGATCGGCCAGGGTGTAGCCGAGCGCATTGAGCGCCGCGACGTTCTCCGGCTCGGTCACCAGGACCTTGCGCAGGTCGGCCTCGGCGCGGTCGATCCGGTCGCGCCGTTCCCAGGCCAGTGCGCGCGCGTACAGCAGCGCGTTGTCGTCCGGGTAGGCCGCCAGGCCGCGGCCCAGCGCGTCCAGTTCGCCCGGCTCGTCGTCGGCGCTGTGCCGCAGCTCGGCTTCGAGCAGATAGGCGTCGCGACGGGCATCGTCATCGGCCAGTCCGTCGTTCTGCAGCGCGCGCGCTTCGGCATAGGCCTCGTCCTGGCGATCCAGCGCATGCAGGACCGCCGCGATGCGGATCCTGGCCTCGACCCGCTCCGGGCCGGCCGGCACGCCGCGGTACCAGTCCAGCGCCTCCACCGGGCGTTTCAGGAACTCGGCCAGGCGGCCCAGCAGCAGGCGCCGCGGGGCGTCGGGCTCGGCGCCTTCGGCGACCAGCTGGTCGTACAGCGCGGTCAGGCCCTGCGTGTCCTCGCCGCGCGCCAGCGCCGAGGCGCGTGCACCGTAGGTCATCGTGTCCTGCGGCCCCAGCGCCATGACGCGGGCGATGGAACCGAAATCGCGCAGCGATTCGTAGGCGATGGCCAGCATCGCCCGCACTTCCGGATCGTCGCCCGCGCGCGGCTCGGCCTGGGCGAGCATCGCCCGGGCCTCGTCGGTCCTGCCGGACTGCTGCAGCTGCCCGGCACGCAGCACCGCCACCCGCGGCTCGTCGGGGAACCGCACGACGACCTGGTCGACGATGCGCTTGGCCAGGGGCTGGTCGTCCATGCGCAGTGCCAGCCGGCCGAATTCCTGCCAGGCCGGCAGTTCGTCGGGGATCGCGCCGCTGTCGACCAGCTGGCCGAGCGCGCGCCCGGTGATCGCGGGGTCGCGGCCGCCGGACAGCGCCACCAGCGCATAGCGCCAGCCGCGCGGATCATCGCTGCGCAACAGGCCCACCAGCTCGCGCCGCGCCTGCCTGAGCTGGCCGCGCCGCAGCGCCAGCGAGGCGCTGGCCGCATGCATCGCCAGCGACTCGGGCGCGCGCGCGCGCCACAGCGCCAGGGCCTGCGCCGCACGCGCATCGTCGTTGGCCAGCATGGCGATCCGGGTGGCGCGGTCGGCCAGGGCCTCGTCGGCGTCGGCCCCCTGCGCCGCTTCCAGGTACCAGCGCGCGGCATCGGGAAGCTGGCCCGCCTGCAGGGCGAATTCGCCCGCCATCAGGGGCGTCAGCAGGTCGTTCGGCGCGGCGGCCCAGAGCGGCAGGGACAGCGCCAGGCCGCATGCCAGGGCGGCCCTCCGGGCCCACGCGACACCGGCATCGGAGGCGCCTCGGAGACGGCGCTTGGCGGCAATCGTGTGGCCGGGACGATTTGATACAGGCATTGGCACCCACCGGGCCGTAAAATGGCGACCCAAAGAAGGCCAGCAGATTAACGCAAGCACCTGAACAGATGACGCTGTGGCTCCTCGGACTCAACCACCAGACCGCGCCGGTCGACCTGCGCGAACGGGCAAGCTTTGCCGGTGACGCACTGGCCGGCGCGCTCGCGTCGCTGCGTGCGCTGCCGGAAGTCTCCGAAGCCGCCCTGCTGTCGACCTGCAACCGCACCGAGATCTACGCGGTCTCCAGCAGCGACACGGCCCTGGTCGACTGGCTCGACGGCCACGCCAGCGGCCTGAACGCCTATCTGTACCGGCACAACGACGCCGAGGCGGTCCGGCACCTGTTCCGGGTCGCCACCGGCCTGGATTCGATGGTGCTGGGCGAACCGCAGATCCTCGGCCAGGTGAAGGACGCCTGGGCGCTGGCACGCGAGCACGGCGCGCTCGGCGGCCGCCTCGACCGCCTGTTCCAGCAGACGTTCGCCGTGGCCAAGCGCGCGCGCACCGACACGCGCGTGGGCGTCAATCCGGTGTCGGTGGCCTCGACCGCGGTACGGCTGGCGCAGGAATCGTTCGCGCGCCTGTCCGACTCGACCGTGCTGCTGGTCGGCGCCGGCGAGACGATCGAACTGGCCGCGCGGCATCTGGTCAAGGGCGGCGTGCGCCGGCTGCTGGTCGCCAACCGCACCCTCGCCCATGCGCAGGACCTGGCCGCCCGCCACGGCGGTTACGCGCTGCCGCTGACCGAGCTGGACCGGCACCTGGCCGAAGCCGACGTGGTGTTCTCCGCCACCGCCGCGCGCGAACCGGTGCTGCGCCAGGTGCAGGTCGAGGCCGCACTGGCCACGCGCCGGCGCAAGCCGATGCTGCTGTTCGACCTGGCCGTACCACGCGACATCGAGGCCGGCATCGCCACCCTGGCCGACGCCTACCTCTATACCGTCGACGACCTCGAACGCGCGGTCGAGGACAACCGTCGCAGCCGCCACGAAGCGGCCGAAGCGGCCGAAGCGATCATCGACCTGCAGGTCGCGCGCTACATGGAGACCCTGCGCGCCGCCAGCCGCCAGGATTCGCTCAAGCGCCTGCGCGCGCTGGGCGACGGCGCGCGCGACGAGGTCCTGGCCCGCGCCCGCCAGCAGCTCGCCGGTGGCCGCGATCCGGACGAAGTCCTGCAGTTTCTGGCCAACACATTGACCAACCGCCTGCTGCATCCGCCGACCGCCGCCCTGCGCGAAGCGGCGCTGAGCGGCGATGCCGAGCTGGCGCGCGCCGCCGACCGGCTGTTCCCGGAAAAGGCGCCCTACCACCATCCCCGGCAGCCCGATGACCCCAAGCCTGCGCCGTAAGCTGGAAGCGCTGGCCGAGCGCCGCGAAGAACTCGAACGTCTGCTCGCCGATCCCGGCGTGCTGGGCGACAACGCGCGCTTCCGCGACCTGTCGCGCGAGTTCGCCCAGCTCGAACCGGTGTCGGTCGCCCTGGCCGACGAAGCCCGCGCCAAGGCCGACCTGGCCGCGGCCGAAGCGATGCGCACTGATCCCGAACTGCGCGAACTGGCCGACGAAGAGATCGCCGCGGCGCAGGCGCGCCTGGCCGAGCTCGACGACGCGCTGGCCCTGCTGCTGGTGCCGAAGGATCCGCGCGACGATGGCAACCTGTTCCTCGAAGTCCGCGCCGGCACCGGTGGCGACGAAGCGGCGCTGTTCGCCGGCGACCTGTTCCGCATGTACGCCCGCTACGCCGAACGCCAGGGCTGGAAGGTGGAGGTCGAGTCGGACAACCCCGGCGAGCACGGCGGGCACAAGGAGATCGTGGCCCGCATCGTCGGCCGCGGCGCGTATTCGCGGCTGAAATTCGAATCCGGCACGCACCGCGTGCAGCGGGTGCCCGCGACCGAATCGCAGGGCCGCATCCACACCTCGGCCGCGACCGTGGCGATCATTCCCGAGGCCGACGAGGTCGAGGAGATCGCGCTCAACCCGGCCGACCTGAAGGTCGACACCTTCCGCTCGTCCGGCGCCGGTGGCCAGCACGTCAACAAGACCGATTCGGCGATCCGCATCACCCACCTGCCGAGCGGCGTGGTGGTCGAGTGCCAGACCGAGCGCAGCCAGCACGCCAACCGCGACAAGGCGATGAAGCGGCTGAAGGCGCAGCTGCTCGATGCCGAACGCAGCAGACAGGCCGCGGCCGAAGCGCAGACCCGCAAGCTGCAGGTCGGCAGCGGCGACCGCAGCCAGCGCATCCGCACCTACAGCTTCCCGCAGGGCAGGATCACCGACCACCGGGTCGAAGGCCTCACCCTGTACGACCTGCCCAAGATCCTGGAAGGCGAGCTGGCGCCGCTGGTCGATCGCCTGATGCACGAGCACCAGGTCGACGAGCTGGCGCGGCTTTCGGCGCAGTGAGGCGCCACGCGGACCGATGATCGATCCCGCCATCGGCGAAGTGCTGCGCGGGCTGGTCGGCGGCCTGTGCATGCCGCCGATCTTCTGGCTCGCGTATCCGCTGATGCTGCTGTGGCTGCGCTGGTCGCAGCGCTGGCTGCCGCAGGGTGGCCTCGCCGGCGCGCTGGCGATCGTGGAGATCATCGCGCTGGGGCTGGCCACGGTGGTGGGCGGCGCGCTGGTCGCAGGCCATGTCGGCGACCTGCTGGGCCTGCCCGGGTTGCCGCACGATCCCAGCGTGTACCGCGCCGGGCCGTACCGGATCTGGCCGGCCGACGTGCTGCTCTACGCGGCCGGCATGGTGCCGGGTATCGCGGCCACGGTGGCCATCGCCCGTCTGCCGCCGCTGCGCCGGCCACGGGAGGCATGGCAGCGCTGGACCGGGCGCCTGTCTCCCTGAGTCCGGGACGATGTGTCCAGGGCCGCATCGCGCGCCCGGTGCTACGCTCGCCGCATGACTGCCGAACGCGACTTCATCCCCCTGGACATCTGCGTGCTGACCGTCTCGGACAGCCGCAGCCTCGACACCGACACCTCCGGCGATTACCTGGCCGGCGCGCTCACCGGCGCCGGCCACCGCGTCCGCGAACGCGCGCTGCTGCCGGACGACCGCTACCGGATGCGCGCCCTGGTCTCGGCCTGGATCGCCGACCCGGCGGTGGACGGCATCGTCGTCACCGGCGGCACCGGCTTCACCGGCCGCGATTCCACGCCCGAAGCGCTGCTGCCGCTGCTGGACAAGGAGATGCCGGGTTTCGGCGAGCTGTTCCGCGCGGTCAGCGTCGAGGAGATCGGCACGTCCTCGCTGCAGTCGCGCGCCTTCGCCGGCCTGGCCAACGCCACCTTCCTGTTCGCCCTGCCCGGCTCGACCTCGGCCTGCCGCACCGCGTGGGAACGGATCATCGTCCACCAGCTGGACGCGCGCACGAAGCCCTGCAACCTGGCCACGATCCGGCCACGGCTGCGCGAGTGACCGGCATGGGCAAAGGCCGCGACAAACCGCTGAAGAAGCGCCACTACCAGGAACTGCTGCAGCCAATGCAGCTGGAACTGGCCGACGTGGCCGCCTGGCTGCAGCACAGCGGCCAGCGCCTGGTGGTGCTGTTCGAGGGCCGCGACACCGCCGGCAAGGGCGGCGCCATCCAGGCCATCGCCAAGCACCTCAATCCGCGCCAGTGCCGGATCGCCGCACTGCCCAGGCCGACCGAGCGCGAATCCACGCAGTGGTATTTCCAGCGCTACGTCGGCCACCTGCCCGCCGCCGGCGAGATGACCCTGTTCGACCGCAGCTGGTACAACCGCGCCGGCGTCGAACGTGTGATGGGCTACTGCAGCGAGGCCGAGCACGCGCGCTTCCTGGCGCAGGCGCCGGTGTTCGAACAGCAGCTGGTCGACGACGGCATCCTGCTGTTCAAGTACTGGCTGGGCGTGGACCAGGCCGAACAGGAGCGCCGCTTCGCCGAGCGCCGCGAGGATCCGCTCAAGGGCTGGAAGCTGTCGCCGGTGGACCTGCAGGCGCGCCACCAGTACCAGGCCTACACCCGTGCCAGAGAGGACATGCTGGCGGCCACGCACAGCGCGCATGCGCCGTGGACGCTGGTGGACTTCAACGACCAGCGCCGCGGCCGGCTGACCCTGATCCGCGATCTGCTCGACCGCCTGCCGGCGCGCCCGGAGGCGGCGTCCAGCCTCGAACTGCCGCCACTGCGCGGACGCCTGCACCGCGAGCGCTACGGCGTGCTGGCGCCGATCGCCGCCTACGCACCCGCGCCGGACTGACGGCCGGCATCCGCAGCATCCGCGGGCGAAGCGCGCGCGTGCCGAAGGGGATCGTCCGGCTTTCGACGAACGCCGGCACCGTCGCCGCGGCGGACGCCGGTGCGCCGGACGCCCTCAGCCGATGGCGAATCCGTCCCCGCCCGCTCCGGCTTCCTGCGGATGCCGCTCGACCGCATCGACGCGTGCGGCGGGTGGGCCGATGTGCAGCCAGTCCTGCAGCTGCGCCAGCGCGGTCTCCGCGCCTTCAGCGATCACCTCGACCCGGCCATCGGCCAGGTTGGTCGCGCGTCCGCGCAGCCCCAGACGCAGCGCCTCGGCGCGGGTGGAAGCGCGGAAATGCACGCCCTGCACCCGGCCGGACACCAGAAAACGGGCACCCGGCATCAGCCCGCCTCGCCCCCGCCGGCCGCGACCGCCTGCTCGATGTCGTGCGCGGTCACCGGGCCGAGGAAATGGCGGGCGACCTTGCCGTCGGGCGCGATCAGGTAGGTCGTCGGCAGGCCGCGCGGCGTGGCGAAATCCTGCGGCGGCCGCATCGGATCCAGGATCACCACCGGGTAGGACACGGGGCGTTCCTCGAGGAAGGCCTGCATGTCGGCGGTTTCGATGTCCTCGTAGGCCAGGCCCACCACCTCGATGTTCTGCCGCATCGTGTGCAGCGCCGACAGCTCGGGCATTTCCTTGATGCACGGCCCGCACCAGGTCGCCCAGAAATTGACCACCACCCAGTTGCCGCGATGCGTGGCGAGGTCGTAGGAACCGCCATCGACCGTGGTGCCGGTGAAGGTCGGCATCTCGACCGTGGCCGCGACCACGCCGCCATTGCCGGCGGCTCCGTCGTCGCCCTGCGTGCGCGGCGCGGCCGCATCGGCTGCAGGTGCATCGGCTGCAGGTGCGGCGGCGGCGGGTTCGGCGTCGCGCTGGCAGGCCGCCAGCAGCACGACCGAGGCGAGGATCAGGGGAAGGCGCATGTCAGTCTCCGGAGGTGGTGTACAGGTCGCCGACGCGCCGCTTGAGGGCGGCGCGCAACGGCAGGCGCAGGTCGTCGATCACGGCGGTCACCGCGGCGCCGAGGGCATCGTCGCGGCACGGCAGCCAGGCCTCGTCGACCGGCACGCGCAGCTGGCAGGCTTCATAGAGCTCGGCCAGGGTGATGCTGTCGAGGTCGCGGGCCAGCAGCCATTCGCCGCGCTCGTCGCGGCGCAGCAGGTTGATCTCGCCCAGCCGGCACAGGAATTCCTGCAGCAGCGAATCGGTCAGCAGCGGCTCCAGGTCCAGCATCTGCGCGGTGTGCAGGCCGCGGCCGTCGCGCCGCACCTGCTGGAAGCGTCCGATCAGGCGCAGCAGCGCATAGACCTCGTAGCCGGGCGGCAGCCGCATCGAGGCCGGCTGGTAGCGGAACGCGGCCATCGACGAGGCCAGCGAGGCCCCCAGCAGGATCGCGACCCAGCCCAGGTAGATCCACAGCAGGAAGATCGGAATGATCGCCAGCGCGCCGTACAGCTTCTGGTAGGCCTGGAAACTGCCCAGGTACAGGCTCAGGCCGGTCTTCACCAGCTCCAGCAGCAGCACCGCCAGCACCGCGCCGGCCGCCGCATGGCGCCACTGCACGGTGTGGTGCGGGACCACGCGGTAGACCAGGGTGACCACCACGAATTCGATCAGCACCGGCGCCAGGCGCAGGCTGATGTCGGCCAGCCAGCGCCCCTCCGGCGTCGAGAACAGCGGCAACGCGAAGAAGCGCGCGGAGATCGACAGCATCGCCGCCGCCAGCAGCGCGCCCAGGGTGAGCACGGTCCAGTAGACCAGGTAGCGGCTCAGCCGCGGCCGGGTCGAGGCGACGCGCCAGATCTGGTTGAAGGTGCCTTCCACGCTGTTGAGGGTGACCAGCAGCGAGGCCACCAGCGCGACCATGCCGGCCGCGGTCAACTGCCCGGCGCTGGCCGAGAACGCGCGCAGCGAGGACTCGACCGCACGCGCGGCGCTGGGCACGAAGTTGGAGAACACGTAGTCGCTGAGCTGGTCGCTCCAGCGGTCGAACACCGGGAACGCGGCCAGCACGCCGAACACCACCACCGCCAGCGGCACCAGCGCGAAGGCGCTGGTATAGGCCAGCGCGGCCGATGCCTGGAACAGGCGGTCATCGAGGAAGCGCTTCCAGAGGAAACGCCCGAACGACGCTGCGCGCGCGCGGTCGCGCATGCGTTCGTTCACTCCTGCCGCGATCCGTGCAAGCCTCATCGGCGCAAGCCTACCCGATGCACGGCGAAGGCCGCATCGCCGATACTAGCCGGCGACCCGAAATGGAAGCGCCCATGCCCGAGATCCTGGTCCTCTACTACAGCCGCGGCGGTTCGGTCGCGCGCCTGGCCCGGCAGATCGCCCGTGGCGTCGAGGAAGTCCCCGGCATGCAGGCCCGCCTGCGCACGCTGCCGCCGGTGGCCGCGGTGACCCAGCAGGCCGCGCCGCCGGTGCCCGAAGACGGCGCACCCTACGCGACCCCGCAGGACCTGGCCGACTGCGCCGGCATCGCGCTCGGCAGCCCGACCCGCTTCGGCAACATGGCCGCACCGGTCAAGCATTTCATCGACAACCTCGGCGCCGAATGGGCCAGCGGCGCGCTCGCCGGCAAGCCGGCGGCCGCCTTCACCTCGACCGCGACCCAGCACGGCGGCCAGGAATCGACCCTGCTGTCGATGCATCTGCCGCTGCTGCACCACGGCTGCGTGATCGTCGGCATTCCCTACACCGAGCCGCTGCTCAGCAGCACCCGCACCGGCGGCACGCCCTACGGCGCCAGCCATGTCGCCGGCACGGACGACAATCCGCAGCTCAGCGACGACGAAGCGGCGCTGGCGCGTGCGCTGGGCCGGCGCCTGGCCGACATCGCCGCACGGCTGGCGCGCTGATGGCCGCACGCACCTCGCAGCGGCTGCTCGCCGCCACCCTGCTCGCGCTGGGCCTGCTGTACCTGGCCTGGTACCACGACGACCGCCACTGGCAGGCCGCGCTGCTGGTGTTCGCCGCCCCGCCGCTGCTGCTGGCGCCGTTCGTGCTGCGTGGCGGCACCAGGGCCACGTTCTGGACCGGCGTGCTGGCCCTGTTCTGGTTCAGCCACGGTGTGATGGTGGCCTGGAGCCATCCCGAACAGCGCCTGTTCGCGCTGGCGGAGATCGCGCTGTCGGTCGTGGCGGTGCTGGCCTCGAGCTGGCCGGGGCTGGTGGCACGCCTGGGCAAGCGCAGGCGGTGAGCCCGTCCCGGTGCTGGCGGCTGCTGGCCGGCGTGCTGCTGGCCGCCGCCGCAGCCGATGCGGCCGCCTGTGGCGGCACCCCGCTGGAACGATGCAACGAAGCCTGGCTGCGGCTCTGCGCCTGGTACGACGCGCCGTATCATGTCGTCACTCCCGACCAGGCGCGCGGCGCCGGCAATCGCCAGGAACCATGATGGACGAGCTTCTGATCGTCACCACCGGTGGCACGATCGACAAGATCTACTTCGACGACAAGTCCGACTACCAGATCGGCGACCCGCAGATCGGCACGATCCTGCGCGAGCTGGGCGTGACCTTCCGCTTCAGCGTCATTCCGATCCTGCGCAAGGATTCCCTGCACATCACCGACGCCGACCGCGAGCTGGTGCGCGCCACCATCGCCGCGCAGCCGACCCGGTACGTGCTGGTGACCCACGGCACCGACAGCATGGTCCAGACCGGCAAGGTGCTGGCGACGATCCCGGACAAGACCATCGTGATGACCGGCGCGCTGAGCCCGGCCCGGTTCCGCGGTTCGGATGCCGAGTTCAACATCGGCTGCGCGATCGGCGCGGTGCAGGCGCTGCCTGCCGGCGTCTACATCGCGATGAACGGCCGCATCTGGGATCCCGAGAAGGTCCGCAAGAACGTCGACGCCAACCGTTTCGAAGCGATCTGAGGGCGGCGCCGATGTCGATGGCCACCCGTGCCACGCGCATGCTCGACGCCGCTGGCGTGCGCTATCGACTGCATCCGTACGACTACGCCGCCGACGCGGCCGGCAAGGGCCTGCAGGCCGCCGCGGCCCTCGGCGCATCGCCGCAGCGCGTGCTGAAGACGTTGATGGCCTGGGTCGATGCCGCGCCGGTCTGCGCGGTGCTGGCCAGCGACCGCCAGCTGCAGCTGAAGGCGCTGGCCGCCGCCTGCGGCGGCAAGGCCGCACGGATGATGGAGGTGCCCGAGGCCGAACGGCGCAGCGGCTACAGGGTCGGCGGGATCAGCCCGTTCGGCCAGCAACGCCCGGTGCCGGTCTGGATCGACCAGGACGCCATGGCCGAGACCAGCGTCTACATCAACGCCGGCCAGCGCGGCCTGCTGCTGGAACTGGATCCTGCGGACGCCCTGCGCGTGCTGGCGGCGCAGGTGGCGGCGCTTGGCGTGCGCTGAGCATCGCGTCGCGGCCGGCGCGGCGTGAGGCAGGTCTTCCGCTTCGTGCCGAGGGCCTGGCAGGGGTGGGGAGATGTCGCCGCAGGGCGCGGCGCCTCCCTGACGCAGTCCTCTCCCGCATCAGGTAGGGCCGCGATGGCGGGCGCCCGCCTGCGCACGGATCATCCGCCCGGCGCGATCAAGCGCGATCCGGCTGGCTCCGGCCTGAAGGCAGGAAACATCTCGGACTCCCGCCCCTGATGCACCGATGCCGCCCGGAGGCGGCATCGTCGATCAGAACATTCCGGTTTCCAGGCGCGCGGCCTCGGACATCATGTGCCGGCCCCACGGCGGGTCGAATACCAGTTCGACGTCGGCGTCGGCGATCGTCGGAATCTGCTCCAGCTTGCTGCGCACGTCGTCGACCAGGATCTCGCCCATGCCGCAGCCGGGCGCGGTCAGGGTCATCTTCACGTCGATCCCGCGCTGGCCGTCGTCGCGGTGGCGCAGGACGGCCTCGTACACCAGGCCCAGGTCGACGATGTTGAACGGGATTTCCGGGTCGAAGCAGGTCCGCAGCTGGCGCCAGACCATCGCCTCGACCTCCTCGTCGCCGGCATCGGCCGGCAGCGCGAGCGCTTCCTCCGGCTCCTTGCCAATCGCATCGGCATCCTTGCCGGCGATGCGGAACAGCGTGCCTTCGACGAAGACCGTGTAGCTGCCGCCCAGGCCCTGGGTGATGTAGCCGACGCTGCCGGCCGGAAGCGTCACGGCCTCGCCTTGCGGCACCATGACGGCGGCGCAATCGCGCTCGAAACGGACGGGTTCACTGCTGCGCGAGTACATGCCGGTCTAGATGGGGACGCCCGGTGCCGTGGGCAAGCCGTCATTTTAGCCGATGCGGGCTGCGCGTATCCTTGGCGACCGTTCCGCCACTCCGGCACCGATGCCTCCCACCGCCCACACCCCGAACGCCCGCCGCGCCAGCATGGTGGTGCCCCTGTTCCTGCTGGTCCTCGGCGCGGTGACCCTGGCCATCGCCTGGAGCCTGCTGGGCCTGTCCAGCGGCCGCCAGCACGGCTGGCTGGCGCTGGTGGCCGGAGCCCAGGCCGGGTTGATGCTGCGCCTGGGCGGCATGCGCCGCGGCCTGCCGCGGATCCTGCTGGCGGTGGTCACCGCCGTGCTGGTGATCGCGATCAGCCAGTGGATGATCGCCGCCGGCCACATCGGCGCGCAGATGGGGCTGATGCCCTGGGAATCGCTGCTGAAGATGGGCCCCGGCTACGCCTGGACGCTGTCGGCGCTGGCCAATACCGGCATCGACCGCGCCTGCCTGGCGCTGGCGCCGGCGCTGGCCCTGCTCGCCGCGCGCTGAACCGGACGCGCTCCGCGATCCGCCACGCCCGTGATCGGGACGTGGCGGCCCTGCGGCTCAGTGCCCGCCGTCCAGCGCCTTGAGTTCGCTGACCAGGGAACTGGCCGCCTCGGCACCGTCGCCGTAGAGCATGCGGGTGTTGTCGGCGTAGAACAGCGCATTCTCGATCCCGGCGAAGCCGGTGCCCTTGCCGCGCTTGATCACGATGGTGTTCTTCGACTCGACCACGTCCAGGATCGGCATGCCGTAGATCGGGCTGGCAGGATCGGTCTTGGCGACCGGATTGACCACGTCGTTGGCGCCGATCACCAGCGAGACGTCGGTGTTCGGGAACTCGGGGTTGATGTCGTCCATGTCGGCGATCAGGTCGTAGGGCACGCCGGCCTCGGCCAGCAGCACGTTCATGTGCCCCGGCATGCGCCCGGCCACCGGGTGGATCGCGAACTTCACCTTGACCCCGCGGTCGATCAGGCGCTGCGCCAGTTCCCAGATCTTGTGCTGGGCCTGGGCCACGGCCAGGCCGTAGCCGGGCACGATCACCACGCGCTCGGCATAGCCCAGCATCGCGGCCACGTCGCCGGCCTCGATCGGCTTCTGCGCGCCGGTGATCTCCTGCGCCTGTCCGCCGCCACCGAAGCTGCCGAACAGCACGCCGGAAATCGGCCGGTTCATCGCCTTGGCCATCAGCCGGGTCAGCAGGATGCCGGCCGCGCCGACCATCATGCCGGCGATGATCAGCGCCTCGTTGCCCAGCACATAGCCTTCGAACGAGACCGCCAGGCCGGTGAACGCGTTGTACAGCGAGATCACCACCGGCATGTCGGCGCCGCCGATCGGCAGGGTCAGGGTCACGCCCAGGACGAGGGCGACCACGAAGAACGCGATGATCGGCAGCGTCTGCAGGGTCATCGCCGCCCACACGCCGAGCCCGGCCATCGCCAGGAACAGCAGCAGGTTCAGCAGCTGCTGGCCGGGAAACACCATGCGCCGCTCCAGGCGCCCGTCGAGCTTGGCCCAGGCCACGACCGAACCGGACAGCGAGATCGCGCCGATCGCCGAACCGATCACGGCCAGGGTCAGCACGATGCCGCCCGGCCCGCCGATCACACCGGCGCCGGGGGCGGCCTGCGCCTGCCCGGAGTATTTCAGCAGCTCGACCGCACCGATCGCCGCGGCCGAGCCACCGCCCATGCCGTTGTACAGCGCGACCATCTGCGGCATGTCGGTGATGGCGACCTTCTTGCCGGACACCCATGCCGCCACCGTGCCCAGCACCAGCGCCGTGACGATCAGGCCCAGGTTGTGCAGGTCGGGCAGGAAGAAGGTCGCCACGGTGGCGATGACCATGCCCCAGCCCGCCCAGCGGATGCCGCTGCGCGCGGTCGCCGGCGAGGCCATGCGCTGCAGGCCCAGCAGGAACAGCGTGGCCGCGACCAGATAGCTGGCGCCCACCAGCCAGATCCTCAGTTCGGCAGCGCTCATGCCTTCGGCCCCGGCTTCTTCGAGGACTTGAACATCTCCAGCATGCGCTCGGTCACCACGTAGCCACCGGCCGCGTTGCCAGCGCCCAGCAGCACGGCGACGAAGCCGATCGCCTTCTCCAGCGTGGTGTCGGCGTGGCCGAGCACGACCATGGCGCCGATCAGCACGATGCCGTGGATGAAATTGGATCCGGACATCAGCGGCGTATGCAGGATCACCGGCACCCGCGAGATGATCACGTGGCCGGCGATGGCCGCCAGCATGAAGATGTACAGCGCAACGAAACCGTCGTTCATCCGCCCTCTCCCCGGGGGCCAGGCGCCCCGTCCGCATCATAACCGCAGCCTGAACCGTGGCGGCTGTCAACCGCGAGGCTTCCCGGGCGTTGTCTGCTGCAGAGTCGAGCGCCGGTTCCCTGCCAATGCGAGCAAGCCCTCCCATGCCGTTGATCTGCGTTTCCGCCGGGCCGACCGACGCGGAGGCTAAGCTGTGCTGGTGACCACCGATCCGCTGCTCGACGCGGCCGCGCCGCCCACCTGGGCCTCGCTGGACGCCTTCCTCGCCGATACCGGCCCGCGCGCGTTCCGCTTCGCCGAGGCCGGGCTGCGCCATCGCGAGGACGCCCTGGACGTGGTCCAGGACGCGATGATGAAGATGCTGAAGTACCAGGACCGGCCGGCCGGCGAATGGCAGCCGCTGTTCTGGAGCATCCTGCGCCGGCGGATCATCGACGTGCAGCGCCGCGCCCGCTTCCGGCTGCGCTGGCTGTTGCCGTCCAGCGACGACGAACGCGCCGAGGACAGCCGCATCGACTGGGCCGACCCGGATGCCGGCCCGGCCGAGGCCCATGCGCAGCAGCAGGCCTATGCGCGCCTGGTCGAGGCGCTGCGCACCCTGCCGGCCCGGCAGCGCGAGGCCTTCACCCTGCGCGTGCTGGAAGAACTGGACGTGGCGACCACGGCACGCGCCATGGGCTGCTCGGAAGGCTCGGTCAAGACCCACCTGTCGCGTGCGCGGCAGGCCCTGAATTCGCAACTGGAGGACGTCCGATGAACACCGGACCCGATCCGCTCGACCGCCACGCGCGTGAGCTGCACGCCAGCGCCCTGGTCCATACCTCTCCCGACGTGCTGCGTCGCCTGCGCGATGCGCGCCGTGCGGCGGGCACCGCACCCGCGCATGGCTGGCTGCGCAGCGGCGGCTGGCTGGCCGGCACCGCCTGCGCCGCCGTGCTGGCGGTGGCGGTGGGCCTGCAGCTCGGCGATGCGCCGGCTCCCGGCCAGCACACGGCCCCGGTGGCGGCCGCGACGGAGGCGTCGATCGATGCCGATGGCATGAGCGCCAGCGTGGTCGAACCGCTGCAGGAAGATCCCGGTTTCTACCTGTGGCTGGCGTCCGAAGCGCCTGCCCTGGCGATGGAGTGATGATGATGAAACGACATGTCCCGCTGATCCTGCTGCTTCTGGCACTGCCGCTGTCGGCCCTGGCGCAGTCCCCTGCCGCCGGCACCGCCAGCTTGCCGGCCTGGGACAAGCTCAGCCACGAGCAGCGCGAAGCCCTGGTCGCCCCGGTCCGCGAGCGCTGGAACGATGCGCCCGAAGAGCGCGCGCGCATGCTCGAGCACGCGCAGCGCTGGAAGGCGATGTCGCCGGATGAGCGCGAGAAGGCGCGGCGCGGCATGCGCCGCTTCGACAACATGCCGCCCGAAGAACGCGAACGGGCGCGGGTGATCTTCATCCAGACCCGCAAGATGTCGCCCGAGCAGCGCAAGGACTTCCAGCAGCGCTGGGAGCGGATGTCGCCCGAGCAGCGCACGCAGTGGCTGAAGGACAACCGCGGCAACGACCAGCGCTGAGCCGCGGCGGCGGCGTCCCCCGGCGAGGCCGCATAGTCCGCGGCTCAGGGCGCGATGCCACCGTGGGCATCGCGCCGCCGGGCCGGCAGGTCCGCAGCGGTCGGGCAGACCTCGACCGGCGCGCGGACAAGGCGGCCGATCAGGCGGTCGCGACGTCGGTCACCGGGGCCTGCGGCCACACCGTCCGTGCCAGCAGCTCGTCGTTCCAGTCGAACGCCAGCCCGTCCCCACGCACGAACAGCGACACGAAGTTGTAGACGTTGCGGGCGTACATCTCGCTGGCATGGATCGCGCCCATGCTGGCCAGGTCGAGCGGGCCGGCGATGGTGACACCCGCGTGGTCGATGTTCTCGCCCGGGCGGGTCAGCTCGCAGTTGCCGCCGGTTTCGGCGGCCAGGTCGACGACCACGCTGCCCTGGCGCATGCCGGCCACCATCGCCGCCGACAGGATCTTCGGCGCGGGCCGGCCCGGCACCGCCGCGGTGCAGACCACCACGTCGATGCCCTTGAGGTGATCGGCCAGGCGCTGCTGCTGCAGCGCGCGTTCGGCGTCGGTCAGCTGGCGCGCGTAGCCGCCCTCGCCCGCCGCGCTGACGCCCAGGTCGAGGAACTTGCCGCCCAGCGATTCGATCTGTTCGCGGGTTTCCGGGCGCACGTCGAATCCCTCGACCTGCGCACCGAGCCGGCGCGCGGTGGCGATCGCCTGCAGACCCGCGACGCCGGCACCGATCACCAGCACCTTCGATGGCCGGATCGTTCCCGCCGCCGTGGTCAGCATGGGAAAGAAGCGCGGCGCCAGCTGCGCACCGATCAGCACCGCCTTGTAACCGGCCATGCCGGCCTGGGAACTGAGCACGTCCATCGCCTGCGCGCGCGTCGTGCGCGGCAGCCGCTCCAGCGGGAAGGCCAGCGCACCGCGTTGTTCCAGCGCTGCGGCACGTGCAGCATCGGCCTGCGGGTGGAGCATGCCGACCAGCGCCACGCCGTGCGCGAAACCGGCGATGTCCGCCGAGGCGGGAGGCTGCACGCAGAGCACGACCGCCGCCGTGGCGCGGGCATCGGCATCCGCCAGCCGCGCACCGGCATCGAGATAGGCCTGGTCGACGATGCCCGCATGCAGGCCTGCGCCGGCTTCCACCGCGACCTGGGCGCCAAGCGCCACCAGCTTGCGCACCGTCTCGGGTGTCGCCGCGACACGTCGCTCGCCGGGAGCGGTCTCGCGCAGTACCAGCACATCCACCGCCATGCTTCCCCTCGCCTTCGGTCGGACCCGGGCCGATGCTAGCAAAAGCAGGACGCGGCCGTGGCCGCCGGCCAAGGGGCCGCGGACGCGCGGCGGGGCATGCACACCACCACGCGCGGCAGCAGCCGGCTCAGTGCAGCGTGACCGGCCCCTGGTGCAGGTCGAGACGGTCGATGACGCCCTGCATGGCCGCATCGAACGCACCGTCGTCCTCCACATGCTTGCGCAGGCGGCCCAGACGGATCATCACCGCCAGTTCCTCCGGCGAGGCCACGCAGAAACGCACGCCGCGCCGGTTGACGAACAGCAGGCGCGCCGAGATCGGGCTGATCCAGGACAGCTTGCCGGGCTGCACACGGCCGTCCTTGTCGATGAAATCCAGCCAGGTGCCGATCGGCAGCGCGCGGATGTGGTCCGCGTCGGCGTTGTCGAAATCCAGGGTGTCGATGCCGGCCGCCAGCTCGATCGGATTGCGCTCGACCGGCGCGGCCGGCTGCGGCAACGCGACCTGCGGCAGTTCCGGCAGGGCCTTTTCCAGTTCGGGCCGCGCATCGGCCACCGCCTGCAGGGTGTCGTGCAGGGCGCCGATGGCCAGCTCGGCCGCATCGCCGTGCACGCCGACGCTGGCGAACACCTTGCGCAGGCCCGGCTGCCACTGCTGCAGCCACGGCTTGCCGACCACGTGCCGGCGGGCTTCATCGAGTTCGTCGAGCAGACCGTCGGCCAGCGCCAGCGCCTCGGCGCAGGCATCGCCTTCGTCGCCTTCGCGCAGCAGGGTCAGGGTCAGGTGGTGCTGCCACGGGTTGCACATGAATTCGCTGACCGCCTGCGGCAGTTCGCGGCCGTCGATGCGCGCGTCGAGCTCGGACTCGGAACGGCTGCGCGCCAGTTCCAGCCGCTCCTGGCCGCGCTGGATCTCGGCCGCCCGCCGCTCGGTGATCTCGATGCGCCGGCGATGCTGCTCGAGGAAGTCGCGGAACTCCTCCTCCAGGGTCATGAAGATCGCCAGGTTCTCGTTGAACTCGGCGACCAGCCGCTCGATGATCTCCTCCACCTTCGCCAGCAGGGTGCGCTCGGCCGCGCTTTCGCCCTGGTTGCCCTCGCAGGCCTCGGCCAGCGCGTTGAGCAGGCGCCGGGCCGGATGGGTCTTCTGCACGAACATGCGCCGGTCCAGCAGCGCGACCTTGACGAAGGGCACGACCAGGCGGCCGATCAGTTCGCGCGGGCGCCCGGCCAGGTCGCGTTCGTCCAGCAGCACGTCGAACAGCATGCCGACCAGGTCGATCGCGTCCTCGTCCTTCGGGTCCAGGCGGGCCTGCGACGGGTCCACGCCCAGCTGGCTGGCGCCGGACAGCACTTCGCTCTTGAGCCGCTGCGACAGCGACTCGCGGTCGTCGCCGATCGCCGCGTGCAGGCTCGTGGTCGGCGTGGCCTGCAGCAGCGACAGCACCGACAGCATCTCGCGCTGGCTCAGCGGGCGCTGCTGCGACTGGGCGCTGGCGATGCCGCCCGCTGCCTGGTCGGCCACGCCGCGCAGGTCGCGCGTCTGCTGCAACAACTGGTGCAGCGCATCCATCAGCACGCCCGGCGCACCCGCGGTGCCGGCCAGCGCCTGCATGTCGCCGGCTTCGTGGGCGAATCCGCTGCGCGTTTCGGCGAAGCGCTGCATGAACCGCGCGGCCCAGGCCGGCGACATTTCCTCGCCGGCGGCCGCCGCGTCGTTCCAGGCGCCGTGCCCGGCAGCGAGCGAGGCGACCTCGTCGACGATGAATTCGTCGGCGCTCCTGCGCGGCCGCACCGGGGCACGCGCGGCGTGGCCCGGGCCGGCGGGCAGCACGCCTGCACGCTGCAGGCGCTGGTCGATCAGGTCGTAGAGCTTGGCCACGATCGGAGCCAGATCGCGCTCGCAGAGCTTGATCAGGACCAGCCGCACTTCGGGTGCCAGCTCGGCGACGGCGAAGGCTTCGTGCACCGCCACGCCGATGTGTTCAGGACCGATCGGGTCGGTCTCGGCATCGAGTACGAGCCCGCCGGCGATCCAGCCCACGCGCTTTTCGTTGCGCATCAGGACCTGCTTGCAGTCGCGCTGCAGGCTGGCCGCCAGCGTGCGGGCGGCCAGGCGCGATTCGAGTTCGTGTTCGGCCAGCAGGCTCAGCCCGCCTTCCTGGCCCGACAGCGCCGCCTCGGCCGATTCGGGCGCGCCCGCTTCCAGCGCCAGCCAGGCCTGGGACAGGTGGGTGCGGAACCGTGACGCGATCTGTTCGCGCTTGCGGCGCAGCTCGCGCATGCCGTCCAGGAACAGCAGCTGCGATCCGCCCGCGCGCTCGGCACGATCGAAGAGCACGTCGTCGTAACGGGCCACCGCTGCCGCGAACGCGTCGCCGAGCGCGGGCAGAAAGCCATCGCGCACCTGCGCCAGCAACACCAGGTCGCGGGCGTGGTGAAGGGTCGGATCGGTTCGTGGGGTGGTCATGCTCACTGCTCCGGCAGGGGCAGTTGGGGGGACTGGCAGGGGGACGGCTCAGGGGCGCCGCCCATGCATCGTAAGCCCGCGGAGCGGAAGCGACCGTGATGCAGTGGGCAAATCGAAGGCCCACCGGGGCGCCAAGGCCTTGCGGCGCGCGGCGTTGCCTCGTATTCAGGCCGCCCGGGCCGGGACGTCGAGCCGGTCGACCACGGCCTGCATCGCACTGTAGAAGGCGTCCTCCTCGCGGTGCTGGCGCAGGCGCCCAAGCCGGACCATGGCGGCCAGCTGCTCGGGCGAGGCCACGCAGAAGCGGGAGCCGCGCCGGTTGACGAACATCCGCTTGCCCGAAATCGGGCTGATCCAGGCGAGCTTGCCCGGCTGCACCCGGCCCTCGCGGTCGATGAAATCGAGCCAGCCGCCCAGCGGCATGGCCTGGAAGTACTGCACGGTTTCCAGGTCGAAGCCGATGGCCTCGGGCGGCTCGTCCGGCAGCGGCGAATCGGCCGGCTCGACGGCCGGCTCGGGCTGCGCAGGCACGACCGGCAGCACCGGTGGCGGCGCGTCGGCAGCGAACGGTCGCGCCAGGGCATCGAGCACCGCCTGCGTCGCCAGCTGCGCGGCGTCGGCCGCGAGCCCGGACTCGACATGGCAGCGCAGCAGCGCGGGGGTCCGCGCCTGGATCCACGCCGCATCGGGGCGTTCGGCCCGCGCCACCGCGGCCACGAGGGCCGCAGCCAGGTCGATGGCCTCCTGCACGGGTGCCTCCGCATCGCGCAGGGCCAGCCGTTCGACCTGCTGCGCCCAGGGCTGCACCAGAAACGCGTGGACAGCCGGCGGCAGCGGCTGCCCGCGGGTCAGCCGGACCAGTTCGGAGGTCGCGCGCATCCGGGCCTGGGCCCGGCGCTCCTCGGCCCGCTGCAGTTCCGCGGCACGCCGTTCGGCGATCTCGACGCGGCGGCGGTACTGCTCGTAATAGGCGCCGAATTCGGCCTCGGCGGCGAGGAACACCCCAAGGTGCTCGTCGAAGCCGGACACCACGCGCTGGCTGGCCGCACGCGCCTGCGCCAGCAGGGCCAGTTCGGCCGCCGATTCGCCGGGGTTGCCGTCGCAGGCGTCGGCGAGCAGGTTCAGCAGCCGCCGCGCCGGATGGCTGTCGCGGGCGAACAGGCGCGGGTCCTGCAGCGCGACCTTGGAGACCGGCACCAGCAGCTGGCCGATCAGTGCCTGCAACGGCGGCAGCAGCTGGGATTCGGCCAGGATCGATTCGAACAGCAGGGCGACCAGGTCGAGGATGTCCTCGTCGGCATGGTCCAGCCGGATCGAGGCCGGGTCGATGCCCAGCCGCGAGGCCTGGCTCAGGACCTCGCGGTACAGCCCCTGCGACAGGGAGCCGGCCTCCGCGATCGTGTCGTAGCCGGCGTGCGCCTCGATCTGCAGCAGCGAGAGGATGGACAGGAGCTCGCGCTGCGACAGCGCGCGCCGCGTGCGCGCGTCCGACAGCGCGCTGCGGAACCGGTCGCGGGTGCGGCGCGAGGCCTGCAGGATATGGCGCAGGTCCGGAGGCAGCAGTTCGCGCTCGTCGCGGGTGTGCACGTCGATGCCGGTGGTGACCGCCGGGGCGCTGCGTACGCCTTCCCACTGGCTGAAGAAGCGCGCGATCCAGTCCGGCGCCTCGTCGGGCCCGGTCGCGCCGGGCCGGGCGATGCCCCTGCGGCGCAGGCCGCCGGCGGGCAGGTCGACATTGCGCACCAGCGCCACCAGATGCGATTCGAGCATCGCGTACAGCTCGCCCACGCGCGCGACCATGCCCGGTTCGCACAGCGCGATGGCGGCCAGCTGCACCTGCGGCGTGACCCGGGTGCCGGTGAACGCGGCATGCATCGCCGCGCCCAGGTGCTCGGGCCCGACAGGATTGGAATCGATGTCCAGGCGCAGGCCGCCGGCGATGAAGCCGAGATAGCGGTCCAGCCGCATCAGTTCGGGGCGCCACTGCTGCTGGATCGCGCCGGCCAGGTTGCGCACCGCCAGGCGCACGTCCAGTTCCTGCTCGGCGACCAGGACCAGATCGTTGCCTCGGGCGAAGGTGCGCTCCACCGACACCGGCCGGCCGGCCTCCAGTCCCTGCCAGGCCTTGGCCAGGTGCGCGCGGAAGCGGGCGACCAGCGACTCGCGCTCGCGGCGCAGCTCCTGGATCGCATCCAGGTACTCGCCCTGCTTCGGCCCGGCGCCGTCGGCCAGGCGGAACAGCCCGGTGGCCAGGCCATCGAGCTGCTGGGCGAAGGCGTCGGACAACGGCAACAGGATCGTCTCCCGCACCTGGTTCAGCAGGTCCAGGTTGCGGCTGGCCAGATCGTCGGCGAACGGCGGGTTCTGCATTGGCCTCGGGTGGGTGATCGCCTGCGGGACGCCTGACGGCGAACCGTCGGCTCGGCACGCGCAGGCCGGAGCCTCATGCCGGAGCCCTGCCTATACTGTCGGCAGGCAATCGCCAGAATGTAGCGAAACGAGATTATGCACACGCTTTCCGGGCTGCAAGCCCTCGACGCGCGCCGTTCGGTGCCTTCCATGCAGCTGGGCGAGCCCGGCCCCGACGAGGCGACCCTGCTGCGGATGCTGCAATCGGCCGTCCGCGTGCCCGATCACGGCAAGCTGGTGCCGTTCCGCTTCCTGCGCATCCGCGGCGATGCCCGCGACGCGCTGGGCGAATTCCTGGCCCGCCGCAGCCGCGAACGCGAGCCGCACGCCCCGGAGGCGGTCATCGCCAAGGATCGCCAGCGGTTCTCGCATGCACCGCTGATCGTCGCCGTCGTCGCGCGCCTGCAGCCGGAGCACAAGGTGCCCGAACAGGAACAGCTGCTGACCGCCGGCTGCGTCTGCTTCGCCCTGCTCCAGGCCGCCCAGGCCAGCGGCTTCGGGGCGCAGTGGCTGACCGCGTGGATGGCCTACGATCCCGCGGTGGCCGGGGTCCTGGGCCTGGGCGCGCACGAGCGCGTGGTCGGCTTCATCCATATCGGCACCCCACGCCAGGAGGTCCCGGAGCGCGAACGCCCGGATCCGGCCCCGCTGCTGCAGGACTGGCAGCCTTGAGCGTGCCGCCGCACGCCGCGCCCGGCCGCCTGCCGTCGCTGTACCTGGTCGACGCCAGCCTGTACGTGTTCCGCGCCTGGCATTCGATGCCCGACGAGTTCCGCGACAGCCAGGGCTGGCCGACCAATGCCGTGCACGGCTTCGCCCGCTTCCTGCTCGACCTGCTGGAACGCGAACGGCCGCGGCATATCGTGGTGGCGTTCGACGAGGCGCTGGACAGCTGCTTCCGCCACCGGATCTACCCGGCCTACAAGGCCAACCGCGAACCTGCGCCCGAGGAACTGCGCCGCCAGTTCGCGCACTGCAAGGCGCTGTGCGTGGCCCTGGGCCTGACCGTGCTGGCCCATCACGACTACGAGGCCGACGACCTGATCGGCAGCGCGCTGCACCGCGCCCGCGCGGGCGGCTACCGCGGCGTCATCGTCTCGGCCGACAAGGACCTGTCGCAGCTGCTGGACCTGCACGACGAACAGTGGGACTACGCGCGCGGCCAGCGCTGGGGCGCCGATGGCGTGAAGGCGCGATACGGGGTGGAGGCGCGGCAGATCGCCGACTACCTGGCCCTGACCGGCGACGCGGTCGACAACATCCCCGGCGTCAATGGCATCGGCGCGAAGACCGCGGCCATCCTGCTGGCCCACTTCGGCAGCCTGGACGCGCTGCTCGAACGGGTCGACGAGGTCGCGTTCCTGCGCCTGCGTGGCGCCGCGCAGGCCGCCGCCCGCCTGCGCCTGCAGCGCGAACAGGCCCTGCTGTGCCGCCGGCTGACCACGATCGCGCTGGATGCGCCGCTGGACTACGACACGCCCGCCGCCAGCCGCGGAGCCGCCGATGCGGCCATGATCGATGGCCTGGTGGCCAGCCTGCGGTTCGGCCCGATGACCCGGCGCCGGCTGCTGCAGGTGGCCGGCATCGACCAGGCACCCCGCGACGACACGGCCGACCTGCCCGCATCGTCGTTTCCCGTTTAGCATCCACGCATGGACGACGACAGCAGAAACGACACGCCACGGGTGGTCTACGAAGGCCGTTACCAGCGCATGGTGGTGCGCGGCACCTGGGAGTACTCCGAACGGGTCCATGCCGGCGGGCTGGCCGCGATCATCATCGCGGTGACGCCGCAGGACAGGGTGCTGTTCGTCGAGCAGTTCCGGGTCCCGCTGCAGGCGCGCACGATCGAGATGCCGGCCGGCCTGGTCGGCGACGTGCATGCCGGCGAATCGATCGAGGAATCCTCGATCCGCGAACTGGAGGAAGAGACCGGCTGGACCGCCGACAAGGCCGAGGTGCTGATGATCGGCCCGACCTCCTCCGGCGCCAGCAACGAGAAGATCGCCTTCGTCCGCGCCACCGGCCTGCGCCGGATCGGTGCCGGCGGCGGCGACGCCAGCGAGGCGATCACCGTGCACGAAGTGCCGCGCGGCGAGGCGCCGGCATGGCTGGCCGCGCGCATGCGCGAGGGCTACGAACTCGACGCCAAGCTCTGGGCCGGGCTGTGGATGATCGACCACAACCTCGACGGCACCCCGTGCGATGGCTGATGCCGGCATGACCACGCTGCTGCAGCCGGGCGACGCGCCGCCCTTCACCATCCACCGCGCGCAGGGCGCATCGCCCTGGGTGTTCGTGGTGGACCATGCCGGCCAGGCGATTCCGCGCGCGCTCGGCGACCTCGGGCTGCCGCCCGGCGAGATCGACCGCCACATCGGCTGGGACATCGGCGTGTCCGGCGTCGCCAGCCGCCTGGCCGCGGCGATGGACGCCTGGACCATCCTGCAGACCTATTCGCGCCTGGTCATCGACTGCAACCGGCCGCTGGAATCGCCGACGCTGATCGTCGGCGCCAGCGACGGCACCCCCGTGCCCGGCAACGCCGCGCTCGACGAGGCCGCACGCACCGCGCGCGTGGTCGAGATCTTCCTGCCCTACCACGCGCGGATCGTGGAAGCGCTGGACCGGCGCAGCGCGCAGGCGCGGCCCACCGTGCTGGTCACCCTGCACAGCTTCACGCCTTCGATGAACGGCATCGACCGGCCCTGGCACTGCGGCGTGCTCTACCACCGCGATGCGCGCCTGGCCCATGCGCTGCGCGATGCACTGCAGGCCGAAGGCGACCTGGTGGTCGGCGACAACCAGCCCTACGCGGTCAGCGACAGCAGCGACTACGCGATCCCGGTGCACGGCGAGCGCCGCGGCCTGCCCCATGTCGAACTGGAGATCCGCCAGGACCTGATCGCCGACGCGGACGGCCAGGCGGCGTGGGCGCTGCGGCTGCAGCGCCTGTTCGTGCGGCTGCAGGCGGACTTCACATGACCTCGACGGCGCTGCTCGATTAACCACCTCGCAACGCCGGTAACGTTTTCATGCCCGCCGACACGCAGGATCGCCACGATCCGGCATACTCGCCAGGTTGCCCCCGTCCACGCGCACGCATGATGCCAGGCCCCCGCTCACTTCCCCTGTTGTCCGCATCCCTGATCGCCCTGCTGCTCGGCGGTTGCGGGATGCTGCCCGAGAAGAAGCATCCGCGGCTGGCCAGCGAGGCCTTCGATTCGTCCAGCACCTATTCGCGCAGCTACGACCATTCGCCGTCGCAGACCTGCGAGGCGGCGCGGCGGGCGCTGCTGAGCCAGGGATTCGTGGTCGGTCGCGCCGAAGGCGACGTGGTCGAGGCGCGCAAGTACTTCCAGCCGCGCGACGAAAGCCATGAGCAGGTCGAGTTCCGCGCGGTGTGCATGCCGCAGCTGCGCGGCGAACAGCAGACCGTGGTGTTCGTCAACGCGGTCCAGGACCGCTACGCGCTGCGCAAGAGCAACACCTCGGCCAGCCTGGGCGTGAGCGCGCTCGGCTCGCTGTCGCTGCCGATCGGCTCGACCGACGATTCGCTGGTGAAGGTCGCCAGCGAGACCGTGCAGGAGGAGGCGTTCTACAAGCGCTTCTTCGCGGTGCTGTCGCGGTTCCTGCCGGAAACGGTGGAAACGCCGCCGGCGCCCGCCGCCGCGGCGACCCAGCCGGTGCTGTTCCCGCTGTTCCAGTACCAGCAGCCGACGCCGGCCGAACCCGTGCCGGCCGGCCCTGCCGAGCAGGCGCCGATGACCCAGGGCACGCTGCCTCCGCAGGCAGCACCGGCGCAGACCGAACCGGCCGCCGAACCGGTGCCGCTGCAGGGCCAGTAAGCCGCCGGATCGCCGATGCCCCGCGCGGGCGCATCGCGCGATCCGGATGCCTGCTTCAGGCGAAGCTGTCGGTGGCGCGCACCAGCGCGTCGGTATTCTCTTCCTCGAACGCCGAATGCCCGGATGCCGCGGTGATCTGCAGCCGTGACGTCGGCCACGCCTTGTGCAGCTCCCAGGCGTTCTGCAGCGGGCAGACCACATCGTAGCGGCCGTGCACGATCACACCGGGAATGTCGGCGATGCGGTGCGCGTCGCGCAGCAGCTGGTCCTCGACCTCGAAGAAGCCGCCGTTGACGAAGTAGTGGTTCTCGATCCGGGCGAAGGCCAGGGCGAAGCGCGGGTCTTCGTGGCTGTTCACGAAGTCGTCGTCCACGTGCAGGAAGCTGGTCGCGCCTTCCCACACGCTCCAGGCCTTGGCCGCGGCCAGCCGGGTCGCCTCGTCCTCACTGGTCAGGCGCCGGTGGAAGGCCGAGATCAGGTCATGGCGTTCGACCGGCGGGATCGCCGCGATGTAATGCTCCCAGGCGTCCGGGAACAGGCGGTTGGCGCCTTCCTGGTAGAACCATTCCAGTTCCCAGCGGCGCAGCATGAAGATGCCGCGCAAGACCAGTTCGGTCACCCGCTGCGGGTGCGTTTCGGCATAGGCCAGCGCCAGGGTCGAGCCCCAGCTTCCGCCGAACACCTGCCAGCGCTCGATGCCCAGCGTCGTGCGCAGCGTCTCGATGTCGGCGACCAGGTCCCAGGTGGTGTTGTCGACCAGGTCCGCGTGCGGGGTCGAGCGGCCCGACCCGCGCTGGTCGAACAGCACGATGCGGTACTTGGCCGGGTCGTGGAAGCGGCGCATCTTGGCGCTGATGCCGCCGCCGGGGCCGCCGTGCAGCAGCACCACCGGCTTGCCCTGCGGGTTGCCGCACTGTTCGTAGTACAGCGTGTGGCGGTCGTCGACCTGCAGCGTGCCGGTGTCGAACGGTTCGATCTCGGGATAGAGCGTGCGCATGGCGTGTCCTTGGAAAACCGGGGCCGATTTTACGGCCGTCCGCGAAAGATCCCGCTAAGCCGCCATGGCGCCGCGCGGCAGCGGAACCACGGTCCGCTTCAGTGCTCGACGATCTCCACGCCCAGTTGCGCCGCGCAGGCCTGCAGCGAACGCGCGCGGCTGTCGGCATACAGCGCGATCTCGTCCAGCACCGGCGCGCCGAGCGCCTGCTCGAAACCGGCCCGGTTGGCGGCGGCGTCGTAACTGGCGGTCGCGCCATCGCCCAGGTTGGACTGGAAGATGCCAGCCGCACTGACCGGCAGGAAATCTTCATAGACCAGCGTTTCGTAGCGCACCAGGCCGGCCTCGATCAGCGCCTGCAGCGGCATGCGCGGCGCCAGCGTGCCGGCCGCGGCGCGGCCTGCATCGGTGACGAAGTAGCGGAACCAGGCCAGGCCCTGCGCGTGCATCTGCGCGAGGTCGTCGGGAAAGGCGCCGAAGTGTTCGGCCAGGGTGCGCGCGTAATGCGCGGCATTGGCTTCGCTGGTCGGGCCGGCGGCGGCACGCGCCTGGCCGAGCAGGCGGTCGTACAGCGCGCGCCCGGCCGTGGTCAGGGCCGCGCCGCGCTGCTCGATCTCGCCGAAGCGCGCGGTGTGGTGGCCGCCTTCGGTGCCCGCGGCGCCGACGAAGCCGACCGCCTCCTGCAGCGCCTTGAAGCTGGTCTGGCGCAGCAGGATCGGGTGGCGCCGGGTCGGCGGGCCTTCGATCACCGCCTTGGGCGTGATGCCGCGCGCCGGCATGCCGGCCTGCACCGCATCGATGTCCAGCGTGCGCGGGGTCAGGTGGTTGATGTGCGGGCCCTTGAACGCGACCACGTCGGCGATCAGCCGGTGCTGGTCGTGCAGGCGCCGATAGGTGTCGGCATCGACCGTGGCCTCGCTGTGCCAGCGGAAGGTTTCCAGCGCCTCGGCGACGAAGGCGGCCGCCTGCGCCTGGTCGAGCCCGCCCTGGCGTTCGTTGGCCTCGATCAGCTCCAGCACGCCGGGCGTGAAGATCCGGCGCCTGGCCAGGATCGCCCCGGCCTCCGCACGCAGCGCCGCATCGGGAATCAGCTCCAGCCGCAGCAGCGAGGTGAACACGCGGAACGGGCTGTAGGCCAGCGACGCGTCGTGCACGGCACGGAACGCGGTCGCGTGCACCGGCACGCCGGCCGGGATCAGGTCGTAGTAGCCGACCGCCTGCATGCCCATCACCGCGAACAGGCGCCCCATCGTGGCCAGCTCGGCAGCGGTGCCCAGGCGGATCGCGCCGTGCCGCTCGAGGTCGAGCCGCTCGATCTCGCCGGTCAGCGCCAGGTGCTCGCCCAGCGCCGGATCGGCCGCCAGTGCCGCGGCGTTCACGTCGGCGACCAGGGCCATCAGGTCGCCGTACAGGGGGACCTCGGCGCGGTACATGTCGGACATCGCGCGCGAGAAACGGGCCCGGATCTCGTCCGGGGCAATCAGGGGGGATGCGGTCATCGGAACGTCCAGATGTGGTGCGGAGGCGGAGGTGGTGGATGCGGGGAGCGGCCGGCCGGGGTGGCGGGCGGCGGTGGGATCGGCCTGCGTGGTCATCGGCCGGGCTGTCGCCCGCGCCGCCCCAGGCTGACCCGGTCGCGCGCTTCCAGGTCCTGTTCGGTGCACACCTCGTCGAAGCCGGCGGCCTGCAGCAGCGCGCGGACCGCCTCGCCCTGGTCCCAGCCGTGCTCCAGCAGCAGCCAGCCGCCGGGCACCAGGTGCCGGGGGGCGCCGGCGACGATCTCGCGGATCGCGTCCAGGCCGTCGGCGCCGGAGGCCAGCGCGCCGGCCGGTTCGAAGCGCAGGTCGCCCTGGGCCAGGTGCGGATCGGCCGCGGCGATGTACGGGGGATTGCTGGCGATCAGGTCGAAGCGTTCGGCCCCCAGCGCGGTGAACCAGTTGCCGCGACGGAACCAGATGTTCTCCAGCCCGGCATCGCGCGCATTGGCCACGGCCACGCCCAGGGCGGGGCCGGATACATCGGTCGCGATCACTGCCGTCAATGGCCGCTCGCTGGCGATCGCCAGGGCGATCGCGCCGCTGCCGGTGCCCAGGTCGGCCACCCGCAGCGGCGCTTCCTCCGGCAGCCGCTCCAGCGCCAGTTCGACCAGGCGCTCGGTTTCCGGGCGCGGGATCAGGGTGGCGGGGCCGACCGCCAGGTCCAGGGTCCAGAAGCCGCGGCGACCGGTCAGGTAGGCGACCGGCTGGCCCGCGGCGCGGCGCTCGACCAGATCCAGGAAACGGGCGCGGGCATGCGCGTCGACCGGATCGGCGGCATGCGCGAACAGCCAGGCGCGGTCGCGACCCAGCGCGTGCAGCAGCAGGAGCTCGGCATCGATGCGGCCGATCAGTTCGGCGCCGTGGCGCAGCAGGGCGTCGACGCGGTGTGGGGTGTCATCCATGGCGCGCAACGATGGACCACCGCGCCGCGCTTGCCAATCCTTGCGCGGCGCAGCAAAGACCTGCCCACATTGTTCGATAGGCAAATCCTATCTATCCAATGCCATCAATCGATTTGAGGTATCTATCGATCCTGCCTACGATGGCGTCCGTTCCCCACCAACCCGAAAGGACCCTTCATGTCCCTGATCAATACCCAGGTCCAGCCGTTCAAGGCTTCCGCCTTCCAGAACGGTGAGTTCATCGAAGTCACCGACGCCAGCCTGAAGGGCAAGTGGTCGGTGCTGATCTTCATGCCGGCCGCCTTCACCTTCAACTGCCCGACCGAAGTCGAGGACGCCGCCGACAACTACGCCGAGTTCCAGAAGATCGGTGCCGAGGTCTACATCGTGACCACCGACACCCACTTCTCGCACAAGGTGTGGCACGAGACCTCGCCGGCCGTCGGCAAGGCCCAGTTCCCGCTGGTCGGCGACCCGACCCACCAGCTGACCCGCGCCTTCGGCGTGCACATCGAGGAAGAAGGCCTGGCCCTGCGCGGCACCTTCATCATCAACCCGGAAGGCGTGATCAAGACGCTGGAAATCCACAGCAACGAGATCGCCCGCGACGTGTCCGAGACCCTGCGCAAGCTCAAGGCCGCGCAGTTCACCGCCGCCAACCCGGGCCAGGTGTGCCCGGCCAAGTGGAAGGAAGGCGCCAAGACCATCGCGCCGTCGCTGGACCTGGTCGGCAAGATCTAAGCCGTCCCGCCCTCCCCGCCGCGTGCGGGGAGGGGCTCCCTCCCGCCCCCGGGCGGGAGTGGACCGGAGCCATCGCACCCACGCCGCATGCGCCACGCAGGCCGCGTCGGCTCCGGTCCACTTCCACCGCTCCGATGCCCTGCCCCGCAGCGGCACGACGCCCTCCCCTTGCCTTTCGACAGGAAACCGCCGCCATGTTGGATGCCGATCTGAAAACCCAGCTCAAGGGCTACCTCGAGCGCGTGACCCGTCCGATCCACATCGTCGCCTCGCTCGACGACAGCGCCGGCGCGCAGGAGATGCTGGAACTGCTGCAGGACATCGACGGCCTGTCGGCCAGCATCTCGCTGGAGATCCGCCGCGACGACGACCAGCGCAAGCCCTCGTTCGCCCTGACCAGCCCCGGCCAGGACATCGCGCTGCGCTTCGCCGGCCTGCCGATGGGGCACGAATTCACCTCGCTGGTGCTGGCCCTGCTGCAGGTCGGCGGGCATCCATCCAAGGCCGCGCCCGAGGTGATCGAGGCGGTGAAGGGACTCGACGGCGACTACCGCTTCGAGACCTACTTCTCGCTGAGCTGCCAGAACTGCCCGGACGTGGTCCAGGCGCTGAACCTGGCCGCGGTGCTCAACCCGCGCATCCAGCACGTGGCCATCGACGGCGCCCTGTTCCAGGACGAGGTCGACGCCCGCGAAGTGATGTCGGTGCCGACCATCTTCCTCAACGGCGAAGTCTTCGCCGCCGGCCGCATGGGCCTGGAGGAGATCGTCGCCAAGCTCGATACCGGCGCCGCGAAGCGCGATGCCGAGAAGATCGCGAAGAAGGCCGCGTTCGACGTGCTGGTGGTCGGCGGCGGCCCGGCCGGTGCCGCGGCGGCGATCTACGCCGCGCGCAAGGGCATCCGTACCGGCGTGGCGGCCGAGCGCTTCGGCGGCCAGGTACTGGACACCATGGCGATCGAGAATTTCATCTCGGTGCAGCACACCGAGGGCCCGAAGCTGGCCGCGGCGCTGGAGCAGCACGTGCGCGAATACGACGTGGACGTGATGAACCTGCAGCGCGCCAGCGCGCTGGTGCCGGCCGGTACCGATGGCCTGGTCGAGATCAGGCTCGAGAACGGCGCGTCGTTGAAGTCGAAGAGCGTGATCCTGTCCACCGGTGCGCGCTGGCGGCAGATGAACGTGCCCGGCGAGGACCAGTACCGCAACAAGGGCGTGGCCTACTGCCCGCACTGCGACGGCCCGCTGTTCAAGGGCAAGCGCGTGGCGGTGATCGGCGGCGGCAACTCCGGCGTCGAGGCCGCGATCGACCTGGCCGGGATCGTCTCGCACGTCACCCTGGTCGAGTTCGACGGCCAGCTGCGCGCCGACGAGGTACTGCAGCGCAAGCTGCGCAGCCTGTCCAACGTGCGCATCCTCACCAGCGCGCAGACCACCGAGGTGCTGGGCGACGGCAACCGGGTCACCGGCCTGGTCTACAAGGACCGCGAAGGCGGCGACAGCCACCGCGTCGAGCTGGAAGGCGTGTTCGTCCAGATCGGCCTGCTGCCCAACACCGAGTGGCTGAAGGGCACCGTCGCGCTGAGCCCGCGCGGCGAGATCATCGTCGACGACCGCGGCCAGACCAGCGTGCCGGGCGTGTTCGCCGCCGGCGACTGCACCACCGTGCCGTACAAGCAGATCGTGATCGCGATGGGCGAAGGCTCGAAGGCGGCGCTGGCCGCGTTCGACCACCTGATCCGCAGCTCGGCCCCGAAGGCCGAGCCGGTGACCGAGGCCGCCTGAGCCGATGATTTGATGCCGCCGGTGATCGGCGGTATCTATGGACCGTTCCGCAGGCCCGGCCCAGGTCGCGACCGCCATGCGCATGTCCACGCCGGATCCCCCGCGGGAGATGGCGGCCGCGGTCAAGCCCGCTCCTGTGGAGCCCTGTCCTCCCTACGAGGTCGTTCCCGATGAACCTGCGCGATCTCAGATACCTGGTGGCCCTGGCCGACCACAGGCACTTCGGCCGCGCCGCGGCCGCCTGCTTCGTCAGCCAGCCGACGCTGTCCACCCAGATCCGCAAGCTCGAGGAGGAGCTTGGCGTGCCGCTGGTCGAACGCGCGCCGCGCAAGGTCATGCTGACCCCGGCAGGACGCGAGGCCGCCGAACGCGCGCGCCGCATCGTCGCCGAGGTCGAGCAGATGAAGGAAGCCGCGCGGCGCAGCCAGGATCCCGAGGCCGGCACCGTGCGCCTGGGCATCTTCCCCACCCTGGCGCCGTACCTGCTGCCGCACGTGGTGCCGCGCATCCGCACCCGTTTCCCGGAACTGGAGCTGCTGCTGGTCGAGGAGAAGAGCGACGAACTGCTGGCGCGGCTGCGCGACGGCAAGCTCGATGCCGCCCTGCTGGCATTGCCGCTGCAGGACGACCAGCTGCATGCCGAGTTCCTGTTCGAGGAACCGTTCCTGCTAGCGGTGCCGCAGGGCCATCCGCTGTCTTCGCGCGACGCGCTGCGCCTGGACGAACTGGCCGAGCTGCGCCTGCTGCTGCTCGAGGATGGTCATTGCCTGCGCGAACAGGCGCTGGACGTCTGCCGCCTCTCCGGCGCGCTGGAAAAGACCGAATTCCGCGCCACCAGCCTGGAAACGCTGCGGCAGATGGTCGCAGCCAACGTCGGCGTGACCCTGCTGCCGACGCTGGCGGTCAAGCCGCCGGTCGCGCGCTCGGACAGCATCCACCTGCTGCGGTTCGAGGACTCGCACCCCAGCCGCAGCATCGCCATGGTGTGGCGGCGCAGCTCGGCGATGTCGGCCTTCCTGGAACAGCTGGCGCAGGTGTTCCGCGCGTTGCCGGACGGCCTGCTCGCACCGGATGTCGTCCCGGCCCGGGCGCCCGCATCCACGCCGCACGCGCCGGCCTGAACGCCGACGGTGCGTCGGCTTGAAGCCCGCGCGATTCCGGGCTAGCGTTCACCCACAACCAGTTGATCGAAGGCGGAGCGGCGACGCACCGCCTTTTCTTCGTCCGCGCCCAGCGCATTCCAGGGAGTCATCATGTCCAACCAGTCCACCAGCGGCCTGCCGCCCTCGGCCGTCCAGCCGCCCATCACCGTGTCCAGCCGCGATCTCGCCAGGCTGGAAGCCCTGCTCGATTCCCCTGCCCTCAGCCGCCATCCTGCCGCGCTCGCGCTGATGGACGAGCTCAACCGCGCCGACGTGCTGCCGCCCGAGCGCATGCCGGCCGACGTGGTCACGATGCACTCGCAGGTCGACTGCGAAGACACCACCAGCGGCGAACGCCACGTGCTGACCCTGGTCTACCCGAACGAAGCCGACGTCGACCGTGGCCATGTCTCGATCCTCGCGCCGGTCGGCAGCGCGCTGATCGGCCTGTCGGTCGGCCAGTCGATCGACTGGAACGCCCCCGGCGGGCGTCCGCTGCACCTGACCGTCAAGGCGGTGCGCTACCAGCCCGAAGCGGCCGGCGACCTGCACCGCTGACGCGCCAACGCCGGCGGCGCACCGCGAGCGCCGGCGCTGTTCCGCGGCACCCTCCGCGTTTCATCGCACGCATGCCAGGCCGTGCCGCGGCGCGCGGTTGTCGTCGCCGACGACACGGAGAGCGGGGCTTGCCCCGCTGCCTTGCCGGCGTCGTACGATCACGTCGCGCACCGTCGCGCAGAGCCCGACGCTACCGATGAAGCGCCTCGCCGCATCGAGACCGAAACACCACCCGATGCTCAGGCAACCGTAGAGCGGGGCTCGCCCCGCTGCCCTCCGTGCCATCGCACGGTCAGGCACGACGTCCCCGGGCGTCACCCGACACTACAAGCGCGGGCCCGCACGGCGACGCCGTGCAGACCCGCGAACGGATCAGCCGCGCGCGTCCAGCGCGGCCACGGCCGGCAGGATCTTGCCTTCGAGGAACTCGAGGAAGGCGCCGCCGCCGGTGGAGATGTAGCTGACCTCGTCGGCGATGCCGTACTTGTCGACCGCCGCCAGGGTGTCGCCGCCGCCGGCGATCGAGAACGCCTTGGACGCGGCGATCGCGCGCGCCAGCGCCTCGGTGCCCTTGCCGAAGGCGTCGAATTCGAACACGCCGACCGGGCCGTTCCAGACCACGGTGCCGGCGTTGGCGATCAGCGTGGCGTAATGCGCGGCGGTGTCCGGGCCGATGTCCAGGATCAGGTCGTCCTCGGCGACCGCATCGACGGCCTTGACCGTGGCCTCGGCGTCGGCGGCGAAGGCCTTGGCCACGACCACGTCGGTCGGCAGCGGGATCTCGGCGCCGCGCGCCTTCGCATCGGCGACGATCTTCTTCGCCGTGTCGAGCAGGTCGGCCTCGTACAGCGACTTGCCGACGCCGTGACCGGCCGCGGCGATGAAGGTGTTGGCGATGCCGCCGCCGACGATCAGCTGCTCGACCTTGCCGACCAGGTTGGCCAGCAGTTCCAGCTTTGTCGAAACCTTGCTGCCGGCCACGATCGCCAGCAGCGGCTTGGCCGGCGCGTCCAGCGCCTTGGCCAATGCGTCGAGTTCGGCCATCAGCAACGGGCCACCGGCGGCGACCGGGGCGAAGCGGATCACGCCGTGGGTCGAGGCCTGGGCGCGGTGCGCGGTGCCGAAGGCGTCCATGACGAACACGTCGCACAGTGCGGCGTACTTCTTCGCCAGCGCCTCGTCGTCCTTGCCCTCGCCCACGTTCATGCGGCAATTCTCCAGCAGCACCACCTGGCCAGGCGCGACATCGACGCCATCGACCCAGTCGCGCACGAGCTTCACCTCGGTGCCCAGCAGCTCGGACAGGCGCGCGGCCACCGGCGCCAGCGAATCTGCCTCGGTCCAGCTGCCTTCCTTCGGACGGCCCAGGTGCGAGGTCACCATCACCGCCGCGCCCTTCTCCAGGGCGACCCTGATCGTCGGCACCGAGGCGGTGATGCGCTGCTCGGAGGTGATCCGGCCGGCGTCGATCGGCACGTTCAGGTCCTGCCGGATCAGCACGCGCTTGCCGGAGAGGTCGAGGTCGGTCATGCGAAGGATGGTCATCGAAGGCTCGCTGGGTCTACAGGAAAGAGAAGGTGTTTCATCGTGCGCGGCGTGGGCGCGGCGCACGGATGCCACGGGTCGTCGCCATTGTCGTGGCAGCCGGCACGTCGCGGCAAACCGGCGCGCACTTCAGCGCGCACTGCCGTGGATCGTTCCCGGTACGCGCGCGATGCGGTCGCACGGCTCGACGGCGTCCGAACCGTACCGCATCGCCTGCCCGGTGTTCCGCGGCGCTCGCCCGCGCCACGCCGATGTCCAGGGCGCCTGCGGGAATGGCACGCCGCGCCGCGTGCCAGCCCTGCGGATGCTCAGCCGCCGGAAGGACGCTGCCGCAGCAGGCTCAGCCCGAACCCGGCGACCAGCACGGCGCCCAGCACCAGCAGCGCCCACAGCAGCAGGTGGGTCCAGTCGCGCTGCATCGGCCCCGGCGACAGCGCGGCTTCGCCGGCCAGTTCTTCCGGGGCCGTCGCCAGCGTCGCCGACGCCGGCTGCCAGCCCTCGCCATGCTGGCGCCGCAGCGCGTCGAGCAGCGAGGCGATCGGCGCATCGGCACGGGCCGCACGGCCGCTGCCGGCGGCCAGCGCGTAGGGCGCCTCGCCCTGCACCAGGAACACCAGCACCTCGCCGCGATACCCCAGCCGCAGCTCCGGCACCTCGGCGCCGACCGCCGTCGCCGGGGTCAGCCGCCAGTAGCGGTCGCGGACTGCCGCATTCAGGCCGCGCGGTTCGGAATGCCCGTCCTGGCCGACCTGGTAGGCCATCCACGGGCCGGCGCGCCACGCCCAGGCCGCATCGCGGCTCTCGCGGCTGTGCAGGGTCCATTCCAGCGCGTTGTTGCCGGGCAGGCGCACATCGGTGCGTGTCACCGGGAAACGGCCGGGCAGCTCGAATTCGAACACCGGCTTGCCGTTCTCGACGCGGCGCTGGCCACGCAGCGTCTGCCACTGCCAGTCGACCGCCGCGGTGGCCGGCGCCAGCTCGGCGCGGACGCCTTCCAGTGCCAGCGAGGCCTGGCCGGCGCGCGCCGGCAGCAGGCGCAGGTAGCGCGCCTGGCCATTGAGCGGAATCCGCCGCTGCTGCAGGCGCTCGCCGTCGCGGCGCAGATCCAGCAGCGGGGTTCCGGAATTGAGCGTGCGCCAGCTGCGCAGGTCGTCGCTGCCATCCACCCGGTAGGCCAGTTCGAACGGCGCGGCGGCATCCGGCCACTCGACCAGCAGCGCGCGCGGCGCTTCGCCGAGCACGCTGGCATCCACCAGCCACTGCGTCCCCGCAGCGGCCGGCGCGGACGCGACCGTGGCCTCGATCCGCTGCACCCGCCCGGCGCCGTCGCGTTCGGCGATCAGGCGCAGGTCGGCACCACCGGTGGCGGCCGAGGGCGGCAGCGCGAACCAGGACAGCGGCCGCGTGCGCGGCGCCTGGGCCTGCGGCTGGTCCGCCGCGAACACCGCGGCCGGCAGCGACTCGCCATTGGCATTGAACACCTCGATGTCGCGCAGCGCCGGATCGACCGCGCTGCGGTACACCGCTTCGTCGAGGACGACCCGATAAGCGCCGGCAGCGTCCTGCGACGTCGCCAGCGCCCATTGACGCGCGTAATCGCCGCGCTCGCCGGCAACCGCGGCGACCGGCACCAGCAGCAGGCTCAGCAGGATTCTCATGCGGTGCGTTCCTCGGTTGCGGAGTCTTCGGGTGGTGCCTGCCGTGGCGGGGCCGGCGCCAGGTAGCCGACCACCGTGCACAGCAGGCCGTAGGCGATGAACGAGGCGATGCCCAGCAGATTGCCCAGGTGCTGGCGGTCGACCAGCACCAGCTTGGCCAGCACCACGCCCATCAGCACCGCGCCAGCCAGCCACAGGCCGCGGCGACCACGGCGCGAACCGACCACCCAGCCGACCACGCCCAGCGCGCTCCACAGCACGGTCAGGCTGGTCTGGGCCAGGCTGCTCGACAGCAGCGACGGTTCCCAGGCCAGGCCGCCCCAATGGTGCACGCCGCGCAGGGTCGCCACCGTGAACAGCACGAACCCGCCGGCGGACACCAGGCCCAGCCGCCAGCGCTGGAGCACGGCGGGCGCCTCGGACGACCACAACCAGCGCGCGGCCAGCAGCAGCGCCGCCAGCTGGGCCAGTTCCAGCGGATTGAGCAGCGGCAGCCAGGGCAACGGTGCCGACGCCGCCGGCTGGGTCAGCGCCAGCGTCCAGCCCAGCGCCAGGATCGCGAAACAGGTCGTCTGCCACGGCCCGCGCCAGCCATCGAAACCGGCGCCCAGCGGCCACGCCAGCCAGGGCCAGCGCAGCAGCGAGACCAGGGCGACGGCCAGCCACGGCAGCGCCGCCAGCAAGGCCTGCCAACCGGCGGACAGACCGAGATGACCGCCCCACCACGCCGCCGACCACGACAGCACCAGCGGCCACAGCAGCCACCACGCGAACTGGATCGCGCTGTCGGGGCGCGACCCGGCCACGCAGTACAGCGCGCGCGCACCGGCCACCGCGAACAGCAGCCAGGCCCAGGCCCCATGCCCGCCCAGCGGATGCGCAAGCGCGACCGCCTGCGCCAGCGCCAGCGGGAAGGCGACCAGCACGCCGCCCAGCACCGTGACCACCAGGGCCGTGGCCATGCGCCGGCGATGGACTTCCGCCGCCAGCCACAGCGTGGCCGCGACGAAGGCGAGCACGGCATGCGCGATCGAGCGGTTGTCGACGAAGGCGACGATCTCCTGCACCGCATTGCCGCACCACCAGGCCAGCCCCCACAGATACCAGGCCAGCGCGATCCGCGGCGCGCCGTGCGCACGCGCCGCCCACGCCGTGGCGAAGCCGGCCAGCGCGATCAGCAGCGCGCTCAGGAAGGTCGTGTTGAGCAGCGGCTGCGCCGCCACGGTCGCATCGATACCGGCCAGGCAGGCGAACGCGGCCGCCAGCTGCAGCAGCGTGCCGCCCAGCTGCGGCAGGCGCCGCTGCTGGCGCAGGCCGAGCCAGACCAGCGCCGCGCCTTCCAGCGCGAACACGCTGGCGGTGGCATGCGCCGACAGCGCCAGCGGCACCGACAGCGTGGCGAAGCCGACCGCCAGCACCGCGTACGACTCGCCGAGCACGCGCAGCGACGCGCGTCCCAGGCACCAGCGCGCCAGCGCCACGTACAGCCCGGCCACGCCGAGCGCACAGAACGCCAGCGGCAGGCGGTCGCCCCACATCAGGCCGGACTGCAGCGAGAACGCCACAAGCGGGGTGCCGAACACCAGGCAGCCATCGATCACGTCGCGGCGCGAGGCCGGCTGGCGCCGCGCGAACAGCAGCGGCACGGCCAGGTACAGCAGGAAGAACAGCAGCAGGAACGGCTGGGTGCTGGCGAAGTGTTCCGGGCGGTAGGCCAGCGCCCCCCAGAGCGTGCCGATGCCGAAAGTGAAGGCGAAACCGAGCAGGTTGAGGATCCGCCAGGCCTTGAACCAGGCGATGCCGACGATCGCCACGTTCAGCACGGCGTAGTACGCGAACAGCGCGACATGGCTGCCGCTGCCGGTCGACAGCCAGATCGGCGCGAGGAAGCCGGCCAGCAGCGCCAGCACCGCCAGCGCACGCGCATCCTGCAGGACGGCCAGCAGGCCGACGCCGGCGACCAGCACGATGCTCAGCGCGAACGCCGCGCCGGCCGGGATCAGGTCGTAGAGCTTGAACGCGGCGAACACGGTGAGCAGCAGCACGCCGATCATGCCGCCCTGCAGGCTCAACGCGAACGCGCGATGGCGCTCGCGCCTGGCCCAGCCGAACACCAGCCCGCCCATCGCCGCGGCGGCGATGCCGGCCAGCCGCAACGGCATCGGGATCGAGAGCACGCCCTGATCGCTTGCGTACTTGAGCAGCGCCGCGACGCCGACCAGCGAGACCAGCATGCCGATCTTGACCGGCACGTTGCCGACGGTGAACCAGCGCTTGACCGCGCGCAGCACCGGGTCCAGCGGACCGGGCGGCGGCGGGCCGCGCTCGACGGCCGGCGCTGGTGCGCCCGCGCGCGCCGCGGCAGGCGCCTGCGCCGGCAGCGGAGGAATCGGAGGAATCGGAGGAATCGGCGGTGGTACCACGCCAACCGTGACCGACGGCAGCCCATCGCCGGCGACGGGCGCGGCCGTGTCGTCGGATTCGGATTCGAATTCGGGAACAGGCGGCACGGCGGTGGCGGAATCGGTGTGCGGCCGGGCCTCGAACGTGGCCGCATCCAGCCGCAGCTCCAGCACGGCCACCCGCCGCTTCAGGCCGGCCACGCTGGCCAGCGCCACCACCAGCAACACCGGCATGGCCAGCACGGCCAACCCCAACAGGACCAACAACAGCTCCATGCCACCTCCGTGTGCGCCGCTGCGGCGCCGCGCCATGCTAACCGGCAAGCCGCCGCGGGCGGCAGGTCCCGCGCACGCACCGGATTCCGAGGGATTCCCGCCGGGGCTCAAGTCGCACCCGTATGGGCCGATACGGCGGAATGCCGCCGGGGAGGGGGCCCCCACCCCCACAGGACGCCATGACCGCCCCTGCCACCACGCCCGACGCCAGCGTCGACGACCACATCCGCTCCGTCGCCCACCTGTCGGAGTCGCTGCTGGGCCAGCTGCGGCGTTCGCTGCAGCGGATCGAAGAGATCAACCGCACCACCCACGTGATCTCGATGAACGCCCGGATCGAGTCGGTCCGGATCGGCGCGGCCGGGCGCGGCTTCGGCGTCATCGCCGAGGAGATGGACAGCCTGTCGCGCCGGGTCGCCGACGCCACCCGCGACATCGGCGTCATCGCCGACAGCAGCAGCGCCGACATGCGCGGTTCGCTGGGCCGGCTGGAACACGACGTGCGCCGCACCCGCCTGACCGAACTGGCCCTGGCCAACATCGACCTGATCGACCGCAACCTCTACGAGCGCAGCTGCGACGTGCGCTGGTGGGCCACCGACGCGGCCGTGGTCGCCGCCGCGCAGCCACAGCGCAGCGCTGCGGAACTGGCGTACGCCTCGCGCCGGATGGGCCAGATCCTGGACTCCTACACCGTCTACTTCGACCTGGTCCTGGTGGCGCCGGACGGCACCGTGCTGGCCAATGGCCGGCCCGCGCAGTACGCCTCGGCCGGACGCAACGTGGCTGGCCAGGGCTGGTTCGAATCGGCGATGCGCACCCGCAGCGGCGAGGAATTCGGCTTCCAGGGCGTGCACGGCAGCGAACTGGTCCAGGGCGAGCGCGTGCTGGTCTATTCCTGCGCGGTACGCGAGCAGGGCCGCATCGACGGCCGCCCGCTGGGCGTGCTGGGCATCGTCTTCCGCTGGGACGCGCTGGCCCAGACCATCGTCCAGCGCACGCCGCTGTCCGAACAGGAATGGAAGCGCAGCCGCGTGGCGATCGTCGACAACGCAGGCAACGTCCTGGCCGATTCGTCGGGCCTGCCGGCCGAGCCGATCGATTTCGCCCAGCGCAGCGTGCTGTTCGCCGGCACCCGCGGTGCGATCGTCACCCAGCTGCTGGGACGCTCCTACTGCATCGCGCATGCGGCATCGCCGGGCTACGAAACCTACCGCACCGGCTGGCACTCGCTGATCCTGCAGGCGCTGTAGTCCGGCCCGCGGCCGCAGCGCCATTCACCGCATCCGTGCTTGCCTGGACGGATGCGGCGGCGCTGGATGCCTTCGTCGCCACTCCCGTGCCGTGACCCGGCGGACGCTGCGGGAGGCATCGCGGATCTGGCGGAGCAGTGGCTGCGGCGATCGCCGGGCGGCTTCCCCGATGCGCCGCGCCACGGGGCGCATGCCACGGCAGCGGGCGCCGCCCGGAACGCCCGGGCAACGCCTTCAGGCCGGCCACGGCGGCGGGGCCGGTCCCGCCCCGGGAACGTCCTGCCTCAGGCCTGCCCGGCCGGTGCAGGACGCTGCAGCGACAACAGCCCCAGCAGCACCGCCAGCACCGCATACGCCGCGGAGAACTGCCAGGCGATGGTCGCGCGCAGGCCGTCCAACGCCCACGGCAGGTAGATGCCGCCGCGCGGATCGACCGAGTGGATGACGCCGAACAGCGTCAGCGCCGCGGCGATCAGCAGCACCCCGGCCGCGCGCCGGGTGCGCTGCTCGATCAGCGCCACCAGCGCGGTGCTCCATAGCATCGCGGTGATGATGAAGCCGTTGCCCAGGGTCACGATGGTGGCCAGGTCGGGCAGCCCGTGGCTGTCGATGCCGCTGTACAGCGCGGCGAAGGTCTCCGGCGCGATCCAGGCCGGGTTGCCGAGCTTGATCACCAGCAGATAGGCCACCGCCGGCAGGAACGCCAGCGCCACCGCCGGCGCGTGCCGGCGCGGGCTTTCGTGGAAGGCCTGCACGGTGATGTCCAGGCCGACGTAGACGATGATCGGCGCCAGCACCGCCACCGGCAGCCACTGCACCAGCCCGGAGACGTAGCCGAAGATGCCGCCCAGGCCGATGAACAGGCCGGTCAGCAGCGTATAGCCCGTACGCGCGCCCATGTGCTTGTAGGCGGGCTGGCCGATGTAGGGCGTGGTCTGGGCGACGCCGCCGCAGACGCCGGCGACCAGGGTCGATACCGCCTCGGCCAGCAGCACGTCGCGGGTGCGGTAGTCGTCGCCGGCCGCGCGCGCGCTCTCGGCCACGTTGATGCCGCCGATCACCATCAGCAGACCGAACGGCAGCAGCAGCGGCAGGTAGGGCACGGTGTCGGCCAGGCCGGCGACGAAGCCCAGTCCCGGCAGCGGCAGCACGAAGCTCAACGGCTGCGCCTGCGGCACCGCGAACGCCGGCAGGCCCAGCCCGGCCAGACCCAGGCCGTAGTACAGCGCGGTCCCGACGACGAACGCGGCGAACACGCCCGGCACCCGCCACGGCAGCCGCCCCTTGCCGACCAGCACGTACAGCAGCAGGCCGAAGGTGGCCAGGCCGACCACCGGATTGCGCAGGGTCTCGATCAGCGGCAGGAAGCCCAGCAGCGCCAGCGCCGCACCACCGATCGAGCCCAGCAGCGCCGCCCGCGGCAGCACCCGCGTGACCCAGTCGCCGGCGAAGGACAGCGCCAGTTTCAGCAGGCCCATCACCACCAGCGAGGCCATGCCCAGCTGCCAGGTCGCCAGCGCCGCCGCCTGTTCGTCCAGGCCGGCCTGCTTGTAGGCGATGAAGGCCGGGCCCAGCACCAGCAGCGCCATGCCGATGCTGGTCGGCGCATCCAGGCCCAGCGGCATCGCGGTGACGTCGTCGCGGCCGCTGCGCTGCGCCAGGCGCCGGCCCATCGCGGTGTAGATCAGGTTGCCGACCAGCACGCCCAGGGCGGTGCCGGGAAACATCTTCTGGAACACGACCTCGGCCGGGAACTGGAAGATCCCGATCAGGGCCGCGGCGATGAAACCGAGGATCGACAGGTTGTCGACGACCAGGCCGAAGAAGCCGTTGAGATCGCCCGGGACGAACCAGGACGGGCGGCGGTGCTGCGGGACGTGCGACATCGGATTTCCAGAAAAGAGTGTAGGAGCGGCCGCAGCCGCGACCGCCTTCGATCAGCGGCCGGTCAACCGCCGATGTTGATTGGCGGCTGCGCCGACTGCGTGGCCCGCATGGCGGCTGCGGGAGCGGGCAAGCCGGCAATCACCCGCCATCGGACGCATCACTGCGTCGTCGGGCGTGGCGGTCGCGGTCAAGCCCGCTCCTACGAGGACACCACGCTCAGAAGCGCGTGCGGAACTCCACGCCCCAGGTCCGCGGCTCGTTGATGAAGCCGGTGAGGTTGTTGAAGTCGATCGCGCCGACGATCCGGGTCTGGTCGGTGATGTTGCGGCCGAACAGCGCGACCTCGCGATCGCCGGAACCCCAGCCGTAACCGACACGCACGCCGCCTTCCAGCGTGGACTTGCCCCGGAACTCCTCCGATTCGTACAGGAAGAAGTTCACCTCGCTGCGGTACGCCCAGTCGGTGAGCACATAGAGCTCGGCACCGCCATCGAGTGGGAACGCATAGCGCGCGCTCAGGTTGTGCACCCACTTGGGCGCCTGCGGCAGGGCGTTGCCGTTGATCAGCGCACGGCCCGAACCGTCGAGCGGATCGGTCACGGTGCAGGCCGCGCACGGCGTCACCGCCAGCGTGCCGTCCTTGATCTCGGTGTCGTTGTAGCTGCTGCCCAGGGTGACCAGCAGGGTGTCGGTGAGATAGGCCTCCAAGTCCAGCTCGAAGCCCTGGCCGACGCTGCGGTCGGCGTTGAGCAGGGTCGCGCTGTTGCTGTTGCCACCGACCGCGATGATCTGCTGGTCGTCGACGGTGTAGCGGAACACGTTGAAGCCGACGCGCGCGCGGCGATCCCACAGGTCGGCCTTCACCCCGATCTCGTAGGAGATCACCTGCTCCGAATCGGCGGTGGACACGCCGCCGTTGGGCGCGGCTGGATCGGCGAACAGCAGGCGACCCTGCACCGACGGCGCACGGAAGCCCTTGGCCACGCGGCCGTACAGGTTCACGGTGTCGTCGAGCGCGTAGACCGCGCTCAGGTCCCAGCTGACATCGTCGACGTCGGTTTCGACCAGGTAGGGGCCGCCGGCCGGCGCACCGAACGGCGCCGGCGCGAGCACGCTGGCCGAGAAATCCTTCTTGTCCTGCGTGTAGCGCAGGCCGGCGCGCAGCTTGAGCTTGTCGCTGACCGCGTATTCGCCCGAACCGAACACCGCCCAGGCGGTGTTCTCCTGGTGCTGCACGGCGCGGCCCGCCAGCGGATTGCCCGGCGCCAGCGAGTCGTAGTTGAAGCTGTCGATGGTGATCTCTTCGCGGAACCAGAACACGCCGGCCTGCCAGTTGAACGGGCCGGTGTAATCGGACTCCAGGCGGAACTCCTGGGTGATCTGCTTGTGGTCGGGCAGGCCGTCGGCCGACTCGGACGCGAACGGAATCACGCCCGGGCCGGAATCGGGCAGGAACACCGCGCCGTAGCCGCCGTCGATGTCACCACGGTTGAGCGACTCGGCGGTCTCGTAACCGGTGATCGAGTGCAGGCTCAGGTCGCCGAAATCCCAGCGCAGGCGCGCGCTCGCGCCCCACGTCTCCAGCCACGAGAAGTTCTGGCCGTCGATGGCCACCTTCTCCTTGTCGAACCCGGGCACGAAATCGTTGCTGCCCGGCTGGATGATGTTGGCGCGGAACAGCCGCGCGGTGCCGTTGAGGTGACGCTTGTGCAGGTTCAGCAGCGCCTCGAAGTCATCGCCCTCGTACAGGAACTGCACGCGCGCGGCGGATTCGTCGTAGCCCTCGAAACCGTCGCTGCTGCCGGCGGCATAGGTGTTGTCGACCCAGTCGTCGCGGCGCTGGTACAGCGCCGACACGCGCGCCGACCAGCGCGCGCTCAGTGCGCCGCCGACCGCCGCTTCCACGGTGGTCAGGTCGTCGCTGCCGTAGCCGATCTGGGCATAGCCGCCGAACTCCTGCGACGGGCGCACCGAATCGAACTTGACCACGCCGGCCGGCGTGTTGCGGCCGAACAGCGTGCCCTGCGGACCGCGCAGCACTTCCACCCGCTCCAGGTCGAACAGCGGGAAGCCCTTCAGCAGCGGGCTTTCCTGCACCACATCGTCGTACACCAGCGAGACCGGCTGCGAGGCGTTGAGGTCGAAGTCGGTGTTGCCCAGGCCGCGGATGTAGAAGCGCGGGAACGCACGCCCGTACGAGGACTCGATGTTGAGGCTGGGCACGCGCGCGGAGAGGAACCGGATGTCGGCGCCACCGGAGCCGTACACGTCCAGCTTCTCGGCATCGATGCTGGTCAGCGAGACCGGGACGTCGCGGATGTTCTCGACCTTGCGCTGCGCGGTGACCTGCACCGCATCGAGGGTCGAGGCTTCCTGGGCGAACAGCAGGGACGGCGTGGTGGCGGCGACAAGCAGTGCAGTGGCAAGAACGGAACGGCGCGGCACGCGGACGCGGGTCGGTCGGCTCATGGCGGGGGGCCTCGGGCGGTGGGGGTGACGGGACGTCACGATCATGCAACAGAGCGGACGCCGGCTGCACCGGGCGGTGCGCCGGCGGCCGGGATCAGAACGAGACTTCGACCGGCTGGCGCGACCACAGCACCGACTGGTGGCCGGTCGCCTCCTTCCAGGCCAGGCGGATGGCCTCGATGTCGGCGCGGCGCTGCGGGGTGTCCTCGTGCAGGATCACCAGCACCTTGGAGCGCAGCCGGTTCGGCTCGGGCGCACCGCGGAACAGCCACTGGCCATAGGCGTCGAGCACGGTCAGGCCGTCCGGAAAACGCGTGGTCACCTCCTTGTCCAGGAAGGCGCGCCAGCGCTCCTCGCCGATCGTGTCGGTCTGGGTCCGCTCCGACGGCCCGTCCTCGCGGCCGACGCCGAAGTACAGCTCGCTGCGGAGCCAGCCCTGGGCGTCGGCCGGCCGCGCCGCGTCGCCATGGAAACTGGCCGTGGTCGCGGTCCGCGGCGCAGTGCCGGGCGTGGTGGTGGCGCAGGCGCCCAGGCCGGACAGGCTGGCGAGCAACAGGACGAGAACGGGCAGGCGCAGGGACATCGGCAGTACTCCAGGGGCGTGGCAGCGTGTGCGGGGCAAGGAAATCCGGGCAAATAACCAGGAGGAATGAGCTTATTCCCGGCCAGTGCCATGCCGGGGGATGCAGCCGGCGCGGACAGGCCGCTATCATATCGCTCTATCCGGATGGATATGAAGAGCCATCCCGCCCCCGCCACTGCCCCCGGACGCCCCCATGCTCCTGACCCGCTCTCCGCTTGCCATCGCCCTGGCGCTGGCCCTGCCCACCACCGCCTTCGCCCAGGCGACCACCACCCTGGACCAGGTGATCGTCACCGGCACCCGCGCCAGCGACCGCACCGTGCTCGAGTCGACCTCGCCGGTCGACGTGCTCAGCGCCGAGGACATCCGCAGGGCCGGCGTGCTCAACGGCGAGCTCGGCAGCGCCCTGCAGACCCTGCTGCCCTCGTTCAACTTCCCGCGCCAGTCCAACTCCGGCGGCGCCGACCACGTGCGTGCCGCGCAGCTGCGCGGCCTGTCGCCCGACCAGGTGCTCGTGCTGGTCAACGGCAAGCGCCGCCACACCAGCGCCCTGGTCAGCACCGGCAGCAAGATCGGCCGCGGCACCACGCCGGTGGACTTCAACGCGATCCCGGTCAGCGCGATCAAGCGCATCGAAGTGCTGCGCGACGGCGCCGGCGCCCAGTACGGCTCCGATGCCGTGGCCGGCGTGATCAACGTGATCCTCGACGACACGGCCGAGGGCGGCGCGCTGGAGGCCAGCTACGGCCTGCACCACACCGATGTCGAGCCGATCGACCGCACCCTGACCGATGGCCAGACCACCTTCCTCAGCGGCAAGGTCGGCACCGGGCTGGGCACGGACGGCGGCTTCCTGCGCGTAGGCCTGGAATACAAGCACCGCAATGCGACCAACCGCGCCGGCTTCGACCAGGTGCCGCCGTGGGACCAGAGCCCGGCCAACCTCGCCGTGCAGGGCCAGCGCAACTACCACCTGGGCGATGGCGAGTCCAAGGACATCAACGCCTGGTTGAACGCCGAACTGCCGCTGGGCCAGGACGCCACGCTGTACGGCTTCGGCACATGGAACCAGCGCGACACCCGCGGCGCCAACTACTTCCGTTACCCGGACGGCGAAGCGAACTGGCCGCAGGTCTACCCGAACGGCTTCCGCCCGGTGTCGATCGGCGAGAACCTGGACCTGTCGGCCGTGGCCGGCGTGCGCGGCCGCCTCGGCGACTGGGATTACGACGCCAGCCTCAACCATGGCCGCAACGAATTCACCTACCGCCTGGTCAACTCGATCAACGCCTCGCTCGGCCCGTCCAGCCCGACCCGCTTCCGCACCGGCGACTACGCGTTCGACCAGACCCTGGCCAATTTCGACCTGAGCCGTGGCTTCGAAACCGGCGACAACTTCCACACGGTGGCGATCGGCGCCGAATTCCGTGCCGAGCACTACGAAACCGGCGCCGGCGATCCGGCCAGCTATGCGGTCGGTCCGTTCACCGACCGCCCGGCCGGTTCGCAGGCCGGCGGCGGCCTGACCCCGCAGGACGAGGCCGACCTCGACCGCGATGTCGCCAGCCTCTACGCCGGCCTGTCCAGCCGCTTCGGCGAGAAGTTCAGCACCGACCTCAGCGCGCGCTACGAACACTACGAGGACTTCGGTGGCGAGTTCACCGGCAAGCTCGCCGCACGCTACGAGTTCGCCCCGGCCTTCGCCCTGCGCGGCGCGGTGTCCAACAACTTCCGCGCGCCGTCGCTGGCCCAGGTCGGCTACGAGTCGACCAGCACCGGCTACAACGCCGCCGGCCAGATCGTGCAGGGCCGCCTGCTGTCGGTGAACAACCCGATCGCACGCGCGCTCGGCGCGACCGACCTGAAGCCGGAGAAGTCGGTCAACCTCAGCCTGGGCTTCACCAGCCGCATCGGCGACCACTTCGACCTGTCGTTCGACCTGTTCCAGATCGAGATCGACGACCGCGTGGCGCTGTCCGAGTCGATCACCGGCGACGCGCTGACCGGTTTCGTCGACGCCAACTTCGACGTGGCCACCATCGAGAGCGCGCAGTTCTTCGTCAATGCCGCCGATACCCGCACCCGCGGCGCCGAGCTGGTCGCCAACTGGCGCGACGAACTGGCCGGCGGCCGCCTGCTGCTGACCGGCACCTGGAGCTACGCCAAGACCGAGCTGGAGAACATCGTCGCCACGCCGGCACAGCTGACCGCACTGGATACGTCGTACGTGCTGTTCGGCGTCGAGGAGAGCAACACCCTGACCGACGCCGCACCGCGCACCCGCGCGCAGTTCAGCGCCAACTGGGACAACGACAGCTGGAACCTGCTGGCGCGCGTGCAGCGTCACGGCAGCGCCAAGCGCATCTTCAACTTCGGCGGCGGCTTCGAACCCGAGCAGGTGTACGCCGCCAAGTGGCAGCTCGACGCCGAAGTCGAGTACCGCTTCAACGATCGCTGGAGCGTGGCGCTGGGCGGGCAGAACCTGACCGACGAGTACGCCGACCTCTCCAACGAGGACATCTACTACTTCGGCAACCTGCCCTACGACGTGCTGTCCCCGATCGGCAGCAACGGCGCCTACTACTACAGCCGCGTCCGCTACAGCTTCTGACCGCGTGACCGTGGCATCGCCGCCCCTCCGGCGGCGGTGCCACGACGCCCGCGCACCTGGCGCGCACGCACCGCCTGGCCTGGTCCATCCCTGCACCGCTCGCACGCGCCGCCGGACATGATGCCCGGTGACGCGCGTCGATCCATTCCCGGTCCGCGCGATGTCCGACCTGCCTGGACGCCCCACCGCGCCGTCGCAACCACCCCGGCATCCGTGCGTGACCGACTTGCACGGCCAGGTTCCTCTGCAAGGATGGCGTCATCGCGCTGCCGTCATCACGCAGATGCCGGAATGCAGGACCGCCACGGCGCCCGATCCGGAATCCGGATCCACACATGCATGAAAAGCGCTGAAGAGCCTGCATCCACGCGCATTCCACGTGCGCGGACCCGCCTCGTGCGCTCCGGCATGACCTGAACATCACACCTGCTTCGTGCAGAATGGCCGGCATGGCCGATGCAAATCCCCCACGACCATCGCCGCCGTCGCTGGACGACGCGTGCGCGTTGTTCCTCGATGTCGATGGCACGCTGATCGAATTCAGCGACGATCCATCCAGTGTCCAGGTGCTGCCCGACGTGCTCGACGCAATCGGCCGCATCAGCGACCGCCTGCAGGGTGCGGTGGCGCTGGTCAGCGGACGTCCGCTGGCCCAGCTCGATGCCCTGTTCGCGCCGATGCGGCTGCCGTCCGCCGGCCTGCACGGCCACGAATTCCGCAGCAGCGCCGATGCGCGCGATGCCCTGCCTGACGACACATCCAGCTTCCTGCATGCGCTGCACCGCGATGCCGCGCAGATGGCCCGGGCGCGCCCGGGCGTGCTGGTCGAAGACAAGGGCGTCAGCATCGCGCTGCACTGGCGCGCCGCGCCCGAGGCCGGCGCCGACGTGCAGGCCTTCGCCGACGCCTGGCTGCCGTCGCTGCCGGGCTATCGCCTGCAGCCGGGCAACCACGTGGTCGAGTTCGTGCCCGAGGGCACCGACAAGGGCGGCGCGGTCGCACGGATGATGCGCCAGCCGGCCTTCGCCGGACGCACCCCGGTATTCATCGGCGACGACCTCACCGACGAGTTCGGTTTCGCCGCCGCGCAACGGCTCGGCGGCTGGGCCGTGCTGGTCGGCGACCGCACCGGCAGCGCGGCCACCTACGGCCTGGCCGACACGCGTGCGGTGCACGCCTGGCTGGCGGGCAATGCGCGGGTCGCGGAGGCCTCCACGCGGTAGCGCACTCCGCGCCACCGCCCCGTCCAAGGGAACCGGAATGCAAGTACACGAAGCCAATCTTCAACTGGGCGTCATCGGCAACGGCAGCTTCGGCGCCCTGGTCGACGAGCGCGGGCGCGTGGTCTGGGGCTGCCTGCCGGCCTTCGACGGCGATCCGGCCTTCTGCGCACTGCTCTCCCCGCGCGAACACGAAGGTGGCGATTTCGGCATCGCGCTCGAGGATTTCGAGCGCAGCGAGCAGGCCTATCTCCCGAACACCGCGGTCCTGCGCACGGTGCTGCACGATGCGCACGGCGCATCGGTCGAGATCCTCGACTTCGCGCCGCGCTGGCGCAACAACGGCCGCTTCTACCGCCCGGTCTCGATCGTCCGGCGGATCACGCCGCTGGCCGGCAATCCGCGCATCCGCGTGATCGCGCGCCCGCTGGCCGACTGGGGCGCGCGCGTGCCCGAGCACACCTGGGGCAGCAACCACGTGCGCTGGCTGCTGCCCGACTACACGCTGCGCCTGACCACGGACGTGCCGATCCGCTTCGTCCGCGACGCCATCCCCTTCGTGCTCAGCCATCCGCTGCACCTGGTGCTGGGCCCGGACGAATCGCTGCAGCGCTCGATCTCGGGCTATGTCGAAGAAGCGCTGACCCGCACCACCGACTACTGGCGCGAATGGGTGCGCTACCTGTCGGTGCCGCTGGAATGGCAGGATGCGGTGATCCGCAGCGCGATCACCCTGAAGCTGTGCCAGTACGAGGACAGCGGCGCGATCATCGCGGCGATGACATCCTCGATCCCGGAAGCGCCCGGCTCGATCCGCAACTGGGACTACCGCTACTGCTGGCTGCGCGACGCCGCGTTCGTGGTCCGCGCGCTCAACCGGCTGGGCGCGACCCGCAGCATGGAGGAATTCCTCCGCTACATCTTCAACATCGCCACCAGCGACGGCAGCCTGCAGCCGCTGTACGGGATCGGCTTCGAGGACAAGCTGGACGAGCACGAGGTCGATTCGCTGGCCGGCTACCGCGGCATGGGCCCGGTGCGGCGCGGCAACCTGGCCTGGATCCAGAAGCAGCACGACGTCTACGGCAGCGTGGTCCTGGCCTCGACCCAGCTGTTCTTCGACCAGCGCCTGGTCGACCCGGGCGACGCCAGCACCTTCGCCCGGCTCGAGCCGCTGGGCGAGCGCGCCTTCGCCCTGCACGACGTGCCCGATGCCGGCCTGTGGGAATTCCGCGGCCGCGCCGAGGTGCATACCTACACCGCGGCGATGTGCTGGGCCGCCTGCGACCGCCTGGCCAAGATCGCCCAGCAGCTGGAGCTCGGCGAGCGCGCCACGTACTGGCGCGGGCGCGCCGACACCATCCGCGCGCATACGCTCGAAAGCGCCTGGCGCGAGGACGCCGGCCACTTCAGCGCCTCGTTCCAGAGCGATTACCTGGATGCCTCGCTGCTGCTGCTGGTCGACATCGGCTTCGTCAGCGCCGACGACCCGCGCTACGTGGCCACGGTCGAGGCGATCGGGCGCGACCTGCGCCATGGCGACGGCATCTACCGCTACATCGCCCCGGACGACTTCGGCGCGCCGGAAACCAGCTTCACCATCTGCACGTTCTGGTACATCGACGCGCTGGCCGCGATCGGCCGCCTCGACGAGGCGCGCGCCCTGTTCGAGCGGGTGCTGGCGAACCGCAACCATCTGGGCCTGCTGTCGGAGGACATGGCGTTCGAGGATGGCGAAGGCTGGGGCAACTTCCCGCAGACCTATTCGCATGTGGGCCTGATCGGCGCCGCGATGCGGCTGTCGCGTTCCTGGCAGGAGGCCTCGTGAGCCGCCTGGTCGTCGTTTCCAACCGCGTGGCGCTGCCCGGCGAGAACCGCGCCGGCGGGCTTGCCGTGGCGCTGCAGGGGGCCCTGCGCGAACGCGGCGGCCTGTGGTTCGGCTGGAGCGGCAAGACCGTGCGCGGCAACAGCGGCGAACTGCACGAGCAGCAGGACGGCGACATCCGCTACGCCACGGTCGATCTCAACAAGGCCGACATCGACGCCTACTACAACGGCTTCTCCAACCGCGCGTTGTGGCCGCTGCTGCACTTCCGTCTCGATCTGGTCGACTACGACCGCGCCACCCGCGAAGGCTACCGCCGGGTCAACGCCCTGTTCGCCGACCGCCTGGCACCGCTGCTGCGCGACGACGACACGGTCTGGATCCACGACTACCACCTGATCCCGCTGGCCGCGCTGCTGCGCGAACGCGGCGTGGGCTGCAAGATCGGCTTCTTCCTGCACGTGCCGGTGCCGTCGGCCGACCTGCTGATGGCCATGCCCGACCATCAGCGGCTGTTCTCCACGCTGTACAGCTACGACCTGATCGGCTTCCAGACCCAGCGCGACAACGACCGCTTCCAGTCCTACGTGCGCCTGTACGGCGGCGGGCGGATCATCGCGCCGAACCTGCTGGAAGCACCGGGCGGCCGCAGGTTCCGCACCGGCACCTTCCCGATCAGCATCGATACGGCGTACATCGCCAGGCAGGCCGCCGCCGCCGCCAACAAGCCGGCGCTGCGCGACCTGCGCGCCAGCCTGGAGCGCCGCCAGCTGGCGATCGGCGTGGACCGGCTGGACTATTCCAAGGGCCTGCCGGAACGCTTCCATGGCTTCGAGCGCTACCTCGAACGGCATCCGGACCAGAAGGGCAGCCTGACCTATCTGCAGATCGCGCCGGTCTCGCGCGGCGACGTCAACGAGTACCAGCGCCTGCGCAACCAGCTCGAGCAGATCGCCGGCCACATCAACGGCGCGCACGCCGAACCGGAATGGACGCCGCTGCGCTACGTCAACCGCAACTTCCCGCATTCGACGCTGACCGGCTTCTACCGGTGCGCGCGCGTGGGCCTGGTCACACCGCTGCGCGACGGCATGAACCTGGTGGCGAAGGAATACGTGGCCTCGCAGGACCCGGAGAATCCCGGGGTGCTGGTGCTGTCGCTGCTGGCCGGCGCGGCGCAGGAACTGAAGGAAGCGCTGCTGGTCAACCCGCACGACCTGGACGGTGTCGCCGACGCCATCGCCACCGCCGCGACCATGCCGCTGCCGCGCCGACGCGAGCGCTGGCACACGATGATGGAGTACCTGCAGCGCCACGACATCCACGCCTGGCGCCGCGATTACCTGGACGCGCTGGAGTCGGTCTAGGCCGATCGGGGACAGTCGACCAGAGGGGCTGCGGCGCGGACCAGGGATGGCGGCTGCGTGCTGCGTGCTGCGTGCTGCGTGCTGCGTGCTGAGTGCTGAGTGCTGCGGGCAGCACGCGGCACGCGGCACGCCGCCTTCCGTCGTGTCAGCCGTGGCTTCGCGCAAGGATGACGCACACCAGGTGTGCAGGCGGGCCATGACCGTTGCCTGCTCGCCTGAGCGGCGTGGGCTGCACGGCACCGCCATGGCGCGCAGCGGAGACCGTCGCGCGGTTCTTCCGCTCAGCCCATGATCGCCAGACCCGCCACCGCCAGCGCGTTGTGCACGCCCTGGGTCAGGGCACTACGACCGATCGCCGCACGGGTGGAGGCCGTCGCGTCCAGGAACGGGAACGCGAACACGGCCAGTGGAACGCACATGATCACGCCCCATTGCCACTGCGACAGTCCGTGCAGCACCACCGCGGCGACGACCGTCGCCGCCAGGGCCGCATGGCGACCGACAGCCGGCGACAACAGACGGAACGCCGCGGCCATCAGCAGCGCTACGCCCACGGGGACCACCAGCAGGACGAACGGCACATCGACCAGCCAGCGCCTGCCGACCGGCGGTTCCGGAGGATCGAGCGCGTCCAGCAGGCCGCCCGCGGCAAGCAGAAAGGACACTCCCAGCGTCGCCGCGAATGCGGCTGCACCCATCAGGACATCGTGGCCCGGTCGTCGTGGCTGCATTGGACTCTCCCTGTCTGTCATCGGCATGGGCCGGCTGCTTCATGCAGCCGGAGGCGGCTCCCGGTGTTTTCGCTCGGCCTGCAGCGAGCATCCCGGATCGCCGCAGTGACGTCAGTCGGATCCAGCCGCAGGCCGCCTCGGAAAACCGCACGGCGGCCTGTAGGACTGACCTCGCATTCCGGGCGACTGGATGCCTCATGCGGCACGCCATCGGCATGACGCCCTGCGCCGATGCGGTGTCGGGACGGGATGCAGGTCCTGCAGCGCATGGGCACCGGGACGCGCGGTCCGTCCCGGTGGCCAGCCACCTGCCCGAAGCCTGCCAGAGCCGCGCCTGTATCCCGCTCACCCCGGACATCGCCTCTGCAGCGTGATCGTCCGGCGATCGCGCCATGGCGATGCGATGCGGGTCCCGGACATCCACCCACGCCGGCGCATCGCGCACGGCCGACCGTCGGGTACGACGGCACGCGGCCACCGCAGCGTCATCCAGCCGACCGCACCTCCCGCGCTAGCGGTACAGCAGATAGGCCTCGCGCCGCTCGGCGAATGCCGCCAGTCCATGCTCCCAGCGCGCCTCGATGTCCTCGAGCGGCTGGCCCGCTTCGATCGCCGCGCGCAGCCAGTCGACCCCGGCCAGGCGGTCGAAGAACGGCGGGGTGCCCGGCAGGAAGGCGAACTGGTCCGGATGCAGGTCGTGCAGGGCCTTCAGCACGGCGATGCCGCTGCGGACCGGCCGGAAAGCGGACCGGTCGGTGACGTGCAGCTGCACGCCGGCACTGGGCTGGCCGGCATGCTTGGAGAAGCTGGGGGTGAACCAGACCGGCCGGAACAGCACGCCGGGCAGCGCCTGCGCGTTCAACCTGGCCGCCAGCCCGACGGCGTCGACGAAGGGCGCGCCGATGATCTCGAACGGCCGGGTGGTGCCGCGCCCTTCGGAGATGTTGGTCCCCTCCAGCAGCCCGGTGCCCGGATAGACCAGGGCGGTATCCGGCGTCGGCATGTTCGGCGAGGGCGGTACCCAGGGCAGCGCGCCGCGCAGCGGTTCGTCGCCGCGCCGCCAGCCCTGCATCGGCACCACGTGCAGCTGCGCGCCGATCCCGTACTCGGCGTTGAACAGGCGCGCCAGTTCGCCGATGGTCATGCCGTGGCGCAGCGGGATCGGGAACATGCCGACGAAGGACGCCAAGGCCGGATCCAGCACCGGCCCTTCCAGCAGCAGCCCGCCGAGCGGATCGGGGCGATCGGGCACGACCACCGGGATGCCCGCCGCCGCCGCGGCCTGCATCACCCCGGCCAGCGTGTACGGGTAGGTGTAGAAGCGCGTTCCGACGTCCTGGATGTCGAACACCAGGACCTCGACCCCGGCCAGCATCGCCGGGGTCGGCACGCGATGCTCGCCGTACAGGCTGTGCACCGGCAGCCCGGTGGCCGGATCGCGCATGTCGGCGACGTGATCGCCGGCCTGCACGTCGCCGCGCACGCCATGCTCCGGGCCGAACAGGGCCACCAGGTCGACCTGCGGATGCGCGGCCAGCAGGTCGACCGTGCTGCGCAGGCGGCTGTCGACGCCGGTGGCATTGGTGACCAGGCCGACCCGGCGGCCCCGCAGCAGTTCGATCCGCTCATCGAGCAGGACTTCGATGCCTAGGCGCGGCGCCACCGCCGCGCAGTCCGGCAGGCAGGCGCCCGCGCGCGCCTGATCGTGCCCCGCCGCTGTCCCTTGCCCATGCGCCTGCCGTGCCTGCGCCTGCAGCGCGCAGAGAAGCAACGCGCCGAGCAGCAGCAGGCCTGGCACGCGCCGGCGACGGGAGGGCGCGCTGCGGCACGCGCCCGGCCCGGCAATGCGACGTCCTGCACTGGGCGCTGCGGCCATGTCGGCTCCGACGGGCTTTGCTATCGTTGTCATCACCATATCAGCCCGGCACCGGTGCGGTGCGATGGGGTCCGGCCGCCATGCCGGCCACCTCTCCGGAGCCCAGGGGGAATCGATGTCCAGAACGGTGAGCCGCCTCATGCGCAGCATGTCCTTCCTTGTCATGGCCGGGGTGCTGTCCCCCTCCGATGCAGCGCCGGCAGCGTCGCGCCTGGGCATCGCGCCATCGGCTCAATCCCTAGATTTCGTCGCGCACAAGCAGCAGTTCCAGCTGCACTCGCTGCTGACCGAACAGCGCCACCCGCGCACCTTCGACCTCAGCCAGCGCATCGCCGGCGACACCGCCGCCGGCCTGGCCGCGCTGCTGTCGGTGGACGAGGACATCGCCAGGGCGCTGACGGAGGTCGCCGACGACCCGCAGCGGCTGGCCGCACTGGACCAGGCCTCGCAGGCGATCACCGACGCGCTGCGCGATGGCCATCGCCTCTATTTCTACGGCACCGGCTCGACCGGGCGCCTGGCCGAAACCATCGAAAGCGGCCTGTGGCGCCCGTTCTGGCAGCGTGCCGCGCAGTCGCCCGGCTGGGCGGCGATCGCGGCCCGCCACCCGGACATCGCCGAGCGCGTGCGCGGCGAGATCACCGGCGGCGACCGCGCCCTGATCAGCTCGCTGGAAGGCTTCGAGGACCTGCCCTCGATCGGCCGCCTGCAGCTGGAGGACAACGGCATCGGCCCGCACGACCTGGTGTTCGCGGTCACCGAGGGCGGCGAGACCTCGGCGGTGATCGGCACCGCGCTGGCCGCGGCCGACCAGGCCGGCGCCGGCCGCACCTGGTTCGTCTACAACAATCCGGATGCGGTGCTGCGCCCCTTCGCGCGCAGCCGCGGCGTGCTGGACGATGCGCGCATCGCCAGGATCCCGCTGCCGACCGGCCCGCAGGCGATCACCGGCTCGACCCGGATGCAGGCCACGACCACCAGCCTCTACGTGCTCGGCGTCGTGCTGGAGGATGCGACCCGGCGCCTGCTGCAGGACCTCCTGTCGGCCGACGAGCTGCAGGGCCTGGGCTTCGGCGACGCCGGCATCGGCCAGCGCCTGCGCGGCTTCGCCGACATCCAGCGCAGCGTGGCCGCGGCCGCCCCGCGCCTGGCCGCCTGGACCGATCGCGAAACCGCCAGCTACGCCGGGGGCCGCCGCGCGACCTACCTGGCGACGCGCGCGCTGATGCCGGTGTTCGTCGACGTGACCGAACGCGCGCCGACCTTCCGCCTGGCGCCGCTGGATCCGGTCGACGCCACCGAGCGCCGGTCCTGGATCCAGGTCTGGACCCCGGCCGATGGCCCGCAGCAGGCCTGGCAGGCGCTGCTGCAGCGCCCGTTCCATGGTCTGTCGCGCGAGCGCTACCTGGGGCCGTTCGAGCAGGAGGTCACCGATCCCTACCTGCGCGAAGCTGCGCTGCGCAGCCTGCGCGATGCCGGCAGCGAGCAGCAGGCGCGCTACGACCTGTCGTTTTCCGCAGCCAACCTCGAACGCAGCGGGCCGCAGCCGGGCGACCACGGCGCCCTGATCGTGCTCGGCGACGAAATGCCCGGACCCGGGCAGCTGGACTGGCTGCAGCGCTTCGGCGACGCCGGGGCGGACGTGGTGCTGGTGTCGGTGTCCGCGCGGCCGGTGCAGCCCGGGCTGCTGCAGGCGGTCGCCGCCCTGCCCGCGCCGGTGCCGGTCGTGGCGGTCACCATCCCGCAGCGCGACGCCTTCGAACTGAACCAGACCATCGCGCTGAAGATGCTGCTCAATGCGCACTCGACCGGGGTCATGGCCAGGCTGGGCCGCGTGGTCGGCAACACCATGACCAGCGTGCAGCCGGGCAACCTGAAGCTGGTCGGCCGCGCGACCTGGCTGATCCAGTCGCACGTGGCCGCCGTGCTCGACAGCCCGGCCTGGCGCGAGGCGCACGGCCGCACCGATCCGCTCGATTACGCGGAAGCCAATGCGGTGCTGTTCGACGCCATCGAGCAACGCCGCCAGCTGCCCGAAGCGGCCGGCCTGCCGGAAGTGGAGCTGTCCGTGGTCGCGATCCTCGAGGCGCTGGGCAGCGGCGGGCCGGTCGACTGGCCCGCCGCCGCGCAACGGCTGCGGGCGCAGGGCCTGAACCGCTACCTCGCCGCCTATCCGGCCGACAGGCCCGCAGGACACTGACGCAGGCGCCGCGGCATCCGCTACCCGCCGCGATCGACGGGGCCGCGCCGCGCGTCGGCCCCACGAGGCGACCGGCCGTGGGACCATCCCGCGCATCGCGGATTCGCCAAGGAACGACGCACACGATGCTCAAGGTCATCGCCCAGGATTTCATCAAGCCGGACTGCGTCGGCATCGTCATGCCGCTGTACCGCGAACTGGTCGACAGAACCCGCGGGGAACCGCGATGCCTGTCCTACGCACTGTTCGTCGACCAGAAGGATCCGGGCCACTTCGTCTTCATCGAGACCTGGCCCGATCGCGCGGCGCTGGATGCGCACTGCGCCAGTGAACACTTCCGTCGCCTGGTGCCGTTGATCGACCAGCACCAGCGCGCGCCGGGCACCTATCTGCTGATGGACGCGTTCGCGTAGCCGGCCGCGCGACGACAGCGGCGTCCGCCGCCCGGACGTCGCCCGCTGTGTCCCACCACCACGCACGCGAAGGATCGCCATACCACGCACCACACTCCTGTCCTCGACCGCCGTTCTGCTGGCCTGCATCGCCGGGCCCGCATCCGCCAACGAACCCGCTCCGGCGCCGGCAGGCCCCGGCCTGGAACCGGCACAGGCGATCGAGGTCTGCAGGCCGCAGGGCCAGCAGGCCTGGCTCGCACGCCTGCTCTGCCCCGACCGCTCGCACGCGGCGTTTTCGCGGATCGCCAGCGTCGGCCAGCGGCAACCGATGCCGGCCGACATCGGTCCAGCGCAGACCATCGCGCTGCTGGAGAACGACATGGCGTTCAAGCCGCTGCCAGCAGGCCAGGCCGACCATCACATCGTCGATGCCTTCAGGGTCGTCTGCGGCGGCACGGAAACCACCGTCTACCTGGACATGTACCACTGCGATGCGCCACCGCCGCGCCAGGCGCCGGCAGGATTCGAGTGGCTGGATTGAGGCGTCGGCCCGGGCGCCGCCGGGCGTTCGCGGCGGTGCCGGCGCGCTGTCAGCGCTGCGCTGGGGCGTCGATCCAGGCCAGGGTCGCCATCCGCCCGGTGCGCTGGTCGCGGCGGTGCGAATAGAAACGCTGCGGATCGCTGATCGTGCACAGGCCACCACCGTGGAGCGCATCCGGCGCCAGGCCCGCCGCGAGCAGGCGCTGGCGTGCCAGTGCGTACAGGTCCACGCGCCAGTGACCGGGACGGGTGGCGGCAAAGGCGGCTTCCGCCGCCGGATCCCGGCCGACGAAGGCCGCGTGCACCTCTTCGCCGATCTCGTAGGCCTGCGGCCCGGCCGCCGGGCCAAGCCAGGCCCGCAGCCGCGACGCGGGGGTGCGCATCGCGGCCACGGTCACTTCGAGCATGCCGGCCGCCAGCCCGCGCCAGCCGGCATGGGCGGCAGCGATCTCGTCGCCGTCCATGGAGGCCAGGACCACCGGCAGGCAGTCGGCGGTGAGGATCGCCAGCGCGACGCCGGGCACCGAGGTCACCGCCGCATCGGCTTCCGGCTCCTCCACCCCGGCCGGCCCGCCGTCGAGGCGCAGCACGTCGATGCCGTGCACCTGGCGCAGCCAGTGCGGCTCCGATGGCAGGCCGAAGCGCTCGACCAGGGCCTGGCGGTTGGCCGCCACCGCCGACGGCGCGTCGCCGCAGCGGCTGCCCAGGTTGAACCGGTCGTACGGGGCCAGCGAGACGCCGGGCCCGTCGCGCAGCGTGGTGAAGACGGTGATGCCGGCCGGTGCAGGCCAGTCGGCCAGCAGACGCCCGTCATCGGCGGCGGAACGGCTCATGCGCGGCACCCGCTGCTTCCCGGTGCGCGGATGCGACGCCGCCGCGAGGCGTGCGCCAGCGTCCCTGCAGGCCCGCGGGAGCCTGCGTCGTCCGCACCGCTGTTCAGCGCCGCTGGTTCTCGTTCCACTCGCGGGTGTCCTCGCGCAGCACGCGCAGCAGCTCGACCATGTCGGCGGGCACCGGGGCCGAGGCGCGCACCGGCTCGCCGCTGACCGGGTGGGCGAACTCCAGGGTCTCGGCGTGCAGTGCCTGCCGGCCAAGGCCACGCAGGGTGGCGGCCAGGGCCTCGTTGGCGCCCTTGGGCAGCTTCAGCGGGCCGCCGTACAGCGGATCGCCGACGATCGGATGGCGCTGGTGCTGCATGTGCACGCGGATCTGGTGGGTGCGGCCGGTCTCCAGCCTGCACTCCAGCGCGGTATGCGCGCGGAAGCGCTCGCGCAGCCGGTAATGGGTCACCGCATCCTTGCCGTCGTCGCGCACGGCCATCCGCAGCCGGTCGCGCGGGTGACGGTCGATCGGGGCGTTGGTGGTGCCGCCCGAGACCAGCGCGCCGACCACCACGGCCAGGTACTGGCGATGGACCTGGCGGGCGGACAGCTGCGCGACCAGGCTGGTGTGCGCCGGCAGCGTGCGGGCCACGACCATGACCCCGCTGGTGTCCTTGTCCAGGCGGTGCACGATGCCGGCGCGCGGCAGGGCGGCCAGGCTCGGGTCGCGGAACAGCAGCGCATTGACCAGGGTGCCGCTGTGATTGCCCGCGCCGGGGTGCACGACCAGGCCGGCCGGCTTGTCCAGCACGAAGACATCGGCGTCCTCGTAGAGGATGTCCAGCGGGATGTCCTCCGGCTCGGCCTCCGTCTGGATCTCCTGCACGGCGGCCAGGGTCACGGTTTCACCGCCCTTGACCGTGTCGCGGGGGCGCACGGACTGCCCGTCCAGCAGCGCATCCCCGGATTTGATCCAGGCGGCAAGACGGGAACGGGAGTATTCGGGGAACAGTTCGGCGATCACCGCATCGAAGCGGCGGCCGGCGGCGGCGTCGGGGACGAGCGCCTCGCGGGAGGGGGTCTGTGGCATCTGGGGCATCGAAGACGGAGGACGGCAGAGGATTCCGGCAGGCACAGTCAGTCGCCGGACAGGCCACTAGGCTATCATCGGCCATTCCGTTTACGCCGCCACAGTCCTCACGATGGCTCACCGCTCCCGCTCTGCCCTCTCCTCGTCCCTGCGTCTGGCGGCCCTGCTGCTTGCCATGGTCGTCCTCGCCACAGGCTGCGGTCGCAACAGCAAGAAGGACGCCGAAGAGGGCATGCCGGTCGAGCAGCTCTACAACAAGGGCCACGAGCAGATGACCCGCGGCAACTGGAGCGGCGCGGAACTGACCTTCCGGCGGCTGGTCGCCCAGTACCCGTTCGGCAACCACACCGAGCAGGCGCTGATGGAAACCGCCTACGCCCAGTACAAGTCGGGCAAGCACGACGAGGCGGTGTCGACCATCGACCGCTTCATCCGCACCTACCCGACCCACCGCAACATCGCCTACTTCTACTACCTGCGCGGGCTGGCCAACTCCAACCGCGATGCGGTGTTCATGAAGCGGGTCTGGTCGCTGGACCCGAGCCGCCGCGACCTGTCCTCGCCGCAGCAGGCCTACGACGACTTCACCCGCGTGGTGCAGCGCTATCCGAACAGCCGCTACGCGGTGGACGCGCGCGAGCGCATGCTGGCCCTGCGCAACATCTTCGCCCGCCACGAGATGGACAACGCGCTGTACTACATGCGTCGCGGCGCCTGGCTGTCGGCCGTCGGCCGCGCCCAGTACGTGCTGGAGACCTACCCGCAGAGCCTGTACCAGAGCGACGCCGTCGCCGCGCTGGCCGAGTCGTACAAGCAGATGGGCAATGAAACCCTGGCCTCGGACGCCGAGCGCGTGCTCAAGCTCAACGATCCGGAGCATCCCTACCTGTCGGGCGACTGGCCGAAGTACCCGTGGGCGATCCGCCGCCTGAATCCGTTCGCCGGCGAGAAGTCGCCGACCGGCGAGCGCAACGCCACGATCAGCCGCTGAATCCCGAGCCGGGCCGCCGCACCCGCAGCCGCCCGCCTGGATCTGGATCGCACCGAAACCCCGCATCGCGGTGCGGGGTTTTTGTTTGGGCGACGCCATGGATGGTGGCGCCGCGCTCGAGCGCTGATGCCGTGGGCGGGCCTTTCCGGCGCGCTTCGATGCGCATCCGCCGCAGGCAGTCGCAGCGGATGCGCAGCAGGCTACGCAGGCGATCCAGCGCGGCCACGATGACCTCCGCGGCAATGCGGAGCGCGTCGCTGGAACGCCCGCGGAACGCCGCATTGCCCAGGCCTGCAATCGACGCACGACCGTCCTGCCCGGCCGCAGGAGTGGCAGGAGCCGTTGCCGGGCACGCTGGCGACATCGCGGCTGCGTGCGACGCCGCCACTCCGTCACCGCCGAAGAATCGACTCAGCCGCGGAAGCCGTTGCTGATCGGGTAGCGGCGCTCGCGGCCGAACGCACGGCGCGACACCTTCGGTCCCGGCGCGGCCTGGTGCCGCTTCCATTCGCTGGTCCAGACCAGGCGCAGCACGCGGTCGACCACCTCGGCCGCGTAGCCGGCGGCGACGATCTCGTCGCGCGACTGCTCGTTGTCGACGAAGCGGTAGAGGATGCCGTCGAGCACGTCGTACGGCGGCAGCGAATCCTGGTCGAGCTGGTTGGCCCGCAGCTCGGCCGATGGCGGCCGTGCGATCACCGCCGGCGGGATCACCGGTGCGCCGCCGACCGTGTTGCGCCACTTCGCCAGGCCGAACACCTCGGTCTTGTACAGGTCCTTCAGCGGCGCATAGCCGCCGCACATGTCGCCGTAGATGGTGGCGTAGCCCACTGCGTACTCGCTCTTGTTGCCGGTGGTCAGCAGCAGCCCGCCGAACTTGTTGGCCAGCGCCATCAGGATCGCGCCGCGACAGCGCGACTGCAGGTTCTCCTCGGTGACGTCGGGCGCCTGCCCGTCGAACAGCGGCGCCAGCCCTTCCAGGAAACCGGTGAACGCCGGCTCGATCGGCACCGTCTCAAGACGCACGCCCAGCGCGGTGCACTGTTCGGCGGCCAGGTCGTTGGAGAGGTCGGCGGTGAAGCGCGACGGCAGCCGCACCGCGGTGACGTTGTCCGCGCCCAGCGCATCGACCGCCAGGGCCAGCACCAGGGCCGAATCGATGCCACCGGACAGCCCGATCCAGACCTTGCGGAAGCCGTTCTTGGCGCAGTAGTCCTGGATGCCGCGGGTCACCGCGCGCCAGGCCAGCGCATCCATGCTCTCGTCGCCGTCGTCGACCCATTGCACCGGCACGAAGCGGCGCGACGCCACGTCGTAATCGACCACCAGCCACTGCTCGGCGAACGCCGCGGCGGCCGGGTGCACGGTGCCGTCGGCATCGGCCACGACCGAGGCACCATCGAACACCAGCGCGTCCTGGCCGCCGACCACGTTGAGGTAGGCCAGCGCCGCACCGGATTCGCGGGTGCGTTCGGCCAGCAGCGCGTCGCGCTGGGCATGCTTGCCGCGTTCGTAGGGCGAGGCGTTGGGGACCAGCACCAGCTGCGCCCCGGCCGCGACCGTACCGGCGAGCGGCTCGGCGAACCACAGGTCCTCGCAGATCACCACGCCGACCGACACGCCGGCGACGTCGAACACGCAATGGCTGCCGTCCGGATCGACCACGAAGTAGCGGCGTTCGTCGAACACCGCGTAGTTGGGCAGTTCGCGCTTGCGGTAGGTCGCCTCGACCCGCCCGTCGCGCAGGACGCTGGCCGCGTTGTACAGCACGCTGCCGGCCGATTCGGGCCAGCCCACCACCGCCACGATTCCCGTCGCCGCCTGCGCCACCTGCTGCAGCGCCGCTTCGCACTCGGCCAGGAAGGACGGGCGCATCAGCAGGTCTTCCGGCGGATAGCCGCTGATCGCCAGCTCCGGGAACACCACCACATCGGCTTCGAACTCATCGCGCGCCTCGGCGATCAGCGCGGCGATGCGCCCGGCGTTGCGCGCCACCGCGCCCACCGGGAAATCGAACTGGGCCAGGGCGATGCGGAGCTGCTGGGACATGGCGGTCGACCTTTCACTGGGTGCCGCTGCGAAGCGGGCGGACGGGAACGCGAGGACGCGCCGCCAGCCACTGCGCGACCGCATCACAGACCTTGTCGGTGTCCGACAAGGCCTCATTATTCCAGAAGCGCATCACGGTGAAGCCCTCGCGCTTCAGGAAGGCATCGCGGACATGGTCGGCGGCGGCGTCCAGATGCTGGCTGCCATCGAGTTCGATGACGAGGCCGTACTCGAGGCAGGCGAAATCGACGATGTAAGGACCGACCGGATGCTGGCGCCGAAACTTGCAGCCCAGCAGGCGGCGACCGCGCAACCAGTACCAGAGCCGCTGCTCCGCCTCCGTCATCCTGCGCCGCAGCGCGCGGGCGGACCCCGTCTTGCGACCTTCGCGCATGCCTTCGCTCTCCTGGCCGGAAGCGGACAGCGTCGTGATGCGCGTGGTGGCCGGCCATCGGTGAATGAAGCTGCATGGCATAGGAAAAGCGCCCTCACCCCTGCCCCTCTCCCGCACGCGGGAGAGGGGATGACAGCGACTCCTGCCCGATTCCGGCCGCCGTCGATGTCCTGCAACGGGACACGGAGCCTCCGACTCCAACTCCAACTCCGACTCTGGCTCTGGCTCTGGCTCTGGCTCTGGCTCTGGCTCTGGCTTTCGGTCTAGCTTTGGCTTTGTCCGGCTCGGCGTTGGCTCCAACTCCAACTCCAACTCCAACTCCAACTTCGGCTTCGGCTTCGGCTTCGGCTTCGGCTTTGGCTTCGGCTTTGGCTTTGGCTTTGGCTTTGGCTTTGGCTTGGGCTTGGGCTTGGGCTTGGGCTTGGGCTTGGGCTTCGGCTTTGGCTTGGGCTTCGGCTTTGGCTTTGGCTTTGGCTTGGGCTTGGGCTTGGGCTTGGGCTTGGGCTTGGGCTTGGGCTTGGAGTTTCCTTCTCCCGCCTGCGGGAGAAGGTGCCCGCAGGGCGGATGAGGGCTGCGGTTGCACCTGGAACGCGTCCTCGCCGAACACGTGGAAACTTCTGGCGAAGCTTCGGCCCAGCAACGGGCACGCATCCCTGGTCAGGGCATGCTGCTCCGGGCGCGTCACCGCCCTGCTCAGCCTCTCTCCCAGGTCAGGTAGGGCCAGGCCAGGCCGCACCACAGCACAGGCAGCTCAAACCAGTGGGCCACCTCCACCCGACCACACGCTGTTGCCGAGGCCGGCCATCGCGCCGCAACCGCCGCACCAGAACGCGGCGCCCCGCCTCACCCGGAGCGACAGGCGGCCACGAAAAAGGCCGCCCGAAGGCGGCCTTTCCGGAACCGGGCGACGCGAGGTCGCCGTGGTCGATTTACTTCACCAGCTTGGCGATCGCCGCGCCCAGGTCGCCCGGCGAGCGGACGGTGACGACACCAGCCGCCTCCATCGCCGCGAACTTGCCCTCGGCGGTGCCCTTGCCGCCCGATGCGATCGCACCGGCGTGGCCCATGCGCTTGCCGGCCGGGGCCGAGGCGCCTGCGATGAAGCCGACGACCGGCTTCTTCACGAACTGCTTGATGTACTCGGCACCGGCTTCCTCGGCGTCGCCGCCGATCTCGCCGACCATGATGATGCCTTCGGTCTGCGGGTCTTCGTTGAACAGCTTGAGGCAGTCGACGAAGTTCAGGCCGTTGATCGGGTCGCCACCGATGCCGATGCAGGTGGACTG
>Ga0160495_100187_pt1 | contig 74497 bp, 48 predicted proteins | sample DID4MG_4_FD_108251 | JGI IMG/M metagenome (GOLD analysis project Ga0160495, IMG submission 108251) | Enriched soil microbial communities from UW Madison campus, WI, USA - DID2933_E24_FP4 MG | ecosystem: Environmental > Terrestrial > Soil > Unclassified | place: USA: Madison, Wisconsin | collected... | reverse complement strand
ACGACGAATTTTTGCATCAAAGTTTATACCACCACCTGCAAAACCACCGCCTTCAACAATCACCAACATCGCTTCTACTAACTCGTTTAAGTTGTTAGGGAATTGATCGGTATCCCAACCATTTTGGTAATCGCCTCTGTTAGCATCAATGCTGCCTAATGTATTTGTGTCAACAGCAATTTGTAACTCGTGTTGAAAAGTATGACCCGCTAATGTAGCATGGTTAACTTCCAGGTTTAATTTAAAGTCGTTTAATAAATCATACTGGCGTAAAAAACCAATTACGGTTTCTGCATCATAATCATATTGATGTTTGCTTGGCTCACATGGTTTTGGTTCAATAAAGAAAGTACCGGTAAAACCATTTTTACGGGCATAGTCTTTTGCGGTATGTAAAAAACGTGCAAAATGTTCTTTCTCACGTTGCATATTGGTGTTTAATAAACTCATATAACCTTCACGTCCGCCCCAGAAAACATAGTTCTCACCACCTAATGCAATAGTAGCATTTAACGCAGACTGTACTTGCGCAGCACCATGTGCTAATACATGAAAATCGGGGTTTGTAGATGCGCCATTCATATAACGCTCATGGCTAAACAAGTTAGCTGTACCCCATAATAATTTAACACCGCTATCTGCTTGCTTTTGTTTTAAATAAGCAGTAACTGCTTCCAAACGTTTTTCATTATCTACAACATCGTTGGTGTAATCCACCACATCCACATCATGAAAACAATAGTAAGGCAATCCTAATTTGGTAATAAATTCAAAAGCGGCATCGGCTTTATCTTTTGCACGTTGTACGGCATCTTCATTTTTATCCCATGCAAAAAAGTGTGTGCGGCCACCAAACGGATCGGCACCACTACCACAGAAGCTATGCCAGTACGCTACTGCAAAACGCAACCACTCTTTCATTGTTTTTCCGGCAACCACTTTCGTTTCATCATACCAACGGTATGCTAAAGGGTTATCACTTTCTAAACCCTCAAATTTTATAGCAGGTATTCCTTTAAAATATTCCTGTTGTCCTAATAAAACACTCATGTTATATTGTTTTTTAATGGCCTCCCCAACCCCTCCGAAGGAGGGGCTTAAGAGCAACCTTGTTTATGTATATTATATATTTTACTCAAAATGATTTTATAGTACAGCGTATTAACTATTATATTTTGAACTCTTACTAAGCCCCTCCTTCGGAGGGGTTGGGGAGGCGTTCTTTCCACTGCGCATATAAATCTTCATACGCATTATCTTTCTCCGGTTCTATCACTGCAATTGGTTTGGTATTTTTAAAAGCATTGGCTTCATTTAATACACCTAAACCAATACCTGCACCAATGGCTGCACCAACGCTGCCATCATTTTTATGTAACTCAACCGGTACTTGTGTAGTGTTTACAAATACACGATTAAATACCTGGCTTAAAAACATATTGGAAGATCCTGCTCTTATGATTTTTGGTGCAATACCATTCTCCCGCATAATATCAATACCATAACGTAAAGCAAAAACAATACTCTCCTGTATGGCACGGTATATATGTGCGGTGCCGTGTATGTTCAAGTCAAGGTTTTTAAAATGAGCGCCGATAATTTTATTATTAAATATTCTTTCGGCACCATTTCCAAACGGATATACTAATAAGCCATTACTTCCTGCTTGTACCGTTGCCGATGCATCATTCATTTGCTGGTAAGTAATATGTTGGCCTCCGGTTATTTTTTTTATCCAGCTATTCATAATGCCACAACCATTAATATTTAGCAACACACCAATACGCTGTTGTGTTGTTTTATGGTTTACGTGTGCAAAGGAATTAATACGTGATTGTTGGTCATATACCAATTGGTCACTAACCGCATACACAACACCTGATGTGCCTGCAGTAGCAGCTACTTCGCCGGGTTGTAGTACGTTTAAGGCTAATGCATTGTTGGGCTGATCGCCGGCTTTGTAGGTAACAGGTATGCCTGTACTTAAGCCTAACTCATCGGCAACGGTTTTTTGTAATTGTCCGTGTGGTGTAAATACTTCCTGTACTTCGGGAATAAGTGAACTATCAAAACCAAAATAATTTAATACATCTGCGGACAGGCTTTGCTTTTTAAAATCCCAAAACACACCTTCGCTTAATGCAGATACGCTGGTATTAATTTCACCGGTGAGTTTCATATTAATATAATCACCGGGTAACATAATTTTTGCAATGCGTTCGTACACCTGTGGTTCGTTGGCTTTTACCCATGCTAGTTTGCTGGCTGTAAAATTGCCGGGTGAGTTTAATAAATGCGATAAACTTTTTTCATGACCTATGGCATCAAAAGCTTTGTTGCCTATTTCTACCGAGCGACTATCGCTCCAGATAATACTATTGCGTAAAACATGTTGTTCGTTATCTACAGCTACTAACCCATGCATTTGGTAAGCAATACCAATGGCAGCAATATCTTTTGGATTATACTTACCCGTTGCATTAGCTTTTAAAATAGCTTGTTGCACATCGCCCCACCATTGTAATGGTGATTGTTCGGCAAATCCCGGTTGTGGTGATATAACACCTGTCTCCGTTTCGGGGTATTGCACATTGGTCAGTGTTTGTCCGGTATGTGCATCAAATACCGATGCTTTAATGGATGATGTTCCTATGTCTAAGCCTAATAATAACATGTTTGTTTTATAAAAATTTCTATCGTGATTTAGTTAATCTGCATTGTTGTACTTAATGCAATGGTGATGTGCTTACACATTGTTGAGTAGAATTACTGAACGTACAAGTGAGTGACACAACAGCCGATGCTAGTAGTAATGCAGCTGACTAAAAAATTAAATCAATGAACGTTGAATACCTAGCTCCAATCCGCGTAACTCGGCCAAACCTTTTAAACGGCCAATGGCAGAATAACCCGGGTATGTTTTTTTATTCAGGTCGTCTAACATTTGATGGCCATGATCGGGACGCATGTGAATAGCTTTGTTGTATTTTTTCATGGTTAATACAATTTCTTTTACCACGGCATACATATCTACATCACCATCTAAATGATCTGCTTCAAAAAAGTTTCCTTCTTCATCGCGGCGTGTGCTACGCAGGTGTAAAAAATGTATATGCTGTCCTAAGCGTTGTACCATGCCTGCTAAATCATTATCGGCACGAACGCCATAAGAGCCTGTGCAAAAACATAAACCATTTGCCGGTGAAGGGCATGCATTAATGATAGCCAGTGCATCTGCCTCGGTACTTACAATACGTGGCAAACCCAAAATAGGATAGGGAGGGTCATCGGGATGGATGGCCATTTTTAATCCCTTCATTTCTGCAACCGGAATAACTTGTTGTAGAAAGTAAAACAAGTTGGCTTGTAATCTTTCTGCATTTATATCGGCATAACCTTGTAATGCTTGTAAAATTTGTTCTTGCGTAAACTGTACTTCGCTACCGGGTAAACCTAATAAAGTATTGCTATATAAACGTTGTTTTTCTTCGTCATCAGCTTGTTGTATATAATCAGTTGCTTTTTGTATAGTTGCTGCATCATAGTCCTGTTGTGCATTGGGACGTTGCAACAAAAACATATCAAATGCGGCAAATGCAGCTTTATTAAAATACAATGCTTTTGCTTTATTGGGTAGCGTGTAATTTACATCGGTACGCATCCAATCCAAGATGGGCATAAAATTGTAGGTAACTACTTTTAAGCCGCAAGCTGCCACATTTTCTAAGCTTATTTTATAATTTTCTATGTACTGTAAAAAACTACCGGATTGTTTTTTAATATCCTCATGAACAGGAAGGCTTTCAATTACTTCCCAGCTAAGACCTGCTGCTTCTACTTCCTGTTTGCGTTTGTTAATTTCATCAACTGTCCATACATCGCCTACGGGCACATGGTGCAAGGCGGTTACAACACCGGTGCAACCTGATTGGCGAATATCCCAAAGGCTTACGGGATCATTAGGGCCATACCAACGCATAGTGTGAATCATTGTGTTCATGGTTGTAAAAAGATATTTTGTTTTTTATTTTGCAATGGTTTGCGGATTGCAACATACCTGCCAGTGTTTTTAATTGTAACAATTGCAACTAGTGGCATTGTTTGTTGCATAAATTTTATGGTTTTGTTGTTGTTTTCTTTTTAATAGATGATTCTCTTACAATAAGCTCGGACTTAATAATTATTTTATTAGTAAGCGCCAGATTAGATACACCTTGTAAATGGTTGATAAGATTACGGGCTGTTATTTCGCCCATTTCAATACCAGGGTAATCAATGGTAGTAAGTTTGGGCGAAACTATTTTACCAATGGCATCATTATTAAAGCCTGCGATGGCAATATCTTTTGGTATTTGAATACCGTTGTCCTGTAAAGTGCGCATTAATACGGCCGCAAAAAAATCGTTGGTAATAAAAATAGCATCAGGTCTTTTTTTCATGGCCAGTATATGCTCTGCTACTTCTATAGCAGCTTCTTCATTTAAACGATTGGTAATTAAAAGCTCTTTATCGTAGCTTAGTTTATTATCCTTTAACGCTTGTTGGTAACCCCGGAACCTTTCGCTATATACGTTACGCTCTAAACTGGCCGTTATATGCATAATGCGTTTGCAGCCTTGTTTGGCCAGGTGCGTGGTTATATCGTAAGCGGCTTTGTAGTTATTAATAATTACCTGCGCAAATTCTGTGTTTTCAAAAACACGGTCGAAGAAAATAATAGGAATTCCTTTTTTGAAAAACGGATCAAAGTGATCCAGGTTTTCCGTATCAAATGCCAGTGATGCAATTAACCCATCTACACGTTTATGAAAAAGGTTATGTGCATTGGCAATTTCTTTTTCTCTTCTTTCTGATGAGTGCGCAATAATAATATCGTAACCGGCTTCGGTTGTAACCTTTTCAATACCTGCTAAAACTGAGGTAATAAAGTTACTTTTAAGCTCGTGTACCAATACACCAATAGTATGTGTATTGCCTTTGCGTAAGTTGCTGGCAAAGTTGTTTGATCTGTAACCCATTTCTACTGCAGTATCATTAACACGCTTACGAGTTTTGGCGTTAATAGCCGGGTTATTATTTAGCGCCCTGCTAACGGTTGCCGCAGAGAGGTTTAGTTTTTTTGCAATGTCGTATATGGTAATATCCGGCTTCGTCATGGTGAGTTGTTACAATCGTTTACAGCTTTATATAAATAACAAAGTAAGAGATTTTTTTAAACATTTATGCAATCGGTTACATTTTTTTTGAAAATACTTGATTTAGTACATAATTTTTACTGACAATAGGATGATAAAATAAATAATGATTTGGCTATTTATTATATTCTTAAAATAACTAACAATCGTTTAACCGGAAATAATTAAAATTTAACATTTTTATCAATCAGTAATGTTTTTAAATATATTTGGGAGATTATCATTCGACAACCTCAAACGATGTTGTCAAATTTTTAAAACATTTATTGTTGTATGAATAAACTATCCACCTCGGACATAATTGTCTTCCTTACTTATTTCGTTTTTATTGCAGGATATGGTTATTGGATTTATACCCGTAAGAAAAAAGCGAGTATGGGAACAAAAGACTTTTTTCTAGCGGAAGGTTCATTAACCTGGTGGGCAATTGGTGCTTCTTTAATTGCATCTAATATTTCGGCAGAGCAATTTATTGGTATGAGTGGCGAAGGTTTTTTTGTGGGAGTTGCTGTTGCTGCCTACGAATGGATAGCAGCCATTGCCTTAATTATTATTGCCATTTGGTTTATACCCATTTACTTGAAGAATAAGATTTTTACTATGCCGCAATTTTTAACGCAGCGGTATAATTCTACGGTAGCGTTGGTAATGGCAGTATTCTGGCTATTCTTATATGTATTTGTAAACCTTACTTCTATTTTATATTTAGGTGCAGTTGCTATAAGCGGTTTAACAGGGTTTAATATTCAGGTAATAATGGTCATACTTTTATTAATGGCCTTGTTAATTACACTGGGTGGTATGAAGGTTATTGGTTTTACTGATGTAATTCAAGTAGCAGTATTGATACTGGGTGGGTGTGCTACCGTTTATATGGCATTACAAATGGTTGATACTCGGGTGAATGGTGCAGAAAGCGCCAGTGCTATAGCGGGTTTTAAAACATTAATGGCTCAAGCGCCTGAACATTTTAAAATGATTCTTGATAAACCGGAGTCTAGCACAGTTACACTTGCCGATCCTGTAGCTAATTTAAACGTTCAGAAATATGTGGTATTACCGGGTATTGCTATGTATTTTGCCGGTCAGTGGATAGTAAACTTAAACTACTGGGGTTGTAACCAATATATTACACAACGTGCATTAGGAGCCGATTTACAAACTGCCCGTAGCGGTATTTTATTTGCAGGATTTTTAAAGTTATTTATGCCTGTAATAGTTATGTTACCGGGTATTGCAGCTTATGTTTTACACAAAAACGGAATGTTGGAAAACTTTAATGGTGTAAAAGATAATGCGTATTCTGCTATTCTAACATTTTTGCCAACAGGGTTTAAAGGGTTGGCGGTTGCTGCATTAACAGCTGCTATTGTAGCAAGTTTGGCTGGTAAAGCCAATTCTATATCTACTATTTTCACCTTAGATATTTATAAAAAATATTTTGATAAGGATGCTTCTGAAAAGAAATTAGTAGGTATTGGTCGTTGGGCAATTATAGCATCCTTGCTTATTGCATTATTCTTTACATTAAACGATACTTTGGGTATTGGTGGCGAAGGCGGATTTACCTTTATTCAGAAATATACAGGCTTTATTAGCCCGGGTGTATTTGCCATGTTTATCCTTGGTTTCTTCTGGAAACGTACAACAGCTACTGCTGCGTTAGTAGGTATAATCATGGGCTTCTTACTCTCATTATTCTTTAATAACTGGGCGGTTGGTATTTTTGGAAAAGAAACATTATTGTACACAGCTTATGAGTATCAGGTAATGAAAGACAATGTTGTACAGAATGTTGTTGAGATACCATTCTTAATTAACATGGGATGGTCGTTCTTTATTACACTAGCCACCATGATTGCTATTAGTTTGGCAGGACCAAAAGTAAATCCTAAAGGTCTTGAAATTGATAGTGCTATGTTTAGGGTTAGCCCTAAACATGTGGTAATGATTGTTGCTACCTTAATGATATTAATAGCATTGTATGCTAAGTTCTGGTAGTATATAACTGAATTAATTATTTGAGATTTTTATAAAAGGTTGACAAAAGATTAAATGCTTTGTCAACCTTTTTTTATTATGTATTAAGCCCAACTGATTTAATACATGCTGATAACGATTGCGTAAGTTTTTAAAATCCCTTGCTATTTTTTTAAGATATTGAGGATTATATTTTTACGCTGAAAAGAAGAATAACGAAAGCTTATGTCATTATTACGCAACACGTTTGCAGCATTGCTGTTAACAACACAGTTAGCATCGCAAGCACAATCTGATAATTATGTTTCCAATGTTTGGGTGGCCGATAATAAAAACGGTACCTATAAAAATCCCATTTTAAATGCTGACTATAGCGATCCTGATGCCATACGTGTTGGTGATGATTATTACATGATTGCCTCCAGCTTTGATCAGGTGCCTGGCTTACCGGTTTTACATTCAAAAGATTTAGTTAACTGGAAATTAATTGGCCATGCATTGGCTAAGCAACCGCCTTACGATGTGTACAATACCGTACAACATGGCAATGGTGTTTGGGCGCCGGCAATCCGTTATCATAAAGGCGAGTTTTGGATTTATTTTCCCGATCCTGAATTTGGCATTTATGTAACCAAAGCAAAAAATGCAGCAGGCCCATGGTCCGAGCCTGTATTGGTAGAGGAAGGTAAAGGATTAATTGACCCTTGTCCGTTTTGGGATGAAGATGGTAAAGTATATTTAGCCATGGCTTATGCTGGTAGCCGTGCAGGATTTAAAAGTATTTTGGCTATTAAAGAAATGAATGCAGAGGGTACAAAAGTTATTGGGAATCCGGTATTGATATTTGATGGCAACCCCGATCATAAAACGGTGGAAGGTCCTAAAATGCATAAGCGTAATGGTTACTATTATGTGTTTGCTCCGGCAGGCGGTGTTGCTACGGGTTGGCAGTTGGTATTGCGCAGTAAAAATGTGTACGGCCCTTACGAACATAAAATTGTAATGGATCAGGGTAGTACTTCGGTAAATGGTCCGCACCAAGGTGCGTGGGTTGATACACAAACCGGTGAAGATTGGTTTGTACATTTTCAGGATAAAGATGCTTACGGACGTGTGGTGCATTTGCAGCCGATGAAATGGGTAAACGATTGGCCGGTGATTGGCGAAGATAAAGATGGTGATGGCAAGGGGAATCCCGTAATGGTGTATAAAAAACCAAATGTAGGCAAAGGTAATTTTCCGGTTGTTACACCGATAGAAACAGATCATTTCAGCGATCCCACATTAGGCTTGCAATGGCAATGGGCTGCTAACTACGATCAGCGCTGGGGCTTTGTTACAGGACATTTGGGCTATTTACGTTTGTATGCTTTTAAAAATAATGACACAACAGGTTCTTTATGGAACAGACCAAACAGATTAACACAAAAGTTTCCGGCCGATAATTTTAAAGCAACCATGAAGTTAAAGTTTAAACCAAAATTTGAAAACGATAAGGTTGGTTTATTGGTAATGGGGCAGAGTTATGCATACATTGGTATACGCAAAACCAAGGACGGTAACTTTATTAGTTATGTAAACAATAAAGCCGCAAATAAAAAAGGTAAGGAAGAAGAACTGTTGATGGATGCCGTGAAAAGCGATGATATTTATTTACGTGTAGAGGTTAAAGAAAAAGGCATCTGTACATTTAGTTACAGTTTCGATAATAAAAAGTTTACCATCATCCCACGTACCTTCACGGCCACACCGGGCCAATGGATTGGTGCTAAAGTTGGTATGTTTAGTACCAGCGAAACAAAAACCAACGATGCCGGTTATGCAGATATTGACTGGTTTGTAATTGATAAAAATTAAACAAATGAAACAATTAACCTTACTAAGTATATTCATTTCCATTTTTACAACAGCAGTAATGGCACAAAGCAAAAGTATAAAACAAGTAGAAGCTGCTGTTGAGCAATTACGTGTAACCATGATTGATCCTAACGAAGCCGTATTAAACAAACTGGCTGCCGATCAATTAACCTATGGCCACTCCAGCGGAAAGGTAGAGGATAAAACGGCCTTTGTGCAAACATTGGTTACCGGCAAGTCCGATTTTGTTACTGTAACATTTACCAACCAAACTGTACAAGTTGTTGGCAGTACCGCAGTGGTGCGTCACCGCTTAGATGCCAGCACCAACGATGGTGGCAAACCCGGCACGGTTAAATTAGACATTGTATTGGTGTGGGTAAAAGTAAAAAGCAACTGGCAACTATTGGCTAGACAGGCGGTGAAAGTATTGAATTAGAAGTATCGTAATTTTTTATAAAAGAGAACTGCCTATTGGTGGTTCTTTTTATTTGGGGCTGTCAACAGTATTAACTCCGGTCAGCAGCAGTTCCGGCTTTCCGCTATATACCTCCCGATGGTCGGTATGCCGCTGCAATCCGGCAGCCTTTTGTCAATAGAATATAGTTAACTTCTCAGCCGAGTCTCCCGCAAGGGACTCGACGTAATAGAATTAACCGTAAATTCATATATGCCTATAAAACGAGAAATACCAGCAACCGAAGGCGTATATTTTATAACGTTTACTAATTACGGGTGGAAACCTCTAATTGCACTTACCAATAGTTATGATTTGATATACGAGTGCTTTGTATATCTTCAGCAGCAAGGGCATTATGTTTTGGGTTATGTAATAATGCCTAATCATGTTCACACAATAATTGCATTTAGAAATTGTAAAAAATCTTTGAACACTATTGTGGGAAATGGAAAAAGATTTATGGCTTATGGTATAGTTAGTAGATTGAAGGCGATGAACAATAATCCGATTTTAGAAGAGTTGTCTAAAGCAGTTTCGGATAAAGAAAAGGAACGTGACAAAAAACATGAAGTATGGGAGCCTTCATTTGATTGGAAAGAGTGCAGAACGAATGAATTTATATTGCAAAAGTTAGATTACATGCACGATAACCCGTGCAAAGGAAGATGGAATTTGGTAAATGCGCCACATGAATACTTACATAGTTCGGCAAGATTCTATATTGCGAATGAACATGCCACTTTTGAAGTGTTTAATTATTGTAAACTAGCGGATATTGATTTGACAAAGCCAATATAGTTTAATGAACGATGAGTATACGTCGGTTGGCACGACTGGGAAGAAAACTAAATTGAAGATAAAGGAGAGGTTAAGAGTTGCGTTTTCGATTTCTCAGCCGAGTCTCACAAATGAGCCTGGGGCGTAGGTTGTGGACTCGGCGTAGTTGCATAGGGTTGTATCATATACGCCGAGTCCCCTGCGGGAGACTCGGCTGGGAAGAAGGTTTGGAGTTGCGTTTTCGGTTTCTCAGCCGAGTCTCACAAATGAGCCTGGAGCATAGGTTGTGGACTCGGCGTAGTTGCATAGGGTTGTTTATATACGCCGAGTCCCCTGCGGGAGACTCGGCTGGGAAGAAAGAGTATGCTATTCTCGATATGTTTGCTTTACAAAACATTCTCATACACTCACCCATTGCCCAATAGAATTACCGAACGTACAAGTGAGTGACACAACAGACGATGCTAGTAGCACTACAGCTGATTACAAAATAAAAAAAACCGGAGTATAAAAATACTACCGGTTACCTTAATCATAGCAAACAATCAACAAAGCATTATATGCCGGCTAAAAAATTGCTGCTTACGTAATCCACTACCGAGCTAAGGTTGCGGTTTTGTTCGTAAACGGCTAACTGCCTGTCGGCGCCGGTTCCATGTTCTAATATTTTGTGTACGTACTCTACACGGTGGCGGCTGCCAAGGTGGTCCAATACGGGGTCAATAAAGTCTAATAGTTCGTAAATTAATGCACGGGTATTTACTTCTTCTTCTTTACCAAAATCAATTAAATAACCGTCAATACCATAACGGCTGGCACGCCATTTATTTTCGTTTAACAAGGGGCGTGAGTACTGCATAAAGTTAAGGTTTTTCATGCGTAACATGTATATACGTGCACATACTGCCTGAAATAATGAGGCCATCACTATTGTTTCGTCAACCGTCATGGGTATGTCGCATATTCTAAACTCCACCGTGTTAAAAAAGGGGTGAACCCTTAAATCCCACCATATTTTTTTAGCATTATCAATACAGTTGGTTTTTATTAAAAGCTTTACATAGTTGTCGTAAGCCTCTATGCTTTCAAACGCATCGGGTATGCCGGTACGTGGAAATTTATCAAACACTTTTGTGCGAAAAGATTTATAACCCGTACTACGACCTTCCCAAAAAGGCGAGTTGGTACTTAACGCATAAATATGTGGTAAAAAATAACGGGTACTGTTGGCAATATGGTTAGCCATTTCGCGGGTTTCCATACCCACGTGTACATGTAATCCAAAAATTAAATTACTACGGGCTGCTTCTTGTAGCTCGTTTACAATTTCGCTGTAACGCACATGGTCGGTAATAAGCTGGCTTTCCCAGTGGCTAAACGGGTGTGTGCCCGATGCGCCCATGGCCAGGCCCAAACTATCGGCAATGCCGGCAATGGTGGTGCGTAGTGTAGATACATCGCGGAACGCCTCATCAACATCCTGACAAATATCCGTACCCACTTCCACAACAGCCTGATGCATTTCGGCCTTTACTTTATCCTTAATTACTTTTTGTCCTTCCTGAACAATTTTTTGTTCATGACTTTTCAGCTCCTTTGTCACAGGATCCAAAACCATGTATTCCTCTTCTACGCCTACGGTAAAAGTTTTATAGTTTAATGCCATAGCAGTTTACGGTGTTATTAAATATTGGGTAGCTAATTGTTTATAGGTTCATGGTTAATAGTTCATAGTTCATGGTTTACTATCAACCATGAACTATGAACCATCAACTATTATTGCAATGGAGATTTACTGCTGGAACGTTTTACATAATCGCCCCAGGTAAGGTTATCTACACCATCTTTTTGTGCTAATGCTTTTTCAATAGCATAGTTGGCAGCAGTTTCTACCACCCATTCAAAGTTTTCTTCGCCTACGCTGGTTCTTTCAGCATCCGGAGCCGGATTGCAAAAGTCAATTGCATAAGGTACGCCATCACGTAAAGCCAGCTCCACGGTGTTAAAGTCGTAGCCTAAGTATTTATTTATTTTTAAAACAATGTCTGTCATTTCCTGTAGCTTCTCCGGTGTTGGAGCAAAGTCTGCCACATAACGCAAATGATGCGGGTTGCGTGGCTCATACGGCATAATGCGTACATGTTTGCCACCAATGCAATAACAACGGTAATATTCTTCAAACACAATTTCTTCTTGTAACAACATTACCAGTTGTCCGGTTTCGCTGTGCTTGCGAAAAAAGTCATCAGCACTATCTAACCGGTACACGTTTTTCCAACCGCCGCCGGCAAAAGGTTTCATGTATGCCGGAAAACCAACATAGTTAAATATACCTTCCCAGTCCAGGGGGTAACCCAGGTTGCTGAAAGAATCGGCCGTAGTATCGTCCGGTAAATCGCGGGACGGAATGATAGCTGTTTTAGGCACCGGTACACCTACCTGTGTCATTAAGCAGTTATTAAAATATTTATCGTCGGCACTCCACCAAAATGGGTTATTAATAACAGCCGTACCGGTAACCGCAGCATTTTTTAACCAGGTACGGTAAAACGGTACATCCTGCGAAATACGGTCAATAATAACTGCATACCCACTGTGAACGCCTTGCATTGCTCTGTCTATACGTACAGGTTCGGCTATAATACCGTCAATTTTTTTGCTGTTTACTCTTTCAACAAATGCTTCCGGAAAAGAACGTTCCTTACCATGTAATACACCAATTTTCTTCATAGTTTTTGTGCTGTTTTAGTTTTTTAAAAAGCCGTTAGCATATAATAACACATCCTAAAAGGCGGCTTTCCAAATATATTTTTTCGGCTGCATATAAACAAATAATAATTATAGGGCTTTTGGGGTAGGAAAAGTTCCAAACGTTTAAGGTTTCAGAAGTTCAAAGTTGTCCTGAGAAAAAGTTCAAACGTTCAATGTTCCAGAAGTTCAATGTTTTATTGATTAAGCAAACTTTCCTTCTCTATACTAAATACAATATACTCAATACTTTTTTTTATGTTACCAGCTTCGGTTCCCTGATGGGGCTTTTGTTGCGTCGCACTCTTGTACTGCAACAATGCTATTGGACATTATGTAAGGGTCACACTTTTTACAGAAAGCCTCATTGGCAAATTATCTAATTGTCAAATTGTTTTCGGGTCACTCACTTGTACGTTCGGTAATGCTATTGGGCATTGTGTAAGTTTTCAAATAATATCGAAAACTCTCATTTGCAAATTTCCAAATCAACTCATTTCCAAACTGTTTTTTGAAACCGTTAAAACGGTTATATGTGTTGTATGCTTTGCCATAGCCCACGGTTTAAACCGTGGGCTATAAACGACCGCAGCATAACACGATGTTGATTAGCGAACAGAAAGATGAAGAGTGAGTCTTAAATTCATTTCCACTGGAAATAAATTTAATCCCAATCCTATCGGATTGCAACAGAAGATGGTTAGTATTACTGTAGCTGATAACATAAAAATAAAAATAAAAATGTACACAAATAAAAATTAAAAAATGGAGTAGGGTATAACCCTTTGCTGTAAAGGGTTGTATGATTTATTGTGAAATGAAAAGTAGTGCAAGAAAAAAAATAAAATAATTAAAAGCAGACAGTGCAGGAAAGTTAGTCTATCAAACAACAATAGTTTTATAGTCATACTAAACGATTTTTTAATTGCCATATGTCTACCTCTAATTTGGGCTTTATGCCCCTGTGTACCCTTGTGTGCATGTCCATTATTATTACCGGTAAAATAAGTCAGCCATTAAAAATCGGGTTTCCTGATAGTATTCCCTTACACGTATAATTTACCATCCACCATTAGTAAAAAAAATAGATTTCTAAATCACTTAAACTGCTTAGCATGATGAGAAAAAATTTACAATTAACTTTTGTTGTCAGGTTATTATTTTTTATGGTTGTACTGTTGTTAAACTACAGTGCAATGGCACAATTACCGGCTTTTCCCGGTGCGGAAGGCCTTGGTAAGTTTGCTACCGGTGGCCGTACCGGTTCGGTTTACCGTGTTACTAATTTAAACAACGCAGGCGCAGGTTCATTACGGGATGCAGTTAGCCAGCCTAACCGTATTGTGGTATTTGATGTGGCGGGTGTAATACGTATTACCAGCCGCATTGTCGTATCAAACAATATTTACATTGCCGGGCAAACAGCACCGGGTGAAGGTATTACGGTGTATGGCAATGGTTGGTCTTTTAGTAATGCACATAACACTATTTGTCGTTACATACGTATACGCATGGGCGCTACCGGCGATAGCGGTAAAGATGCAGTAGGTATTGCCGATGGTAGAAATATGATATTTGATCATTGCTCAATTTCATGGGGACGTGATGAAACATTTTCTATTAACTCTTCTACTTCAGAAAATATAACTATTCAGAATACCATTATGTCGCAAGGGTTAATGACACACTCTGCCGGTGGTTTAATGCAGGCACCGGGTGGCATTACTTTGTATCGTAATTTATATGTAGATAATCAAACACGTAACAACAAAATAAAAGGCATTAACCAATATGTAAACAACTTAGTGTACAACTGGACAAGCGGTGCATACATTATGGGCGGCGATTCGCAAGGCGAATCATTTGCAAACGCCATTGGTAATGTATTTATACAAGGGCCGGGTAATGGAACAAGACCTTTTAGTGTTGGTAATTCATTGTATCATATTTATGAGAATGACAACCTGCATGATAACAACCGTAATGGTTCTTTTGATCCTTATGTTATTCCGCAAAGTGAGTTTGGTGGTGGTCCCGATTTTCAGGCAACACCTTACAATTATCCTGCATTACCAACAATAGCGGCCAATACTTTATTAAATAATTTATTGCCTACTGTAGGTGCTAGTTTACCATACCGTGATTTAGCAGATTACTATGTTGTAAACGAAGTAAAATCTTTAGGTTTAAGAGGTGAGTTTATTGCCAAAGAAGATGCTTTACCTTTTGGTGCACCTACCAATTGGAGTTTATGGGGCGGTAATGCCCGTGTTGATAGCGATGCAGATGGCATACCTGATGCATGGGAAACGGCTAACGGACTTAATCCTGCTTCGGCTGCTGATGCTATGCAAATAGCTGGCAATGGTTACACCAATATTGAAAATTATATTAACAGTATTACAGCTAGTAACTCGCAAGATTATTTAAGAGCACCTATTGCACTAAAACGTGACTCAGCAACACAAACCAGTCTTTATTTATCGTGGTTAGATTATACCGAAAAAGAAACGGGATACATTGTTGAGCGTATGGAGAATGGTGTGTTTGTAGAAATTGCCAGAACTGCTGCCAATGTAAATACTTATGAGGTTAGTGGATTGCAACCTGAAGAAACTGGTGTTTACCGTGTTCGTGCATTTAATGCATCAACCGAGTCGGGCAACTCAAATGAGTTAACGGCTAAAACAAGACCGGTTGAGGTTCCGGTTATTGATCCGGATAGTTTTGTTCCTGATCTTACATGGACAGGTGCAACTAACCAGCAATGGGATCTTAGTTCACAAAACTGGGTGAATGCTACCAATGTTGCCTCGTTATTTACCAACGACAGTAAATTATTATTTGGCGAAGCAGGTACTGGTGGACAATCGGTAACGATTAACGAAACACTTACACCGGGTGATGTGTTGTTTAAGTCGGATGGTAATTATAATGTTAGTGGTACAGGCGTAATTGCCGGAACCAGTTCAGTAAATAAAACAGGCGCTGGTAGTTTAACCTTACAACAAGGCAATACTTATTCGGGTGCTACTGTGTTGCACAATGGTGTTATCAATTTTTCACAATTGGGTAATAGTGGTCAGCCCAGCTCAATAGGCTCATCATTGTATTATGGTTTTAACTGGGTATGGAAAGGTGGTACCTGGAATTATACAGGTGGAAGCACCACAACCGATCGGCAAGCGATTATTGATCGTTCAACAACATTTGCGGTAAATAACCCGGCTGCTATTGTAACTTTTAACGGACAATTATCAGGCGTTGGTGGTTTAATAAAAGAAGGTCCGGGTAAATTGTCTTTACGCTCCGAAAATATTTATGAAGGCGAAACGGTTATTAAAAATGGTACATTAGAAGTAAGGCCGCTTAGTGTAAATACCGAAGCGGAAAATATTATTCATAATGGCGTGGCATTAGGTACATCTAACGTTGTACGTTTTGAAGGTGGTACACTTACCAGCCTTGGCGGATCAGATGCATTTTATGAAACCTATCCCATGGATTTTCATATTGCAGAAGGTACGGTTAATACATTTGCGCCACAACGTACCGCTAATTTAAAAATGAATGTTTACGGAAGCGGAACATTGAATTACGATATTGTTTATTCCCGTGAATTAATACAAGGCGACTGGAGCGGCTTTACCGGCAAGTTAAATGCCAATGGTATTGGTACTTTAAGCGGTGGCGAACGTTCTATGTTAATGATTGATAACGGAGCAGGTTTGCCTAATACATTGGTAAATGCTACCGGTAATACAAAAATTACTACATGGTCAAATAACCAAACGCTTTATTTTGGTGGCTTATCAGGTACCAGTGGTACAACCCTTGCATCGGGTGATAAAAATGCAGGCGGTACGGCTACATGGGTAGTAGGTAGTGCAAATACCAATGAAACTTTTGCCGGTGTAATTAATAATGAAGCCTATGGTAGCTCCACTGCGCAGGGCACAACACATATTGTAAAAGAAGGAGAAGGTATTTGGCGTTTAACCAATACCAACCCTTACAATGGTACTACCACTATTGAAAATGGTGTATTAGTAGTAAACGGCAATAAAAATGGTAACGGTGCTATTACGGTTAACGAAGGTGCATTAGCAGGCACAGGCTCTTTAAGTGGTAATGTAACAGTTGTGGCAGGTGCTATAGAGCCGGGTGATAGTTCTATTGGAACAATTACTTTAAGAAACAACCTGACATTAGAAGAAACTGCAAAAATTAATATTGATATTGATAAAACCAATGGTAACTGGGATAAAATAAATGTAACCAACGCCATTGCTTATAACGGTGTATTAAACTTACAGATAAACGGTGCGTTGGCTTCGGGTGATGAGTTTAAAATATTTACCTCCGGTTCATACAGCGGTAATTTTACAGCAATACAACCTGCCGAACCAGGTGTTGGTTTACAATGGCGCTTTACACCTGAAACAGGTACGTTAGAAGTGGTGGAACCGGGTTTTGTAAAAGCCCCGTCTAACTTAACAGCTACAACCGGTTTAAATACTTCACCAGCTGCAGCTTATGTTACACTTAACTGGCAGGATAATTCTGAAAATGAATTACACTTTGTAATTGAAAGATCTACTGATGGTGAAAACTTTGCCGTTATTGGTCAGGCTGCTGCAGACGCAACTGCGTACACAGATAATGATGTAACTGATGATACTAAATATTACTACCGTATAAAAGCAGTGGGTGATATTAAAGAGTCTATCTATACTGCTGTAGTAGAAATAGCTACTCCGTCATTAACGGCAACACCGGATCAAACAAGTTCACCTGCACCCGCTAATCTGGCAGAGAATATAATATTGAACAACGGAAAAGTAAACCTGCAATGGAGTGGTAGTAATAATACTATTACGTACCATGTTTATTTCGGAACAACATCAGGAAACTTAACCAAACTGGATGATGTTGACTATGTAACAAATGCCTCATTAGAAACAGCAGCATTACAACCCAGTACCGTTTATTACTGGCGTGTAGATGCTACCAATGCAAATGGAACAACTACGGGTACTGTATGGCAGTTTAAAACATCGGCTATACCAGTTACTCAAACAGGAGATTACCGTTCCAAACAATCTGGCGGATGGGCCGACCTAAGCTCATGGGAGATATATGACGGCGAAAATTGGAATGCCGCAACAGGTGGTGTACCTGGCGGAAGTTCAACTGTAACAATTGCAACAGGGCATACTGTTACTATTGCCGCAACTACCAGCGTTAGAAATCTTATTATTTTAAATGGGGCTACATTTAAGTCAAGTGGTTCGCAGCAAAATATAAGAGTAACTGGTTCTTTGTTAAACTATGGTACATTTGGCTCCGGCTCTTCCTCTAGTGAGCGGGTTAACCTTAACCCTTACCTGGCTAACGGCGAGGTGTATATTGGCGGTACAAATGTTTTGTATGTTAATCAATTCAGGGTGCATAGTATTGCACAAACAACGCATGTAATTATTGACGTTGATATTAGCACAGCCAGTTATTTCAGGGCCATTTTTGAGCCTAATGGTAATGGTGCAGACCAGGATGATGATGATATTACGGTAACCATTAATCCCGGAAAATCAGTGAATATGATTAACGGAAGTAATAGTTATTTTCATCAGTTTTCCAGCAGTTCAACTAATACAAATAACACATTAGCTTCATTTGGTAAATACACTTATAATATTTTAGGTACCTTAAATATGGGAGCAGTAACCAGTGCAACCAGTTGTGTAGTTGCACATACTAGCAAAGCAAATAGTAAGGTAACCGTTAATGTTGAGGGAACATGGATTACACCGGCTGCTATAAGAATTGTTAGTGCTGCTACATCAGTTCCTGCCGGAGCAATTGAATATAATATTAGTGGGAACGGACTCGTAAATGCTGCTACAAGAGGTACAAACTTGGTACAGGTTAATGCAACTTCAGGGGTAATTGTTCCGTGGAATATTAGCGATAACGGAGCATTACGTATAAACATTGCATCTGATGCAACAGCTACTTATCATACATCATCAGGTGGTGTGTACAGCCCGGTAAGAATTAAAAATAATGGTGCGGCCAATGCGGTAAATGTAGGTGCAGTTAATCAAATTACACCATCATTGGTAAATGGCGAAGCCGTGGTAAAAAATCAATACAATATTTCACCGGTTAATGCAGGAGCAAATCTGGATATATCATTGGGTTGGTTAACGGCCAGTCAGGGTACAGCCTTTAACCCTGCGGGTAATTTGTTAATAGGTCATCATGATGGTGCAGCCTGGGATTATAGAGCAGCTACTCTTTCGGGGGCAGGTACTGCAAGCAGTCCGTATTATGCAACTGCCGCAGGCTTTACGGAGTTTTCGCCATTTATTGTTACCAACCAACAAGTAGCATTACCGGCAAGGCTGGTATCATTTACCGGAAATAAAGTAGAAAATAAAGTACAACTGCAATGGCTTACTACACATGAAGTAAATGTAAGAGACTTTACCATTGAACGCAGTAGCAATGGTGTTGACTTTACGGCAATTGGTACGGTGGCGGCGAATAATAATGCTGCTTCTACCAACAATTATACTTTTACTGATGCAGCAGCAATGTCAGCAGTAGTTTATTATCGTTTAAAAACAAATGATTTTGATAATACCTACCGCAACAGTAATATTATAACCGTTAAACTGGATGCAGCAGCACAATTGTTTACGGCTTATCCTAATCCGGTGCAACAACAGTTAACAGTTAAACATATTGCTGCAAATGATAAAGCAACCATCAGCATATTTAACATCAGCGGTAAGTTGGTGTCCAGCAAAAAGGTGGCATCCGGAAATATTCAAACCAATATAGCGGTAAATCTATTACCTGCAGGTGTGTACACATTGGTTTGGCATGACGGGTCCGTACAACAAACTATTAAGTTCATGAAAAACTAACAGCTTATTTGTGCTACTTTTTTAAGCCATTGCATTATATGCAATGGCTTTTTTGTTATTACTTTTTTACTAAAAAAATATAGAGGGCAATATTGAATAACAACTTTAAAATCTATGTTCCCCTGAGCTTCACGAAGGGCTTCGTCAAGCTCAGCCTGACAAGCGTTTTATGACACTAATGTTTTATTGTAATATTCACCATTATGCTTAGCATTGGGTGAGGGATAGCAGCGGCATCCTTTTGCGAAGCAGGGCAAGGCAGCGTGGGGCAAAAGATACAGCGGATAGCCCGACCCGCAGGGGCACCCCCAAATAAAAAGCCCTGAACAAATCAGGGCCTTTTATAAAAAATATATCAGCGCTTAACTATAAATTCTATCTACCGCATCTTTAAATTTTTCCATAATCACTTTACGTTTCATAGAAAGTTTTGGCGTTAACTCACCACTATCTACACTCCATTCGGTAGGTATTAATTCAAACTTTTTAATTTGTTCTACGTGGTTAAAGTTTTGATTATAACGTTCAACGGTTTCTTTCATCAAATTTTTAACTTGTTCGTTCTTTAATGCATCTTCTTTTGTCGTAAATGCTATTCCGTTATCCTGCATCCAATCTTTAATAGCTGGAATAGAAGGCACAATTAACGCACCCACAAATTTTTGTTCGGCACCAACAATTAATATTTGCTCAATAAAACGACTCTCCTTCATTTTATTTTCAATAGGTTGTGGTGCTACATATTTACCACCACTGGTTTTAAACAACTCTTTTTTACGGTCGGTAATTTTTAAATACTTGTTGTTAATCCATACACCAATATCGCCGGTAAGTAACCAGCCGTCTCGCATGGTTTCGGCAGTAAGGTCGGGCCGTTTGTAATAACCCTGCATTACGCAAGCACCTTTGGTCATAATTTCACCGTCTTCGGCAAGTTTAACTTCTATGCCTTCTATCGGTGGGCCTACGGTGCCGTACATAGAATCCTGTGCACGGTTAACGCAAATTACCGGACTGTTTTCGGTAGGGCCGTAGCCTTCAAAAACCGGTATGCCGGCAGCATTAAAAATGCGCAACAATCTTTCCGATGCTGCTGCACCACCTGTAATAATAAATTTAATATTACCGCCCAATGCTTCACGCCATTTGCTAAATACTAATTTACGTGCAATGGCTAGTTTTATAATGTAGAAAAATCCGCCACTAATATTATTGTCGTACTTAGCACCCAAGGCTACACTCCAAAAAAACAAGGCACGTTTAATACCTTTTAGTTCGTTGCCTTTGGCCATTATTTTTTCGTACACTTTTTCTAATAAACGTGGTACGGTTGTAAAACCATCCGGTTTAATTTCTTTTAAATTATCGCCAATGGTTTCTAAACTTTCGGCATAATAAATACTAATACCGCTGTATAAATAAATGTAGGTAATCAGTTTTTCAAAAATGTGATTAAGCGGTAAAAAGCTTAACACTTTTTGGTGCGGTGCATCAGGAAATGGAAAACTTGCTCTGGAAAAAAACACACAACTAATAATATTGCTATGGCTTAACATAACACCTTTTGGTGTACCCGTTGTACCCGATGTGTAAATAAGCGTTGCTGTGTGATGATTGCTAATGGTGGCTTTTATTTTTTCTACCTGCTCCAGACTTTCATTATCGGCCATTTCTAACACCGTAGAAAAATGTTGTGCACCGGCAATTTTATTAAATGAATAAATACCTTTTAGCGATGGTACTTTACTTTTTATATCGTTAATTTTTTCAAACAATGCTTCGTCGCTTACAAACATGTATTTAACCTGCGCATCGTTTAAAATAAATTCAATTTCGTTAGGGTTTGTTGTGGGGTAAATAGGGGCAAGTATTGCACCAATTTGTTGTACCGCTAAATCGGTTATCACCCACTCAGGTCGGTTGTTACTTATTATACCAATTTTGTCGCTTCCTTCGGCAGTAAAATCGTTACCGCTAACGCCTAGTTTTAGTAAGCCGGCAGATAATTTATTGGCCGCAATTTCTACATCTTTTGTTGTATAACTTTTCCATTGGCCATCCACCTTGGCGTTTAACATATCCTGCTTAGGATATTTCTCTAATTGGTGTGCTACTGCATCAAAAAGTCTGTAAGAAGGATATTCCATAATGACAACTTCGTTAAAATTTTAAATATAGCAAAAATGTCGCTATTAGCGAATTAAAAATGGATAAAAGACTTGATAATTGAGACTTCAGAAATGCGGTAGTAATAATTATGTTACCAGCTGCATTGCTACTAGCATCGTCCCTTGCGTCGCACTCTTCAACTGTATTAACACAGATGAGCATTGTGCAAAAAGCAAAAGCGGAAGTATAACCTCCGCTTTTGTAAAATATATTCTCAAATCTCATATCTCAATTCTGATATCTCAATTCTCAATTCGTCTGATAATTTTGTCCCTTTGGCATTTTAAATATGCGTGTTTTTTGAAAAGTTGTAAACTTCGCATACGCATCAGCATGTGTTTTTGTCCAGTTATCGTAAGCCGCTAAATCCTGCACCGATCCAAATAACCATTGGTTATAAGCATCAAACATTCCGTCCTGCAAAAGTTGTTGTTGAAAATCGAAAAGTTTATACGGAAACTTAGTAGCATAATTCTGGTACCAATCTAAAATAAAACGTGTACGTACCATGGTTAATGTTTCGGCAGTAACACCACGGTTAATAACCGATGTTTGTTTACCAATGGTTTGTAAAAATGCTTTACTAAATTCGTTTTTATTTTTTTCCTGGCCTTTCATAATATCGGCACTGGCAAAAAGTTTTTCTTTATAACCATCCAATAATAATTGTTTCATAGCAGCACCTCTTTCCGAAAGGCTTTCCATGTTTACAAAAATTTCGCCGTAAATAAGGCTCCATACTTTATCGTGTGTAAAAAAATAATGGCGGGCTGCATTGTAATAATTGCCACTATAAGCCGGATCTACCTGAATACCTTTTTCCCAACAATTAATCGCTTCTGTCAGGTTTTTGTTAGAATAAAGTAACTCACCATATTCGCTGTATAAAGGTCCGCTTTCAGGGAATTTTTTAATGGCTTTTTTGTACATTTTATCGCAGTCCTTCACTTCTTCCAGTGCTTTGTACACATTACCTGCAATTTGGTAAGTAATTACATCGGCATCATCGCGGTTCACCATTTTTTTAACTTGCTCCAGTGCTTTGCTGTAGTCACGTTTCAGGTAATGGTTCATGGTCAGGTCCTTCAGTAATTCAAGGTTGTCCTTATCTTGCTCTAAAGCACGGTTTAAAATTACAATAGCGTTATTATAATCCCGAGCGTAGGTAAATTTTTTGGCATTAGCCTGCATGGTTTTTACATCCTCCTGCGCAGTAGCAGAAAAAGCAATGAAAGCGGCCAGTAAAAAGGATGAAATTTTTTTCATCAGGTAATTGTTTAAAATTGTCAAAATAAGGCGCCACAAAATAAGCAAATATTGTGCTGATATGGTGTTTATGCGAGTAAGATTAACAAAATGCTCGGTTTTTGAAGCCTTTTCTTTGTTGATTAATAATTGACTTATAATAAGTTATGTGTTTTTTCCTTTGACCTCAGCACTTCGTTTTCCAAACTCAATTGTATTAAAAACGCCCCTTTCAAAGGGGCGTTTTATCATTTATCTAGTTTCTTACAATACATGCGTTAACAACCCATCACGCAATTTTGGTTCAAACCAGGTGCTTTTTGGTGGCATTACATTACCGCTGTCAGCAATATCAAATAATTGCTGAATGGTAACAGGGTATAAGCTAAAAGCCACTTTCATTTCGCCGCTGTTCACACGTTTTTCCAATTCACCTAATCCACGAATACCACCTACAAAATCAATGCGGGTATCAGTACGTTGGTCTTTTATGTTTAATAATTTATCCAGAATATTATTAGATAAAATAGTTACATCCAATACGCCAATCGGGTCGTTGGTGTACGTGCCTTCACGGGCAGTTAAAATATACCATTGTTTATCTAAGTACATACCAAACTCATGTAAGGAGGCAGGTTTTACCGCATCTTCACTTTCGGTAATGGTAAACTCTTCTTGTAATGCACTGATAAAATCGCCGTTGCTCAGGTTGTTTAAATCTTTAATTACCCGGTTATAATCCATAATGGCCAATTCACTGGCCGGGAAAATAGTGGTTAAAAAGTATTTAGCTTCCTCGCTATCAGGTAAAGCCTGACTAACTTTTGCGGCTGATGCTGCACGGTGATGGCCATCGGCAATATAAGTTGCCGGTACTTTTTCGGCAAACAGGTTTGTAATGCTTTCAACTGCTTCGTCCGCATCTACCGACCAGATGGTATGCTGAATACCATCAGTAGCTGTAAAATCGTATAAAGGCGTATGTGTTTTTTTCCAGTTGTTAATCAGTTCGTCCAACTCCGCCACATTATTGTAGGCTAAAAAAACATTACCCGTTTGCGCTTTAATGGTACGCATATGGTCAATACGGTCTTTCTCTTTTTCGGGGCGGGTAAACTCGTGTTTTTTAATAATATCGTTAAAGTAATCTTCTACCGAGGAGGAGCAAACCAAACCGGTTTGTTCACGGCCATCCATTATTAAACGATAAATGTAATAACAAGCTTTGCTTTCGTGCAATAAAGTACCTACGGCAATAAAGTCCTGTAAGTTATTGGCGGCTTTATCATACACTTCCTGACTATGTGTATCAATATCGGTTGGTAAGTCAACCTCGGCTTTAGTAATATGTAAAAACGAAAGCGGATTATCTTTTACCTGCTCTCTTGCTTCGTTACTGTTTAATACATCATAGGGTGGGGAAGCAACCTGGTGTGCTATGTTTTGCGCCGGACGCAAAGCTGCAAATGGTTTAATAATAGCCATAAAATAATTTATCCTTTTTTGTTTGCAAAATGTGTCATAAACTGAGTAAGTGCCTGTACACTTTCTATGGGTAAGGCATTATACATAGATGCCCTGAAACCGCCTACACTGCGATGCCCTTTTATACCATAAAAACCTTCTTGTGTGGATAGGGTAGCAAATTCTTTTTCTAAACTCGCATCTTCCATTACAAATACAGCGTTCATCAGGCTTCTGTCTTCTTTAGCTACAGGGCCTTTAAATACCGGTAAGCTATCTAATGTGTTATAAAACAAATCAGCTTTTTCTATATTTCTTTTTTCCAATACACTTACACCGCCTTCGTTTTTTAACCAACGTAAAGTAAGCATCGCTACATAAATAGCAAATACCGGTGGCGTGTTTAACATACTGCCTTCGGAAATATGGTTACGGTAATCTAAAATAGATGGTATAACCCTATCAACCTTGCCTAATAAGTTTTTATTTACTACGACCAGGTTTACACCTGCTGCACCCATATTTTTTTGAGCACCGGCGTAAATAATTCCAAATTTATTAAAGTCTAACTGACGGCTTAATATATCGCTGCTCATATCGGCAACAATAGGTACACCACAATCGTAAGGCATGTTATGCCATTGTGTACCGGCAATAGTTTCGTTGGTAGTTATATGTAAGTAACTGGCTGTTGGCGATACCTGTAATTTTTTAGGTATGCCTGTATAATTTTCCGCTTTTGTACTGCCGGCAATTTCTACATGGCCAAATAGTTTAGCTTCCTTAATGGCTTTACCGGCCCAGGTACCTGTTTCGGTATAAGCAGCAATATCATTATCGTTTAACAGGTTCATGGGTACCTGCATAAACTGAGTGGTAGCACCGCCATGTAAAAACAACACTTCATGTTCTTCGCCCAGTTGCATTAATTCTTTTACCAAGGCAATGGCTTCATCCATTACTGCCTGAAACTCAGGTGTACGGTGGCCAATTTCTAAAATAGAAAGTCCGGAATTATTAAAGTTTAATACTGCCTGGCTGGCTTGTTCAAATACTGTTTTAGGAAGAATAGATGGGCCAGAATTGAAATTATGCATAACTGTTGCCATGGTTGTTGCTAAGATTGTGGCCGCAAAGGTAAGTTTTATGTTTAAAGTTTAATGTGTAAGGTTTAAAGTTGGGGAACGTTACATGCGTTTAGCTTAAAGCTTTTAGCATTGGGCTTTTTCTGTTGAATAGCGAACAGAACGTACAAGAGTGCGACGCAACGGAAGTCCAATCAAGGAACTAAAGTTGGGCTCATAAAAAACAGTATGGAATATTAATTATATAGTATAAAGAAGGATAACCTACTTACTCACGATAACCTTAAACCTTAGACCCTAAACCTTAAACCGCTACTCTCCCCTCAGCGAAAACTCCTGACTTGCCGCCTTACGTGATGGCACCCATGATGCTAACAGCGCAATTACAAAAACGGTGGCGCTAACCAAGGCAAAATCCTGCCAGCGCAGTTTTACGGGGAAATAATTAATTAAAAACGATCCGCCTTCCAACGGAATAAGGTGAAAAGTTATTTGCAGATAAGCAATAATTAATGCCAGCAACATACCAACTACACCACCAACAATGGCCAGTAAAAAACCTTCGCTTAAAAATATTTTTTGTATAAAACTTTTGTCGGCACCCAGTGCATTCAATATGCTTATGTCTTTTTGTTTTTCCAGCACTAACATGGTAAGTGCGCCAATCATATTAAACGCCGCCACTACCAGTATTAAACACAGTACACCATAAATGGCCCAGCGTTCCATATTCATAACGGCATACAAACTTTTGTTTTGCTGGTAACGGTTTAATACTTTGTAATTACTGCCCAATAGTTTTTGTATGGGTTGTATAATGTCGTCGGCTTTTTTAGGATCTGTTACTGCAACTTCAACAGCCGAGTATTCATCTGCACCCATCTTCATGGCTTTTTTGGTGAAATGAATATTGGTAATAGCGTATTTATTATCAAAATCCTGCTGTATTAAAAACGTACCGGCGGTACCAATGGTATCGTTACTAATATCGCTGGTTTGATCAAAAGATTGACCTTCACTTTTACGTGGTAAATGAATGCGCAGCGGATAAATATTTCTATCGGCCTGCACACCCAATGCCGATTCTACACCGGCACCTAAAATTAAAAACGGACTTTCCTCGTTGCCTAATTTGTAATTACCGTTTAATAAATGTTGTTCAACACCCGATATAAAACGGTAGTTTTCATCAACACCTTTTAAGTACACTACCGATTGGTAATCGCCGTTTTGTATAAACGCTTTTTCCTCGGTAACCAACGAAATAATATTAACTCCCTTAACCGATTTTAGTTGCTGCAGTTGCTCTGTAGTTAATTGCAACACTTTACCGTTTGCCGGCTGAATTTTTATATCGGGATAAAAATTTGCGTACAACGATTTTACCAATCCTTCAAACCCATTAAAAACGCTTAACACTAAAATAAGTGCAGCCGTGCCAATGGTAATGGCCACAACACTTGTCCACGCTATTATATTAATAGCATTGGTAGTTTTTTTAGCTTTAAAATAGCGCCAGGCAAATAGGAAATGCAAGGTGGAGTTATAAGTTTTAAGTTATAAGTAATAAGTCATGCTAGCATTGGCAAATTATCTAATTACCTAATTATCTAATTTGCCTTTCTCTTCGTTAATTTTTTTAAACAGCTCCTCCATTTTAAATACATGGTCCAGTGTATCATCTTTAAAAAACTTTAACACCGGTATGTTACGCAACTGGTGGCGCACCCTGGCCGATAGTTCTTTTTTTATTTCAAAATGACGGTCTTCAATTTTTTTCATCGCCGCATCCACATCTTTTACCTGAAAAAAGCTCAGGTAAAAACGGGCTTCCAACAGGTCAGGCGTAACCTTAACCCCCGATACCGATACCATGCCGCCTTCCAGCATGCTCAGGTTTAAACGCTGAAAAATGGCGTTAATCTCTTCATTTAATAATCCGGCAATTTGCTTTTGCCTTTTTCCTTCTTCCATAATTTACCATTTTATAGTAAACAAAAACTTGCCGTTTATTGTATTAGCAAGCCATGCATACAGTTAACTTTTGCTATAGGGTGCAAATTTACTTACTTTGCGTGGTTTAAGCTATTATTAATGGTTTAGGTTTGGGGCGTGCCCCCGTGTAACACAAACTACGGCTCGTACCTCGCCTTGTTTGTTAACCCGGGGTCGGGCTTTACGCTATTACTCCGGCACAAAGCCAACACACTGGGCTTCACCGGGGTAACCGCTGCAATCCCTCACGCATTAGGCACGCTGCATTATTTATAACATAAAGGTTACATGAAAAAATATTCTCGCTTATTTGGTTATCTTAAAGAGCATAAAAGCAAACTGGTACTCTATTTTATATGTGTAGTACTGGCAACTATTTTTGGTATCGTATCTATTGGTCTGTTAATACCATTTTTCGGGTTAATTTTTGATACCGGTAGCTTTGCGGTAGATGCTAAAGCTGTGAACGAAAGTGGTATTGGCGGCGTTATTAACACACAGTTAAACGCCATTATTGCCAGCTACGGAAAAGTTGGCGGTTTAACAGCCATCTGTTTATTTATTATTACGGCTACCGTTTTAAAAAACCTTTTCATTTATTTATCCAATCGTTTATCGGTACCCATCAGGGCGGCAATTATTACCCGCTTACGGTCCGATTTGTATAATAAAATACTGGCCTTACCAATAGGTTATTTTACCGAAAAAAGAAAAGGTGATATTATTTCCCGCATGACCAACGACATTGCTGAGATTGAAGGTTCGGTAGTAGGGGTGTTGGACGGTATGATTAAAGACCCATTGACGGTAATTGGTTATTTAATATTTCTGGTGGCAGTATCGCCACAACTTTCGCTCTTTTTATTAGTGTTGTTACCGGTAACCGGTATTCTTATTGGTCGTATTAGCCGCAAGCTTAAAAAACAATCGCAGGAAGCTGCCGATAAATTAGGCGAAGGCTTATCTATTTTAGATGAAACCCTTGGTGGCTTGCGTGTTATTAAAGCTTTCTTGGCCGAAAAAATATTAAGTACCCGTTTTCATAAAGTAAACGATGAGTTATTTGGTGTACGTAAAAAAATGGGTGCCCGTCGTGATTTGGCGTCACCACTTACCGAAGTATTAGGTGTGATGGTTTTATGCACCATTTTATATTTTGGCGGCAGGTTAGTAATTAGCGGTGGCGGATTATCCGGCGAACAACTAATGGGTTATATCGCATCATTTGCTATGTTAATCAACCCTGCTAAAAATATTTCAACCTCTTTCTTTAACGTACAAAAGGGTAGTGCTGCATTAATTCGTGTGGAGGAAATTTTAAGTGCACCGGTTGTGGTGGACGAAAACCCAAGCGGTAAAAAACTAACTTCTTTCAATAACCAAATTGAGTTTCGTAATGTATCCTTCGCTTACGAAGATGCCGTGATATTGGATAACGTTAATCTGGTAATTGAAAAAGGAAAGACCATTGCGCTTGTTGGTTCATCGGGTGCCGGTAAATCTACATTGGCCGATATGATTCCACGTTTCCACGATGTAACCGGCGGCGAAGTATTAATTGATGGGGTAAATATTAAAGATTATTCCTTAAGCTCGGTTAGGGAACAAATGAGTATTGTAACGCAGGAGCCTATTCTGTTTAATGATACCATTGCTCATAACATTGCATTAGGCCAGGAGAATGTTCCTTTAGATGAAGTAGTGCAGGCAGCAAAAATTGCCAATGCTCATAACTTCATCATGCAAAAGGAAGAACAATATGATACTAATATTGGTGACAGGGGCAGCAAATTAAGCGGTGGCGAAAGACAACGTGTTACCATTGCCCGTGCGGTTTTAAAAAATCCTCCGATACTTATTTTAGATGAAGCTACATCATCCTTAGATACCGAAAGTGAACGTCTGGTACAGGATGCTATTAATAATATGATGCAAAACCGCACCAGTATTGTTATTGCCCACCGTTTAAGTACCATTCGCCATGCCGACGAAATTATTGTATTGCAAAAAGGCAAAATAGCCGAACGTGGTACACATGAGCAGCTACTTGCTCAGAATGGTTTTTACAAGAGGTTAGTGGAGATGCAGGAGGTAAAGTAAGTATTGAGTTATAAGTTGTAAGTAATAAGTTTTGGTGTCGGTGATACGCAGGGTTGTAATAGGATTTCATACTATGAACCATGATCTATGAGCCATGATCCATTAACTAATTTCCAAATTGTCTAATTGGCAAATTGATTTCATCCTTGTGGTAAAAATATTTCACCCGGCAACCAACGGTTTTCTTTTTCCTCTTCCAACGATTCGTGTAAACGAGGTTGTACTTTTTCAAATAAATAGTGCAGACTTTGTTGTATGCTGCGGCTATAATCACGTTTAATAACACGGCCATATTGTAACCAGTCTTCTACCTTTTGCTGAAAATCGGTAAGGGTATCATCCACTACAGTTACTCCCATTAGCTCCAATGCAGCAGCATTACATTGTTGCTCGTAATGATTTTTAATAGGTATGCTCATTATTTTTTTACCCAGGTGTAATGCTTCAGCGGGTGTTTCAAAACCACCACCGGTTATTACCCCTTCTGCGGCTATCATGCTGTTACTAAAGCCATCAGGTGTAATAGGTTTCCAGGAAATATTCCCTTCTTCTTTTTCCTGTAAAACCTGTTTGCTAAAAACTTCAAAACGAGTGTGACGAATGGTATTAAACATGGTATATAGTTTTTGGTTACTGTAAGCAGGTAAATAAACAGCTATATGATTGTTGTTTATTGGAGTAGCGTCTATAATATCTTTTTTTATTACCGGAGTAAAAATAAAATCGTCATAACTACTAAAGTGATAACCTAAGTTATGTTTTGCCGTAGCAAAGTTTTTTAAAACAAAATCTCCTATTTTGTCCTGTTGCAAAGGTTTGGGGCAATCAACTGATTGAAAACTGGCCTGATGACCAAATTGCACCGAAGGCACTTTACGCAGTTTACAAGCCATAGAGGTAATAAAATCAAAATCGTTTAATACCAAATCGTATTGGTGTACCGGTAGTTGTTGTATATCGTTCCAGATGCGTATTGGGTTAAGCCCTTTAGCTATTTGTACATAATTTAAACCACCATTGCTGTTGTAAAACAAACTAAGGCCTTTGCTTCTGTAGGCAATGGGTGCGTTTAGTTTTAGGGAGCTATTATTACCACTTAAGAAAATATCAACCGTACCGTATTGCTTTAGGTAAGGTAACAATTGCATGGCCCTGCTAATATGCCCGTTACCTGTTGCCTGTACTGCGTATAATATTTTCATAACAAAAAATATGGTTACTCAAAGTACCTACTAACTAAGCAGCGCAACTATTAAAACGAATTATGAAAATGATAACTAAATGTTATCCGAATATGAATACAATAAAACAAGTAAATGAATAAAATTATTTGAACGTAAATTTATCTTTTGAGAGCAGGAAAACGAATTGCTTAACATTAGCTTCATACGCTGTTAAAACTGGCTTAACCTTAAAGGCGGACATTTGCGCTGCAAAAACTAACCATTAACCACCGTTAGAAAATAAAACCCTCTCAAATAAAGAACAACATGAAAAAAAAGTACGGATTACTGGTATTGTTAGCTGCCTTTACAATGGGTGGTTATGCGCAAACGGTTAAAGGTTTTGTATATGCCGACAATAACAAAAACGGCAAAAAAGATAAAAGTGAAAACGGTGTAGCCGGTGTAGCAGTATCAAACGGTGTACAGGTTGTAAGTACTAACGATAATGGCGCTTACGAGTTACCCGTTGGCGATGACAATATTATTTTTGTTATTAAACCTGCCGGTTATAGTGTAGCGTTAAATGCCAGCAATCAACCACAGTACTATTATATTCATAAGCCAAATGGCTCTCCTGAAAATTTCAAATACAAAGGTGTAGCCCCAACCGGTAAATTACCAAAGTCGGTTGATTTTGCTTTGCACGCTGCACAAGAATCAGATAAATTTACCAGCTTAATATTTGGTGACCCGCAACCTTACACACAACAAGAGGTTGATTTTTTTGCAAAAGGTATTGTATCAGAAGTAGTAGGTATTAAAGATGTTGCTTTTGGTTTAAGCTTAGGCGATTTAGTAGGCGATGATTTAAGCTTACACAACCCTTACATTAGTGCGGTGAAAAATGTTGGTATTCCCTGGTATAACTTAATGGGCAACCACGATATGAACTACGAAGCCACAGCCGATTCATTAGCCGATGAAACTTATGAGGCAAACTTTGGTCCGGCTAACTATTCATTTAATTATGGTAAAGTACACTTCATCATTTTAGATGATATTATTTACCCTGATCCTCGTGATGGTAAAGGTTACTGGGGTGGTTTTCGTAAAGACCAATTGGAGTTTATTGAAAACGATTTAAAACTGGTACCTAAAGAAAACCTGATTGTATTGGCTTTTCATATTCCTTTACAAATGTATAATGATGCATTTCGCAAGAACGACAGAGATCAATTGTTTGCATTATTAAAAGACTTCCCTAATACATTATCATTATCAGCCCATACGCATTTACAACGTAACGATTTTTACACCCGTAAAGATGGTTGGATGCAGGACAAACCACACCACGAATACAATGCGGGCACTACTTCAGGCGACTGGTACTCTGGTGAAATTAACGAACAAGGCGTACCGGCCAGCACCATGCGTGATGGTACACCTAAAGGTTATGCCTTTATAAAATTTGATGGTAACAAATATGTAATTGATTATAAAGTAGCGGGTAAATCTGCTGATTATCAAATTAATGTATATGCACCGGAAGTAATGTCGTCAAAAAGATATGGCGCTTATAAATTTTATGCCAACTTTTTTATGGGTAAAAAAGGCGATAAAGTGGAGTTTAGCATAGATGGCGGCAAATGGAAAGCCATGGATTATTTGGTAAATGCTGACCCTAGTTATTTGAATTTGGCGATGAAATGGGATTTTATTAGTAACTTAATGCCTGGCCGTCGTCCAAGCAATCCCGAACAAAGCACCCATTTATGGTGGGCTGGCTTTCCTGCCAAGTTAAAAGCAGGCGATCATACCATTGAAGTTAGAGCTACAGATATGTTTGGCCGCACCTTTACACAAAAGAAAACATTTAAAGTACAAGACCCTATTGAACTTAAATAAAATAAATTATTGAACGATTTCTCATATGCAGTTAGTTTTGAATACGCCCCGCTTTTTTAAGTGGGGCTCTTTTTATGCTTTAAGCTGAAAGCTTAATGCATAAAGCTGAAAGCAAATGTGCTAATATGCTGATGTGCCAATTAAAAATTCAAAAATAAAAATTAAAAAAAGCTTTGTAAAGCATTAGGAGTTTTACACAATGCCATCTGTGTTAATACAGTTGAAGAGTGCGACCCCGAGTTCCGCTTCGCTCTTCGGGGCAGACGAAACAGAAGATGATAGTAGCACCATAGCTCGTAACATAAATATTAATAGTAAAAAAGTAAATTGCAGTACAACAGTTATTTTATGGCAACAAAAAAAGCAACTTTACGTACTTGTAAGATGGGCCATACTTATTATAAAACCAGCGATTGCCCTACTTGTCCGCAATGCGAAAAAGCTAAAAGGCCTGAAGAAGGTTTTCTGGCAACCTTATCATCACCGGCACGTAATGCATTGATGCATTATAAAATTGATACGGTAAAAAAGTTGGCTAAATATACGCAGTCGGAAATTCTACAATTGCATGGTATTGGTCCGGCAAGTTTGCCTGCTTTACAAAAAGCATTAAACAATGCAGGTTTAAATTTTAAGCAAAACTAACCTATATGGCTTTGCCTTGCATGTTAATGGAGTGTATGTGCAAGGCTATTTCGTTGGTCATTACCTGTGGTACCGGTTTTTCGTTATTGGTATTTTTATTTACTTCAGGTATATCGGTGTGGTTGTATAAATGCCAATCGTAATCGTAATATTCTAAGGTTGTCATATGCTCCACCCAATCGCCGCTGTTTAAATATAATACGGGTGCATGTTCGTTTTCAATCACTCGTTTTTGTGGTTGATGTATATGGCCGCAAATAACACAATCATATTTTTTTTCGGCAGCAATACCGGCTACTAAATTTTCAAAAGCATCCACCTTAACTACCCGTTTATGAAACTGGTGCATGATGTTTTTAGAAAAAGATAATTGCTCGCCACCAAACAACTTTACCATACGGTTTACAAAACGGTTAAAGCCCAGTAACAACGCATAACCATTGCTGCCAAGCCTTGTCCAAAACCTTGCCTGATTGCTGGTGGTATGGTCAAACACATCGCCATGAAAAACCCAGGTGCGTTTACCATTAATTTCAATCACCACTTTATCCGCCAATTGAAAGCCACCCATTTGCATATCGCTGTAACGGCGTAAAGCTTCGTCGTGATTACCGGTAATATAAATTACACGAGTGCCGGTTGAAAGTAAGTGTAATATTTCCTGAATTACGGCAATATGGGGTGCCGGAAAATAGTGTTTGCTAAATTGCCATCCATCAATAATATCGCCATTTAAAATTAAAATGCGTGGCGAAATACTTTGCAGGTATTGCAATAACTCCTTTGCCCTACAAGCGTAAGTGCCTAGGTGTACGTCTGACAATACAACAACTTCAACCGAGCGTTTGGTCATAAATGGGTTACTATAAAGTTTCATCTTTAATATGAACTTAAGTTTACCGTGGTGTTATCAATATGTGAAGTGCTGCAATTTTTTGTTCTCATCGTCCCCGCCCTGATTGGACTTTTGTTGCGTCGCACACTTGTACGTTCGGTAATGCTATTGGGCATTATGTAGGTTGCATTAACGGTTGTAAAATTTCTTTATTTCGATTGTAGCGCAGGGTCCCCAGACCTGTGCAAATTCGTTACTTGTTTATTTGATTTTAGGAATGCTGTAATGGTGGTATACTTTGATTACTTAGAATTAAGTAACATAAAGGCACAGGTCTGGAGACCTGCGCCAGATGGGGGTGTTATCAATATGTGAAGTGCTGAACTTTTTTTGTTGTCATCGTCCCCGCCTTGATGGGGCTTTTGTTGCGTCGCACACTTGTACTGCAACAACGCTATGCATCAATGAGGCTAATCCAATAACTAATATCGAATTAATTCTATTGGGCATTGTGTAAGTTGCGTTAACGGTTGCAAAATTTCAATTCTAGCGCAGGTCTCCTGACCTGTGCTAATTCGTTACTTGTTTATTTGATTTTAGGAATGCTGTAATGGTGGTAAATTTTGATTGTTTAAAGTTAAGTAACATTAAAGCACAGGTCTGGAGACCTGCGCCAGATAGAGACCTGTGCTAATTCGTTACTTGTTTATTTGATTTTAGGAATGCTGTAATGGTGGTATATTTTGATTACTTAATGTTAAGTAACATAAAGGCACAGGTCTGGAGACTTGTAATGCTATTAAGTTAAGGAGTCCGTCATGCCGACCTTAGGAGGCATCCCCTGCTATAAAAGGGCTCTTTTAAATTTTAAGCGACCTCTACTTCATTGAGGCAGCTGCTTAACTTAATAGCATTGAGGAGACCTGCGCCAGTGGGATAATTATTTTGAACTGTCAGCAATATATTCAGATAACAATTTATCAGCGACAAGTGTCATGTCCTTGAGTATTTTTATTCGATTATGCGGAAGGTCATAATTAAATGCTTTCATTACACTGTCTTGAAATCTGTCATAAAAAAGTCTCACATTACTTAAGTCATCTTTTGCTTCTATTGCGCTTCTAAATTTATCAAAATTTCGTCTGCTTCTGATGTATTCATGATCTATTTGATTGCGTAGTTGTGAAACCTCAGTTCTTTCCTTTTCATAATTTATCTGGTGTATAGTTCGACGAAAATCTGTCCTTAAATCATTCATTTCTGACATTACAACTTGTAACATCTTAGCTGCATCGTTATCAGATACATCTTTTAATGATGCTGGACTTGATAACGATAACAAACTAACAATTGAATTTATACCCTCTCCTTTATCAGTTGCTTCCTTTGTTGCAGATATTGCTTCAGCAATATAATTTTGATCTTCTAAAACTTCTCTATATTTTAATTCTTTTCTGTATTCTGTATACCTTAAAGGTGAAATATCAAATATCTTCGGAGTACCTACCTCTTGGACAAGAACAGTCGGCTTGTCAAACGCTTGTCGCAAACCTAACTCAAATAGCACATTTGGGTTCCGATTGCTTAAGTCGCAAATAGCCATTGGACTATCAATTAACTTCTGTAGAATATCCAAATGAATCAAGTTGGTTTGCTTTACTTGGTCAGCTCGAAAGGGAGTAAAGCCAGCTTTGTCGCATGCGACTTTTAATATGTCCTCGTACACTTTTTTAAAGTGACCTTTGTCGTATCCCTCTGGATCAGCTATTGGCATTATGACAAAACAGTCATTATTTACTTGCTCAATAGCTTTCGTTTCTTTTGCCATAATTTTAATTTTAGGTTACCGCTAACTCATAAATATACGCAAGTTTCCCAAAAACTAAAATAGCACAACGTATAGCTATAAGTAGTTAATATAAAACGGAGTAACAATATATTACTATACAAAACAGGCAAGTACTAATTTATTAAAACCGCTAAAGCCCAATAGAATTACTACCGATCAAAGGCTGCCCGATGTGCAGGGTTTAGTGCGGAGTGCAACGAAGCACCGGAGCGAAGCGGAGCCCGTAACAGCGGGGACTGCTGCTGAGCAGCGTTACTACTGCTGATAGCCCATAATTGATTTGAAAATTTGGAAATGTGATGATTTGGAAATGGTGGAGTATAAGATTGTGGTTATCTATATTTTATACGGGAGGTGTTGATGAACGGATAAGAATGCTAACGCAGTTTTCCTAAACTTAAGAGAACCCTTTTATTGCAGGGGATGCCTCCTTCGTCGGCATGACGGACTCCTTAACCACGCCAAATAAAAAAGGTCCGTAACCTACGAACCTTTTAAAAATCTTTATACTAATATCTAAAATCTACATACTAATAACTACATACTACTAACTCCCCAACCCCATTTTAAAAAATCGGGCATGGCACGGGCCCAGGTGGGTACATCGTGGCGGCCATCGGGTAGTTCCATATACACTACATCTTTATCGGTATAACCTTTTTTGTATAAGGCGTCCATTAAATCCAGTGTATCATCAATAGAATCAATAATGCCATTGTTGTTTCTATCCATGGTTTCGTCCAGGTTGCCGCATTGAAAAAAGAATTGCATGCCATCAACCTTTGGATTGTTTTTTATTAATTGGTGTACAATGCGGTGTTGGTGGTCGTCGTATGTTGGATCAGTTTGATCGATACTGCGCCACCATAAGGAGCCGGAAAAAATACCAACCTTGGTAAATAAACCGGGATGGCTCCAGGCAATATCTAAAGCGCTTACCGCACCTAATGAAAAACCGGCATAACTACGTTCGTGTACTTTGGGTAAAACATAGGTGGTTTGTATGTAGGGTAATAGTTCCTGTAAAATAAAACTGGTATATAAACCGGCTTTTGCACCACGGCCTAAATAATCAGGTTGACTGGCTACGCCGTATTCCATTTTTCTATCCTCGCAAGTATGTATGGCTACACATAAAAGCGGCTTAATGCTGTTGGTTTCGTACAGGCCATTCAACATATCTTCCAGGCCAAGTTTTTTCATATCCTGGCCATCGTTAATTAACAGTAAACTTATATCGGAAGGGTCGGCAACGTTTTTGGGGAGAAAAAACTCAACAATAACCGTACGTTTTAAAAACGCCGATTCTAATTCAACACGTTCCACAAGGGTGCCAGTTACTAATTCAGGTTGCATGGCGCCAAAAGTAAGAAATTCGGGGTGATGTATGCAATTTTATTGACAATTAAGTAGTAACCTGTATAAAGTGCGTGGAGAAAAACATATGCATAAAAAAAGCCCTTTATGCATATTTATAAAGGGCTTTTGAAAATTATGTTGAGTTTTATAATTTAATAGGTGCGTATTTCGGTACTAAAGATTTCATGATTACCCATGCTAACAAATATGCAATTGCGCAAAAAGCGAACATAATTGTATAACCTGTTTGTACGTGACCTAATTTTTCGTAATGGTCAAAAACCGCTCCTCCGATTTTTGATATTGCTACACCACCCAATCCACCGGCCATACCACCAATACCTACAACCGAAGCAATCGCTTTTTTAGGAAACATATCGGATACCGTTGTAAAAATATTAGCACTCCAGGCTTGGTGAGCAGAAGCTCCAATGCCGATTAATATAACAGGGATCCAATAAGAATCTCCGCCAAGTGGTTGTGCTAATAAGACTACTAATGGGAAAAGTGCAATTAAAAGCATGGCCTTCATTCTTCCGTCGTAAGGATTGTAACCTTTTTTTATAAAATACATAGGGAACCATCCACCACCAATACTTCCAAACATTGTCATACTATACAATACAGCTAACGGTAACATTATATCAGTTTTTACCATGCCATACTGGGCTTCCAAGTATTTAGGTAGCCAGAATAAGAAGAACCACCAAACTCCGTCAGTTAAAAGTTTTCCTACAATAAATGACCATGTTTGTTTATAGCCTAATAGTTTAACCCATGAAACTTTTGGTGCGTTTTCAGCAACAGTTTCTACAACGGGTTCATCCTCCTTATCACTTTCGATATACTCTTTTTCAGCAGCAGAAAGCCTTTTTTGCTTTTGAGGAATTTGATAGTAAAAGCGCCAAAAAAGTAACCATATAAAACCAATTGCACCTATTATAATAAATGCAGACTCCCATCCCCATTTAGATGCCATCCATGGAACGGTAAGCGGAGCCAGAATTGCTCCAATATTACTACCTGAGTTAAAAATACCTGTAGCTAAGGAACGTTCTTTTTTAGGGAAATATTCTGCAGTAGCTTTAATGGCAGCCGGAAAATTCCCTGCTTCTCCAAATGCCAGCACAGCCCGTGCTATCATAAAGCCAGCAATGGAAACAGGTACAGCGCCAATACCAATTATAGTTAAAAAACTCGAAGTAGCAGATCCAATTGCTATTGCATAAGCATGTAAAATAGCTCCAATTGACCAAATGATTATGGCCCAGGTAAAACCTGCTTTAGTACCTAATTTATCAATAATGCGACCTGCAAAAAGCATGGAGATAGCATAAACAAATTGAAAAACCGCAGTAATATTTGCATAATCAGAATTTGACCATCCAAACTCTTTTGATAAATCAGGAGCTAATAAACTTAACACCTGCCTATCGAGATAATTGACAGTGGTGGCAAAAAACAATAACGCACAGATTGTCCATCTGTAATTACTCATTTTTGCAGTTCTGTTTTGTTGCAGCATATCGTTTTATTTTTTTACAGCAGCGGCAATACTCATTGCCTGCTTTGTTAAACTTTCTATGGTTGCGAAATCTTTTTTCGCCAGCAAATCTTTACTAATTAGTTTACTACCTAAACCTACTGCACAAACACCTGCTTTGTACCAGGCACCAATACTGGCTTCGGTAACATCCACACCGCCGGTAGGCATAAACAACATGTTGGGAAATAATTCTTTTATGGCCGATAAAAAATCTACACCCAGTACATTACCGGGAAATAGTTTTACCAATTTACAACCTGCTTTTTCTGCAACATGTATTTCAGTTGGCGTCATGCAACCGGGTATCCATAGTATTTTTTGCAAATAAGCTACATCACAAACCGAAGCATCAAATACCGGACTGATTAAAAAATCGGCACCGGCATTAATAAACTTTGTTGCCTGCTCGGCTGTGCGAATGGTGCCTACGGCTAATACCAAATCGGGTAGTGTAGTGTTTTTTAAAGCAACCATGGCTTTAAAATTTTCAAAAGCCGCTTCGCCCCGGTTGGTAAATTCAATTACACGTACACCCGCATTGTACAGGGTTTGTGTAAGTTGTAAACACAGGTCTTTATCCTCGTTGTAAAACAAAGGCAATATTCCCTGCGCTTTTATGGCGTTAATTATTTCTTCCTGGGTCATTGTTATTATTATTTATACCTGGCCTTAACTTCTTCAATGTTTTGGTTAGTAGCATCACCAATTTCTGATAACTTACCAACTGCTGCAGATGCGGCAAAGTTTACAATTTCATCGGCCGGATTATTATGTGTTATGCCATAAATCAATCCACCCATAAAACAATCTCCCGATCCTACTTTGTCCACTATCTTTTCAATATTATATACTTGCGATGTTGCTACTGTACTACCATCATTATAGTAAGCCCAGTAATCTTTCTCTAACCTAAAAGTATAAGCAAACTGTTTTGCTTTTGGATATTGCTGTTTAAATGCTGCTACGCTTTCATTAGCCGCAGCAACAAATGTTTCGGTAGCAATACCAATACTATCATCCAATGGCGATTTTATGCCTGCTAATTTCTCAGCAGCCCATAAGTTACCCATTATTACGTCACAATAGGCAATTAATTCCGGCATTACTTCAGTTGGCTGCTTGCCATACTGCCATAATTTAGCCCGGTAGTTTAAATCAACCGAAATGGTTATACCCTTTGCTGATGCCGCTGCTAAGGCTTCTTTACAAACAGCAGCTACATTTTCATTTAATGCCGGACTAATAGCACTAAAATGAAACCAAGTACAACCATCCAAAGCTTTATCCCAATCAATAGTGCCGGGTTGCAAATCCCAAAAGGCCGAAAATGCACGGTCGTAAATTACGCCTGCATTTTTTAAATCAGCACCCTGTGGTAAGTAATAAGATCCTATGCGATTACCCGAAAAATGAATCGCATCCGTTTTAATATTTTTTCCTTTTACGTAATCAATAATCTCCTGCGACAAATAATTATCCGGCAAAGCTGTACCATAGGTAACCGGTACATTCCATTTTGCCAGGGCAGTAGCCGCATTTAACTCTGCGCCACCAACGTAAACCGGAATAGTATTGGTGTCAATCCATTTACCACCCAATACCGGCGACATACGTAACAATAATTCACCAAAACAAAAAACCATTTTTGAGTTATAAGTTGTAAGTAATAAGTTATACGCTTTACAAACTACTAAGATAAAGCTGCTTCTTTCTCTACGGCTACTTTTTCATCCAATTGTTGCCAGCCAAAATAGTTTTTTGCATTTTTAAAGCAAATATCCTGTATTACTTTACCAATCCAGTTTATATCATTTGGTAATTCGCCATTCTCTACTTCTGCACCAAATAAATCGCATAATATTCTTCTAAAATATTCGTGGCGTGGGAACGACAAAAAGCTTCTTGAATCGGTAAGCATACCTACAAAGCGACTTAACAAACCCATATTGCTTAACGCATTAATTTGCTTGGTCATGCCATCTTTTTGGTCTAAAAACCACCAGCCTGAACCCCATTGTATTTTACCAATAGCCGAACCGTCATTAAAGTTACCAATCATGGTAGCCATTAATTCATTATCGGCCGGGTTAAGGTTATACAAAATGGTTTTTGCCAAACGGTTGTTGCCATCCAACTTATCCATAAAGGTTGATAAAGAACGAGCTTGTGGAAAATCACCAATAGAATCCCATCCGGTATCGGCACCTAATGAACCTAATAAACGATTATTGTTGTTACGCAATGCACCTAAGTGAAATTGCTGTACCCAACCTTTTTCCCAATCCCACTCGGCAAAATGTAATAACATAGCCGAACGGAATTTACGTTGCTCCAACTCGCCTAATTCTTTACCACCATGTATTTTACTAAAAATGGTATTAATCTCCGATCCGGTAAAATCTTCCGCATCAATATTTTCTAAACCATGATCCGATACATTACAACCCATAGATGCAAAAAAGTCGTGACGGTTTTGTAAGGCATATAAAAAATCATCAAAAGATGCAATAGCAATATTGGTAACGCCTTCCAGTTTTTTTACATACGCATTAAACTTAGCAGCACTGCTTACATTCATTGCATTATCCGGACGAAAAGCAGGAAGAATAGGTACTTCAAAACCGCTTTCTTTTATCTGTGTATGATATTCCAATGAATCAATCGGATCATCAGTTGTACATACCAACTTCACATTCATTTTACGTAACAGGTTACGTACACTATACTCCGGTGTTTGCAATTTTGCTGTACACTCGTCGTATATTTTTCTGGCAGTATCGGCATTTAAAATATCGTGTACATCAAAGTAACGTTGCAGTTCTAAATGCGTCCAATGATATAATGGATTACGTAATGTATACGGAACAGTCTCTGCCCACTTTTCAAATTTTTCCCAATCGCTTTTGTTGCCGGTTATATAACTTTCATCCACACCGTTTGCACGCATGGCACGCCATTTATAATGATCGCCATATAACCAAACCTGTGTAAGGTTTTTAAATTGCATATCCTCTGCAATTTGTTGCGGAGGTAAATGACAATGGTAATCAATTATAGGCATGTGTTTAGCAAACTCATGGTATAACCTTTCTGCGGTTTTGGTAGTCAATAAAAAATTTTCATCCAAAAACTTTTTCATACGCTGCTTATTTTAATAATCTCAGCCTCCCCAAACCCCTCCGAAGGAGGGGCTTTAGAAGCTTATATTTTTATACTACTCTGTATATTGAGTAAGTTTTATTTTTTTGTTACCGGCTGTTGTACCTTGATCATCGTTCCTTGCGTCGCACTCTTCATCGTTCTGTTCTCTAATCAGCAACCCACCCCAAAACAATTTGACAATTAGCCAATTTGAAAATTTGATAATTGGGTTTGCCGTAAAAACACAATCACATGCACAATGCTCAATAGAATTGTTGCAGTACAAGTCCCGACTAATGTGTAACGTCGGGATGCCGATGATTAATCGGCAAGTGACACAACAGACGATGCTAGTAGTAATGCAGTTGATTACCTAAATAAAAAACTACAACGATACCCCACGCTTCCATGGAATAAAATCATCCTGGTTTAGCAACACTGCTTTGGGTGTTACTTCGCCGCTGGCTGCTTTAATACAATACTCTAATATTTCTTCGCCCATTTGCTCAATGGTTAAATCACCTTCGATAATGGGACCGGTGTTAATGTCAATAATATCGCTCATGCGTTTGGTTAACGCATTGTTGGTAGCTACTTTAATGGTAGGGCAAACCGGATTACCGGTTGGTGTGCCTAAACCAGTTGTAAATAAAATCAACGTAGCACCGCTGGCTGCTTTACCGGTTGTTGCTTCTACATCGTTACCGGGTGTGCAAACTAAATTTAATCCGGGTTTAACTGCAGGCTCGGTATAATCCAATACATCTTCTACCGGCGATGTACCACCTTTACGGGCAGCACCGGTGCTTTTAATAGCATCGGTTATTAAACCATCTTTAATATTACCGGGTGAAGGATTCATGTGAAAACCTGAACCCACTTTATGTGCCGCATCATTGTAAGCGGTCATTAAATGAATGAATTTTTTTGCTGCATCTTCATCCTTGGTACGGTCAATTAAATTTTGCTCGGCACCACATAATTCAGGAAACTCGGCTAATAAAATTTTACCGCCTAAACCCACTACTAAATCGGATGTATAACCTACAGCCGGATTGGCGGATATACCGCTGAAACCATCGCTACCACCACATTTTACACCAATTACTAATTTATCTAATGGTGCAGGTTGGCGTTCAATTTTATTAATTTCAATTAAGCCTAAAAATGTTTTGCGTATGGCTTCGGTTACTAACTGTTCTTCGCTTTGCGATTGTTGTTGTTCAAAAATATAGAGCGGTTTATCAAAATCGGCATTGCGTTGTTTTAAGTCTTTTAAAAAGTCGGCCACTTGTAAATTTTGGCAACCTAAACTTAAAACGGTTACACCGGCCACATTCGGATGATCGGCATAAGCAGCTAACAACTTACTTAACACACCTGCATCCTGACGGGTACCACCACAACCACCCTGGTGATTTAAAAATTTAATGCCATCAACATTTTTAAAAACACGGTTGGTGTTTACGGTAGATTCTTTAATATCTAAATCAGCGTTTTCAATATCGCCACCGTTTTTGTATAACTCTAATAAAAGATGCGCTTTTTGTTTGTACTTGTCGGTTACCTCATAGCCTAACTCGTTGTATAATGCTTCACGGATAACATCAAGGTTTCTGTTTTCGCAAAATACAGTTGGTATAAATAACCAGTAGTTGGCAGTGCCTACACGACCATCTTTACGATGATAACCATTAAAAGTGCGGCCTGCAAATTTTGATACATCCGGCGCTTGCCAGCTATATTCATAAGGTCGGTAGTAAAACGGATCGGCAGCGTGTTTGGTGTTATCGGTATTCATAATAGCACCTTTAGGAATATGATATTGCGCTTTACCTACCAGTACTCCGTACATGGTGATAAGATCGCCTTCGTTCATATCCTGCATAAAAAATTTATGCTTGGCAGGAATATCATCTACCAACGTATAACTGTTGCCGTTAAATACAATTTCTTCGCCTCTGTTTAAATTTTGCAACGCCACCAACACATTATCGCTGGGGTGTACCTGCAATACTCTTTGTTTCATATACTTGTTTTGCCTTGTTTATGTTAAAACCTGGCCACTAAAATACTGTTTTATCAATGTTATTACATCATCTTTTACCGCCTGGGCAAAGCCATTAACATTTGCCAGGTTGGTTCCGCCCCACAAACTGGTATCAGACAAAATATCTTCTACCAAATCACCCATTTCTTCATGCTTTTTCCACTTAGCTGCTAATAATTCGGCATGCTGACAAGTGATGGTGTAAGTACGATCGTTAATTTGTCCTTCAAATTCGCCGTTAACATTCTTATCAATATTCATTAACAAGATGTATGCGGCAAAACCTGTAGCCATTTTAGCCGGAACTTTTCCGGTGTTTTTTGCATAACCCACAATTAAAGGCACATTACGCATAAACATTTTAGAAGTGTATTGCACGGCAATGCTTAACCATTGATGTTCCAGATAAGGATTTTTATACCTGTCCAAAACATTGTTGGCAAAAGTGATGGCTTCGTCTGTAGGTACTACGTTGCTATCCAAAGCCGGAATAATTTCTTCCTTCATTAATCCATTAATGAATTGGTAGAAATCTTCGTTATTCATTGCTTCCTTCACCGTTGTAAACCCTTGCAAAATAGCATAGGCACAAGTGAAAGTATGTGAGCCGTTTAACAGGCGTAACTTCAATTCTTTAAAGCGGGTGATATTATTGGTTAATACCACGCCTTTATCGGTTTGGCTAAAGGATAATATTTCTTTTACTTTTTCACTGTCAGTTTCAATAGCCCACAGGCGATATACTTCTGACATAATCATTAACTCATCCGTATAACCCAGTAATTCTTCTGTTTTTTTATGTTCTGCAGCAGGTAATTTGCCCGGCACAATTCTATCCACCAATGTATTACAGAAATAATTATGTTGCTGTAACCATTCCACAAACGCGTCTTCCAGTTTGTTGAATGCTGCCAGTTGTAAAACTATTTGTTGCAGTTTAATACCATTGTCGGTAATTAACTCGGTTGGTAACACCACTAAACCTTTGGTAGCATCGCCATTAAAGGTTTTGTAACGGTGGTATAATACCGCTAATAGTTTTGCGGGGAAAGATGCAGGCGGATTTTGTTCAATACTTTCTTCTACATAAGAAATACCAACTTCGGTAGTATTGGAAATAACAATTTGTAAATCGTCACTAGCAGCTATTTCTAAAATAGTATTCCATTCTGTTTTGGCGGCCAACACCCTGCTAATAGAAGTGTTGATGATATTTTCTTCAACCTGTTGTCCGTTCTCTAAACCACGTACACATAATGTGTACAAACCTTCTTGTTGATCAAATGCATCTGCACCACCTGTTGCGGTAGATTTTACCACAGCCACACGGCCGTTAAAAACACCGGCACGGTTGGCTTTGTCAATAAAATAATCGGGTAGCCCTCTTAGTAACACACCGGTACCAAATTGTAGTACCTTTTCCGGTAAAGCAAATAAGTTTTCACCGGGAATCACTAATCCATCCTGCGGTTTTATTTGCGCTATATTTTGTTTTGATAATTGCATGAAATATTTGTTTATCGTTTTGCTTTATTCAACAACCACTTTACCCAATCGTTGGTAGCTTTATAGTTTTCGTACTCCAACGGTAATTTTTTACCATCCAGGTATTCGTTGTAAATCCAAGGATCGCCTAATACCAAAACATGGCCTTTACCATATTTTGCTGTTGCAAAAACAGTATAGCCATCATGGTCTAATAACGAACGGGCAGGTTTTTCCAATGACAGCGAACTAATCTCTTTTAAGAAAACATTTTTAGCTGTTTTAAAAATTTCGTTACCTGCCGGAATTTTTATTTCGCCTTCGGTATAGTTGTTATTCTTTACCATTAGCTTATTATCCTCGTTTTGCGTAATACCAAATGCTTTGGATAAAGTATTAAAATGCGTAAACTCGGCATTGCCCTGATTGTTACCCATTAACATTAATACACCGCCTTTTTTTACCCAGGCTTTTAATGCTTCCACATCTTGTGGTTGTACGTAGTTTGGTTTTTCAGTTTCTTTATCGGTATCAGGGTCAACAATAATGTACACACCTGCATTTTGTAAGTTTGCCGCAGTAGGTGCTTTTTCTAAAGAACTGATTTTTGCACCATGCTGGTTAAAAATATTACCTAAAAGATAAAAACCACCATTGGTTCTATCGTCCCAGGTGTAATGCCAGCGTACGGGTGTACCGGTAATATCTTTTTTCCATTCGTTGTTGTAATAGTTATCTAACACCACGGTTTTGGATGCGCCTTTTTTTGCTTTACCGTATTTGAATTGAGGCTGCATTTCAATTTCGGTGGCAGCCAGAATAAATGCACCAACACCTTTAGCATCGTTAACAATCACTTTTTCGCTCATGTAATAATCAAAGCTTCCATCACGGTAAGGATTACCGCCCAAACCAGACACACTAACAGTGCCTTTCAGGTTGGTTAATCCTTTATCATCTACTTCAATAAACTCTTTTACAATACCATCAAAACCTTTTTTGGCAACAGCAGCATAACTGTAAGGAATATAACCTTTACGTGCTGCTTTTGCAATGGTGTACACTAACATAGATGAAGCAGAAGCTTCGAAATAATTACGAGGTTCGTTTGGCATATCAACAATGTCGTACCAAAGACCTGTTTTTTTGTCTTGTACCGCAGTTACTGCTTTTACAAAACGATTTAGTATGGCAATTATAGCATCTTTACCGGCGTGTTGTTCAGGAAAATAATCTAAGGCATCTACCATGGCCATGCCATACCAACCAAGTGCACGTCCCCAAACATGTGGAGAAAGTCCGGTTGTTTTGTTGGCCCATTTTTGCTGGCGGCTTTCATCGTAACCATGGTATAACAAACCTGTTTTTGGATCACGGCTGTTTTTTTCCATTAATACAAACTGACGGGCTACATCGTTAAAAGTAGTGTCCTCATGAAATAACATGGCATACTCGGCATAAAACGGCTGACCCATGTACAAACCATCTAACCACATTTGCCATGGATAAATTTGTTTATGCCAAAAACCACCTTCTTTTGTACGAGGGTGTTCACGTAATTGCTGGCGTAAAGTATCTGATGCTTGTTTGTATTTTTTATTACCGGTTACACGAAACAGGGTAAGGAATAATTTACCGTTGTTAACGTAATCAATATTGTAGGTACTTTTTTTGTAGTCTTTAATCTGTGCAGGGTTTTCAATAAAAAAGTCCATGCTTTTTTGAATGTAGTTGTACCATTTTGGATCGCCGGTGGCATTCCAAACATTTTCTACACCTTTTAATATTACACCAAAATCGTAACTCCAGCGGGCGGGTTTACCGGCAAACGCAAAAGAATCTTTCCAGTGGTATAACACGGTATTTGCCATGCGTTGCGAATACGGTACATCCTGCGCCTGCGAAGCAGTAGCAACCAGTACAAAAACAAAAAGGCCAATTAATTTTTTCATTACACAAATACTTTAGTTAACAATCAAATCCGGCAAATTAACACTGCCATACCACTACATTTTTTAAACCTTTACACCATTGTTTTGCTTACTGCATAATGCCCAATAGAATTACTGAACGATGCAGTGAGTGACACAACAGACGATGATAGTAGCAATGCAGCCGATAACATAAAAATGTTACGGCTGTACAGCACCTAACTCATAACTGTAGGCTTTTTTTGCCTTTTTATCGTCGGTGTTGGTTACTTTAACCGGTTTACTTCTTTCGCCATTTATTCTAAATAACAACTCAGCATTGTTGCTGTATGTTAGTTTATCAAAACTTATATTGTCGCTGTTAATTATATCAACAACCGGGTTTAATTCGGTGGTGTATAATTGAACATTTTTAAAACTAATGTTGGATGCTTCTTGTATATCCAATCCTTTTTTAGATTGTAAAACAAGGTTGTTGAAATGAATATTGTTGATATGCATTTCGGGTAAACCACGAACGAAAACCGCTTTCTCGGCGCCATTTACATACACATTGCTGATATGAATATTTTTAAACTGCGGCGTAGTTTCATCAACTGCTTTAAACTCTACTTTTGGTAGGGCTCTTACTTCACCTTCTAGGGGTAATGGGTCACGGGCTGCATAGTACATGTCAAACAAAATGGCATCGCCGGGAATGTCTTTCATGTAAATATTTTTTATAAAAATATCTTCTACCACACCACCACGGCCCCGGGTTGTTTTAAAACGCAGGCCAATATCGGATCCAATAAATGTGCAGTCACTAACGTGAATATTTTTAGCGCCACCACTCATTTCGCTACCTACCACAAAACCACCATGCGATGCATACACGGTGCAACCACGTACAATTACATTTTCTGTTGGCATACCACGTTTGCGGCCTTCGGCATCACGACCACTTTTAATACAAATACCATCGTCGCCTACATCAAAAAAACTATCTTCTACTAAAACATTTTTGCAGCTTTCTATATCCAATCCATCGCCATTTTGTGCATACCAGGGGTTACGTACGGTAATGCCACGCACTGTTAAATGCTCACTCATTAAAGGGTGTAAACACCAGGCCGGTGAGTTTTGAAAAGTAACACCTTCCAGTAAAATATATTTACACTTCGTCAATACCATTAAGTTGGGACGGAGAAAATCTTTTACATCCTCATAGTTTTTACCTGCCACATAAGCACCGGGATTATCCATGGTGCTGGCTTTTTTAAACTCCTCCGATGGATACCATGTTTTTTTATTATCGCTTAACACACCACCCGATGCTACTAACTTTTTCCATTGGCTTTCGGTTAGTTTATCTTTTTTTACATAACGCCATGCATCGCCATTACCATCAATAATTCCTTTACCGGTAATACCAATATTAGTAGCATTTTCGGCCGAGATGGGTGATTGGTTACGCATTTGATCCAGCCCTTCCCAATTGGTGCGTACTAAGGGGTATTGACTTTTATCTTTTGTAAATAATAACGTTGCGCCACTTGCCAGGTTTAAGTTTACATTGCTTTTTAAAACAATAGGGCCTGTAAGCCATAAGCCTGCGGGTACTTGTACGGTACCACCACCTTTTTTATTACAATCATCAATTGCGGCCTGAATATGTTTTGTGTTTAAAGTATAGCCATCGGGCAAGGCACCATACTTAGTAATATTGTAGTTTACTTTTTTAAATTGCGGAGCTTTTACTACCGGTAGTTTTGCGTTTGTTTGGGCAAAAACCAATACGGGTAATAATAGAAATAACGTCAAAAATTTGGAAATCAAAGTCATAACAAGCATTTCGTTTAGTACAAAACCAAATTTGCACTTTACAAGTTTACCCCCAAATACATTGGCGGTGAAGCAAATACACCCTTTTTTTTACGCAAACGTTGCCGGAAACGATGACGGAAAATGTTAAGCTGGGTAATTATAAGTATTTGAGCCTCAATTAGTATTTATGCCAAAGTACTATTATGCTATTGCTTTAACAAAGTGATTAATAAAAACGATGTACCTTTGTGTATATATAACACATTATATAGTTGCTAGCCTGTTAATCAATAACTGTATAATTAATTAGTATGGAAAAACAAATTTTTGAGGTGATGGAAATTGATGTGGTAACAAAAGAATCGATTAAAAAACTTCCGAGACAAGACAAAGAAATACTGTACAATTATCTTTTTGAAGGTAAAATTACTCCTGAGGAGTTTTTGTTTTTATGTAAGAAAAAAATTGAAGGACATATTGGCGATTAATTTTTTTTGTCACCAACTGTAGTAACACGGATGATCGTCCCTTGTGTCACTCCCTTCAACTACATATCATTGTTGGGCTGATGAAATACTGGCAATGGACAACTCTTTTTTAGCCCTAAGCGATCAATAGGCGATGTTGTGTAATGCAATGTCGCTTTACTTTTTTGTAAGTCCTTACCACTTCTTATTTCTTTGTAATGGCTAGCCAATCCCTATCGTTAGCTGCCTGTTTATAGTCATTTTTTGTATGGTAAATTTACGGTGCAAATTAGCCTTGTGGAATTGCTTGTTTTTACAGTATTAATGGTAAATACTCATTTTCTGCTATTGCAACTATCTAAATTTGTACAAAGGTTCTATCAAATTATTCAGGTAAAGGCATCAAAATTTTTCTAAGCATTTATTTTATAAATAATCTCCCTTACACTTTAGAGGCAAAAATTTATTATACTTTTTTAACTGCTAGGAGTTAAAAAATCGTATATGCTACATGTCTCATAATAAGTTTCTCTGATTATTTATAAGGTTAATTATTTAGTAGCAAATCAATCAAACACTATGAAGAAATTTCTATCTTTTTCTTTGGGCATTTTATGCTCATTATTTTCCTTTTCACAAGCAGTTGTCAGTTCTTATTCTCCCACATCGGGCAGTTTAGGCGATGTAATAACCATTAACGGTAATGGTTTTACAGGTGTAACCCAGGTAACAATTGGTGGTGTAAATGCATTGCGCTATACCGTAGTATCGCCTACATTAATTAGGGCCCAAGTGGCACCAAGGGGGCCAAGTACAACTGGTACGGTAACGGTAACAGCTACAGGTGGCACAGGTACCGGTCCGGGTGTGTTTACTTTTATACTGGGCACCACCGGTATTATTACAGATTTTCGTGGCTATTGGCGTACAGACCTTCCTACTATAAATACAGTACGCCCCGATACATCGCATAATTTATTAGCTTTTACCTATAAGGGAGTACGTTATTCAACGGGTGCTAACGATGCTGCATTAAGTAGTAATGGTGTAACCTATACGCCGGCCAACTTTAGGGCATTACCGGTGGCAGGTATTACCGGCAATACGCCTGCTTTAACTACTACTACTGTGTTTATGGCCTTGGCCAGAAAAATAGATGGCAGACCCAATAGTATTTATCCGCCGGCTGTTGCGCATTTATCAGTTGCCGATGTATTGGTTGATGGGGCTAACGGACTTGACTTAGGTTCCGGGGTTACCAATTTGCCAACTACGGCTATTCTTACTTTTCAAATTCCTAATATAGCTACTGACAGAATAGATGATATTGAACCGGACATTGTTATTACACAGATAGCTAATCCTGATGCCACTAATGACCGCTTTGGTTTTATTAATGCCTCCGGTACATTAATTGGAAACGAGATAAGCCAGAATATGAATTATTTATCTAAAATGGGTGATTATTATCTTGACCTTTTCCGCTTAACACCCAATGTGCCATATAATACCGGCAAGCCTTATTCGGGCAGGCCGCCCGTAGATGTAAATGATAGTACAAGGCCTATTCGTGTAATTGCATTTCGTTTATCCGACTTTGGTATTACTGCCGCCAATGCTTCACAAGTAAGAGCATTGCGTATATCGCCCAGTGGAAACAGCGACTATGCATTTGTAGCTTACAATACCAATAGTATTAATCTTTCACCAACAGTAAACAGAAACCTTGATTTATCAAATACCAATGTTTGTGCAAGTGGTAGCGCTATGATGTCGGTAATAGCAACAGCAGCAGGCGGTGGTGTTATTAGTTACCAATGGCAACGTTCTACCGACAATGGTAGTACCTGGGCAGATATTGCCAACAGTGCAAAATACGTTGGCGTTACAGAAGATAAGTTAACAGTTACCAATATTACTGCGCCGGAAAATGGTAACCAATATCGTGTACGTGTAACCGAAACCGATAACCCTGGCATTGCGTTTAGCAATAGTTTTACGATAGGAGTTTCGGCCTATTCTTCACCAACAACAGTAACTGTAAGTGGCGGCACAACCACTTGTTTAAATAATCCGGTACAACTTACCTCAACACTTACGGGCGCAGGTCCTAATACATTTTACCAGTGGCAAACCAATGCTTCCGGTAGTTTTCAAAATATACCCGATGCCCATTTAAGCAGCTATGTGCCTCCAACGGATGCAACCGGTGCAATTAGTTATCAATTACTGGTTAGTGGTGGTGGTGGCTGTACAGCTACAACTTCAACGGCACCAGTAACAGTAACGGTAGCAGGTATATCATCAACTACACCTGCCGAAATTTGCAGCAATGGAAGTGTTACACTTTCAGCCACCGCAACAAGTGGTACTATTAACTGGTATGCCGATGATGTTTCTGCAACAGTGATTAATACAGGTAATACCTATAATACACCCGCTTTAACGGAAAACAGAACCTATTATGTTGCGGTAGCCGGTGTTACCGGTTGTGCTACACAATACAGAGCAGCAGTACCAGTTACCGTTTACGCAGCCAGTGTAGGAGGTACAGTAGATGGCGGTGGCGTTGTACAAATTGGCGATCACACAACTACCTTAACAGTTAATAGTTATATTGGTAATATTGTAGAGTGGCAATCATCTACCAATAATTTTGCTACCCATACCAGCATTGCTAATACTACCAATAGTTTAACAGTAAATAATCTTGTTGTTAATACCGATTACAGAGTAGTTATAAAAAATGGAGCATGTCTTGAAACTTACTCTACAGTTGCCAATATAATTGTTAGCAACATTTTACCTATTACCGGCGGTAGCGTTAAAGCTACGCAGTTAAGTAACGGTATAAAAGTAGCATGGCAGGCTTACAACGAACAATCCACTGTACGTTACGAAGTTGAACGTTCGGCAAATGGAAGCAACTTTACACGTGTACACACATTACCCGTTGCCAATAATGGTAATGCCACTAATAACTACGAGTGGTTAGATGCTCAACCTTTAAACGGTAATAATTTCTACCGTATTAAAGAGGTACATCAAAATGGTACAGCTAATTACTCATCTATTGTACGTATCAACTTTAACAGCAATGGTGTTAGCAACATACTTATTTATCCAAATCCTTTAACACGCAATACCGCACAAATACAGTTTACAAAAGCCGTTGCGGGTGGGTATCATATAAGTGTTATTAGTACCTCAGGTCAGGTATTGCAACAAAGCAGGGTAGTGCATAGCGGTGGTACTACTACACAGTCTTTAGCTATTAATAAAAATATAATGCCGGGGTTGTACAAAATTTTATTAGTTGGTCCTAATAAAGAGAAACAAACCTGGAGTATAATATTGCAATAAATAAACTTACTTTTATTTCTACTACATAAAGCAGTTATCAAATTATGGTAACTGCTTTTTTTGTACACCATTTTATTTTTAATAGATGACTAACTTAAAACACCTTACGCCATATTGTAATTTTTTTTTATATACTAACTTAATAATAGCACAATCGATACTTTTTTATCAAATACTAATTGTTTATTGACTTAAGTCAATTGTGTATAGCTAAAATGTTGCATCTTTGCAATGCTTACCGCTGTTAAATACCAACCTGTATAGAAAATTCAAAAAGTTTTCAGCAAAATTCGTCCCCCTAAATCTCTGTAAGTTATAATTACTTATTAGCTTCTTATTTGTATCCATAAACAACATAATTATGTAGTTTACTGTGCTACTTATACACTTTAGTAATATGCTTTGGCCTGTTATTGCAACCGATTACAATCTAGTAATAACTTCAACCAAAAACTATTATTAAAGCACAAAATAAAAGCAAATTATAATTATCACTTGTCGATTATGCGGGCTTCCGCTATGTTTTGCCGTGCTACATTATCCAGCACTCAAACATAGCGCAACCGGGCTTTACGCTATTACTCCGGCACAAACCTGTGCACAAGGCTTCACCGGGGTAGCCGCTTCAATCCCTGCCCGAAAACCTTTGCCGAAACACAAATCTTATCCCCTTTTATATTAAAAAGGATTTTATTGAACCATTACGCATACATGAAACAATGTGTAATTATCAAGTATGCATATGTAATAACGTATTGCGTATTGGCTAAATATTCTTTTTATATTATACAGTGTTGGTAACGTTAAATAATGCGGTAGCAAAATCCAATAACCTGTGATGAAATTATTTAACCCTTAACATCACAAAAATGTTTCTCTCAACAAAAATTTTTACTAAAAAGGTATTATTTACTTTTTCCTTAATTGTATTACTATGTAGTAAAAGCTTTACACAACAAGTAATCTTTCACGAGTCATTTGGTACACCATCGGCACGTCAACAAACACCCTATGCCGCAACCGGTCCAAACAGTTTTGTTTTCGGCGACCCAACTCTTGTATACAGCGGTGGAACCCCACCCGCTCAGGCCGCAAGAGAAATCGAAAATAATCACTATGCAGTAGTGGCTCCATCTAAAATTTATACAAGTGTTAGCGATGTAGTTCCAGGTTGGAATAGTGGTTGGAAAGTGTGGGATGCTTTAGAACATGCATCAGACGTTAACGCATCTAGCAATAGTAGTGGTGTTTATGCTGCCGGAAATGCTAATGGTGGTATAATGGTGGTTAATGCAGGCACCACACCAGGGGTTTTGTATAAGCGTCCCGTATTGTTGCAACGCGGAAAATATTATAAACTTACATATTGGTTATGGGTAGAGTATGCTACAGTACAGTTACGTACCAATATGTTAGATGCATCCGGCAATATTGGCCTGGGTTTTAACTTAGGCACTACACATTCAAGCAATAGCCGCAATTGGCAAATGCAAACCCAATATTTTTATTTACCGGCGGCTGAATGTGTAAATAACAATTACACTATCAGCCTACAAAATAACAACCTGGACAATGGCGGTAATGATTTTGCAATTGATGAAATATTGTTGGTAGAAACAACAGCTACCGAAGCTCAGAATGTAGCAATTGTATTAGCTCCTTGCTCAGACGGACTTGGTATTCCAACCGCTAATGATGATAATGGTTCTGGTACAACAGGCAATACAGTTACTATTAACAATGTACTAGCAAATGATGTTGACAGAAACGGCACTACCAATGTTCCTACAGCAAATGTTACTTTCCGTTTTGTAGTTCCGGTAGGTGCATCAAAAAATCAGTGGGCAGAGCAGGTAACAGTACCTGGCGAAGGAACCTGGACATACAATAACGGCAATGTAAGTTTTGCTCCAGTTTCAGGTTTTACTGGTAACCCAACTCCAATCGATTATACCATTTCACAATCATATTCCTACCCCGGCGCCCCGGCTGGTTCTAACCCTGTTACCGTTGTATCTGCACCGGCAACTATTACTGTTACCTATACAAATAGTACAGCACCAGTAATAACTACTGATATTCAAAATGGTTTACCCGGACAACCTGTTACATTTGCCAATATATTGACAAATGACGGAGGAGGGCTTAACCCACAAACACATACTATTAGTTTTATTAACCCACACACAGGTGTAAAAACTACAGTAACCGGTAGTAACAGTAATACAAGCGTTGAAGTAGCAAGAGTAGTTGGTGAAGGCAGTTGGTCATATATACCTTCAAGTGGTCAGTTAACATTTACACCCGAACCTGGGTTTACAGCAACACCAACACCATTATCCTATACAGCAGCACATAACAGCACGCCAAATGCCAAATCTGCATCGGCTAATGTTATTATTCAACTACCAGATCCTGTTACACCAACCGATGATTTAAAAACAGTACCTGCAGGTTATACTGAAGTTGTGTTTGATAATATTTTAAACAACGACAAAGATGCTACAGGTACAGCAGCACCTGTTCCATCAAACGTTACCGTTAATTTTGTAAAGCCAACTACCGAGTCTGTTATAACAGGCAATACAGTAACAGTACCCGGACAAGGTGTATGGACTTATGAACCAACTACAGGTAAAACTACTTTTGTACCACAATCTGGTTTTACAGGTGTTCCCTCTCCATTACCTTACACACTTACCAGTAATGGCGTAACCTCACCCCTGGCTACAATTAAAATTTATGTTGGGCCCGAAGCAAAAAATGATGAACTAGAAGTGGCTTCTTTAAATACTCCGGTAACAATCGATATTTTAGATAACGATTTGGTAACTGGTTCACCTTCGGCGTCCAAGCCAAACCCATCAACAGTTACCCTTGTATTTACAGAACCTGTAACAGGTAGCAACATTACCAATACTACAACAAATACAGTTATAGATGTACCTAATGAAGGCACATGGGAATACAATAAAAGTACCGGCATTATAACCTTTACGGCATTACCAACTTTTAGCAGTAACCCAACACCTTTGCCATATACTATAACCGATCAAAATGTTGCTGATCCGCTTCGTGCTACATCTTCACCGGCTTATATTATTATTACACTTAAGCATGAAACAACTCCTGTAACGTTTAACAGTTTTACTGCCAATAAAGCTGGTAAAAACGTATTGGTTAGTTGGATAACCGCTACAGAAACTGGTAATAAAGGATTTTACATCCAACGCAGTAACAATGGTATTAACTGGCAATCCATCTATTTTGTTAATAGTTTAGCCGAAGGTGGTAATAGTAATGTTACATTGAACTATGCTTATACAGATATTAGTCCATTAAATAGTATCAACTATTATCGTTTACAACAAGTTGATCTTGATGGCAAGTTTACTTACATCAATATTGCTACAGTACAATTTACTGCTAATACAACGGTAACTGTATGGCCAAATCCAGTAACCAATAACCTGGCACATGTAAGTGGATTAAAGGGTAATGAAACTATACAAGTTATTAATCTTACCGGTGCAATCATCAGCACACAGCAAGTAACCAACAGTATACATGTAATTAATACAGCAGGATACAAAAGTGGTATCTACTATGTACGTATAACCGATAAAAAAGGTGGTTTGCAAACCTTGAAGCTGGTAAAATAAATTACTATTAAAAACCAAGTTAAAGCTGCTCGTTTTGGGCAGCTTTTTTTTATTATCAATCAGCCACCAATAACAACATTCCATTCTCGTATATACCAGGCTTTAACCAAGCCTTGTTGTACATAAGGGTCTTGTTGCATAAAAAGTTTTACGGTGTCCTCGGTATCACACTTAAATATCAGCAATGCTTCAATGGCGGGTTCCATCGAGCCTCCCATAATTAATATTTTATTGTCAAAAAAATCCTTGGCAAGTTTCAAATGTTCTTCTCTGAAAGGCGAACGTTTATTGGCAAAATCATCAACGGTTATATAGGTTAAAGCGTAAAATGGCATTGGTTAAATAGATTAATATATACAAAAATCGTACTTTATATTTTATTTAAGCAATTTCATTCTTAAAACTAATATAACTTTTCATGCTGCATCAAAAAAAAGTAGTGCATACGATTTACGGTTTTCAGTAAAAAGTACCATAATCAAGCATTTTTGTGCCGTAACGTGCAGTTTAATAAAAGTAACTTTGCATTATTAAATGTGGCCAAAGATGCAGAAGAAGATTCCCGTTTACAATATACAACACTTACAACCAGAGCAGCTTACACAAGCTGATTTTCAGGCAGAACATTTTTCCGATTATCTGCACAAACATTATCAGCACTTACATTTTCCACACCGGCATACATTTTATCATCTGGTACTTTTTAAAGATGGCAAAGGCTCGCATACTATCGACTTTAATCGGTACAATGTAAAACCACAACAAGTGTATGCCATGACGCCGGGGCAGGTGCATAGCTGGCATTTCACCGCACCGGTAAGTGGTTATGTCATTAATTTTTCCGAAAACTTTTTCAAAAACTTTTTATTTAACCAACACTATCTGGATGGGTTTTCTTTTTTCTCCGGCAATAGTGCCGATGGTGTTTTTCAATTAGCACCCAATGTGCAAGCAAAAGTGCAACAGCTTTTCGAAACCCTGATTGAATTATACAATAACAAAATACCGGCTTGTGATTTAATACGGGTTACACTTTTACAATTGTTGTTGTTAATGGATATGCACATGCAGCAACGCCAACAAACGCAAGTGCCTAAACAAAAGTTAACCTTGCTTAATAATTTTCGCAGGTTAATTGATAAACATTACAAGGATATAAAATTGCCTAAAGAGTATGCCGATCTTTTATATGTAACCCCTAATCATTTAAATGCGTTGTGTCAGGATTTATTAGGCAAAACAGCCGGCGAATTAATAAGAGATCGAATTTTATTGGAAGCAAAAAGATTACTCACCAATGTAAACCTTACTGCCACCGAAATTGCTTACGAACTTAATTTTCAGGACAACTCATACTTTAATCGCTTTTTTAAAAAATACGAACTGGTTACACCCGATGATTTCAGAAAACAGTTCTCAAAATAATACATTATGGATCAAGCTAAAAGTACTTCGCTGGTTAACGATAAACCCATACCCGGTTTTATTAGTGCATTGCAATGCAAATGTCCACGTTGTCGTAAGGGTAAAATGTTTGTAACACGTAATCCTTACAACTTAAAACAAACACTTAATATGCATAAAGAGTGTGTTGAGTGTAAACAACCTTTTGAGTTAGAAGTAGGTTTTTATTATGGCTCCAGTTATGTTAGCTATGGTATGTCAATCGCATTAAGTGTAGCATCGCTAATTGCATGGTACATTTTTGTAGGACTAAGTATATACGATAACCGATTTATTTATTGGTTAGTATTTAATGCGCTTTTTTTATTGGTAATGCAACCGCTGTTAATGCGTTTGGCTCGTAGTATTTGGTTAGCCTTTTTTGTGCGGTACAATAAAAACTGGCGTACCAACCCGCCCGAACGTACCGAAAGAACCAATAAAGATCAAATGAATAACTGGTAATTATTATGGGGTGTCCCTTTATTGTTAACCAAGCTTCGTGCCTCAGCTTGTTTACCAATAAAGGGCCGGGCTGTACGCTGTATCTTTTGCCCTGCGCTGCCTTGCCCCATGCTTCGCAAAAGGATGCCGCTTCCATCCCTCACCCATAGGGCAAGTGTCCTTCTTTTTAAATAAAAAACCGCTGTTTTAGGTTGCTGCTAATCTTCTTCGTCTAACTGGTCTAATATAGTTTTTACCTTCTTTAAATTTTTGCCGTAATAATATTCCGGCCAATATTCCCCACCCACAAATGATAAGGCCATTATAATAATAATTGTAGCTACCAATACTATTTTATTATCAAACAATTGTAAAAAGCTGGCATCATTAATAGAGGCACCTGTGCTTTTTAATATAGTGTAGGCTATTGCTCCAAAGCCAAAGCCAATAAAAAATAAAATATAAGTAAGCGCTTTGTACAATTCAATATTAAGTTTTAGCTCATAGTAAAACCACAAAAGGTTTTTACGGCTGTCAAAACTTAAATCATAGGAGTGTTTATAAAATTTAAAAAATTTATAAAAGTAATACGCTGTAAAGGCTACAGCCAAACCGTAAGTAAAAATAAAAGCGGTAGTTAGCTGGGGCGGAAAATTAAATATAACCGGCGAAAAGCCTAATATTATTAAACAAATTGCTTGCGTAAAAAACTCCTTGCGCATGTTTTTTCTTACCTCATCAATGGGGGTATGCGCCTCCTTTATTTTATCCAGCTTTGTAGGAAGTTGAATATTACCATCATTGCTGTTATTCCACTGTTCTTGTAATTTATCAAAATTCATAACCCTTTGCTTTAATAATTTCTTGTAATTTTTCTTTTGTTCTGGTTAGTTTAACCCTTGTGTTTACCTCGGTTAGGCCAAGGTTGGCTGCTATATCTTTATGCGATTGTCCTTCTAAAAAAAGAAAGATTAATGCTTTTTCTACCACATTTAATTCTTGTACTGCTTCGTAGAAATAAGATAATTGCGTTTCTTTAACCGGGTTATATTCTTCGGCGGCTATTTCATCAGTTATAGCACCCGTATAATTACTTTTTCGTTTTGTTTCTTTTTTAAAAAATACCATGGCCGTATTAATGGCTACCCTATACATCCAGGTGCTAAACTGGCTGCCGCCCCTAAAGCTTTCGTATGATTTCCATAGCTGTAAAACTATTTCCTGAAACAAATCGTTTTGATCGTCAGGATCGCTCATGTACATACGGGCCACTTTATAAATGACGCCTTTATGCTGCTCAATCTTTTGTAAAAAATCCTGTTCCCGATTCACAATATTATTTAGAGGTTCACTTGTTGATGTAAAAATAAAGTTAGCAGGTTAATATGTTTGCCTGCTAACCATTTGCAAAACTACTGTTGTTTATTATTTAAAAACCGGCGTTACTTTATAACCTTTGGCTTGTAATAATTTAATCATGCCTGTATCTCCTGATAAATGAGCACTGCCTACGGCAATAAAAGTGGCGTCTTTTTGCATAATTTCCGGTAAGCGATCCACCCATAAATTATTACGAACTGTAAGCAGGTAATGGTATGCATCCGGGTTGGTTGTATTAAAAACTTCCATCATTTTATTTAAACCTACTACATCTTCCTTTTTATAATATTCATAAACATCTTTAATCATATCCTGAATGTTATACGCCTCCATGCTGGCTAAAACAGCGGCAAAGTCTTTTGCACTTACTATCTTGTCCATAAAGGAGTATTGCTCCTGCACAGATGATAAGCCATATACCTGCTGGTTTTTCTTATGGGTAAGATTAACTATTTCTTGTTCAAAACTTACAAGCGGACATTTAAAGTCCTGTTGCATCATCATGCTCATTAGAATGAGTGGCTTTATACTGTCAACCTTTGTTAATGGTATGCCTACTTTTTGTTTTAAAATACTATCAATATATGTAGATTCGGTATTACTTATTTGCGAGGAAATGGTTTTATCGCCTTTCATATATAACTGGGCCTCTTTTGCAAAATCAGGACTGGCCATATTTATTTCCAAATAACTTTGGTTGGTTTTTTCTATTGCCTTTTTTACTTTTTCAGGCATATAAAAGCTGTCGGCACATATCATATGTACAGTTCCAAACAGGTAAGATGCTTCTTTCAAATTTTTTCCTTCTACCTTCCATAACAAAGTGTTTTGTTGTTTTTGTGCCATTAACGAAAATCCTAAACATACAAATGCTACCAAGGCCATAATTTTTTTCATATCTGATTCTTTTTATTTTTTCTTGTTTTACTAGTTAGTATGCGGTGAGGTTTATTTGTTACATAATTTTTCAACTTTTTTTAAAAATATTTTTTAAAGGCTTTTGGTATAATAAAACAGAGAAAGTATGTTTCGCTTTATGCAGGTATATTACTGCTGTTTAATGAAACGTATTGCCAAATGCCCAATAGAATTGTTGCAGTACCACCGACAAGTCGGGGTGCACCTTGCACAATGCTGAGTAAAGTTACAGGTGCACAAGAGTGCGACGCAAGGGACGATCCATCAGGGAACTGAAGTTGGGCTAAAAAAAATGTTTTTTATCTTTGCGGGGTATGAAGTTTTTATTTGTTGCAATCATTTTAGTTATAAGTAATGTTGGTTTGGCGCAGTTTAACGATTCTACCCATTATTATGCAAAGTATGGTACAACCGGTATTATTAATAAAACCAACGACAGAAATTCGTTTGTACTTACAAATGCGCTTAGTTTAAGTATGAATAAAAAAGTGATGACTTTTAATAGTACCAGCTCGTGGATTTATGGCAGGCAAAATAGTGTTTTGTCTAACAACGATTTTTCTTCGGCGTTTAATGCAGATGTATTAAAAAATCAACGTAAAATTTATTACTGGGGCTTGGCGTCTTTTTTAAGCAGCTATTCGTTAAAAATTAAGCACCAGTTTCAGGTAGGTGGCGGCATAGGATGGAATATTGTAAATAAAAAGGAACTGGAAATAGTAGCCAGTAATGGCATTATGTACGAGGCCAGTAAACTAACGAATACGTTGAATGAAACAGAAAGTTATCAAACCGTGCGAAACTCTTTCAGGCTAAAACATAAATGGATTATAAACAATATTGTTACCATTGAAGGCATGCATTTCTGGCAACCATCTTTTGAAAAATTTGATGATTACATAGTACGATCGAACGCAGCCGTATCGGTTAAGTTGAGAAGATGGTTAAGCCTGACATCGGCATTAACCTATAATTACATTAGCAGAACGGAAAGGGAAAACCTGTTGATAAATTTTGGACTGGTGGCGGAATCATTTTTTTAAGCTATTACCCAAAAGCTTATTTCACTTTGTATTACTATTTCGAACTGAGTATATAGCGCAATAAAAAAAGTTTTGATGGTAAGCGGTACAAAACCGAAATGGCGTTTAAAGGCTTCAAAGAAATGATGCTTTCGCTTGTAGCCTGTTAACTGACTTACCTGTTGCATATCTATATTGCCATTGGCTATTAATTGTTTTGCTAATAACATACGCTGCTCCAGTAAATAGGCGTAAATGGTTTTGCCTGTTACTTCTTTAAAATGCTTTTTTAAATAACTCTCGTTGGTACCCACCTGACGAGCCAGTTCAATAATAGTGATATGATGCTGTGGCGTTTTTTCTAAAATTTGTATTACACGTTTTACTCTTGAAACCGACTCCTGGCTTAAGCAAGAATGATGCAGGCTGGCTTTACAAGGTAATGTATCCAACACTTGTGCAATATGTATTAATAACTCTGCTGTCTTTTTTTCGGTAAAAATATTTTTGTATTTGTTATGCTGCTCTCGCTGTAGTAAGGCATAAAGACAAAACTGGATATTGTTGTTCATTTCTAAATTGGTAAACAACAAATTACTGTTTTGTAAATCATCCTTCTTTTTTAGTTGTACCTGCACGGCATGGTGCTGCAACATATTTTCCAATGCAAAAGCAATGGGTACTTCTAATATGGTAAATGTAGCCGGTTGATTTTTATAAACGCTTAAGATGAATGGCGTAATAGTTTGTATTATTGAGTAACTGTGTTGTTGTAAAACTGTTGATGGCTGTATCAGGTCTTCTTGTTGTATAGCCAAGTTTCCTTCTGTACAAAAAATAAAATACAAACAACTACTTCTTACTTTATTATAAAAATATGAAGGGGTAATATTATTTAACCGGGTAGTGGTAATGATAATATCACTAACGTACTGTTGCGACAACTTATTATTACAATAATCATGTACAATGGTTGGCTGTAAACCTGCTGTACTTGGTAGTGGGCTTAATATACTTGTACTTTTAAAACCGGACATATGCAATTATATAACGACTGCGTTGTATTAATTTATGATATAAGGAAATTGAGTTGTTAATATTGGAATTTAAAGTTTGTAAAATGACATATCAGTGACAAGGGGTAATAATTTCTTTTTGCTGTTGTCATTTTTCTTTTTGCGTATTGTAGAAGGGTAAATTTTGCGCCTGAAATAAATAGCTTATTACAAAAGTGATTGTTGCCTGTTTTTCTGAGCTATATAAAAATTGAAGAGGTGATTTCCTACAAAAGGCAAAAATGAAATATAAAACGATAATAACCCGCATTAATATTATAACTATCCTGCTGTTATTTATAACCAATGTATATGCACAGGAAAAAAATATAGGTACATTAAAAGGAATAATAAAAACAGATAGTACCCAAGCGGCATCCAATGCTACATTAACGATTGTTTCTTTAAACAAAGTAATTGTAATTAACGATGACGGTAGCTATGAGGTAAGTTTACCTGCCGGTAAGTACACAATTATTTGTACAATGGTTGGCTACATTGCCAATGAAAAAGAAGTGCATATAAAAAGCAATGCAATTACATCGCATGATTTTACTTTAAAGCGTAGCGACCTGATACAAATGCAGGATGTAGAAGTGAAAGGTTTGTCGGCTAAGAAGACAATTGAAACCAGTGGCTTTGCGGTAAATGTAATTGAAATGAAAGAAGCATCACTACGCAACCTGCAAACCAATGAACTACTGGATCGTACAGTTGGTGTAAGGGTTCGCCAAAGTGGCGGTATTGGATCGGAAGTAAATTATAACCTGAATGGTATGTCGGGCAGGGCTATTGGAATATTTATCGATGGTATTGAGATTTCTACCTACGGTTCTTCCTTTAATTTGAATAATATTCCGCCTGCGATGATAGAACGTGTTGAAGTGTACAAAGGTGTGTTACCTGCACATTTATCAGGCGATTTTTTAGGGGGCGGTATAAACATTGTACTTAAAAAAGGTGCCATTCGCAACAACTTTACAGCTTCTTTATCCTACGGTTCTTTTAATACGCAACAGGCCGATGTAAGTGGTATGTACCGTAACGAGAAAAACGGATTTACTACCCGAGCCTCTGCTTTTTACACTTACTCAGACAATGATTATGAAGTTTGGAGCAAGTGGGTACAAAACGAAATGCCTAATGGAAGGCTAGAACATACAAAAGCCAGAAGGTTTAATGATGCTTTCCGTTCATACGGCGGACGATTTGAAGTGGGATTTACCAATGTGCAATGGGCTGATAATTTTATGATAAGTTATAACGGCTCCGATACCTATAACGAAGTACAACACGGCCAATACATGACCAAACCTTATATGGGCAGGTTTACCGAATCGCAGGCGCATGCACTGGGGTTAAATTATAGCAAAAAGGATTTTCTTATAAAGGGACTGGAGTTTACGTTTAATGGTGTGTACAGTGATAGAGACCAGTACATACAAGACACAGTTGGCTGGCGTTACAACTGGTCGGGCGAAAAAGTAATTGACCTGCGTGGTAATCCATTACGTTCAAGGGAGGGTGCACAACAAGGCCGACCAACTATGAACAGTATTAATCGAAAGATTGCCACATTTCGTTCGGGGTTACAATATGAACTGGCGGCCGATCATAGATTGGTATTAAACAATGTTTATTATGTAGTAGATCGTTCCGACTATGATGCACTACGCACTGTGTTAGAACGCAATTACTTTGTTACAAGTGATCTTTCTACCAATGTTACTTCCTTGGCATACGAAATGCAGGCGTTTAAATCACGTTTAAAAACAAACCTTTTTGGTAAGTTATACCAACAAAAAATTGATAGAATAGAACCTGTAGTTGAAGTGGTTAACGGACAAAATGTAAGAGTAGAAAAAGAACTGGGTGATAAAAGAAATACAATCGGCTATGGTCTTGCTACATCCTACGCTTTAAAACCAGATTTTATTATCATAGCATCGGCAGAGAAAGCTGTACGTATGCCCGGCGAAGGTGAAATATTTGGTAACCAGGCAGAGAACATGTTGCCTAATGTGCAAATAAGACCTGAGATAAGCAACAACTTTAATCTTGGTTTTCGTGCAGGCGCTTTTAAGTTTGGCGAGCATAAAGTCTCCATATCAGGTTCTGGTTTTTTACGTGATACAAAGGACAAAATTGTAATGCTTACTACCGATAGAAGCGTTACACAAGTGGATGTGACTAATACTACCAATCTTAACGGTACACAATCTTTAGGTTTTGAAGCAGAGCTAAACTATGGCTTTAAAAAATTACAGATAATGGTCAATACATCACGCTTTAGAACCTTGTTAAAAGACAAAGCTTCGTTATTTAATAACTATCAATTACCTAACGAACCCTTTTATACCATTAACGGCAATGCGCAATACCGCTTTAATAATTTAGTACAAAAAAAATCGGTACTTAACCTTTATTACAGTTTTGGTTACGTACAATCTTTCGAAACAATTTTTCAATTGGTGTACAGCGATTTTAACACCATTCCTCCACAGTTTATACAGGATATTGGCTTTAGCTACATGTTCCCCGGCAGAAAGTTTGTAGTGGCTTTTGATGCCAAAAATATTTTTAACAAAGAAGCCTTTGACAATTTTGCCGCCCAAAAACCCGGGCGTGCATTTTACCTGAAACTTAATTACACAATCAATAATTTTTAAAACAAGAATCGTATAACATGAAAAAGCAATTTTTAAAGTTTATATGTGTGGCTGTTGCAGTAACAGTTGCTATAAGCAGTTGTAAAAAAAGTAAAAACGAAAATACACGTCCGGAAGATCTTGGTGATGCAGATCGTTGGATTACCGTAGCAGGTGCATTAATGCAAAATACACCGGGCAATGGTAATGGTGGTACTATGGTATATTCTGTCAGTGTAGATGATGCAAAAAATCCCGACAAATCTATCAGTGTTTACGACAATGGTTTTAATGTAAGGTCGCAAAGAACAGCCCGCCTACAATCATCTTTAGATGGCGGTACACTTTTTAATATTGCCTATACCGGAGCAAACGGAGGCGAGTTTTCTAAGTACAAAGTGGAGGGTGGTAATAAATATAGCGAAGCTGCAGAAAAAGTAAACATTTCCAGTTATGCCACTGCATCACCAAGATGGTTAAAGCTATTTGATAATGATCAAACAGGTATTGCTGTAAATGTATCAAACGTAAAAATTACCACCGAAGCAGATGGAACTACTTATAAATATGCAAGAGGGTTATCTACTGTACTGTCATTAGGTTTACAGGATGTTGGTATTAAAACGTATGAGCAATATAATTTAGCACTTTCACCTACCGAAGAAGCACAAGGTTTTTATATTGGTCGCTTAGATGCACCGGTATTAAACAAAGCCGGTAACAAATTAATCATTGGTGTTTCTAAAAGCAAATACAATACTGCTACAGGCATTGGCGACAATGCCAGCACGGTTAAAATACCTGCAAAATCTTTAATAGTTGATTATCCTTCCTTAAAAAATCCAACTTTAATTAACTCTGCTGTAAGCACAGGTAATACAAATGGCTATCGCAGTTTTAATGCATTTTTAGCCGACGATGGTAATATATACCAGGCTACACAAGAAGCAGGATCTCATATTTTAAGAATCAATCAAAATAACGAGTACGATAACTCTTACGTATTTAATTTAGATGCGGCTTTAGGTGTAAAAGGTTCATACATCGAAAGCTGGATATATGCGGGTCATGGTATTGCTTACGTTATGTACACACACGACGGTGCCTCTCCATCAGTTTTTAACACCGATCAGCAACAAAGTTTTGTTGCTAAAATTGACCTGAATGCAAAAACGGCACAACTGGTTAACCTGCCATACGAACCCGATTTATATTTTTTCCAATACCAGGGTTGGGTAGTTAATGGCGACGAAGTATTTATTGCAGTTACCCCTGTTGGTAAAGATGGTAACATTTATGTTCTTAACAGCAGAACCGGTGCTGTAACAAAAGGAGCCAAATTGGTAAACAAAACCGGCAATCACTATATCGGCATTTTCTAAACCATACCTTTTCTTTTTTTAAAACTGCTTCATTTTTATGAGGCAGTTTTTTTTGTTATCAACTGCATTACTACTATCATCGCCTGTTGTGTCACTCACTTGTGCTGCAACAATTCTATTGGCCACTTTGCAGTACCCCGCATTTTAATCGGGGTCGTTCGGTAATTCTATTCGGCATTGTGTAAGTTTCCTGCTTTATCTGAAAACCTCATTAGCACATTTTCAAATTGTTCTCTGTTGTGTCACTCGCTTGTGCTGTAAAAATTCTATTGTCTACTTTGCAGTGCCCCGAATTTTAATCGGACTCGTACGGTAATGCTATTCGGCATTGTGTAAGCTTCTGTACTTTCTTGAAAAAACTCATTATCAAATTTCCAAATCGTCTAATTATCTAATTGTTTTTTGGGGTGGGTTGTTGATTAACGAACAGAAAGTACAAGAGTGCGACGCAACAGAAATCGATTAGAATTACAACAGCCCGTAACATAAAAAAATAACCAGTACTAAAATTATTTGTTACCAATCTGCAACTTGTACAATTGTTTTAACGATTTGTCTTTAGCAGTTAGTACTAATCTATATACTTCATCGCCCCAAACATTCGACAGACGTTTATCGGTAACCGCAATGGTTTCGTAGCGTGCTATAAACTTTTTGCTATCGTAGGTAATGTGTAGTGTTTCGTTTTGTTTTTGTAAAACAATTTTCCCATTAGCTTTTATATCTGGTTTTGCCCAGCACATTATATGAAAAACAGTAGCGCTATCCGCTTTAGTTAATTCGCCGGCATCGGCAATGGTTAATCCGTTTGATTGTAAAGTAAATTCCCTGTTCCATTTTTTTACGTTTGCATCAGTAGGGTATGCGCCTGCAATATCCAAAGAGAAAGTATTTTTTTTATTGTTAAAGGTAGCTTGACGTGCCTTGTATTGTGCGCCAAACGGCTGAGCCTTGCCATTAATAAGTGGCAGGTTATGGTAATTGCTTTGCATGGTCCAAATGCTGTAACGCTTGCTGCTAAAGGTTTCGCGGGTGTAAGTGCCTACACCAAAATCAATAATAAACGGAATGTTTTTATAGTAAAGTGAGAAAGTGCCAATATCGTTATGGTTATGGCTTTCGTTATTAAAACCACCTTTAGCTGCGAAGAAGAAATCGGTATTGCGCATGTAACAAAATTCTGTTTGCGGATACCAGGTATATGCAGCAGAGGAAAGTGCAGGTGCTGTTTGTTTAGCAGCGTGGTAGGTTTTTATATTTTCTATAGTGCGGTAAAAGTCGCGGCCCGAAAAAATAAAGCTTCCCGCTGAAACATTTTTGGTTAAATAAGCTGCATAACTTTTCATTTCGTTACTATTAACTGCTTCGCCATACCTATAAACTAAACCGGCATCGCCACCGCCTTTAGCCGATGCATCGGCAAAGTTAACCACCCAGCCATTGCCTACATAACTACGGCTGATGTATTCGCCCATGGCTTTTATCATAGGATAGTTGTAAATATTTACGTTGCCGTTTGTTGCTTCATGCAGTACTTGTAAATAATCATACAATTTACCGGCAGCATGTCCCCAGTAAGAAGGGCCTTCCTCACAAGCGCCATCTTCTTTTACGTGGTTTAAAAATTTATCTACGCTTTGCATGGTTTTGTGTACACCTTTTGCTCTTACATTATCATCGGCAACCAGCAACATGCATACCAATACATTGGCATTACACCATACATTCCAGTTATTAATAGTTGCACCGGGTTTGGCATTAAATGCCTGCCACCAATAATTACTTCTGTTTAAATAAGGTGTTACAATTCTATCTGTAATTTGCTTTTTTACTTTTTGTGCAATAACAGGATCAACTTTATTCCATTCGTCTCTAAAAAAGTACCATGCCCAGGATAACAAAGCTCCCACATCGCCGGAAACAAGGTCAATAATTTCTTCGTTAAAATCGGGTAATGCTCTGCGTGTTTTTTGTACAACCAAATGTGCCGCTAATGTCCAGGATGAATGTTCGCAAATAGCCCAAACACCATTAATGATTTGATCCATATAGCGGCCATTACCTTCGGCCAGTTCGGCTATTAGTAAGTTGGAAAGTGCATTAACATTGCTGTTCAATGGCGCTTCCATAGTGGTTCGGGTACCGGTACGTTCATAATCTAAATAAGCAGTTGCCGGTATTGTTTTCCATTGGTAATTCAGGTATTTTTCTCCATTTGTAATTAAGCTGTCTTTAACCGTACCGGTGTATTTATCCCAACCTGCTCTGTCGGTGTATGCAGGATATTTTACCCAACTATTGTTGTATTGTAAATAGCCGGCAAGTTGTGTCTCGGTTGCAGCTTGTACTAACAAGTTCCGGCTACTTTGTGCTGTAACGGTTTGTAAGCTTAGTAATAAACAAGTGGCAAATAAAAAACGACCGAAGGTTGTATAAAGCATAAAGCCCTGCATTTCTTTAAAAGTAAAATTTTACCTAAGAAATACAGGGCTTTGTGCAATGTTTATTTGCGCAAACGATTTACATGTCTCTAATTAAGAATAGCACAATTAGGGTTTAGTGCTTTAAATTGATTAATCTCGGAATCAGGCAAACTGTTACCACTTAAAAAGGATACTTCTCTAAGTGCCGGAAAATTCTTAATTAATGGAGATAAACTTTGTAAGTTGTTATTTGAAACGGTAAAATAAGTAAGCTTATTTAAGTTTGATATCGGTGTTATATTTTCTATCTTATTAAAAGCCAAATTCAGAAAAACAAGGTTTTTACAATTAGCTATATCAGATATATCTGTCAGGTTATTTCTTGATGCGTGAAAAACCAGCAAGTTGCTTAGTTTGTTAACAACTTTTAAATCTCTTACTGTTGAAATGGAATCCATCCATAAGTGCGTAAGTAAGGTTAAGTTTTCAACGGGAGTTACGCTGGCGATACGATTACTTTTTATGTCAAGTTGGGTTAATGTCTTTAAATCAGCTACTACACTAATATCAGTAACAGAGGTTGCTGATATAGAAAGTGTTTTTAACTCTGTAAAAGCAGAAAGCATTGAAATATCTTGAATTTTATAGTTACCGGCCAGGGATAATCTATGCAGACCTTTAATGTTGGTCAGAATATCTAGTTGATCATTATTAAAGGGATTGTCACCTATATACAAAGTTTTCAGATTAGTTAAATTCTGTAAAGGGGTAAGGGCTGTTATAGAATTGCCGGGTGTCGCCAAGAAGTTGAGTGCGACAAGGTACTGTATACCTTCTAAAGACGAAATTTGCGAATAAGAAAAGTTTAATGAATCAATAGTTTTAACATCATTAAAAAGAATTATGCCTGTAGGTTTATTTATTGCTAATCTTATTTTAGCCTCTAATTTTCCATCAGGAAATACTACTTCATCATCTTCATCTATAATGGTACCGGTATTTAAACCCTCACACACTATTGGCAAATAAGTATAATTCCCTTCTTCAATTTCACCCGGAGCACTGAATTTAAGCACATCGTTAATATAACTATAAGTTCTTGCCTGTATAGGATTACCTGTTTTGCATAGTATTACCGATATCTCATAATGCCCTACACTATCAGTAGTACCGTGGAAGGAACGAACAGCACCATTGTTTAATCGTATTTCAAACGGATGATTTTTTAGTGTATCGTTATTACAGCCATATAATGTTCCGTTTAAAGAAAAGGATAGTAGCTCCGGACGCACATTGTCCATTCTTACTGTTTCTTGACGGTTTGCAGTAACGGGGGCAATCGTTTTTTCGATAGGCCCACATGCCAGATTTAGCGCCAGTTTTAGTGGCGCATCGCTAGGGCAATTTATCAATGTTGCTTTACCATTGGCGTCTGCCCGTACTTTACCATATTTAGCACCGGTATTAGCATTACTAACTTCAACTAATATTGATGATAACGGAAAACTGCTATCGCCGGTTACAAATTGTAATTCTAACTCAAAGCTGTTTATTTCTACATCTAAATTCCAAACGGAGAAGTGATTAACCGTTGCTATATATTCACTACCTTCTTTTTTAGCAGTGCCGGTTTGTATCCATATACCAAATGTTTCATTAAAATGCCATAATGGAATGGTGGCGGGAGAACCTGCAATGGCAGGCATTTTCATCGTTACCTGTTGCGATGATGCTACTTCCAGTTCATTACCGGCTGCATCGTATAAATCAATACTGGCCATACCATAACTTTCCATGGCTCTTATTTGTCCGCTTAAATTTAAACCGCTTAAGGTGCCGGGCATGGTTAGCAAAAAGTTATCAGCAGCAGGATCTATATAACGACCTACTACTTGTACGCTACCGGTATAAGGTTGTCCGGCTTTTGTTACAATACTGTTTGCAGGAAAGTCCAGTTTTATTTTTTCATCAATTGTTACACTACCGCCATCAACAGCAGCAAATGTTTTGGCTGCTGATTTGGTTTGTAATACCAGCTCAACACTATGACTGATGCCATTTTTTTTATTGGGTGTAAAAGTAATAAAGCCATTCATGTAGCCGTTTTTGGTAACGGTTACCAATGCATAGTCGCGGTTAACGGTGAGTAGTTTTTTAAAATTAAAATACCCATCAGCATCGGTAGTTGTTTCTTTACTTCCGGCCTGTACTTTGGCTTGGGCAATGGCTTTACCGGCTTCATCTTTAATATAACCGGCCAAATACACTTCACGGGTTTGGGTGGTTATAGCTTTTTTTAACTTTTCATTTTCGGCAGCAATGATGGTGTTAGTTTCTTCGGGTTCCTGCAATATGGATGGATCAATTTCGCGTTGGCAGGAAAAAAATAATACAGCAGTTAGCAGTAATAGTGGTAGGGATAGTTTCATGGTTCGTGGTTTGTTAACGGGTGCAAAGATAAAAATAATACTGAAAATTTGAAATGATAACATAGTTATCGAGCTTGGTAAAATTAGTTCTTACCTATTATGCGACAATAAAAAGTAATAAAACGCTGCAAAACTGTTTCTGGCATGTTATAAAAAGGAATTAATAAATTTTTTGTAAGAATATGTTTTTAAAAAAAGATTTTTATTACTATTTTGACCGGTAAAAGATAATTTTTTAACTATTAAACTTACACATGAGGCAATTTTTATTATTACTACTTATTTGTTCGGTATTACAAATTCAGGCACAAGAATTTAAAACGGCGTTCTCATCCTCGGGCAGTATTAAAGATGATGTAGTTACTTTTCATCGTTATGGTAATAAACTATACTCTAGTAGAGTAAACCAACCAAAAGCACAGTTTGCTTTTTCTGCCAATTTAAAAAAGGTAAAATATGGCATTGAACTTACACAATATGATGAACAACTAAATGTAATAAAAAAAGTATCGGTAGATAAAGAGGAAAAAGATTTTGGCCCTTTTACACCTATTGTACATTATGGCAATGAAGCGATATACATATTGTATTCTAAATTTATGGACGATGATAAAATTAAGATGCATGTAGCAAAAGTAAATCCTGATGATTTAAGTACACTTGATACAAAAGAAATAATGGAGCATGATCAAAAAAATCAAGCACTTTTTGGGGCCATGAAAACCATTGAAAGTACCCAGATTTTTTATACTGTTTCTAAGGATGGTAAAAATATGTGGATAGTACAAGCTAGCCCTACGCTTATTTTAAGCACCGTAATAGATGGTAATCTTAATGTTATTCAAAAGCCGATTTCGCAACCGGTGAGTTTAAAAAACCTTGTTATTACCGGTACACATATAGGTGACGATGGTAATAAAGTATTAGCTTATCGTTATGACGATCCAAGTTTTAAAGAGTTTTATACCAGAGGTATTTTCTTTCAACCGGCTAATGCAAAAGGTATATTTAAAACTATAAAATTCCCTGCGGGTTTTAATCCGGGAAATTTGGATTTACAAGAATCAAGAGATGGAAAAAAGTTATTTTATGGTGGCGAGTATTTTGGCGAAGAATATAAGGAAGGAGGCAAAGGCGTTTTATTAGGCGAAATAAATGTGGTGGAGAAATCTATTTCTAAACCTATCTTACACACATATACAGATGAACTTAGACAACGTGTATTTGACCTGGATTTTGCTTCCAGAAAAAAAGGTGAAATAGTTTTTAAGGATCATAGACTTAATTATTATATAAATGAGTTGGAAAGCGGCACCGTAATATTATCGGCAGAAATGCAAACATCTGCCAGTACAACCAACTACACTTTTTATTATGCAGGTCCTATTATTCATGTTTTTGTAAAACCTGATGGAAAGGCTAATATGACTTTAATTCCTAAAAATCAGCCTAGCCAGACAGTTACAAGGTATTTTAATTATGTGTACCAGGATAAGTTAATTTGTATTTATGCTGATATTCCTAAGTTTCTGGACAAAGAGTTGAGCGATAAAAAAATTGGCGGTGTAAGAAGCGTAGGAGATATGGTTCCGGTAGCAAATGTGTATGATTCGGACGGCAAGCTATTGTCGAGAAAAAAGTTATTGGATAATGCAAAAGATATGAAAGGTAATGTGATGATAGGTAACAGATCAAAAATTGGAGATAATAAATTTTTATTTCCTGTGGGTGAATCAAAGGTCAATATGGCAAAGTATTATACAAGAGTTAATCAGGTTTTTTATCTTGATATTTTGTAATACTCAATTTTTACAAAAGTGCAAGATGCTGAATAATGTTATACTGATGAAGGGCTGCACTGCTTAGGCGAAAATACTTTTGTGAGGCACAAGCAAGGAAACAAGTGATAACTTGTGACGAAGCTTGCGAGCATAGCTCAAAAGATTGTAGCCGGGCAGTGGACTACAGCTGATAGTAGTATTGCAGTTGAGAGCCCCTAATTAATTTGATAATAGGATTAAGTACCTCATTCGCATACTAATTATTTTAGTATATTTGTAGCTAAATTAGTTAGTATGTTCAAGGGAATGAATGGAATAGCTTTTGGTAAAAAATTTACAACCAATGAAGATT